>Ga0315901_10000393_pt1 | contig 65475 bp, 60 predicted proteins | sample LakEriMetagenome_10_FD_203761 | JGI IMG/M metagenome (GOLD analysis project Ga0315901, IMG submission 203761) | Freshwater fungal communities from buoy surface, Lake Erie, Ohio, United States - Buoy 2 MA116 | ecosystem: Environmental > Aquatic > Freshwater > Lake | place: USA: Lake Erie, Ohio... | reverse complement strand
ATGTTGAGCGATCTTACTTCGTCTACTATGGAGATCTCCGCGAACTCTTCTCCTGCGATCTCTGCGATCTTCATGTCTACTAGATACGTGGCACGTATGTCGCTCATGGCTTCGTGGGCATCTATCTCGATGCCGAACTCTTCGGCCAGATTGACGAGCTTGAACTTGGTCGTCTTGAGCTTGTCTTTTACGCCCTTTGCCCTGGCGTAGACGTCTCTGATCTCGCTCGAGAACAAAGAAGAAAAATGGCTCTGTCTGCCGGCTTTCTGAAACAGAGCCGCAACAAAGGATCTGTCGAAGTTTGTGTTGTAGCCAGACATCACGAACTTGACGTTGAAGGATGAAAGGTATCGCACGAACTTGTCGACCAGCTCGGCGGACGGCTGAAACGATAGCATCCGCTCGCGCGTGATGCCGTGTACTTTTACGGCTCCATCGTCGATGTTGTTCCAGTTTGTGGGCTGACAGAACTCGTTGAAAGGCGCATGCTCTACGCCATTTATGATAGGGATGCACGCGAGCTGGACGACGTCGTTGAGGGTGGGGTTGAGGCCCGTGGTCTCGACGTCGAGGTAAAGGTAGGCTTTCATCTCTTCTCCGATGGCTGTTCCATCGGATTATACGATCATCCTACGTGCCATTCGCCGTCTATGGCGTTGATGAGCTGACGAGCACCGCCCTGATAAACGAGGCACGACGAGTGGAGCCACGAAGAGCTGCCCTTGTTGTACTCAAGCTTTAGATAAGACGACGTCCCTACGCACCATGCTCCTCTTAGGATCTCTGGCGTATGAGAGTGACCGGATACAGAGTTTCCGTACGAAGACTCCATAGACTGAAGACTCCCTCTGGCACCGTTTGCGCCGAGATGGCCGTGCGCCCCGCACTGTATGCCTTCGACGGTGTAGTCATCGTCTATCGACAGCCATGTGAGCTTCTTGGCAGTCTCTGCCTTCACGAAGCGCGAGATGGCTGACTTAAGCGGATCTTTTCCGTCCAGGACCTCGATCGCTAGCGTCAGGGCCACACGATGGTTGTGGGGATCTTGAACGTAGCGCGCTTCCTGAAGGTAACGCTCTAGGAACTGATCGTGGTTCGATTTTACGATGACGACCTCGTCTGTTATGGCCGCGATATCGTCAAGGTCTCTTCCAAGGATCTTGAGCTCTTCTTCAAGAGAAAGCTGGCCCTTTTCGGCGCGCTTTGCCTTAAGGAGTTTGTAGTGTTGCTCGTGATGGTTTATGGAAACGCCGTCGAAGGCGTCGTGCAAGATTATCCGCTTGGGTCTCGTTTCCTTAGACACGGCGAACCACGCTTCGCGAGCCTTAGGGTCCGTGGATCCTGCGTGCCAGTCGCCAAGCACGAAGGCCTCTGGCCTACTAGGAGTAGTTGCTGTAGACGTGTACTTTGTGCCGAGATCGAAAAACGCGCCCTTTGAGTCAGCTTGGATCTGGCGAAAGTGGTAGATCTCGTCATCCTTGATCTCCACGACGATCGCGCCTAGGACGTGGTCGTGCTCTGCGATGTAGGCAGTACGCTGCGACATGTAGATGTCAGATGCGTAGTTGGGAGCCGTGATGGCGCCGGTGGTCATCATGAAGTGCGGGAGCTCTTTGTTGGACGTAGGCACGGCTTTGAGCCTCTGCTTAGGAGAGGCATATATGAACGTACCGTTTCGCTGGCCGATGCGACCTAGGCCCGTCGTCGGGTCTATGTGCTTTGCTGAAAGCTTGATCGTAGACAAGAAGACGTTCGAGTTCAGCTTCGTGTCCTCGAGAACGATGGTCTCATCCTTGAGCTTTGATGCGATAGTACCCCATTCCCTAGACTTAGTGTGGGCAGGATCAGACGACATCAGGATAAGAAGCTTCGCGTTGTTTTCCTTGCAGTACGTCTTTATCGACGCGTAGAACTTGTCGTGAACGTTACACCCGGTCACTGCCGTAGTCACAACGAACCTTGAGTGCGCTTTTACGTCGTCCCTGAGCGATGCAAGAGCCTTAGGAGAGTAAAGGTTCTCTACGGGGACATCGAAGAAATCGTCAGGCTTGTAGTTTCTCGCGACGCGCTCGAGCGCAGACAAAGATCCGAAATGGTGAGAGACCATATCTTTGGTGATGTCCGCTTCCTGAAGATCTTTCATCTTGATATCGCGCTTGAGCTTCTTTGCAAGCTTGACGTACGTCTTTACTATATGGCTCTTCTTGTCTTTCATCACTCTGCCTTTTCAAGGAGTTTGATCTTCTGCTCTTTCTCTTCTTGGATGAGCATATACAAAAGAGCAAGATAGTTTCTTGCGTCTGCTATTCGGCTCTCGATGCTCTCGTTAGAGTATACTTGACCGTTCTTGATGTAGCTCTTGATAGATGATAGATGCTTAGACAAGTATATCCACAGCTTCTGCTTAGGGTCTACGCCGATGTCGTCGCAGTCCTTAAAGTTGCCAAGAGAATCAGAGGCTCCGGCATACTCAAGACCCTTCTTATACAGAAGCTCTGTCTCTTCTTCGATCATCTTGTTGAAATGATGTCTATGCTCTGCCCAGTTCATAATATTCTCCTATATTGGAGATTATTCTACAACTTTTTCACAGGCATAGGATTAAGAATATGTGAACGTGAAGCTGAATATTATGCCGGTCGAAGACACCTGACTAGTGTCAAGGCTCAGAGAAACCTCGTATGTGTTGAAGATTCCTTCTTTGTTCAAGGCGTAGTATATGCCGGCGAAGTATGCCTTCATATAGTTGCCTTTGAGCCTTAGGTACGTGGTGTTGTCTGTCGTCGTCACCGTGACAGTGAACACAGATTTTCCTGCTGCTGCAGCAGCCTGAAGACCGCTGAGAAGGGTGGCGTACGAGGCTGGACGAGGGCTAGAGTATCTCAGCGATTTGTCGCTGAGCGCGTTGTCTGGTGCTACGGTGGTGTCGAACGTGGATCCTGCCGTAACCGGGGTCTCTACGATCCTTTCGACCATATCACCTGAGTCGAGATATCGGACCGTGTAGCCGGCTAGTATCGGCGCGTTAGATCCTGAGTTCTTGATGGTGAACATAGGAGACGTGGTCGAGATGTCTACGGCATCTTCTAGAACCACATCGTCGTACCTAGGAAGTATGAATCTGCGGCCTAGATCGAACGCCTCGGCCAGCTTGCCGTTGAGGCCGTTGTTGCCGTCTAAGTAGAGTGATTTCAGGGTGGCCATATTGTCTCCTTGGAACGCAAAGCTCAGAGACTATTATACGCCATGGGCAGATTAGGTGGGCAGTTAGGCATGCCCAGGCCTTATCCAGCTGTAACGTAGCTGATACATTTCAGCAGCTTAGAGCAACAACTTCTTTTATGGGCTCACCATTCCGCGCGTCACGGATACGCTTGGGAAAGACTTGATGTCGGATTTACTTCACCAGACTCGATCTCCTCGATCTTTCCTAGAAGGAAGTCGATCTTGGCCTTCTCGTATTTGATAGCAGAGTTGTAGCCCTCGTTGAGGTCCTTGACGATCTGCTTGGCAGCGTTGAGCTTGTCGTCTGCTGCTTTCTCTTCTCGCAGGAACTTGATCTTGAGCTCTGCTTTTGCGATGAGGTGCTCTGCTTCTTCTGGGGTGATGCTGGTGTTGTTCTCGACAAACGCCTTAGAAAGTACGTTTTTTGCTTTACCGATGTTGACCTTGCTGTTTGCCATTTCGATCTCCGTGGCTGTTTATTTGATCGAGGGTCTTTATACAAGATCGTCGTACGCGAATTGTTTCTTGCTGATCTTCTTGAAGGTAAAGTCTGGCGGCACAGGAACTAGGCTCGTGTACGTCTTGCAGTTGTATCGAAGGTACGCGGCATACATTCCCTGAGCTACGGCGTCGACAACGTCGAACCTGAACATTATGGGCTTTCCGGTGGCCTCTGAGATGCTGTGGTTAGGAAAGCGGATGTTGAATCTTCTCCACAGTGCCTCTACTACCATAAGCTTCTTGGCCGGCTCTTTGCCCCAGCGCAATTTCTGCTCTTTGGTGGGAGTAGATCTTCCGGCAGCGAACACCTTCCAGTTAGAGATGTTCAGGACCTCGTAGTGAAGACCCTGCTTTCTGCACCACATATGAATCGCGGTCCTGTAGGCTGGGTTAACGTTCGCGCCCTGCTTGAACCTTGTAGAGTAGAAATAATCCTCTACGGCGATCTCGTCTGCTTTTATGCGGTCTTGCACTAAGGTGAGTCTGTCTTGAAGGTCTATGCACCAGTCACCGAGGTACGGCGAGGAGTTGTCTACGTCTATGAAACCGTACTCGACGATCTCGCAGCGATCGCCGTCGATCTTGACTACCGAGTATCCGCACGATTGGCCAGGATCGATCGCGAGTATGGTTTTCACGGTCACTCTTTTGTGAGAGTCCACTGCCCGTTCTTGGAGAGAGTCAGCTTCTCTTTCTTGACGGGGACGAGCCGAAAGCCGGCCGACTCGAGTCTTTGTACCCCGCCGTGCTTGGCGTTGATCTCAGACAGAGACATAGGCTTGTCGGTGATCCTCTGACCGTTCTCTGTTATGTGATAGTGGTGCGATTCGCCCTCGGATTTTGTGGCGTATGCAAGAGGGTTACTGGACGCTTGGACCTGAGAAGTGGCTTGTCGCATAGCAAAATCCTTTGCGCTAGGGGCCGCGACCTGCTGCGCAACCTTGATTGGGTTCTTCTTAGACTTTGGCGCCATAGACGGCATCTTAGGTGGCTTTGGCGGATCAATTGAAGGCATCCTTAGGCTTGGCATCAGACTTGCCTTGAGCAGGTCAGACAGCTGAGCGAGTTTTTTAATCAACGTTTCCATATGCTTATGATACCATTGTTATGCCGCTTTTCTTCACGACGCTTATTGACTTATCAAACATCGCCTTTGCCTCAGCAGCGTGATCAATCACTATTATACAGCGATCCTTTGCCATCTCCTGAAGAAGTTCCACGATCTTTGTGCGGTTAGAGGCATCGAGGTGGTCAAAAGGTTCGTCTAATATCAATGGGTTAAGATCTGCTCCGGTATACGACGACACTACGCTGAGTATGGCAAAGTCTATAGCAATAGACAGACATTTCCTCTCGCCGCCTGACAGTGACCCTATAGTTCGCTTGATGCCGTCTACCACGAAGCTGTCGGACATCTTAGTCGTAACCTTGCCGGACTTATTTTCCTTGAAGGACAACAGCTCGTACGAGGAGCTCGGCCACACGACCTGGATTATGTCGTGTATCCTGTCGTTTATGCCTTGAACCACAGAGTCCATGACGTACGCTGGAACGCCCAGCGGGGACAGGATCATAGACCCTGTCTGAAGGAGCTCGATCCTTGCCTTTCTCTCGTCGAGCTTCTCTGAGAGCTTTAGGATCTCGCGCGAGATGTGCTGTATCTTTTCAGACACTATAGACTGCTTGTCTAAAGAAGCCTGCATCATCTGCATCCTTATCTCAGACTGCTTAACGAAAGCCTTAAGCTCTGCGATCCTGTTGCTCACGGACCTGTTATCTCTTTCTCTGTCTTTTATGGTCTGCCTGACGCTGTCGAGAGCGTCTGATATCTGCTGCTCTTTCGAGATCTTAGACTCTATGTCCTTGATGCTCGACACGATGTCTTCTCGCCGCTTGTCGTACGCGGCCTTTCTTTCGTCGGCCTTGGCCTTAAGCGAAACTTTGTCGTGCTTGACGAACCTACCGTCAACGACGTCTATGTCCACCCCGCAGCACGGGCACTCTCCGTCAGGAGAGAGGCTCTCTTCTGGTGCGGTCATGTCCTTAAGCATCTTCTTGTAGACGTTTAATCTGCCCTTGTTGACCGATATCTCGTTGAGCTTGTTCGTGAGCTTTCCCATGGTGTCTTGATATCTGTAGTCTTCTTCGTCGTCGATCTGAGACTCTAGATCAGACACCTTGGCACTCGACTCTAGCACAGATTCTTTTATGCGCTGCATCTCTGTCTCGCAGGCGCTCTCGTCTATGAGGCTCTCCTGGTAAGCAGAGACCTTTGCTCGAAGGTTAGAGATCTCGTTCGTCATCCTTAAGACCTCTGCGTTCTTGTCCTTAAGCTCTGAGTCAAGCTTTGACTTCGCGTCTGCGAAACCGTCGGCTCTCATGAGCTCCAGGATAAGGTCCTTGCGGCCTGAGTCATTCAGCTCTAGGAACCTTAGTCCTCCTGTCTGACATGCATACTGAGCGATCACGAACTGCTGGTAGTTTATGGGCAGAAGCTTGAGATACTCTTCCTCCATGAGTATGGCACCGTCAAGGGTGGCTTTGAAGCCCTTGGGTCTGCTTCGCTCGACCTCTATCTTGCCGTACTGAGTATGGATGGCGACGCAGACCCTAGACTGCTTCGAGCCTATTCGCACGAACTCTGACACGGTCGTTGACCTTGGGAACTGGTTGAATATGCCCCAGGCAAGCGCCTCGAATATGGCGGTCTTGCCTGCGCCGTTTGCAGAGTTTGTGTCGTGGTTCCAGCCTTCTACGAGAACAAGACCGCTCTCGGGAAAGTCGATATGCGCGTGCTCGATCGACAGTATGTTCTCGATCGTCAGCGATGATATGCGCATCACTCACCTCTTGTGCGGTGGTTTTGTGTGAACTTTTATGTTGCCCTGCTCGTCGTAGTAGATCCAGCCCTCTTTAAGGCAGTGATCTGGCGGATACTCTTGAACCAGTCTTGGAACCTCTACTGCCCAGAAGTATTCAGACCTTCTGGCCTCAAGGATCTCTTTGTTGTCTGGTGCAAGGTGGATGCCGGAATAAGAGTCGACCATCTCTTTTACCGTAGACTGCTCGACCGTAGACGGTATAAGTCGCTGCATATCGCCTCCGCATACGCTGCACACCGCATAAAGAGTAGAGGCCGGAACGTACTTGACGATCTCGGCCTCGCACTGCCTGCACGTGAATCTGTACTTAGGCATCAGAATCTTATCCCCAATGATAGGCCTGCTCTATCATTAGATATACCCCCTCTATCATACGAGGCACCTACGTAGACAGGTCCCCAGAAGGTGTAATGGGTCTCTACAGTGTACTGTCTGTCGGTGTTGAGTCCTAGTCCTAGCGCAAACGGTCTAGGATTAGACGTCGTTCTCGATGTCTTCTCGCGCTCTTCCTTTAGCAGACTCTCGCTCTTGTTAAGCTCCAGCGAGAGCTTGTCGATCTTGGTCTGAAGAACGGACGTCTTCTCGTTGAGCTCTCTGGCGTGCTCGAACTTGAGCTTAGACACTGTGTCCACGATCTTCTCCTCGGCCTCTCTCTGTATCTGAGCGATAACTTGAGTCTCAGACTCGAGCTCGGAGGTCGAGATGGTCTTTCTTTCCACGGTGCCGTCTGGATGGACCTTCTCTACCGTGACCATCTTGGTCTTCTGCTTCAAGGAAGAGTTCTCGGTGGACAAAGAACTGATCCTCGTCGTAAGCTCTTGCTCACGCCTGAAAGATTCTTGCCTAACGGTCTCGATATCTTTCTGATGCGTCTCGCGCTCTTGCTTTAGGGTCTTCTCGGACTCTTGAAGCTTAGACTCATAAGATGCGCGAGTTTCATTAAGGATCTTTTCCTTCTCTACGATCGACGTCGATTCACTAGGATAGAGCAAGATCGTCATGGCGATGCCTGCAAAGAAGACTATGGCGTATCTAGCGTACTGGTTGTTTAGGATAGCAATCATTCTTCACCCGTGTCGTTTAGCATGTCCTTGAACGCAGCCTTGCTGAGCTCCATCTGGGTCTCAAGGTTGTAGTCACGCGGCGCCACAACGATGCCGCCAAGCGTCACCATCAGCGATGCCACCGATAACGCGTTTCCTATCGCCACGCGATGGACCTTCGCCGGCTCCACGATGCCTGCATCGAACGGATCGACGATCTCGTGCGCGCTTGCGTCAAACACGACCTTCGGCGTCCCGGACGTGCCCATGGACTCTCTGATGGCCGACGTAAGTTCAGCGTACCGGTCGTACTCGCCGCAGTTCGACAGAAGAACGCTGAAGGGTTTTTCTAGAGCATCGGCCAGTATCTCCCACGCCGGCGTCGGCTCTGATCGCCTGATGCGGTCGGCAAGAGCGATATGGGTCGCGCATCCGCCGGCGACTATGCCTTCTGCTACTGCAGATCTTACGGCCTCGACCGCGTCCTGAACGCGATCGCGACGCTCGCGGATCTCTGCGTCCGTGATGCCGCCTACCCATATAGTAGAGATACCGCCGGTTAATTTTGCGATGGCTGCACGAAGGTGTGCGCGGTCATGCTCAGAGTGTGCGGCGGCCATTATCGCCTTGAGCTCTGACACGCGCTCGTCGATGAGATCGGCGTCTGACTCGCACTGGATGAAGGTCTCGTATGTGTTCACTTTAGCAGATGTAAAGGCTCCGAAATGTTTCGTGTCGAAGCTTGCCGCAGTTGCAGGATCCATCACCGTGGCACCGGTGTAAGCTGCCATATCATGGAGGAACATGGTTCGTGAGTTTGCAAGAGTAGACTTGGGAACCTTTACCGGAAGAACCGTGACGCCTGACTTGGAGGTCTTTAGACATTTCTCGATCACTGGGTCTGCGAACCCGTGGGCCATGACGATGATAGGCTTGCCGAAGAAGTCAGGATCTGACTCGCATGCTGTCTGGATCGCTGCCGGCAGAACCAGATCGTTGAGCGTGCCGTCAAAAAGCACTACCAGACCTGCGTCCATCCTGACCTGCTGGTTGGCGCGATCGTTGATGAAGACAGAGCCGATAGACCCTAGATCCTTGAGACCAGACGTCACGATGAAGCCGTCGACGGTCTCTACTCTCATACCGCCGCCTTGGTCCTCTTGGATGAGGATATGGCCGTCCTCGCCTGCCGCAAGGAAAGCCTTGACTACAACGCTTGCCACGTCGTGGTCGCCGTTTGCCGAGATCAGGGCCACACGCCTTAGATCGTCGTCTGACTTGACCTTGATCGAGACTTCGCTAAGGTAAGGAACGATGATCTTGTCGTAGCACTTGCGGAGCTCGTTTACTAAGCGCTGAGGATTGTATCGTGCGTTCCTCATCATGAAAAGAGATCCAGCCTTTACAATCGCATCCGCGAGAACGATCGCAGTAGTCGTGCCATCACCCGCATCTCGCGCTGTGTTAAGCGAAATCTCCTTGCAAGTGTCAAGAACTGTATTTGCTGCCGCATTAGGCATCCCCAGCGATTTGATCACGGTCACGCCGTCCTTCGTCATAAGGGGAGGCATTCCCTCGCGTTCGATAAGAACAATAGTTCCGCCAGGGCCTAAGGTGCGACCCGCGATGGCAGCCATACGAGACAACGTAGAAGTCACGATCTGCTGCAGCTGATCGCGATCGTCTATCATATCCTTAGACTTTGACTTTACGTACATCATCCGAACGCGCCTTTCTTCTTGAAGTCTTGTATGATCTTGTTGTACTGGGAGATCTTGCGCTGGTCGGTCTCAAACCCGGTCAGCGAATGGCCGAGCTTCAAGCACGCCTTGAGCGACGCAACGTTTCCCATGAAAGGATCGAAGACACTGCTGCCGGGAAGGGCATCTGCCGTCCTCAGGAGAAGCTCTGCGAGGTCTTCAGAGTACGCCTCGTCAAGCGATCCGGTCTCTACCAGCCATGTATTGCCGATGCACTGCACAGACTCCTCAAGCATCGAGTACTTCTTGACCGGCTTGCGATCAAGCTTCCACACATCGCCGTTGCAGAAGAAAAGAACGTAGTCGTGGCTGTTGACGAGCATGTTCTCTGCTCGCTTGCCTGGAAGCCAGGTCTTCTCTACGACGATGTTGTCTACGTGCGTGAAGCCTGCGTCGACCATCTCCTTTGCGACCTCGAAAGGGCGCCACTTTGCCTCTGTGGGTGCGTAGCAGACCAGAAACACGACCCCGTTCTTTACCATAGAACCTTTAAGCTTGTTTGCAAAGCCCCTGATGAACTCCTGAGAGTATCCGTCGCGCCTTCTTATTGGCACGCGCGTGACGCAGACCTCGACGTTCTGCGGCCACACGGAGTCGGGATCAAAGAGCTTTGTCTGATTGATCTTTATGGAAGTGCCGAATATTGTTGAAGTATTAGTCATACTCTCCTCAAGCAAGAGAATTTCCTGACGAGCCGAATCCACCTGCCCCTCGGTCGGTGTTGCTGTCTACGGATTCTACCTGCTCCATGGTGTAATGCTTTGAGTACGGGTGCATTATCATCTGGGCGATCTTTTGCCCCTTGAGGATCGAGAGCTTCTTGCTCGGTATGTTGTGGTTTAGGTTCGTCATGATGACGTGGACGATGCCGCGGTAGCCTTCGTCGATGATGCCGGCATAGACGAGGAGACCCTTTACGCCGTTTCCTGACTTGGACGTTACCTCTGCGTACGTAGAGTCAGGAAGCTCAAGTCGTATGTTGAGCGGATGCTTTACGACCTCGCCTGGGTAGATGTCGAAGTCTTCGGTCGCGAACAGGTCATAGCCTGCGTCTGTGGCATGTGCTTTGACGGGAAGTTTGCCGTGCTCTAGTACCTGACATCTTACGTTCTTTTCCATGAAGATCTCCTTTGTGTGGGATAAGGTGGGCCTTTTGTCAACATGCCCAGGTTGCGTCTAACTGCCGTGCTCTGCCCACGCAGCCTAACGGTCGATCTATAGTTCGCCCTTTCGAGCGGACAGCGCCAAGCAGATAATTGACGCTGCCTTTAACACCCAACAACCTGACCGACAAGGCGCTCCTGCTACACTTTCTTATAGAAGCGGAGGAACAGACACTCCTGTCTTGTTACAGACGATCTTATTCTACGATCTTCACCTTGTCCGTTATCTCGAGGTAGTAGGAGATCCGCTGCTTTGCGTGTCTGGCGAGCATCGTCGATCCTTCTGGCACGTAGTCTAGGATGATGCACTTGTCTTTGGTGGGTGTCTTTCTGAGGCCTCTGCCGACCGCTTGAAGCACGGCCGACTTAGACGCTGTGAAGTTTGCTACGACGAGGACCTCGACGTTCCTCGTGTCGACGCCTTCGCCTACCAGACCATCGGTCGCGATAAGTGCCTTTATATTGCCGTCGTTGAAGTGCTGGATGTTTACTTCGGAGCCTTTGTCCCTGCCGTTCGCGAACGGGATGCCGAGCGCTGAGGAGATGATGTCGCCGTGCTCGATCTGATCGACCAGCACGAGCAGAAACTTTCCTGCAGTGTGGAAGGCTCTGCAGTCTGAGATGATCCTGTCGTTCATCTCCTTTGATTCTAGGACGTGGGCTCTGTATGACTTGAGCTTATCGTCTCTGAAGTCTTTCCCTACCGTCTTCACCTTCCTGACTATGAAGTACGGATCAGACAGCCAGCCGTTCGCTACGCCCCAGGAGACATCGCGCTGCACGAGTATGTCGCCGCATGCTGCGTGTATGAAGATGTCTTTGCCGTCTGACCTGAAGGCGGTAGCCGTGAGTCCGTATATACGGCCCACGGCACCTAGTCCCTCGGCGATAGCATAGAAGGTGTTTGCGGGAGTGTGGTGGGTCTCGTCGAAGACTACAACGCCAAGGTTAAGGCCCTTGATGTCGTCGATGCGGTTACATACGGAAGCTGCTATGCCGACGGTCACTGTAGAGGGTTTATACTTACCGTCTCCTACGAACCCGACCTTGGACTTTCCAAAGGCCTCGACGAGCTCGCTGTGGAACTGTAAGGCTATTGATTTGCTTGGACAAACTACAAGTGTGTTGCGCTTCAGCTTTCTTATGAGGGCTATGGCGGTCTTGGTCTTGCCGAGCCCGGTTGCTAGGTTGATGATGCCGCGCCAGCTCTGGGATGCCAGCTCCACGGCCTCTTCCTGGTAGTCTCTGAGCTTCAAGGAATATGAGGCATTAGCCCACGGAAGCGAGACCTGAGGCCCGGTGTCTTGCCGGGTGTCGACGACGGTGTTGACTTTGCTTTTTACAAGATTCATGAATCCCGAAGGTATAAACAAAGAATCGTTTATCTTCTTGCAGAGATTTCCTTTAGACTCTTTCTGAAGCTGGGCGTACTGCTGAGACGCCTTGGCGTACGGGTTCTTCTGCATGCGCTTGAGCTGATACTCTTTGGACTTGTCGATATAGGAAAGCTCGGTCATGATATCCGATTCGATATCCGTTCGTGGGTTGTCTATGCGAATGATATCGTTAGTAACGTATGCGACCATATCTTCGTGATCGTTCGTATAACCACCTTGCATAAAAAACTCCAACGTGTTATGAGGAGATTCTACATGTCAGACAAGAAATCCGTATCGACCGAGAAAGATGTTAAAAAACCAGTCGACACTAAGATGTACTGGTGGCTAAACAGGCGCCGCCCGTTCTACATCGGCGACGAGTACCGTATCGATCTTGTAAAGATCAACGACCAGGATAACGGTGTCAAGATTGTAGTCACGAATCTTAAGACATGCAAAGACGAGTTTCCGCAGCCAGAAGACTACGGCGTTAAAAATAAAGAAGAAGATTTTAGCCTTATTGACTTCTTCAAGTGAGAGTAAAGTGTTATGAATGACATGAACATAGGATTTAAGAAATGTTTGATATGCAAGGTGGTTGCAGGAAGTTCTAAGAAAAAGAACGACTGCATCTATGCGCACAAAGATCCTGACACAGGCGAGATCTGGCTGTGGTGTCAAGGTAAGTGTAAGCGTGGTTATTCGCTGTATGAATATTGCTCCCTGGCAGGGATTACTCTTAAAGACTTCCTTAAATCTAATATCACATTTGAAGAAGCTAAAGACATGGAAGTCTCTGCTATGGCGTGGCCGAGGTCTTTCGTTGCCCTATCTGACCCTAAGGCCGAGAGAGGCGTGGCCTACCTTAGGTCGCGCGGTCTGGTGTCTCCGCCTGAGATGTACTACGACACCGAGCGAGACGGCATCGTTTTCCCGTACTACTACGAGAACACGTTCGTCGGCGCACAGATCAGGTTCATAACCCCTCGCAAGGACGAGGACGGAAACGACTGGAAGATCACCACGCTTCCTGGTACAAGACTCGGGTACTTGTTCTGGAGCTGGTCTCAGCAGGTCATGAGTACGAACGTCAGGTACGTGGTCGTGGCCGAGGGTGCCATAAACGCAGCCAGCATTCAGCAGTCCTTGAACCTAAGGTACGGTAACCTTATCAAGAATCCATATCGATGCATATCAACGTCAGGCGCAAGCGTATCAAAGTACCACTCTGAAAAGCTCAGGGAGCTTATCGAATCAGGAACAAAGGTCGTGGCAGCATTCGACAACGACGAGGCAGGCATCAAGGCCTTCGAGAAGATGGCCGCAGCCGGAGCCTGCACCCACTACGCCTTCGTGAAAGAAGAGGGCGTAGACTGGAACGACATCCTGAAGGCGGGAGGCGATCCGGCGTCGCACCTTGCCGCTTCATTAAAGAAGGCTTGATATATGAGATCTTTGCTTGCTAATGTTTTAGGCCAGACTTCATTTTGGCTTATAAACAAACATTTAGTCAAAACACTTGAAGGCAACTATAGCGCAGTCGTGCTGTTGTCGGATCTTATCCAAAGAAGAGAATATTTCGCTTCTCGAGGAGATCTGACTGAAGACGGATCTTTTTATGTGCTTTCTGAGACCATAGAAGAAGATCTTGCTATGGGAGCTCAGATGCGACGACGTGCCACAAAAGACCTTCAGGAAAAGGGTCTTGTATTGGTCCACTCTAAGCAAACTTCAGTTCCTTCTAAAGGAATACAAACAGTCAACTACTACTGCCTAAACGACGAAGCAATCATAGACATCCTGCAAGGAAACAAGGGGCGGGGGTTACAAAACACGACCACGGGGGTTACAAATCATGACCACGGGGGTTACAAAACTGGCACACAAATAAGAATAGAAGAAAAGAAAGAAGAGAAGACGAAATTTTCGCAGGAAGACATCTACCGGAGATGGCTAGCTGAGGTTCCTGAGAGACCAGACTTCAAGTCCTGCTACGATGAGCTCCTGGTTCTGTTCGAGTCCTTGAAGACCGCTGGCTTCTCCTCCGCCGAGATCTCACCTTCCTTCAAGAAGAAGATCCTGCGCCGCTGGGAGAGATCTAAGTTCCCGCAGCGCCACGAGGACTGGTGGGACAAAGCTCTAGGCGCGACGTTCAACGCTGACATCGAGCTTGCGGTTCCTGAGGTTCGAGAGGAACGGGGTGTAAAGGTATCGAAGATGGACGGGCAGATAACGATAGAGACCGCGCTCAAGATGGTGACAGACGACGACGTCATCGAGGAGATGATGCGGGAGCACGAGCGGATAATGTCTAGCGGACCTAGACAAGGAGTGCTGGAAGATGAGTGAGCCTAAGATAAACTCAAAGGTCGAGCTTTTCGAGGCCAAGCAGGAACTCGAGAAGGCGAAGGTTCAGGAAGGCATCGCGAAGCTGAACCAGAAGAAAGCCTTGCAGGAAAGACTCGAGAACTACTCGCTTAGCGAGATCGAGGCCCGCAAAGGCTCGGGCAACGCCAAGCGCCTGGTCGGCATACTTGAGCGCGACGCGGACCTGATTCGTAAGGCGGTGCCTTTCATAAACTCTGCCCTGAGCACGGTATGCCCGCTGTGTCCGGGTGCCGTGTACCTGATGGGTGCTGCCTCAGGCACGGGCAAGTCTACTACGACGGCCGCGATCGCACACGGGCTCTACGCGCAAGGCATGAGGTCCTTCATCGTCTCGAACGAGGAGACGGAAGCAAAGATCATCGCGCGCGTGGCATGCGTGGACCTCGGCATCGACTTCAACCTCTACATCCAAGACAAACTACCGGCGAGCTTCAGGAAGCAGATCGCACACAAGATCCTGGAGATCGAGCCGTACGTCACGGTGATGGACGATCCCATAGCGAGCACGACGCTGGAGAAGATCGAGTCAATCCTCAAGGAGGTGAACGAGTCCGGCGCCTACCAGGCGGTCATCGTGGACTTCCTTCAGCGCATCAACAAGTCAGTGGTGGTGCCAGGCATCGAACGGACGGATGCCCTATACCGATTCAAGGATCTGATCACGGACTACGCACAGTACGCAAAGACTCCGGTGATAGTGATGACCCAGCTGATCCCGATATCGTCAGACGAGACAGAGAGAAACGTTGAGACGCGTATAAAGTGGGTTCGCGGGTTCTACGAGGCCGCCGCCGCCGTGATCGAGATCATAAAGGTCAAGGGCATACCGGTATCGAACTTCTACGTGGCCAAAGGCCGCTTCTCAAAGGCTGAGGTCACCGTGTCCTGTCGGTACGAGAACGGCAGGTTCACGTACGTCTCAAAGAAGGAACTTCAGGAACTGAAGGATCAGGCCCAGATAGACGCGATAAACGACATGGTGTCGAAGATGGATGTTGAAGAGCCATGAAGACTTGCACTAACTGTAAACTTGAAAAAGATCGTTCTGACTTTCATTGCTCTAGTAAAGCAAAAGACGGACTTCAAAATCAATGTAAAAAGTGCCGTAATATAAAAGCAAGTGAATATGTTAAAAACAATAAACAAAGATACAAAGACCATCGCACAAAATGGATGGCGGAAAATCCGGAACGAGAAAGAGAAAATAAACGCTTAAGAAGATTAAGAAACAAAGGCACTGATAAAGAAGAAAAGAGAAAGACTTACTCTCAAGAAGAGCGTAAAGAAATGTATGCAAGACGAGCCCAAGATCCTCAGTGGCTTGAGAAGAAAAGAAACAGAGCAAGAGAGTTTGAGAGAAACAAGAGAAAGAATCTCTTAAAAAGGATTGAGAATCAGATTAGATGCCGTACGTCAATCGCAATAAAAGGCGGCTCTAAGCTAGGAAAGTATGAGCAGTATATAGGGTGCAGCACTGAAGATCTAAAGGCTCATCTTGAGGCTAAATTTAAGCCCGGTATGACGTGGGACAATTGGGGTAGAGAAGGCTGGCATATCGATCATATACTTCCAGTGTCAAGTTTCGATCTATCAAATCCTGATGAGTTTTTTAAAGCCTTTCATTATACCAATCTTCAGCCTCTGTGGGAGTCAGAGAATCTTTCCAAAGGAAGCAAAATATTATTAACACAAGGAGACGACGCATGAGAGTTCTTACGATGGCTTTTGCTCTTGCCTTGACCGGATGTGCGACCAGCCCTTGGTCGAGGATGACCGATAGGGTGGTCGATAACGGCCTCTCTAGGTTCGACGACAGGAACAGAGACACGACGTGCTACGTGTACCGCGACAGCGACGGGAGCAGCATCTCGTGCATCAGGATCGACAGATGAAGAGTACGCCCCGCGAGCTCGTGCAGGCCATGATCCGAAGGCGCGTCTCCAAGGCGCGGTCGGACAGACCCCAGCATCCAGAAGAGTCCGTGCGCGACGTGTGCCTGCGGTTCTTGAAGGAGTTCGACGACGAGCTCTCTAGGACCAAGAGCGCGGTCGCACGCTATTTCTTGATCCAGGAGAAGCCGGACGTGCTGGTCAAGCAGCTGATGAGGTTCGATCCTGCCGTGACGGTCGAGATGGAGTGGTTCGGCGAGGAGATCGAGGACCTTAGGCTCGAGGGACTTCGGGTCGTCATCCGGGGTGAGACAATAACCGTAAGCGTCGTAGACGTGATGTTCGAGTAGAAGACATGCCTATAATCATACCGGTCTTTTCCATAGCGATCGTTCTTGCCGTATACTGGTGGTACTGCAGCATCGTGTTCGGCGGCGGCAGCGTCTGGCTCGGGCTCGCGGCCGCGCTGACCATGAACCTGATCTGGATCCTTCTTGCTAGATGGCTCGAGCGCGCCAGCTGGATATCGTTCTACGGTGTCGCCTGGGAGCTCGGGCTCGTCATCATAACGGCGGCGTACCCGTACCTCGTGCGGGGGATGTCGGTGAACTGGATGTTCTGGCTCGGTATCGGCTTGGCCATCGCAGCGGTGATATCGATGTACATGGGCGTCGAGTAGAATATCGCCCAGACAGACCAGGAGAACATCGTGGCTAGACACCCGAAAGTGAAGCGCGGCAGAAAACCCAGCGGCTTTCCGTCGCGCGTGCTCGTATACGGGCATGCCGTGGAGATCATCTACTGCCACGAGATGCCGAAGGGGTACGTAGACACGTTCGGCGTCACGTACCACAACGAGAAGCGGATCTACATCAACCTGGATCAGCCTAGAGACGAGATGGAGCGCACGGTGTTCCACGAGATCTGTCACATGGTCTTGTTCCTCAGCGGTCACAAGTACGCGATGGAGGACGGCCAGGAAGAGGCGGTTATAAGGGCATTGGAGCACGGGCTCCTTCCACTTTACAGGAGGAAGAGATGAAAACTCTGCTTATCGCGATAGTCATGCTCCTTGCAACCGAGGCGCAGGCTCGGTACCTGGATCTCGACAGGTTCTCTCTGAAGCTTATGCAGTTCACGTGCAACCGCGAGATGCTGACGCCCGACATCCCGTGCGATCAGTACCGCGGCAGGATCGCGACCGACTTCGACCTCTCGTTCCTGAGGAACGGATTCTGGCGCAACCAGATCCACGGTGAAGGAACGTACTCGAAGTTCATGACGGTAGGATGGAGGTACGAGGTCGGCTTCAGGATCGGTCAGTTCGAGCTGTTTCACGAGCACCACTCGCGGCACGTGATGGAGCAGGAGATGCCCGACTACTGGGATCGGGCATACCAGCAGCCGATGCAGCAGAACTTTCCCGTGGAAGACTCGTACGGTGTGCGGATAATTTTGTACGAGAAAAGAAAAGGACCCTGACGGGTCCTCTTAGATCAGAGTCCGAGATCTTCTCTGGAAGGCGATTTGCCCAGCATAAGCTTCCGCTCTGCCGCAGACATCTCATCCCACGACTTAAGAACGAGCCCTTCCTTTAGTTCGGCGATCTTATTAGCGATCGCTTCGGCCGGAAGGTAGGACTTCGCCTCGTCGGATTCCTCGTCGAGAAGTTCCCAGTAGGCGAGGACGTCTTCCTCGTTCTCTGGTTTTTCTTTGAACCAGAGCGTGAGGGCAACGTCAGCAGAGTTTCCTAAGTAGTTGTCGCCGCAGTTTGCTTTCATCCAAGCGTCGACTGCCTGAAGGTCAAGGTTAAAAGATTTCCATTCTAGTTTGATAGAGTACATATTATAGCTCCCGAGCTGTAAGTGTGCGGTTTGTACCGATTGCTGTTCCAGTTCCAGCGCTGACACTCCAATATACATCTATCTTGTGAAAGCCTGCAGCTAATGGCTGGATCATAGCAAAACTGACAACTGATCTGTATCCGCTTGCGGCAGGCATCGCCTGCCTTAAGTTTGGTATTTGCAATCCGTTGACATATATGAAAAAGTCAGTCGTCTGACCTACGGTGTTGTTGGTTACAAGCGCATCAAAAGTTATAAAAACCGGATTACCGCTGGTCTTAAGCGTAAGACTCATATCAGGCAGCGGTACGTAGCTCGTACTTGTTGTCGTAGGTGCACTCGTAACCCCAATCGCCTGCGCCCAGTTCGTCAACGGCTTGACCGCTGCCGCGCTGAACTTCCTCATATCACCGATCGCGCACGATCCGACCGGAAGCGTGTTCTGAAGATCTCCCGGCTGGTTGATCTTGGGCGAGTGGATAGGGGTGATGATGTCGAACGAGTCGGCATACCATCTACCAGTATTTCCACTAGTAATTCTTACGGTATGTCGACCTAAACTTAAACCAGTAACCCTCAAAACACCAACACCAACGGCACTTGAGGTGCCAGATATAGTAGCTGTAGGACTTGCTGTGAAACTTAAGCCTGTGCTTTGCTGAGCGAATTGTGTGGTAAAACCCGATAGATTGCTACTACCATTAACAGAAATTGTTAAGGCCATAGTTTGAGCGTTCTCAAAAATAGTTCTTACCTCAAACCCTGTTCCAAAAAAACTATATTCCCAAAATCCGCCATTAGTTGTAGATTGAAAGTTTAGTCCAGACTGAAAAGTACTTGGGCTAACTGCTGTTATTGCCCAGGTTCCAGAATATATAAACTCTCGTGCACAATATTTTCTTAGTGCTCCAGAAGTTACACTGTCTATTGCTGCAGTAGATATTGCAGTAGAATCCCCCATCACAAAATAATCAGCCAGCGCCACCGCACCTGCAGGAAGTGTAGGAGTTTTAGGACCGTAGACGATGAAGCTATTAATGCCGACAGCATTAGTTGTCCAATTGATTTTTACAGTGTGCGTTCCATATGGAAGACCAGAACATATTTTCCTTATTGTCCTAACGTTGGCGGTAGAGAAAGTTACTGACCCTGAAACAGCCGATCCATCTATAGCAATAGACAAGGTAGCTGCAGCGGTGCTTGGAACAACATCTAAATCTAATCCAGTTCCAACAAAAGTAAGCGTAACGTAATCACCAGTAGCAGAAGTATTTAGATATTCGTAACCAATAGCAAATCTATCGTTTATAAGTGCATTACTTCCAACCAATGTAGTCGTACCGTCATCTAAAGTAAAGGCGCGGTTGCTTGCTGATGCCGTCAAGCTGCTAAAATCATCGCCCCGACCAGCACCAAACTCACGAGGAAAGTACCGACGGATCTCTTCCTCGTTGGTGTGGTCGGCCGACGACAGGAAAGCTGCTGCGGCGTTGGTGGGCGTAACGGCCTTGGCGATGGTTCCGTCAGCCTTCTGATAGACCAGCACGTGGCCGCCGCGAGTTCCTAAGGTGCCGGACTCGAAGCCGGTCGTAGGAGACATGGTCCCGGTAGAGTTCTGGAACAGTCTTCTGCCGCCGATGTACGAGGTGGTCTGCGGGAGGAAGATGGATGCGGAGGTGTTGAGGACCTCGTAGCCAAACACACCGAAAGCATTACTTGAGCTTGTGAGCTGTACGGTGTGTAATCCTAAAGTCAACCCACTAATTATCGGAAAAACTATATTAGAACTGTAGCTTCTGGCCAAGATAGTGTCGGCCCAAGCGCCTGTTACGTTAGTGCTGCTTCCTCCGTTGACTGTGTAACTGAAAGTTCTATTACTACTGTCGTTATATCTCAGTAAATTTAGCCCAGTTCCGTAAAATGTAATTTCACAGACTGCTCCAGAAGAACCTTGAGGTCTTTGTCCGTTTACGTCAATTGGATTCGTCCAAGGACCGTAGAACCTAACCGCGTTGTGCACGTCGTTGATCGGCTTCCAAACTCGCTCGCCGTTGGGACCGACCTCGCCCTGTACCTCTACGATGCCCTGGGTCATGATACGCTCTACGCCGAACTTAGGAAGTCCGTCGGCGGCGAAGTTTACCACCGGCGCGCGGTTTACTACCGTGGTGAAAGGTGCCGAGACCCTAGGAAGAAACGTAAGTGGTTCCTGCTCTAGTCCTATGGCAGAATCGATGTCTTTGATCTGTGGTGATACTTTTGCCATGTATTGTTCTCCCTTATGTTTGGAGTAGTATATCTAGATTAGAGTTCCGATTCAAAAAAGGCCAGTCCGCCCCAGCCTAAAGAGACCCCAGTGGTTAATCCATGCGCGTTTTTTGTGCCAATAACCCTGGCGCGCAGACCTGATGCGGATGCTGTGGCTAATGTAAAACCACTTTGACTAGTACCGTTGATATTCACCACGGCATAATCTACTCCATATGTAGTGCCGTTTGCGTCCCAGTTAATCGTTCCTCGCATAAAAACAGGCATAGGAAACCAGAAATTTATTGTGTTTGCGGCTACATCACCACCTGCTGCAGGAAGAAGTGTGGCGGCTGCAACGCAGTACCGCTGACACATCCGCAGCTCGTCGCCGATGCTTCTTCCCGCGCGCTTGAAGATGAGGTTCGTCGCGGCGCGGTAGCTGCCGGGAACGAGCATGACTTGTGCGAGCTGGAAGGTGGCGCCGTTGGTGGCCGAGAAGTTTGCCTGGGTGCTGCCCGCAACAAAGTTGCCGTTCTGCCAGCTGTTCAGAGTCGAGGTCCTGAAATCCGTGCCAGAATCAAGCACGATCGAGATCTGAAGACCCGTCGAGTTGTCGAGGAGCCATGTTCCCGCGGTGTCGGTGGTAAAGTCGATCGTCTTGCGCTCCCAGGTGTTCGCAGCGTTGATCGCTATGGTCGTGACGTACGATCTGTTTACGGCGTTGTTTCTAAGCGCAACGCCGTACGTGCCTGTAACCGACGACTTCACCCAGAACTGAAGCCTAGCGCTCTGACCGCCGTGGATGAGCGCGTAGTCGGATCCCTCGATCTTGTAGTTCAGGAGACTGACCTCGCCCGCGGCGATAGACGAGTCCACGGTGGTGATCGTGTACAGGAGACTAAACTGAGATGCGAAGCCGGACTGCGCCACGGTAGGAACGTCTGTGGACCTTGTGATGTTGCCGACCATTGCTCCGACTTTCGTGTACTGCCAGCGATCTGCGGTGTAGGCGTTGTTCGCTACGGCGGTGAAGCTCGTACCGCGCTGCCAGAAGTCGAAATTTCCACCTATAATCATATTATTATAGCTATTTAGGTTGTCTATGCGTGGCGTAGTCATTTCACGATACCTTTCTTGTTGGCTTTTTCTAGTATCTTTGAGTCGATTAAGCGCAGAGTATCCATATCTATCTTAGCACACTTCCTTGGGCCGTTCTGCCCCGCGGTCGTTAAGCGCCGAGAGCAGGGAGAGACCCCTTGCGGGGCAGGATGACCTTGTGTTGTTCGTTCATAGCTGGGCTCACGCGATGCGGACTGCGTAAAATTGCGACCTGTTGGTGCCTTGATTGTAAACCGTAGCAGAGCCAGTCCCCGCGCCGTCAATACGCCTAACTCTAATTTTATACGTTGTGCTGCTATTTACATTAGCAAGAAAAGAGAAAGCCAAGGTACATGCTTGAAAGGCTGAAGCTGCCGCCGATGTTCGGCACATCAATTGTTGGTCCATTTCCTGGACAATAGCATTACCGGTATCTGTTATTACTACGTTGGCCGAGCTAAAGTTAGATACCGCTGTGCCTGTTTCTGCGATGCACTGGACGTTAGCGTAAACCATCCAAACACCAGCGGATAATGATATAGATGCGTTAGTCCAGTCGGTCATTGTCGTGGTCATTGCCTGGTTTCCCGGAGCACTCGCCCAAGTAACGCGCTCCCCAATCATCCCAGCCGGCACCGCAACCCCGTCCGTCCTTCCAACTATCCCACCTGAAGGAGTCAACGCTCCCGTAAACGTCTTCGCTCCTGCTATCGTCTGTGCTGAGGATGAGTCTAGCTCTCCGTCGTTGGATGAGCTAGCCGGTTTACGCACAAGTTCCATACTCATATCTTTATCCTTTCAAGTATTTAGTTTAAGTTTAGGCGATGCGGACGGCGTAAAACACGCTGCGAGCAAAAGCAGTATTATAAATTTGACAAGTTGCTGCAGCTTCTGCTTTCTGTAATCTTACTTTATATGTTGTTGTTGTGTTAATACTTACCGTTCCATACAGTGCCACTGTAGAACCTATAGTTAAGGCAGAAGAGCCGGAATTAATTATATACATTTGACTTTCCATATTTTGCACAACTGTGTTTGAAGCGTCCGTAATTTGTACCACTGTAGTAGCTGCTGCTCCAATGGATGTAGCAGTTGTTCCTGTAACAAAAAAACTTCCAAAAATCTGCCAAGTACCTGGAGTAAGAACAATGTTAGCATTTGTCCAATCTGATAAAGAAGTGGTGGCAGCCTGAAGCGACGGCGGAGTAGCCCAGGTGATGCGTTCTCCAATGTACCCAGGAGCCACCGCCGTACCATCCGTTTTGCCTGGGATATTCTGCGGCTGCGTGAACGTGTTGCTCACGTTCTTCAGTGCCGCGCTCTGGTTCAACGCCAAGACCGAGTTTCCAAAACTAAGCATATCGACGTTGTTCGGCGCCGCGTAGAAGTTGCTGGTAGGAACGCCGGCCAATGCCGCTACGGTCTGGATCACTGCGTCCTGCTGTCCGGCCAAGGTCTCTACCGTGGCCTTGATGCTGCCCGAAGGCTGCTCGACCATGCTACCGTTGCTGACCACCGTCACCGCGCGGTCGTTCAAGTTATCGACGATATTAAAGCGGATCAGGTTCGAGTAACCGCCGCCGGAACTTACTTCCTGGTAGTTGCCGTCCGCGGATGGCGCAGCCGTCGCGTTGCCGGAGTTCCGCATCATCAGCTGGCCGTCTAGATAGACTAAAACCGCGCCGATCTGCTGCGTAGGATAGAGGTTCGTGACGAACGGGGTGCCGACGTTGAAGTCGCTGGCTCCGGCCAGAAGCGTACCGGTGGCCACGATGCTGCTCGCGGCGGCTCCGCTCACGCCGTCGCGGTTGGTGCCGTCGATGACGCCCACGAAGACCTCGCCCGGAAGCGCGGTGCCGAAGGAGTCGGTGAAGTTTATCTGCGTGGACGATCCGACCACGTAGCTCATGAACGGGATGAGCGTCCCGCGCACGGACGAGGTCAGCGTCAGGTTCCGCTGGTTGAAGAGAAGCTGGCACGCCGCGAGCTCCGCCTGCGTCGGCTGGACGAACCCAGGCATCTCCGAGGACGGCAGCGTCATGGCCGCCAGGTTGATGCCGGTCTCGCCGCCGGCGGCCTTGTGGGCGAACTGCACCTTGCGGTAGGTGCCGGAGGTGCGGTCGGAGGACAAATCCGTTTTCTTTAGGCTTAAGCTGCCGGTGCCGGTAAGTGACATATGCTTGATCCTCGTTTAATGTTCGTTAAGTTAAAGGGTTTAGGAGAAGAGACCTTGCCACTCGGCGATGGGGACGGTCATTGTCAAATGGATTGCATCGGCACCGTTTTGTCCTGCAACAGGTCTACCGGCGATGGGTGCCCAGACATCTACCCCAGCAGTTGACCAGATGCGAACTGATGTAGTCGTATAATAGACGACCGTACCTAGGTATCGAGTCGAAGCGGAGTCATCGACAAATACGGCTTGACCAACTGGAAAGCGCTCTCCAGGAGCTGCTGCTGGGATGGCAGTTGTATCGACAGTAAAGCCCGTAGGAATCCTCGCTTCAATATTGCCGGTCCAGCTTGTTGGAGAAACAATACTTATTTCAACATCCATGTTGCTACCGACTCGTCTGTAGCGCCCGCCCAAAGTTCCGCCGGTCCAACCGCTAACAACGGTAGGCGTATAACTCTGCCACTCCCCTACTATCGGCATCGGGATCTCATCGCCAGCTCCGACGATCACGTTGACTACCGCGAGCTCTGCCACGTTCGCGCTGCCGCTCTGTGTTCGAAGTCTCCCGACGTACCTGTTCTGGCTGAAGCCGGTCGGTCCCGTGCTGGGGCCGTTGGCGCTGACCACCAGTCCTACGATGTTGCTGCTGACGCAGAGGTACACGTGGTACAGGGTGTTGGCCGCGAGTGCGCCGGTATCGAGGCCGCCGAGTCCGGTGGTGGCTAGGTTGCAGGCGAGGGCGGAGGACCAGCGGTAGCCTTGGCCGGCCACGCGGGCGCGCGCTAGCTGGCCGTTGTACGTCGCTGGCATGCTGATCTGCGTTCCAGTGTCCCTCTGGAGCAGCGGGATGTTGTCTTGAAAAAACTGTGGCATATCTACTCCTTAAACTTTCAAAAATACCCGTTTACACATCTATTGCTCTCGATCGCCTTAGCTATCGTGCGCCGGTCGCGCTGCAAGGCGATGCTGGCTCTGTCTATCGAGTCGAACTCGACCTGGCTATCTTTATTGTAACCCACTATCGCTGTCCTCCTTATGGAGGCCATGTATTGAGAAAAAAGAGCCGGTTCCTACTTTACGCTAAACCGGCAAGGGCGTCAATTGCTTAAGTCCAAGCGCTCATCGATGCGGTCTAGTTTGTCTAAAACACGCTCTAGATGTTCCATGGCTTATGCCCAGCTTGGTCTAGATTCGAGTTCGACGTCGCCGGAAATGCAGTACAGCGTGGTTGTCGAAGAAAGATGTTCCAGGTTTATTGAGTTGCCGTTAGGCGGCGTCGTATAAGCTCCGACGGCGGCACCGCCTCCGTTACTAAACCCAGAAACGCATTGCAAAAAGTTAGCAACGTTTTTCCACGTAACTCCAGTAATAGCCCATGTACCGGACGTGCGCGCGCCCGCCGTACAAGACCCCGTAAAGGTGAATTTAAGCCTGTGGTTTCCGTCTTGGTCTTGATAATAAACGCCCACGGCCCGAATTGTGCTCCAACCAGGGAGCGTACTCGTCACAGTCAGCGCCTGTTGTCCCCTTCTAGGGGCAACCAGGCCAAACTCGTTAGAGTTGGACTTACCATACCCAACCGGGCTTGAGGGATTAGCAACAACAAGTCTAAACCGCGTTCCATTAGTGTTTTCTGTAGCCCAGCTTTCTGACCCGTTATCTACGTTAGACGCGGCTACTTTAGTACCTCTGTTACCAAATCTAACCGTGTATTCCGTAGCCGAAGAGTGAAACGCCTGTATACCGTAGCCGTTTGTGGCCGAGGCATTGTTACCTGTTGTGTAAGGAAACAAGTCACTTGCTTTAGCCCAGCCAAAACCCCTGTAATTTATTTCTAAATCATAGCTAAGTGTCGATTGTTTGTTGCTAAGCGTAATAACTCGGTCAGTAACCCCCGAACCAAACGCGATGCTAGGAACCAGCGCTCCGTTTGGCCCAAACACATCTGAAGAGCCATCATCAGCAATGTAAGTGACCTGAGCCCCAGGCCCTAAGTTGACGGTGCCGCTGCCGGCCCATTCGGCGATGGGGACTGCAAAACTCATCTTGATGTAGTCAGTGTTGGCGATTGTGGTAGGAGTTGTGGCCGTGATGTTGTTCTGTACCACCACACCAGCAGCGGCATCGTCTGTGTAGAAGAGCACCACAGAAGTTGTACTGTTGTACGCTATTGTCAGCGGATAGCTAATTGTTCCTGCATCTCTATAGGTTCCTGAGCTATGAGGGAGGTTGTTGCCGCTTGTAGCGTCAGTGCTGAGAAGTGCTGCAGTGTTTATTGTCCTACCAGATGGCAGGTTCAACGCTAGGTTGCCCGCACTCGGCGCGCCCGTGAAGCTGATGAGCACGTTATAAAACGCCCAAGAGCCGATGCGAGTTTCTGTTGCCGTCACTGTGTTGTTGGTAAGGTTGGTTGTCATAGTTACGGAAACCGGGTCACTAATCGCAGCGCTCTGTCCGCCGGTCGCGCTCGTGACCGTGATGCTGCTGAAGCTTGCCCAGCTGTTGGCTAGACCTGCGACCCTGACGATCCGGATCCTAGTGAACGGACGAGACGGGTTCTGCGAGAACGAGAGCTGCATCGTCCCGCCGGTCGGCGACGAGGGAACGTTGGCGACGTTGAGCGTCGTGTTCTGCGCGTAGGTTCCGCCGGACGTCGTCGCGTCCCACACTTGAATCTGAAGGTCGCTCGCGGCGTACGCCGGGCTCGTGCTCGTCTCGAGGTTGTAGGTCAGACCAAGCAGCTTGCCGAGGTCCGAGGCGTCTACCTGGAAGAAGTCGCTCTCGACGTAGCCGGATCCGCTGCCGCCGTTGGTCACCTTCAGCGCGGTGCCTACGCTGAGCTCCGGCAGCTCGGCGGCGGTGGTGGTCGTGGACCCGGTCGCGCCGGTTCCCACGTTCGTCCAGCCTGAGAAGGATGAGGATCGGGTGCTGAGGTAGTTCTTAACACCGCCCTGAGAACTGGTGAATGTCTTGATGATCGTTGGCATGGCTGTTCCTATCCGTTATGGCAAGGTGCTGATTATGATGTTGTTGCTCGAGTCGATTGCGAGCTCGACCAGCGTGCCGGCACCGTTTCTAAGCTTTATCCCGCGGGCCGGCGAGGAGAGATCGTTGGATCCGTCCATGCTTCCGAGGTAGTTCGACGACATCAGGCTCCTGTTGAGGTCGCTGTTGTCGAAGCTTCCGCCAGAGGTCTGCTCGAACACCAGCGTCACCGTGCTTGCGACTCCGCCGTTGTTGAACGAGTTGGTCGGGAACCTGACCGTGTAGCCGTCTAGGCTGAAGGCGCCGAACCTGAAAGCCTGACCGCCTTCCACGTAGTAGACGGTGAGAAGATCGGGATCAGGCAGGAAGTTGATGGTGAAGCTGCTGAGGTTGTCGGTGCTCATGAACCGCTTGGTGTCGAGTCTCTTGACGCCTGTGGCTGGGCTCATGTAGGTCGGATCGTAGTAGATCGCTACGCCGTCTAGCGCGCGGCTGCCGGCGGAGCTCGTGATCCTTACGCGAAGGTCGAGGCTTCTTCCTAGGATAGTGATCTGGGGTACGCTGATGGTTCCGCTGCTCCATACGCCGGTCGTCGCGTTGTAGAGCTGGCCGGTCGTGCCTGAAGAGGCTCTGGTAACTACGACCTCGTTGACGCCTGCGCTGAAGCTGATGTAGTCTGCGCGAAGAACGACCGCGTAGCTTGTGCCAGGAGCCAGGATGCCTGGTCCCATGTTGAAGGTGTATGCGGTCGCAGAGCCGGTGAGCGTGCTCATGTCTAAAGGACCAGAGCTTGCGATCACGTCCGCCGGGTTGGTCGAAACTAAACCGCCGCTGAGCTTGACCAGCGACGCGTAGAGGTTTCCGGTAGGAGACCCTGTCCTAGCAAGGGTGAATCTCACCTGTGTCGCAGCAGCGAACAGCGTTGCAGATGTAAGTTGCGCTGGACCCGCGATGCGTGCATTAGTAGTAAGGTTCAGTGCGGTGGTGGCGCCGGTTCCGCCTGCTGTGCCTACGCTTACGGCCGTGTCTTCAGACGTCCAAGTATACTCGCCTACGTAAGTCTCAGTGGCTACGCCGACGCGAGACATCGTGACGTTCTTCCAGTTGGTTCCGCCGTCGCGGCTTACCTGATAAGTGGCTGCCGTGTCGACTGATCCAGGCGTCCACAGCGCCTGAAGCATGACCTTGTTTACGTCTTTGCTCTGGCCCAGGAACTCTGACGAGTCGAGCATCTGCCTGGAGACGTATGTTTGACCGGTAGAAGCGAACTCGAACGCGTTGGTGATCAGAGAGTATGCGCCGGTTGAGGCGCCGTCTACTAAGGCGTTCTCGTTCACCTTGAAGATGTTCGGCGTAACGAGCTCGTAGGTGCTGTCGAGCAGAGTGTTCTTTACGGTCTCAAGTATCGGGTTGCCGGTACCGCTTCCGCCGCCTCCGCCGCCGCCGACGAACTGCACGATGTTCTCGTTGTTGACGGTGCCGTACGTGCTTGATCCTCTCTGGATCGCGACCAGACCGATGGCGAACGTGTTGCTGAATGCTACCGGCTTAGTGGCTGCAGCTTTAGATGCGCCCGGTGTTCCGAAGCTCAGGAGAAAGTTTCCTAAGCCGTTGATCATCACCATGACCCATACCCACTGACCGTTGGTCATGGAAGGCAGGGTGTACGATGTGGCAAGCGTCAAGCCGGTTCCAGTGGCGACACCGGTGCTGGCGTTGAAGGTGATGCTTCCGCCGCCTGCGTAGCTAGGCATAAGGTTGTTGATGGGAGGAATTGTTCGACTGCGGTCTGTTCCCGTGTCTGACGGAACCGCGTCGTTGGTCAGCACCTCGATGCCGTCGATCCAGAGTCTCTGGTCGTTTACGTCGCCGCTTACCGAGTATCTCTCGTTGGAGCGAAGGCGCAGAGGAGGCGTAAGCTCATCGTTGATGAGGTTGAGTATCGCGTCTAAGCGAATGTCGGTGGTGGTGCTAAGCTGATCAAGTCTTGATCTTTGGCGTGCTTGGCGTGAGTCTAAGCGCAGTGCCATCTGATGGTCTCCCTGGTGACTTGTCGGGAGCATGACATAACGCCGTAGCGGCCGTGTCTCGTTAGCTCCCCGAGAACGTGTTACTTCTAATATACCACGTCCATCCGCTAGGCGACCCGCTTATTGCAGCTGCTGGTTACAGACCTGCTAGCGCTATAACCATAGCCTGATCGCGCTCGATCCTGTACTCGAGCACGTCTCCCGTAACATAAGGATCGTCTATCGTTGCCAAAAGATCGATCTGGTTGGACTGTGTTCCCGCAGATCCGACCTCGTTGTAGTCGAGCCCAGCCTTGAGTTTCTGGCCGTTCAGCCACACCGTAAGCATGGCGTCTCCGACTGTGTAGTAGCGGATCGCACTTCCGGCCCTTGAATCGACCGGCAGGGTGACCGTCTGGGTTGCTGTGTAGTCTGCTGCAAGAGTATCAGACTCCAGATAGACGTTCGATGCCACGCCTACTAGACTAGGCTTGAACGTCATCTCGTCTGTTCCTGTGGCGACGCCGATTATCATTATCGCTTGCCCGTAGGTGTTAGGCTTAGACGTCGTGAGTCCGCCTGCTACACTTGGAGAGAGATAAACCGGTTGCCCTGGCGTAAACGACGAACCCGGTATCGTTACGATGCCGGAGGTGAGAACCAAGCCAGGATCTCCGTCGTTGATGATAGCGTACGCGATGCCGACGATCTTTGCTGAATTCGCAAGATCCGAGGCAGATGCCAGAACGATCTCGCCTGCTACTGCACCGGCCGCTACAACGCTTCCTGCTGCTATCGCAGATCCGGTGTTGTTTGTGAACTGAGACAATAAGTTAGGAACGCCTGATACGACGAGTTGATTGCCTTGGATCTGTAAGGTGACGCCGTCGACGGCGACGCTTAAGCCGTTGGTCCCAGTGACTATCGCCCCTGCAGCGTCAAGCTTTGCACCGAGCTGATTGCTGCCGTCGATCTGAAGTGTGGGGTTTGTAGCCTCAAGCTGAACCTTGATGCCGTCTGTGTCTGTGACTATGGAACCTGTAGCGTCTAGCTTAACGCCTAGCTCGTTGCTGCCGTTGATCTCTAGCGTAGGATCTGTAGCTTCGAGCTGAACCAGTATCCCAGACGCGTCAGTTACGATCGCTCCTGCTGGGTCTAGCTTAACGCCTAATTCGTTGCTGCCGTTGATCTCTAACGTAGGATCTGTGGCTTCGAGCTGAACCGCAAGACCGTCAACACCAACCACCACGGATCCAGCCGGATCGACTTTTGCCTGAAGCTTCCCAGTATCGAACTCAAGACCAGGAACAGCCGACAAATCAACGGATATTGTATCGACTAAGATGTCGATGCCGTCGCCGCCGACTAAAAAAGAAGCTGGATTTGTTATGGATTCTGTGATGTCGATAGATGAAGGCGAGAAACTAGGCCGCTCATGGATGAGATGTCCTGACGTGTCGACCCATAAGCCGTTGTTTGCCGGATTCAAAGGATTCGACGCGGTAGGCGTGAACTCAAGCCCTAGAGGGTCGATGACACCCGTTACGCCCAAATCACCGTTGAGTTGAAGGGCCTTGTATCCGGCGCTCGCGTTGATCGTGACCGGAGTTCCGTCGTCGATGGTGATGTTCGCGCCCATGTCGTACGCTTGCTGCAGCGTGGTCGTTGTCCCTAGGTCTATAGTATAGAGGCCACCCTTTGCAGCGAGCCTGAAGGCGATGACATCGCCGTCTACTAAGCCGTCGTCTCTTATGAAGTCGACGGACGCTTGGGCCGTGTTGATCGATCCAACCTCGTCGTAGTCGTTGCCGATCTCTAGTTTCTGACCGTTTAAGTAAACTTCAAGTTGGCCAGATCCTGTGATGTAGTAGGCTTGCACGCTGCCGTTGCGAGAGTCAAGCGGAAGCTGTATGGTGTACGGAGAGGAGTGGTTGCCGGACACCACGTAGTACTCTTCGTACACGGTCTGTCGAGCAAGATCTGCCATGTGGTGGCGGATCATCATCCCGCCCTGGACCGAGTATAGGACCACTACGTCTTGGTCGGTAGGAACCGACGCCGATGTCGTCACGTACAAAGCACCAGCAGCATCGCTGTCCTGATACGTGGCTGATGTCTGAAGGTTCGTGAACGTCTTCAAGGCTCGGCGATTGATCCTCACCCATACCGAGTAGTCGTCGGCTACGGTGATACCGCTGGTGAAGTTCGACACATCTATGCGGTTGTCGTTCGTGCTGCCCGGGATCTTGATGTAGACGTAGCCTACTGAGTCTAGGAAGTAGAGGTCGGTTCCGTCGTACCGAGTACCGACTGCTTCAAATACCGTGACGTTGCGATTCTGGCTGGTCTCGTACTCGTTCGACGTCCACGAGGTAGAGTTGAGGATCTTGCTTCCGTCCCACGAGTAGATCTCAGTCCCGCTCATCCTATAGAAGAGAACGATGCGGTTCTCTTGCAGAAGGAAGTTTGCGTCGAACCCGACTACGCTCGGTACTACCGCTGCAGATCCGTTGCGGTCTATGTCCACTACCACGGCAGTGTTTGCCACTAGTGTGTATGTTCCGGCTGCGGTTATCGACTGGCTGGCAGAACCAGGCTTCATGACGACCAGCGTGTCGCCGCTTAGTGTCACGATCTGATCAGACCCAGATCCCTCGTTCCTGAAAGTCATGCGACCCAGGATACGGAGTCCACGGTCCTGAACCCGGTCGGCCATCATCGCCGTCAGCCTTGAGACCCTTGTGGTCAGGCTGTCGGTGCTGACGCTGTTGTAGTTCGAGTAGCCGTCCAGCATGTTGTTCGTTGCCTCTGGCACGACGTATACTGGATTAGTTTCTGCCAAAGAGCCCATGCCGATGAAGCTGAGGAGATTCTTCGTGTCTGGCTCGTTGATGTCGATCGTCTCGCCTTGAACGACCTCTACCGCGCCAAGCTCTGTCTTTAAGATTACTTTGGCGCATGTCACTGTCGCAGCAGACAGCGTAGGCGACAGTGCTCCGCCGCCGTAGGGAATCTGGAACTGCGTCAGGTTTCTGACGTTTACAAGATAGCTGCCGTTGATGTCTGGAACCGTAGGCGTGACACCTGCGATCACTACTTTCTGACCGGTTGCGAAACCGTGGTTCGCTGACTCTACTATGAAGCTTGAGCTGTTGTTTGCAGGTCTTGCCGCGCTGGTTACGACCGCCCAGCCGACAGTCGCTGACGACGTAGATCCTGTCGCGGTGGTCTGTATCGTGACCTCAGTTGAGCTGACGATCTCTACGATGTATGTTCCGTCAAAGGCGGTTCCGTTGCTTACGACTACCCGATCGCCCTCGACCAGGTTATGCGCTGCTGCGAAAGTGATCTTGGCGCTCTTGCCGTCTGCACTGTCGATCGTCGTGCTCGTGCGATCTTCTACGACGATGCCGCCGACCTTCTGGATGGTGTCGGATCTGCTGGCGAGCCAGTATAGGTTACCGCCTGCGTTGTACGCGGTGAAGTCGTCGCGGTCCGTGATCTGAACGTCTGAGTTCTCGTACACGCCTTTAGTGTACACGGCATTAGTGAGACCGCCGACCCCGCCGTAGACGTCCTCGAGCTTCACCGACAAAGCAGCACTTGCCGTAGTCTCGCTGCCCGATCCGTTCAGTGCGTTGTAGAAGCCGACGACCCTTGCGTAGAGATACTCGTCGTCGCCCTTCTGCTTGATCCAGTCACCTTTGGCGAGCGAGGAGAAAGATCCTGCTGCACCGTTGACGTACGCGGCACCGGTGATGAACGTGACCGGCGTGTCCAGCGGGTTGATCTTCTGGTTGCGCACCATCTGGACCCACATGATCTGCTCGTTTAGCAGGGTCTTGGTTCCAGCTCGGATGATGATGTCGCGGGGATCGTTGATCTTGCGATACTGGATGTCTTCGGTCCACGTAACCTGACCGATCGTGGTCTCGCTGTGCTGCCACTTTCCTTTTGACTTCAGGCTAGAAGCAAGGGCATCGTCGAACACGTTCACGAGACTGAGGTCGCCTGTGCTCTCGTACCAGTACGTAGTACCGGAGAGCTCGACGAGCTTCGTCATGACCGCGTCCATCCAGTCCTTCAGCGTCTCGATGTTCTTGTCGCCGCCAAAGAAAGGAGACGGAAGAGCGGCGCTGTTGATGGTCGACGGCGGCTCGCTTCGAGCATACGGAGCAGACGGCAGAGGAGGAAACTGGAAGCGCGCGTTTGGATCCGGAGACGTTCCGCCGGTCCCAAGTCGATACATCAGGTTCCTGCAGTCGGTGATCTCTGTGATAGAGGTGCTGTAGTTGACTTTGGCTACAGGGATCGTGCCCTGCGGGAAGCCTGCGGTCGATACACCGGCTTGCACTATGAGAACGGCCTCGGTGTTGATGGTCTGGTTGAACTCGCCACCTTCGCCGCCGTTTAGATCCACGTCCCAGAAAGCCCTGGTGTCCTGTGCCGCACCCACGGTGCTGAGCGTAAGGTAGATGTAGTTGACCGCACCCGGTCTCAGTTCCTGGCCCAAGACCAGCGGCTGAGACAGCGCGTTACCTTCTGGAAGGCCGGAGAAGAAGCTTCCAGCAGCGGCTGTAGGATCGTAAAGTACAGAGTCTGCTACTCTTATCGAGATGCTGTTTGTGCCTATGGAGTTCGGGGCATCGATGACCTCGAAGCCCTTGAGGATGACCGGTCTGCTGCCAACGAAGCTTCGCACAAGCTCCTTGAAGTCTGACGCTACGTAAGATTGTATCGACAAAAAGTCCGCGAGATCAACGCGCTGCTGCGAACCTACGAGCAAACGGCCTAGTACGGACATACCCAACTCCCGAGAATCTTAGAATATTTTAAGTCTAAAGCTGTCATGCTTGCTTCCATAGGCAACTGTTAAATTATACAGCATTTAACGCCAGTCTCATAAGCCAAGGAGATCGTCGTTCTCGCTGGTCTCTGAGTACACGTCGAACTCAGAGTAGTAGAGCGTCGGGTACCGCACCACGTACTCTAGGAAGAGACCTACGCTCTTGACCTGGTTGATGAGATCTTGAAGGATCTGTCTTGCCTTAGCTGGATCAGAGATGTAGAATGCATACTCTTTACCTAAGCCGCTCATAACATAGGCACCTTTGCGGCGTATGGCTGTCACAGTCGACCCAACAGAGTGGTTGTACTTGAAGACATAAGCCGGATCAAGCGCGATGTTTCCCTCTGAGGCTTTGTAGAGGTATCGAACGGGTCCTTCCTGCGTGTTGAGACCGTAGTCGAATATCAGAAAACCCTGCTCGTTCGGCACGTTGTTCGGAGTGTCTATCGCAAGGTTCAATACGATGTTGCCTGCGTCTATCTCCTGTGCGGTGACGCCGACGTACGAAGACACTATGAAAGGTGCCGCCGTGTCGTACATATAAGGGCCGAAGATCCCTGAGTTTGCTATGGACGACGTCAGATACACGGGAGATCCGGCGTCTGCGAGACCGATGCGCTCGATGCGGACCTTGCCAGAACTTACGACCGGTGTCGCGCCGCTGCTCGACTGACACCTGAAGGTGTTCGCGCTCACGACGTCTATGAGCTCGAAGATGCCGTTGAGCGAGAGTCCAGGAGCGGGCACGTCGTAGATCTTGACCGAGCCGTCTGCCTCTATGAGGTGAGGTGTGGTCGTGGTGACCGTCAGTACGCCGCTGCTGTCTGACTGAGCAGACGAGACGATCAGTTCTTGAACGCCTGCGGCAACCGGCAGAGCCGGCGATATCCCAGACAGCAGGTATCCGCCCGTGACAGCGGTCTTGGAAGAATACGAGAAGCGGTTCTCTTTGATGTCGAAGCCTGTGTCGATGTTGAGCGTCGTGACCTCGTCCGTGGTCGGCGTGATGATCCGACTCTTGACCTGGTCCAGCGACTGTATCACGAACTGACCGGCCGACGGCCAGTCTTCTGCCCGCTCGTCGACCGTCATCGAGGTGTCAGAGTTTCTGTCGAGCATGATGCTTATGGGACCGTTGAGGTGGGCGGATCCCTTGAGCTTGCGCCGCACCACCGGAGGAGTCGCCGGCATCTCGATGACGATCTCGCCGGGCTTGACCTCCCATACCACGGACCTGTTGTCGCGAGTGTAGACGACCGACCGCTCTGGTCTCACGAACCTTACGTAGAAGCCGGGGTTCGTGGCATGGTTGAAGACGCCAGGGGTCGCGAGGAGGTTCTGAAACTCGAAGTACGACTCGGTTATGTTTACCGCGGTGACGGCGAACGTGCCGCTGTTTCCCGGCATATCGACCACGACGTTGTCGCCTACGTTTATGAGGAAGATGTTTGGTCCTGTTCCGCCGGTGTGGGTGAACCTTACCGTGTCACCGATCTTGGTTATGGTCCAGATCGTGTCGCTGCCTGAGCCGGTTCCGTCGACGATGCCCGGAAACTTCAGCGAGATGTCGGCACGACCGCCCTGGATCTCTATAGAGCCTTTGGAGCCGATGGTGCTGGTGAAGATCCTCACGTAGTCGCGTCTCGAGATCTTGTCCTCGAAAACGATGCCGAAGCTGAACTTGGCCTGACGGTTCACGGCGGCCACGATCTCGGCTGCGGTCGCGTTAAGCGGATCCTCGAAGTCCAAGGCAGAGAAGATGATCTTCTCCTCGTTGACACCGTCTACCAGATACTGAAGCTCCCAGCCGTCCTTCATCAGGAACGGACCGTAGATGCTCGACTGGGTAAATGCGGTCGTTGATTCCTTGAAGAAGAAGATGTCCAAGAGCTGGTCGACTATGTTCTTGACCTGCTTAGGCTGATACGCGAGTATCGGTATGTACTTGCGCAGCGTGGGGTCGTCCATGCCTACTACCTTAGGTCTTGAGACCTTGTAGTTCGCGGCCAGGCGGTCAAGGTATGGCCTGTATGCACTAGTGATGAAGAACTGTTTGCGCACTTCTTGAACGAGGTCGGCGATGTCCTGGTCGGACTCGCCTATGGCCTCCACTATAGCCTTCCAGTTAGGGTTGGCTCTCGTGTTGAAGTACGGGTTCAGCTGATCGTGTATGCCGTCTACTGCTGTAAGCTTGTTTGCCATGTTTCACCTCACGACAAGCTGATGAGATCTGGTGCTGTCAGCGCTTTCTCGTTGTCGTAAACCGCGATCCGCTCGAGCGTCGGCGAAGGAGTCGTGAACGTCACCGCGTCTACGCCGGTGATGTCTTTTACCCTTCTTATGATCTCCGACAGAACCACGTCCTCGCCTACGCCCAAGGATGAGATGTAGCCGATAACGGTAGACTTGATGTCGTTGGTGATGTCGTTGAGGTTTACGCCGTCTCCGGTTGCGATCCTCAGTGTCATGCTGATCTGCTTGATGAGCGGCGGCAGCGACTCGATGTTCGATCCAACGGCCCTTCGACCTGGGTAAGTCTCGATGTCTGGCTCGTAGCCGTCGATGATCCTCTGGACGGTTCGCATAAGGCCTGTGTAGTACGAGTAGCCGTCTACGCCGGTTGCGATGGCCGTAGGGAAGCTCATCTTGCCCATAGACATGATCCTGGTGCCGTAGTCGACAGACATCTTGTAGACACGGTCGTCTGCCGTCATGTACACTAGACGCTGGTCCGAGTTGAAGCGACTGATCGCCGTGTTCTCGACCACGCGCATAGTGTCGTACAGTGCGGTCTCTGCCTCAAGGAGATAGAGGCCTGTAAGACTCACAGACAGCGCCACGTCCTGCTGCGATATCCCGCTGACGTTCGTGACCGTCACGTACTGGCGACGATCTTCTGGATCGCTGCCCCAGTCGGTGGTAGGTCTGTTGCCTGAGTTAAGCTGGCTGAACCAGCTGGTGTTGGTTATGGAGTCGACTATGAGCCTATCGCCAACTACAGTAGAGTCACACTCCACGATCCTGAGATCGTCGACGCTCAAGAGCTCGGTGCCCTGATCTACGTCTGTCTCGAAGTTGGTCGTTACACCCTGGCTCGCACCCGAGACGCCTCTGTAGTTTTGACCCAGTATCATCGTGGTCGCAAGCGACGGAGTCGAGGGCGACAGCGAAACGACCTGAGCAAAAGCTGTGTCGTCTTCGTCGATTCCTTTGACCCATGACCCTACCGAGACGTTGCTGAAGGCGCCTGCAACACCGGTGACCGTGCTGGAGCCGGTGACCCAGGTTGCGGTCTTGTCTGTGTAGTTTAGGAGCTTGTACGTGTTGAGCTCTTCCTTGCCGCCTTCGTTTTCAACGATTATCGAGTCGTTCTCGACCGCGCGTATGCGGAATCGTCCGCGGTTGTCTGCCTTGAAGGTGCTGCCAGAGATCTCGACGAAGTCGTCCACGCACGCACCGCAGTCCGCGAACCTAGGGCTGTTGCCTTGAGTGCGCTCGATCCTGAAGAGGTTCTTGAAGCCGAGGCTACTGATGCGATACCGCGTCACGCTAGAGCTCGCAAGCAGACAGTTTCCTGAGTAAGTGCCCGCAGACGCGCCTGTGCTGAAGGTGAAGACATAAGGACTAGACGTAGACACTACGGTAACGTTTCCGTCGAGCGCAGACGTGTCGCTGATCGCTACGCTGTCGCCTACGCTGAAGCCGTGAGGAGCAGTGAGCGTTGCTGTGGCGGTTCCGGCGGCAACTACGATAGTCACCGCACGAAGAGCCGCGTGCTTGACCCTGAACCTTGTGAATATGGCAGGCGCAACGTCGAGCTGTCCGGTGGCTCCGGTGAACTTGTTCGACATCGCCCGACCGTTGGGGTTGATGACGTCCATGTACCTGCTGGTCGCGTTCACCGCAAGGACCGGAAAGCCCGAAGCAGCGAGAGACCCAGTGGCCTGAGACTGGTTGCCCATAAGCCAGTTTGCCGCAAGGTAGGTGTCGCCTGCCTTAGGCCAGACGTTCACTATGTCCCCAGGCTGAACTGACGCTAGGTTTGTTCCCGGTGTCACGGTCGACGTCATGAAAGCGACGAAGTTGCTGTTGGCCGCCAGAGCGATCGACATCTTAGACACGACGTCGTTTACCGTGTCTGTGCTGAGGATGTCGACCTTGATCTTGTGTGTCGAGGTCGAGTATGCTGTTCCGGTTGGTGCGGTGCTGTCGCCGTCGACCGCAAACCAGACCGCGTACGTTGCCGCCGTGACTGGTCCGAAAGGAGAGATCGTCGAGTAGGTCTGAGGCGCGCGAACCAGGAAGAAATCGCCCTGGTTCGGAAGCGAGTCTACGGTAAGCGCCACGTTGTACGCGACAGACGTCGTTCCTACGACGAAGTCATACGAGCGAAGCCTAGACGATATCGAGATGCTGGAGCTGTCGTAGGTGTCTGGCAGCGTGGTCTGCGTGGCGACGATCGTCGCCTTGCCACCAGAGTTGCTGACGAGATTCGATCCCGTAGACGCAAACTCGAACGTGTTGGTCAGCGGTGTCGCGGTGATGACCCACTCGCCGTTGAAAGCCGGAACGTCCGCCACACCCGAGATCACGATCTTCTGTCCGGCCACGAAGCCGTGCGAAGCAGACGTAGTGACGGTTGCTACGCCGCCTACGCGCGCTATGGAGTTGAAGTTCACGAAAGGTGTCTTTCCTACCGCCGTTGCCTTAGCGCCAGACTGAGTGTGCGTCCATCTCCAGATCGTGCCGGAAGCGGCACCGTAGCTGCTAGAGACATCAGACAGGCTCCACGTGGTGAACGGCGACGAGTTGATCGATCGGTTCCCTATAAGGTAACTGACGTTGCCGAAAGAGTCGTTGTAGACCTCTACCTTTGTTCCTGAGTCAGGAGCGAAGTATCGCTTAGCAGGCAGAGTGTTGTAGATCTTTACTGCGTCACCCTTGCTGAGCGTGTTGGGAAAAGCCTGAACCGCTGCTCTCAGGTATCGCACTGTTGCCGCGTCGTTCAGCTCGGTGCTTGCGGACCCTATCAGGTCCAGCTCTGCTACGTTCGCGCGACCGCCGACGATCTCTACGCCGCCCGCAGTTCCAAGCTTCTTGGATTTGACCTGCACGCGCCTGAAGTTGCCGGCGATGTCTACGTCTGCCACGATGGGGAGCTGAGACAGTGCTTTGTGCGTCAGCTGGTGCTTGACGTTCTTTATAGTCTTGGGCACGAGCTTGAAGATCTCGCCTACGTCGGCGGTCCCAGGATTTGGGCACGACGCCATGTCGTAGATCGTTGGCTCAAGTCCCTGAAGTATCAGGCTCTGCTTGAGTATGAACTGCGGGTTCGTGTTTGCGAAGATCTTGACGAACGACTCGCCGTCGAACATCTTCACGAACTCGTTCAAGTTAGACGACGGAGACGGGTTGTGTGCGTAGGATACGGCAAGCAGCTCTTCCTTGGTCGCCTTTGCTATGATGTTGGTGCCTAAGCCCACAAACGCCGCGGTCATGGTCTCGCTGGTGTTGACGACGTTGCAGATGTCGCTGACCGCAGTGGACAGCAGCGGATACATCACTATGCCCGAGTTCGACGCCGGTGCATCGTAGGCGTCGTTTGTCCCCGGCTGAGTTACTGCGATAGTGAAGCCTGTAGCGTACGGAGAAGATCCGTCCACTGCGGCGTCGCGTGCACCGTTGTAGTAGTTCGATATCAGCACCGTAGTCGTGCTTGAGGTTGCTGTAAACTCAGCGTCGGCGTCTACATATGCTGCGATCGTGCTTGCGACGTCGTTAGCAGAATCAGTCGGATTCAATATGACTTGAATCGCTCTGTCGCACCCGTGCGGAGGCATCGGGTTTCCGTTTACGTTCAGCCATACGCCCACGCTTCCGGCAGAGTCGTACAGCTTAAAGTAGGTGCCGCCGATAGGATCGCCGGAGTCTGTCTTAGCGTACGTGAACGCTACGCCGGTACCGTTGGCCGCGTCCTGAACCGGACCCACGAAAGCGTTTACAGCAGAGAACGTGCTGCCTGACGAGTAGACGGTGCTGAACTGAGGATCGCCGTTGACAGCCGTGCTGGTCGCAGCTGCTACTGCTGCAGCGGTGCTGCCCGACGTCAGGCCGGAGATCTGGACGTATCTTACCGCGCCAGACACCGAAGGCTGAGGAGTGGACCCTGTGAGGTCGTACCAGAAGACCACCGCACCGGTCTGATCGTAGAGGATAAAGTATCCGCCTGTGGTGATGCCGGATCCTGCCGTGACGGTCACGTTCTGGGCCATGTTAGACCCTGCCGCAGCAACGCTGCTGACCGACACTTTATCGACCTGACCGACCGTCGTAGGAGACGCGGACGGGTTGTAGACGTCCACGTACTGAAGAGCCGGATCGACAGCGTTTACCCTGAACGTGCCGTCGTTTCCAGAAGAGATGCCTATAGACTCAGCAACAGACATCACGTCGCCGACCACCACGGTGCTGAGGTCTACGACGGTCTGAAACTGGTATCGGCATGTCTTCGTGTCTTGGTTGATCACGAAGCTTATGCCAGACTGTGCCGCAGCAGGAACGGATCCGTTGAAATTGTTCGTGACCGACACGACGTTCCCTGACGCGGTCGCAGTGAAGCTGTCGTCGTTGTCGACTGCGAAAGCGGTCTTAGCCGCAACCGCCGTAGCAGTGTCGCCTGTGACCACGGTGCCGATCTTCACGTACCTTACGGTGACGCCTGAGATGGTGACCGTAGGCTGAGATCCAGACCCGTTGACCGCGTACCAGAAGACCACGGCTTTGTTAGAGGCTTCGTAGAGGTAAAAGTAATCGCCGCTCGAGACCTCACCGGATCCTGCGCCTTGTGCTGTGGTCGCGATGGTCTCGATCTTTCTTACCGAGAAAGTGGACCCACCGATGATGCCGGTGGTCCTTGCGTCGTCTGATCCAAAGTAGTAGGTGGTGGTCGTGTACTCTGGGTTGTTCGCGTGCTCTATGCGCGCACTCTGCAGCGGCGCAGACGGATAGTCTATGGAGAACCGATGACTGTCGCCGATCGGCCCGTACTCTTTTGCCCTGAGGATCAAGGTCCCTTCGCTTGACGCCGATCCGCCGGACCGATACCAGTTACGGCTCCTGAACCACACCGCGTAGTCTTCGAAGTTCGTGCTCGTAGGAGCGGACGTCGACCACACCGTAGGCGTTGCGAAGGTGATGCCTGCCTCGTTGTCTGCGTCAGTAGCTGAGAACTGACTGTTGGTCGGCGCGATCTGCGAGTTGACTCGACCGGTTCGCCAGAAGTTGACGTTGATGGTCTTGTTTACGGCGTCGCCGTCGAGCACGAAGACGATCGAGTCGTCGGACGAGAACGACAGCGACTTAACGAGCTCAATAGAGTCGCCTGAGAGATAATCGAAAGACGTCTTCGGCGTGACGCTTCGTATCGACAAAACGTTCCCGCCCTGGATCTCGACCGCGTTCTTGAAGAGGGATTTGTTCGCGCCCGAGGTGACGTTGACGATATCGTCGTACGCAAGGTCTGATGTGTTGAAGAGCGCCGAGTTCAAGGTGGACGACGTGTACGCCGCGTCTGCCGATATGGTTCCCTTGACGTCGGTGTATCTGGTCCTGTCTAGGAGCACTGTGTTGGATGAGGTCCTCTTGACGTAGGCGCCGCGCTTGAACCACGTCAGCATATCGGCCGAGCTTATGCGGCTAGCGACGTGCGACTGATTGCCGAGCTCTGAACCCTGCTTGGTGTCGAAGATGAATGATAGTTTTCCGACCGACACAGGAATCGCTATGGCGCCGTCGTTCTCGGTGGTGCTGGTCGCTTTTATGGAGTTGGTCTTGAAGATCGAGCCCTTGACGTTTGCGAGGTCGTTGTCGAACGACGTCACCATCTGCTGAAGGGTGATCGGCACGGTGTTGGAGACGTACTCTGCTCTCCAGACCTGAGGATAGGCGTCCGAGCCGAAGACCTGAACGTCATCCTCGAACGTGACGTCGTAGTAGTCGGACACAGGCTCAGCGCTTGCCCCGACGTTGACCACGTCCACGTACGTGTCTACGCCAGCAGAAACGTGCGAGCCCTTCTTGACGATCCTGAATAGACCTGAGTTGTTTAGACTAAACCAGTCTGCCGTCAGCGATTTATAGGAGACGTAGATGTAATCGCCGACCAAAGCTCCTTGGAATGTGTTGCTGGTGTCTGCCGTGAATCTCATGTATCCGGCACTAGGTACGGTGACCTTGATGCCGCTTCCGATGGCAGGAGAGACGTCGCCTCTTGGCTCTACGTTCAACCCGTCAGCCACGACGACCATCTCAGAAGGCCGTCCGCTTGAGTCGGCGCTTAGGTCGTATGTGCCGATGTTGGTCGGCGTGGAGGTGATGTAGCCTTTGGCGTCTGCGTTGCCTGCAGTGATAGAGTCTCCGGCTACGGCAGGAACCTCGAGCTTCAGGTTCCCTGTCTGTCGGTTTAGGCTGAAGTCAGACGAGGTGCCTTCGTCGTACGTGCTGATCCCAGAGAACCAGTCGTCGATGTAGGTTCCGCCGACGATCTTGAGCGAAGAGCTCGATCCGGTCTTGTTTGATCTGATCTGTATCTTGGCGTTCGACGTGGCGGTCGCGGTGATTCCGGCGAACTTGGCGTTTATGGCATCAGCCCACTGAAGAGGCGTCACAGCAGATATCGGTATGCCGCCAAAGTCGCCGCTGGTGAAGTATCCGGTCTGAGACGGCGTTCCGTCGACCGATATGACCAGTGTGCCGCTGGAGATCAGCGACGGCCAAGGAGCAGCGAGTGTGACCAGCGTGGCTGCGGTCTCTTTAGACCTGAGCAAGACGTTGTTCTTGTAGAGAGAGATGTACGAGTATTTGTTGGTCGGAAACTTCAGCGCGTCGTTCGCGTTTGTCACTCCGCTCGGAAGCGTGGATGAGACCTGTATGAACTCTGCGCTGAAGTCTGTAGGGTATATGAGAAGTCGCGTAGAGTCTTCAGACAGCCTACATCTGAAGTTGTAGCCATTGTCGTTTGCCTGAGCGTTTATGGCGATCGCGATCTCGATCAGCGTAGCCGACGCGATGTTGACGTAGTCGCGAGAGTAGACGATGATCTCTTGCTCGACCTCGTCCACGGCGACCACGAGCCTAGATCCTGCCACGAGCTCTATCGGTCCAGGGATCTGGTTAGAGATCTGAGGCCTAGGAAGCGGGAAGTTTGAGAGCTGGAGATACTGCTCGCCGCCGCTTGCCGATGCCAGAAGAACGTCCACCGACTGACCGGCGGTCGTAGGCTGAAAACCAGAGCCGTCGTCGATGTAGACGAGCGAAGGCTCGCCGTACGTGGTCGGCTCCTGGATAACGGCAGACGAGACCTGCTTGCCGTCCGAGGAGTCGGACACTCCGACGATGGCAGACAGTATCGCGGCGCGAGTTCCTCTAGACAAAGTAGCCGAGTAGTTCTTGAGCCTCTCGCGAAGGTCGTCGTCTGACTCAGTGTCTCGACCGCTTGCGAGGACCGAGGTGTTAGAGACCAGAGCCGTAGCGAACGGCAAAGAATCGAACGTCGTGATCGAGTTTATGCCGGCGTTGCTCTGAGCGCCTGAGTTTTCCGCTATGATGGGTATGCTGTCGACCGTGTCTTCGCCTGCCGGAAGGATCGCGTCTCTGAGCGTCGTGTAGAGGATCTCAGGAGTGACATTGTTGGACGGTATCTTGACGATCGTTCCTGAGGGTATGAGCTTGTCGATCGTGCCCTGCGCGTCGATGACCGTGTCGGACGTGAGGTGGTCTTTCTGAAGCGCAGACGCCAGGTTGATGGTGTAGAAGCTTCCGTTGTCCACGATCGACGTGTACGAGATCGGTCCCTCGAACTGCTGGGTTCCGCGGCCTATGAAGAGCGTCCCGGTCGATGCCCATCCTGAGGCGTCGTTGACGTAGATCTTGGTGGCGCCCGCTATAGGAGCCGGTTTCACAGCGTACAGCGTCGTGGCTCGCTTGGTGATGCTAGAGTCTTGAATCTTTATGAAGCCCGTTGCTTTGGCTGAGGTTTTTCTTGCAAGACCGTAGTCTGCGGCTCTGGCGTCGAGATCTGAGTTCTTGAGCGCGTCGATGTTCAGCGTCTCTAAGACGTTGAGTATGCTGGCACTGTTCTCGAAGTCCTGCGCCGCGACCGCCTCCAGCAGCGTCAACAGCACCGAGCCAGGATTCAAATCATTTACCGGAGTGTCCGCTATGATCTTGCGAGCCAGTTTTCCAAGAATCTCGTTGTAACTTTGAAGACTTACAGCCATCACCTGCCTCTTACTGCGGTACGTTTATGCTGAAGGAAATGGGGATCACGTTCCCTGAGCTGCCGGTTAGAACCACGCCCAGACTCACTGCATAGCCGGCTGGACCAGCTGATCCGCTGCTTAGATATTCTACCGTTAAGAAGTCTAATCTGCTGAAACGCGGGTCGCTCTCTATCTTTCTTGATATGTTCTCTGCTATGGTGGATCTTACGCCCTCTGGGTCAGAGTTCTGGGTCCCCACTATCTCCGGGATGCCGTAGTCAGGGTGCCTGAAAAGATCTCCGGTAGATGTCGCTATGAGGATCTTGAGGGCCTGCGTCGCGTTGTCTGCCCCGTACGACAGCTTAAGGTCGCCCGAGTTGTCGAGGACGATGTCGCCCATGCTGTCTAGCGCGAAGTCTACGCCGGCGTTCTTCTCGTCCTGGCTCTTGCTCCGAAGGAACCACGGCGTCGGCTTGTTTAGGCCCGCAGGAAGTGGATCGGTGGACGGGATGAGGACGTAGAAATTACTGTTGACGGTGTTCGGGGCAAACACCCTGATGTAGGCGTTGTCTCCCGATTTGTATCTGTCGAGATCTGCCTCGCCGCTGAGCTGTATGGTGAGCTCTCCCGATATAGGCGTCTCTTTTATAGACGTTATTACCCTCTGGTCTGGTATCGACTCGACGTCGGACTGTATGATGACGATCTGGTTGACGTAGACCTTCTCTTTGTTGGGTCTAGCGAAGGCGTCCGTGGCAGCGATGTTGATGGAGTCGTTCCTGGCGTTCGACACCAGCGGGATCTTTTGGCCCACCTCATCGACGTACGGAGGCTTGAGTCCGTTAGCGATTGCGATGTCTATCCAGCGATCGGCGTCGCCCATGGTCCTAAGTGCAAGACCTTGCAGTGTTTCTCTGTAGTTGAGTTTGACGAGCGATCCTGACGAGTAGGTGCCGATGTCGATCTCGGGGTTGTTCGCGTTGGCCCTGGCAAAAGCGAAAGGGTCTACGTACGCCGTGGTGTTGAGTATGGTCTCGTTTGCCAGGATAGAGTCTACGGCGTTTATCCCCTGCTGGAAGAGATAAGAGCTCTCGAGCTCGGGTATGGACCTGTCCAGCAGCTTGGGCAGCGAGCTTCTGTCGTATATGGAGTTGTAGGTGTTGTCTGATGCCCCGATGGAGTCTGCGATCGCGTCCCTTCCTGCTGTAAGAAGCTTTCTGATGCTCAAGAATGAGTTCTTCTTGAAGTTCGAGACCCTGTCGATCTCAGACTGGACCACACCTTCTTCGGTTGAGGAGACGTTCACGTCGTCGACGTACATATTATCGAACACAGAGTAGTAGTTTGCGACCATGGATTTGTTGTTGGCCGCCTGACGCACTGCAGGAGTCTGGTTTCGTATGATGTCGATGAACTTGTCAAACTCGCGAAGCTCGTGATTGAACTTCTTCAAGTCGTAGTAGTCTGACGCGTTGCTGACGACTGTCTCTCGCATAGTCGACCAGTTGACGAGGATGTAGTCGAACCTCAGGTTCGCAACTGCCGGAACATCGGACAGCTTCAGTCGATCGCTCGACTGGACCTTGGCCCAAAGAGACAGATCTGACAGCGCTGCGTATGCTGACTTTACTGAGTCCATCACCTACCACGTATGCTTTTGAGTGTGTTTAATGCGCCCTTCGCGTTGCTCACAGTGTCGCTGAACCTTGCAGCAGCAGACGGTGCAGACTCTTGAAGACCGAGCATCTTGAGTCTTTCGTCGTTTGCCGTAAAAGAGCCGCTCAGTATAGGGCTGAGATTGTATGCTCTAAGCTGTATGCTGTAGTTGTAGAGCATAGGGTTCTCTGCCGTTCGCTCGAGCGTGAATCTCTGAACGACGCACGAGTACTGGTTGTTGTCCTTGAAGTTGATGAAGTACAGCGGCGTCTGGTTGCTGGACTTCGCGTCCAGCTTCTCGTCGGACGGCGATCTCATCTTTCCGCTTGCTGCGTACTTTTTGTGCGCCAGCAGGAACCGGTAGAGGTTGTGGAACGCCGCGTACCCGCTTTTCTCTATGCTCAAGCCGGACTCGAAAGGACCCTTGTTGTTTCCTTTTACCGCGTTGACGACCGCCGTGGCCTGGTTTACGGCCTTGTTGATCTTGCCTATTAGACCAGAGGCAAATCCGCCCAAGACGTCAGACTTTATGAAAGCGCTTGAGCTGAAGGACTCGCGGCCTGCGGACGGAGTCAACGGGTTCTTGTCGTAGTACGAAGGAGCGAAGCCTGTGGTGCCTTGTATGGCGATGTCGAAGTAGCGCTGCTCAGAGTGCTCCTCGACCGTACCGTACAGCGTGGCGATAGTGTTTGTGGCAAAGTATGTTGATATCGTTAAGTTTTGTGGGCTTATCGGAAGGAAGAAGGTCGTGTACGGGCCGTCGTCCACCTTTGCCTTGAACGCGTACGGCGTAGACTTCAGCCAGTTAGAGTTCTGAGTGTAGTCTGGAGAATAAAACGTTTTCACTAAAGCAGTATAGGCGTCTTCTGTGTTCTTGCTGGAAGACGACCTGGGCGAGGCCATACCGCTTGCGGCTGCGCCGAGTGCAGTTTTTACTTTATCTAAAAGACCCATACTAACCCCCAGCTATAATGATAACATGAAAGACTATAAGCTGCCTTTTATAGAGGAAAGTTTACTCTTGATGGCCTCGATCTGGGCCCAAGTAGGAGCAGACTTCACCGGCGAGCATGGCCCAACCGGCGAGCTCACCACAAGCGTTCCTACGGCGTCGATCATCTTTATGATGCTGTCTAGCAGCTCTACGCCGCTGGATCCTATGGCGATCTTGCTGCCTTTGATCTTCACTGATTTGCTGGCGTCCACCGAGAACTCGGGCGACTTTATCGTGGCGGATTTGTCCGCTGCTATAGTCAACACAGACGACACGGTCGATATGGACTTATCGTCCTGCTTGATCGTTACGGTGACGTCACCAGACTTTATCGTCAATGTTTTGGCAGACTTGTCGATCTTTATGGACTGCGGCTTATCGGCTCCGTCTGAGACCTCGTATGAGCCCTTGTCGTCGAAGGCAAAGTAGGATCCTGCTATCTTATCGTCGTACTTGGCCGCAGGGACAGACTTACCGCCGCTCACTGACTTCAGATCAGGAACGGTCGTCGGTGTTCCTTTAAACTTGATCTTGTAAGCGCCTTTGTCTGAGATGGTAGTTTCGAGCCCGTTGTACTCTGACGCGTAGGCAACGCCTGACTTTATCTTGGTCTTGTGCGCTGGATGTTTTATGGCGCCTATTATGAGGCCTTCGTTAGGCGAGCCGTTGATGTGCGTCACGGCCACTATCTCGCCGACCCTGTTGGCATAGGATCTAGGAATTGGGTCTTTGGTCTTGTAGTCCCACGTCCTCATGCCCCATTCTTCGTAGTTGTACGCGTCGCCGAACTTGCTCATGACTTTACAGTTCAGCACGTACTTTAGGCCGATGTGCTGGACTTCTACTGCGTACAAGGTAGTGTCGTACTTGCTGTCGTACTTTGCCGTTCTTACTATCCCGATCCTGACGTCTGCGCCTATGACACTCACAGACTGCGCCTGAGGACTACCATACAAAGACGAATCTCGTATTATCATTATTGCCCTCTGTTGGCGTCTAAGTAAGTAGTTTTAGTTGAATTCTTCTTGTCGGCCGGAACGTCTGTTGATCTAGTCGATACGCCAAAAGAGCCTGGACCAAGAAGTTTCTCTGCCTTACTGTCTGTGACTATTCCGCGTACAAAATTGACCGTCGTTATAAAGGATCTTGAACCATTTTCCATGTAAGAGAACCTGTGAGACACAGACTGAACATGGGCAAGCACCTTGAAATCTGCGCTTGTTTTCTTGGTTGCGTCTTGTTCTTTAGTGTAGTTGAGATCGCCGAAAACCTCAGAGTCTATTAGGATGTTGTCGCCTACGCCTATGTAGTTGGCCTGACCAAGTATGGTTATGGTTCCATTCAGCATCTTGTGGCAGTCAAAGAACCATCTGCGAAGCACAGGAAGCCAGTTTGTAAGAAGATAGTACGCCCCTGCTCCGCTTCCATCTGGAGGAAAGAAGATCGTTGAGAAAAACAAAGGCTTAACGCCGTATCTGGCAAAAGATGCAGGATCGGGCTTTGTGGAGCTTTTGGTCTTGGCGTCTGCAAGCAGAGACTGACCTCCGTCTTGACCAACAAGAGTACCGGAAGGAAACTGCGGCATTATCTCTATGAAGTTGACCACGTCCTCAGCATTGTCTCCTGCTTCTACTGCTAGCACAGAGCTTTTACTTATGCCCACTTTTCTTACATTAAAGAAACTTGATATGATTTTAGGATCGCCTTCTCCCTCTGCAGAAGCCTGACCTGGCAGCCAGAACGGCTTGACTCTCTTGTACAGAGCAAACTGCGGCTTTCCTTTTTCTGACTCCCACCTAAGATCTGCCACCAGCTCGTTGACCACGTCGTTGCAGTGCACAGACATCAACTGCCACACAGAGTTTGTGCCGATCAAGCGGGAAGGATCGACAAAACCAACGGACTCTATTTCAGCAGACGAGTATCGGTCTTTTCCGACGAGTTTTCCTGCGACTATGTTTATTGAAGATGCTAGGGTAGACTTCGATCCTTTAGCAATTTTATTGTAGAGCTCTTTAGGGAGTATGAACTCCGATATGGGAGCAAACCTAAGAAGCTCCTTGTTCCTACTTGCTGCAGAAGCAACGCCCCAGTAGTTTCTGATCTTCTCTACCAGATTTAGCGTAGAGGTCTTTGCCTCGAATGCGTCTTTGGTGAGCGAAACGAAAAGATCTTCAAAACCTAATCTAAGCGCATTCTGCAGAACTGAATCTGTTCTGTTTGTTACCGCAGAGTCTATGTAGATGCAGGATTCTAGAGCAGCGCCCCAGTCTCTTCCCACAAGCGTGTACGTCGTGTTTCTGGCACCAGTGCTCTGATCTACTGACACGCCTACTCTCACAGAGTCTATCATGCCTATCATCTTAAGTGTCTCTATGGACGATGAGTCTAGATCTTTCTGGGATATAGGCCTGGGTGACATGTGAATCTCGATCCAGCTGCCTAAAGATATGAGCGATACCCAGTTTTTAGTGGGGGCGAGCGATATCTCAAACCTGCCAGATGGGCTTGCTTTGTTCTTGGACGTCGATATAGACACTATAGATTTTGTGATGTAGATCTTTTCTACGTCTTGCGACGATATGGCGCTGGCGCCACTTCGATCCTTGTAGTTGTAGACCACTATTCCAGCTGTAGGGTTTTTTATCGTCGCCACTTTGTGCCGCCTTATTTACCTTGCACTTTTGTTCTGTCAAGGAATCTCTGATCCACAGGCATGCTGCCGGAAAGCATCGGCGTTATCGCCGTGACCAGCTTATCTACGGCGATATCGAACTTGCCTACACTTGCATCGAATCCACTGGCATCAAGCTTCATGGCTTCGGCTGCCTTAGCGCTTTCGGTCGCTGCCGTCAAAGCGTTCATGCTGGTGACGACACTCTCCATCTGAGTCGATATCGCGTCGGCGAGTTTATCCATGCCGCCAGCAAGTCGTCCAGCGTCTACTATCTGACTGGTCTGACCTCTAGCTTGAGACTCTCTCATGCGTCTAGCAGACTCTGCTCCGCCAGTGAGAGGACCTAGACCTTTTCTTTCTACACCTTCGCCTTCGCCGCCGAATGCCATAAACTCAGCAGCACCAGCACCGTATACATTTCTTATAGTTTTTATAGTTTCTTTATCTAAAGACTCAATGCCCTTGCCTGAAGTTATTGCTTGACTTATTTTAGACAACTGCTCTGGAGATATTAAGCCCGCAGCTCTGCCTGCGATCTGTGAGGTAAGTCTTTCTGCTATTATCTTTTTTGTGATCTCAGGATCATATACGCCTTTTTCATTAACGAAAGCCGAAGGCGCCTGTAGTCCAGCAAGTACACCAGCAGGAACCTCTTTTCCCTCGTACTTAGAAAGTTCTCTCATCTGAGTTCGCATAACTTCTATCGGAGTAGATAGAATAGCCGCTCTTCCTAACGGATCTTTCGACAAACCAGGCGAAATCCTGCCAAGTCCTGCCATGGCCGACATCGTGGCAAAGTCTATTCCCGTTGTAGTGGCCATCTGCGACAGTCTGCCTAGACCAGACATAACCTGTGCCTGCTTCAGCATCTCGTCTCTAGGAAGATCTTTTAGTTGTTGCATGCCGAACGCCATCTGAGCGCCGACGATAGGTGCAACGCCTACGCCTTTTGATGCGGCGTCTCTAGACAAAGCTTGAACTGACTCGAACATGCCGCTCAAAGACTTCGCGTCGTCGACTCCTCGAGCAACTGCGGCCGCGAGAACGTCTTCTACGTCTTTTTGACCGCCGCCTGTCTGTGCCATCTGGCCTATTCTGCCCATGTACTCTTGAGCGCTCATGACGCCGAGCGACTGAAGCTGACCGGCTCTAGATACTGTAGACAATTGCGTTCCAGCACCGGCTCTGGTAAACTGAGCACCGATGGCTCTTGCACCGACACCGTACAGCGCGGCGCCTTCTTCTGGTGTCAGACCCTGACCCGCTAGTGTCTCTATTGCTTTCTGAGAGGTTGCGCCTCCGTACATTCCAGAGAAAGCAGATCCAGCGCCCATCATCGACTGATAAGCAGACATTCGATAGTCTACGAACCTTTGTCTGGTGACGTCAGGGACCTGGTTGACGGTGTCCATGAGCTGTTGGTACTGCTGAGCAGACAGCTGCTGCTGCTGACCGAACGTGATGCCTTTTCCTATCCTTGTGGCGCCTGTGGTAGCAGACGCGATGTCTCCTGCCGTGCTTGCTCCAAGCACAGGGGCAAGCAGTCCGCCGGACGCGTACATAGCGAAACCCTTTAATCCCGCCGATGCCACGTCTAAGCCTACGTCTGCTCCTGCTGCGGTGACTGCTCTGTTTCCGTAGGCTCTACCGAAAGCAGCGGCTGCGTCTTGCTGTCGGGTCATAGCTCTCCTTAGAGCAGCCATATCGCCCTGAGACGCAGCGTACTGATCAGTGTATCGCTGGTTGGCGAACTGCGCGGCGCCGAGCCTAACGTTCATCTGCTCTACGTCTGCACCGACGCCGGCGTAAGAAGCTACGCCTACAACCTGTCTCGCTATGTCTATTCCCATCATCATGCGGCCAAGTCTTCCGCCTCCGCCTCCGCCTTGGCGCTTCATCTCGTCTACGAGATCTTTCTGTTCCTTGAGCGCATCTTTGTTTGCGCTGAAGGCCTCGCGCATATCTTTTGAGACGTCGCCGGTGCGCTTGAACTCTTCGTTGAGCGCAGCGAGTGTCTTCAGGAACTCTTGCTCTCTGTTCTTTAACTCCGCTGATTCCTGTCTGAGCGATCCGGTGGCACCAGATGAAACGCGCTGACTTAGTGCGCTTTGTCGCTGTTCTTCTAGTATCGCAGCCTGTATCCTAGCACCAGATTCTTGCATGCCTGAGACGCTGATGCCTCTTCTGTTCTGAAGCCCCATGGCCTGCTGAAGTGCGGCTTCTTTTCTTCGCTTCTCTTCGAAGATCTGAGCACGATTGAGATACTCTTCTTGGCCGCCAGGAGTCGATATGAGTTGAGCCGCTTGCTCTAGCTCTATGCCTGCACGGTGTCGAGCTGTGCGCGTGCGCTCGTAGCCCCTCATCAGCTGAACGTCTGATGCCACGCCTGCGTAGCGCTCAGCCTCAGCCATAACGTTAGGATCGCGCCCCAGTGTCTTAAATCCAGCTTCGGATCCAGCGACGCTGATCACCCTTCCTGCGAACAGTCTTGCTGCGTTCACTTGCGCGAGCTCTTTGAGCTTGTAGTGCTGCTCTTCGTACTGAGATCGTCTGCCAGAAAGCTTGACATCAAATTGGCCAACTGCAGTCGTGTAAGCAGACGCGATCTGGTTCGGCGCACCAGACATCTTCGTCATGATCTCGCTCGCGACCTCTGATCTAACGCCGGCTTCGCGAAACATCTGCTCGGTTGGCATCGACATCCCAGCCAGAACATTCGCCGCACGTCGGGCGTTTTCCTGGCGTATGCGATCGATGTCTGCCATACGTTGCTGAAGGCGACGCATCTCGACCGTCTCGATCGAAGCGCGTCGCTCCATCATTGCTATGTCTGAGAGATGTGATTTGGTGTAGTCGCGGGACCCTATCTTGTCCAGAGAGTTCGGCTCCCTGGAGAGGATAGGGTTCTTTGGGCGGTTGTCGTTGTCGTTGGCCATGTTTAAAACTCTTCGCTGATGTCCTCGCCGAAGTCATCGCCGAACTCTTGTTTAGCCAGCTGAAGCTCTTTTTCCATCCAGGCCTTGTCCTCCTCAGACGGCATCCACGTGTTGCCGTTGGAGTCGGTCTTTCCTTCACGTTCTGCTTTTTCTTCAGCCTCTGCCCAGGCAAGAGTCTCATCGATCTTCTCTTGCTCTATATTATCAGCTTTTTCCTCTGCTGCTTCTATAGCGGCTTTCTCTCGCTCTATTCGATCCCTATACTCGTAGTAGAGCTCTTCGAGCGTGTACTCTTGCAGGAGCGGGTCTTTGAGAGGTCTCGAGTATGTCTTAGACCACCAAGACATCAGAAACCGCATCTGAGATGCTGCGTTGTCCAGTGGTTCTCTTGCTATGTGCTCTACTATGTCGTCTATATCGCTGAAAGCCGACCCTAAGTCGGCCTCTATTTTCCCAACTCTTCTCGAGCCTTAGCCGCTCGCTCTGAGAGCTCCTTGCGCCACTCCATGCACTCAGTCTCAACGCGCTCGAACAGAGCCACGAGAACGTCTTCGTCCTCGATGTTGAGGCCTTTGCCTTGAGTCCACCAGTTAGGGCCGTCTACGATCCTCACCCTCAGGGTGCTGAGTGCTATAGCGATACCCATTAGCCCGTTGCTTGGGTTGGCCATATCCGACATCAGTCGGCTCTTCTCGAGCTCGAGCTGGTACTTCTCGGCAACGTTGAGCTTACACTTCACGGTGAAGGTTCCGTCGTAGGTGAGGCCGCTCTCGTCACTGACGTAGCTGAAGCCAAAGGTGCGCTCTTTCTTTGGAAGATCCATGAGTCTCTCCTAGCAAGATAAAATTTTCCAATTATCTTATACTAGGTTATGCGTTTGGTTTTAGAGGGGTATACGTGGCCTCAGCTTGCCAGCCTACGGCTCTCCAGGAAAGGGAGTACGTAGAAAGTCTCTCTGAGTTGACGTCTGCCTGAAGCGAGGTGACCATGGCTGTGGTGGTCCTGAAAAGTATGGCGTCTGTCGCTGAGTCTTTGACTTCTATGGTGATGTATTTATTGGCCAAAAATGAACCAAGGTCGGTCATGATGCCCGCCTTGACCGGCGAGTTTCCTGGAACCTGAAAGAGCCCGAGCGTCCCAGTGACAGACACTCGCTTGGGCGCGATCTCCCAGGGTGCGATGTCGTCTATGGTGTATATGGGCGAGGTCTCGTTCTGAACGTTCCAGGTCACTTGAAAAGCGAAGCCTATGATCTGGTCGTTTATCTTTACGACGGTCCTAGCTCCGGTTCCGTACTTGGCGTTTGGACGGTTGAAGGCTATAGCATTGGCGGCTGCGTTCGTGAACTCTCTCAAGAGCGCGCGTGTGCCGACCTCTCTCCAGTTGCCTGAGTTGCGGCCAAAACCTCTCCGTCTTACTTTTTGACCAGACATACGTCAAGCTCCTGAGGATGAAGCGTCTGCTATGAAGCTGTCTTCGTCCAGATACTGCGCTGCGAACTGAAAGCTCTGGATCATCGTGCCGCGCTTGGTTAGGCTAGCGCCCATCGCCGTGATCCTGGCGTTCCTTACCCTGGCGATGCCGGTCAGGTTTCCGTCGGGAAGCTTCTGGTAGATCTCGATGTCGAACGTTATCGCGTCTTGCAGCCTAGAAGGATCCAGTGACTCGTTTGCTCGACCGTCGTTGCTGGATATGTTTTTTATAGAAGGCGCTTTACCCGCAGCCGTGGACCAGCTGCCGATGCCGTTGCCTAGGTCGCTTACTCCGTCAGGCACGGAATATCCGAGTGCAGCCATCTTGCCTTTTAAGCCGTCGACGTATCGAACCACGTCGAACGATCCGCTCACGTCGTAGCTCAAAGGATCCAGCGAGCTCGACTCGTAGCTGCCTAGGTTCTTCGGCCTAGCGTGCGGTATGCTCACAGAGTAAGAGAAATTGGTTGCGTAGGCTAACGTGACTCCGTTGACCTTTATCTTGCAGCTCGCGCCGGTTACAAAGAACGGAGCCAGTCTAGCCATCTACGCACCTATGCTGTTAGGTAAGGTCTGTTCCGGTTCCAGAGCCAGAAGCGGTAAAGGAGTCGTCGTCGAACAGTACGCCAACGAACGAGTAGCCTTCGGTAAGGATGCCGCGCTTGTTGATGCTGCCGCTCATCCTAGTAAGACGACAGTCCGTGATCTTGAGAACTTCCTGAACGTCGCCTGCTGCAGTGGCAGACTCTTTCTTTTTCTGATAGATGATGATGTCTACGGTCTGAGTCGACAGCATCTGACCAGGGTTGAAGGCGTTTGCCATGTTTCCGGCGAGGTTTCCTACGCCGTTACCAGTGGCGCTTGCGTTAGGAAGACCTGAGTCTTTTACTGCGCTTGAGTATCTTACTACGGTGAAAGATCCGGCTACGCTTGTCGCGATAGGCTCGTTGGTCACTACCTCGTAGCGTCCCATAACCTCGACCGGGATGACTGCTGTGTCTACCGAATACTGGATGTCGGTTGCGTAGGCGATCGTCTTTCCGTCGATCTGGATCTTAGCGTTACTGCCTGTGATCAGTGCTGGCTTAATACCGGCCATGTCTAATGTCTCCTGGGACCCTAGAGCCCAAATACGTTAGGGTTGCATCGCACCGCGCGACTGCACCATAGATAGATATTACCATATGTCAAGTTTCGCTGAATGTAAAAGCCCCTAGGCTAGCTAGGGGCTTCGTGACCGATCGGCGTGCGGGTTAAGCCGTCTGGGTGGCGCGCTGGAGCGTGATGTCTGCGAGGATGAAGTCGATACCTTCTACGAGCTTGATCGTTACAGTGATGTAGATCGTGCTGCCGTCTATGCGAACGCTGAGGTCCTTGAACCCCTGCGGTGCATCGTCGGTAGAGACCGTGATGCCTTGTGCGAGGAACGTGGCGAGCACGGACTCCGCTGTTCCTTTGACCTCTGCTGCAAGGATCGTGTTCTTGACACCGACGTATCGGTTCTCCATGATGTTGCGGAAGTTGTATGCAACGATATCAGAGGCATAGAGAACGTTGGCGCGGTTGTAGACCCAGTTATCGTCGATGCCGTAGGTGGTGTTGTCTACGACCACTCGGAAACCACCGGTTCGCGGAGCTTCCATGAACGTGAGCCCTGACAAGATGGCGTCGTCGTACTGGGTGTCTGGGTCGAAGCCTACAACGATGTCTGCTTCTGGAGTACTCATAGGTTGAGACGTCTGACGGATACCAGAGCAGTTCATGAACTTGAACGTCAGCGGAAGGCCGATAGGGGCACCGCCGCGAGCACCGGCCACAAGACAAGCCATCGCCCATGGTTGGAACCACTGGATAACGCCTTGAGCGTTAGACTGACGAACGTCCTGGATCATCATCTGAAGCCTAGCATCGGCCATGTTACCGGCCTTGTCCTTGGATGCAGAGTACGTGCCCTTGAAGGAAAGGTAGCCTTGGCGCTCGCTCTTTCTTTTGGTGGTCTTCATGAGGCTGATGTGCGTCTTTACTGCCTGATGGATACCGTCGATCGTGTACGTGGACGACGCGTCGGTCAGGTTGTCTGCGATGTCTGCTGTAGCGTCGCGAGAGAACAAAGGAACGATGGAGTTGGCGTGGAACTTCTCGAACTTAGACAGCGCGTTAACGATGTCGTTTGTCACGGTCGGGCCTTTTGCTCCGCCTGACAGAAGTGTCTCGGTCAAGGCAGCAGGAAGACCGACGAAAGCTGGACTCACGAGTCCTGCAACGTTGGACTGAGCGAAGAAGTCTTGGACCTCGTAGGCGTCTTTTTTCAAGCGAGCTGGCTTTGTGCCGGCAGAACCCAGAGCACCTACGGCAGACACGCGATCTAGCACGCTAAGGCCAAGCTGGTTGTAGACCGGGCTAGCGACCTCAGCAGACCATCCTGGCTGAAGTGATATAGACTCGGCAAGCTGCTTCAACGTTACGAATGCCGCTTTGTCGAACGTGATCGATCCAGCGGAGTCGGTTAGGGTCACTGTGTTTAGCGTTACACTTACAGAAGCAGAGGTTACGCTGCCGACAGTAGGGTCACGGCCGATTGACATGACCACGTTTCCGCCGAGCGTGTCTGACTCGACCAGCAGGTCTCGCTTCTGGTTCAGCGTGATCGTGGCGCTCGGCTCAGACGAGGCGACAACCAGACCTGCCGTAAGGCCGAGCTTGGCGAGATCGCCAGGAGTGGAGTCGATCAGCTCGAAGCTGCGTCCCCAGCCCAGCTGAAACTGAGTAGAGGCTGCGTCAAGTTGAACGCGAAGTGCGCCGCTTGAAGCCGATACGTCGAACGCAGCTGGAAGAAGTGCAGCGAGCTCTGCCACAAGAGTCGCGATGTCTGCGTGGTCGCCAGAGGTGGTCGACAGCGTGTAGACTGCAGCCGCACCGCCGTTGATGCGTGCGCTGAAAGACGCTCCGTTGAGCGCTGCGCCGAACGCAGCAGGAACCGATCCTGTCTTAGATGGAACTGACTCTGAGTTCGCAAGGATCTTAGCGGAGATCTGGTTCCCGCCTACGCCCCACTCAGAGGACCTGATGGTTCCGTATGAGCCAGAAAGAGCCAAGCTGGCGCGAACAGAAGCGTTGGTCTTGTAGACCCAGACGATAGAGGCGCCGTTTGGGATCGCGCCGTCTGCTGCTGGCGAGAACAAGAAGTTGAGAGCGTCTACGATCGGACCGCTGCGGTACTTGTTGCGGGCTTCAACGAGACGATCTGCTGTGTAGTAGTTGTCTGCGATGTTGGTCTCTGCTGAGCCAGGTGCGCCTGCATCTGCTTCGCCGAAGATGGCGATCAGACCTGCGGCTCCTAGCGGAACGTTGCCGCTGAGGTCCACTTGGGTCCTAGAGTATGCGCCGGGCTTGTAGATCGTGGCCCCGTTAAACGATACATTGATTGCCATGGCTGCTCCTTCTTATATGATTCCCAGCTCTTTTAACTCGTTTTTCTGCAGTAAACTCTTTTTGATATTCGGATACTCTTCGCAGAACATATCCCATTTTACCTTAGCATCTGGCCTGAAATATCCTTTTATCTCAACCACGCTTCCGTCTTCTAGCAAAAAATCTGGTAAGTATATTTTTCCATTGCTAAGTTTAAACTCTGGCTCGTACGTCCACGCTATATTTGACTCATCGAGCCACCTGGCGTACGATGCCTCCCATCTGCTTTTCATGAACACCTGCAGGCCGTCTTTGCGCATGTACTCGATATCGCTTTTATATTTCTTGTTCTGCCTAGCGGCAGCTTCTGACAATTTAGCCTTCGTGCTGTCTGATAGGATGGCACCCTTTCTGGCGATCCTTCCTCTGCACACGGCACCGCACACTGTCCTGGTACTTGCCTTAAAGCTTGACCCGTTTGTCGTAAACTCACACCCGCATACGCTGCATATGTGGTTGTATTCTTTGTAGTTAGGCGGATGCCAATCAGGCACAACGTTCTTGTACCGCCTGTTCCTGCAAGACAAGGTGCAAAACACAACGTCTGTCCTGGTTAACTGCGATGTATACTTCTCGACATCTACGCCACACCCTGAGCATGTGAAAGTTTGCTTAGGCATCTTAAAGAGTTAGACCGAACTGTCTTGCCGCCCAGTCCCAGCGATCTAGGGTCTCTTCTTTACCGAGCCCTCTAGCCTTGGCGTCTGCCTTCAGGATCTCTTTTAGGTGGTTAGGTTGGTTCAAGACAGGCGATCTCGTTGCCCACCATGAGTCGAACTCGACCTTCTCCTCGCTTGGCTGAACAGCCTTCGAGCGCATCGCTCGCTCGTACTCTTTTATAGATTTCATGTCGATGTTTTCACTGTTCTTTTTTGCCATAAATACCTCACGCGTTTTCTGGTGTAGTCTCTGTCTCTACGTCAGTTATGGTCTGATACTCGTCTGCGCCCCAGGTGTTGAACACGGTACACCGCATCCTCATCCACCTGGTCCAGATGTTCTCAGGCATCTTGGAGGAGTCTTTCTGCCAGTCAGACGCGCTGTAGGTCTGAATCTCGATGCCCAAGCTTCTGGCAACCTGCTTATACTTAAAAAGCACATAAGAAGCTATGTAGTACATCCACAGGACCTGATCTGCGGCCTTGCTGCCGTGTATGCCTATGTCTACGAGCGTGCTGAAGGCATTGATGCCTATGTCTCCGTCTTCTCCCTCGCCGTAGAAATCGCCTATGGCGGCCTTGGACTCGTCCTCGTTCTCGTTAGAGAGATGTATGCTGAAGCACGGCACTGTCTGCGGGCTCAATATCCACGCCTGAACCACCCTGATACGCTCTGTGGTGAACCAGGTCCAGATCTTGTCGACGTACTCTTGACCGTACGCGTCCTCCACCAGAGGGTGATCGATCTGATAGGCGAATATCTCCTCGAAGGCAGGCTTATCCTTCCTGAGCTCTTGTATGCCGTACTGCAGTAGTCGCTGCACCGCTATCTCTGGCATCACGAACGCCATGATTCTGCCTCCAGTTGATATTTGAGTAAGATGTCGTCGCAGGCTCTGTCGATGTCCTGCCGTATCTTGCTGTTGATGTCCATTATCATCCCAGTAAGATCAAGGTCCTTGGCTGGCGCAACCCACTGCCTGGTCGGGTCCTGCTTGTCTGATGCAACTCGGAAGCTCACCTCGCCCGCAGCTCTAGGCTCCTGTCTTGTGGGAGATTGCTTGAGCGCACCTGCTGTAAACGCCTGAGCCATCTGCTGAGCCATGTTCTCAACGCTGGATCCCTCTGAGGATATGGCGTTGAGGCCGGCAGCGATGTCCTTTGCGGCAGGTTTGGGCTTCTGGGTTCCTGCTGCACCGATCGGTATGATCTTGTACCTAGAGCCATCTTTTGCGATCTTGGCGTTCTTGAGGAGCCACGGCAGCATCGGCGTAGGAGGAAGGCTGAAGTCAAGCTCGCCTGAGTCGGTCGAGATCTGAACGTAACCTGAGTCTGCATCAAGCTTTATCTGAGAGAGAAACTCGTCTGCCCCCATTGCGACACCCTGACTCTCGGCGTCCGACACCGCAGACTCTACTATGAGCCTCATCCTGTCGCCTATCTCTTGCATGGCACTTCGACAGACATCGTCTGCCTCAGAAGGTCTAAGCCCCATAGATTGCAGATACTGACGAAGGCCGTTGATTCTGTGCGAGATCATCTGCTGTCCTTGAGTGCCTTCGCTCTCATGTCGGTAAGGAAATTGGTCTTGTCGTCGCTTGTCCAGTCGGCGCCGAAGTCTATGATTATGTGGCCGTTTGGCTTTATAAGAACTCTAGGACGCGACAGGTACTCGTAGTACTCTTCGATGATCTTTGATGGGTTCGGCGGATCTGCAGAGAAAGCCTCCATCTTAGACGGCTTCTTAGACATCTCGTCGATCTTAGCCTGAAGAGCAAGAAGCTTTTCCTCGATCTCGTCGATCTCTTCTCCGGCCCGCTGAGCCAGTGAGTTGTGTTTGTCTCTGAAGATGTCCATGCGTTCTTCGAGCTTGTCGAAAAGGCTCATGATACGCTGCTCTGCTTGCTGCAGATCGACTGCGTTGCCGTGGCGGATCTCGCTTCGTATAGACTCCATCTCGTCGTAGATGTCGGCTATGTTGTAGCTTCTATAGTTGTGGACCATCTTAGTGACAGCATCGCTTATGGTGTCGTCGCTTAGGTCGCTGTCTTCGTGTATCTCGAGTTCATGCTCGTCGTCGTTGTACCACTCGAAAACACTCATAAGCTCGCCTGTCAGAGAAGGAAGCGAGCGGTTGACGAACTGGTGTATCGTTTTTAAACCGTCGTCGATCCTGCCAGAGTAGATGTCGTTGGCGTGCTTTCTGACGTGTAAAGTGTAGCTGCCAAACGGTATGTCTCTGATGTCGTCGTCGCCCATGCCGTCGACGCCTCGCTTGAGCATCCTGAACACACCGTTGCCGACAAGCCTTATAGCGTCACCGTGGCGAAACTCATAGACCGCGTCTGCTACTTGACCTGTGCGTATGATGTTCTTGGACAATACCTCAAGTTGCTCTATCTTCATGAGGTCGCTTATAGATCGTTTACTCTTTTTTAGACCACCTTTAAGATAGTGCATCATGGTCTCTACACAGCAGGCGCGCAACTTGTTGAAATCTATTGCGTCTAAGTCATAAAAACCAACATCTGACAGCTCGGATGTCGAGTGAAAACCAGGAGTGTTGCTTAATCGTGCGATGTATACTTTTTGATCGTCGCTTTCGTGTAAAATCGAAAGCTTATCTGCATCGATGATCAAACCAGTCTCTTCCTTGAGTTCGCGAAGTGCCCCTTGCTCGTAGGATTCTCCCTCGTCTAAGTGGCCGCCAGGAAAAGACCATCTGTATTCTTCGTCTATCTGTCTGCCCATCAGGAGCTGACCTTTGTCGTTGACTACAACTACGGCTGTGGTTTTGCTGTTACTGCTTTTGCTGAGCTTGCGACCTTTGTCTGAGTGACGCTTATGAGCTTTTTCATCCCACTTGCCGCCGCGATGAGCCTTGCCCTTGTCGTCTGGCAAGCCCTTCTCTTTTCCTGTGTACTTCTCGGCAACAGACTTTGGCGGCCCACTGTCTCCGCGGGCAGTCGTTCCAGACTTGCCGTGCAGTATTGCCATCATCATACGGTACTGTTTCTTAGAGGCGAACGCCGGCATGTGCGCCTCCTTTGCTGATGTTGTCTTTTGCCCACATTGGCTGTAGATTGGCGTAATGACATGCTTTAACGAGCTCTTCTCGATCGCTTAGATCAAAAGCAGAGAGCGGCACTATATGATCCAAGTGCCAGCCTGTCAGTGACCAGTTTTCCCATGTCATACCCGGTTGAAACTTAGATTCCATATAGGTCCTAAACTCAGAGATAGAGCATCCAAGATCTTTTACAGCAGAACCATTTTTATAGTTGTTTTGTATAGCTACTTTCAGTCTACTGCGAAGAACGCATCTTAACCTAAATTCAATGTCGTTTTTGTATCTATCTTTGTTTCTTGTGTGCGCTTTTTTATTGTATCTTGATTTTCTTGATCTAATCTGCTCAGGTGTTGGCTCTGGCTTAGCGCTGTTCTTGTTGCCTTTCATCTTAGCAGAGATCTTTTGCTTAAATGACTCGCTTTTAGGTCCACGGCTTTTGTTGCTGCATTTTACACATTTTTTGTTTAAGTTTCTAAGAGGCTGAAATCCCCTGTCGACGCCGCACTCGGTGCATTCGCACTTGTAGCATTTGATGTTTTTCTTGTAAACGAACGCTGGCATATCTTACAACCTCTTAAGCCATTATATAAGGGAGATAAGTTAACTTCCGATACCGGCTACCAGTTTTTCAGGTTTGTTTACTAAAAAGTCTCTCTTTATAACAAGTTGCTGAGGCAATCTAACTGATATCTTTGTACCATCGGGAAGCATCTGCTGCGTGACCCTAAGCTCGCGCATCGGCTGCAGAACTATAAACACAGGATTTGCCCAGTATGACACGGAGTAAGTTTGCCCCATGTCATTGCTGTAATCATAAGAAGGAGTCTTTCCTTCTACCCACTTTATCTGACCATCATCTATAGTAAAATCAACACCTTGAACATATTCTTTCATCTGACTTCCTGACACCGTTATCAGGAATCCGACCTTCTCTATGGGATATCTGAGTTGCTGCTTGCTGTCTGGGCGAGGCTCGTATTCTTTGAGCTCCCACAGTCTGACAGTGTAGTCGAGTACCTCGAGTTTATCGTATAGAGTAAAATCTGCCTGATCTCCGTTGTCGTACTCAGAAGGCATAGTGACCATGGCACTGCCTATCTCCCAGGCACCCTGATACTCAAACTGCTTCTCTACTGAGTTAGAGCTAAATACGCCCACTATATCCCTGGGCTCATAGTAAATGATCCCTGATCCGTCGCAGTGTATACAAGTGGGATCGTGGGAGTTGTCGTCTAGTAGTTTGATGTTTGGGCATGGTAAGGCTTTGTAATGTTTAAATTTTATGCCACGTCTTTGCAGCAGCTGATCGAAGTTCTGCTTGTACGAAGAAGGATCGGGCAAGTTCAAAGGAAACATCGGACTCGTTGAAGTGTCGCTGGGTGTAAAGATCCCGTTTGGTTTTGACATAGTGCCCGACATAAAATACTCCTATGGTGCTAATTCAATTATACTGGACCCTGCAGCATGGACTCAAAACATATACTAGAGACAATAGCGAACAAGGGTGAGTGCGAAGAGCTCGACGAGAAGTCCTGCAAGATATGTCCGCTTGCAAGACTAAAAAAAAGGCCAGACGAAAGAGGATGGCTTGGCTGCATAGACGCCGTATGCGGGGCTGATACGGCAGATATGAACGATAAGTATAAGAAGATTGCAGGAGAAATTCTTGCAGATATCCTTATACAAGAAGAGATAGCAGGTGACAGGCAGAAATCTTAGAATTAACTTTTACCATACGCTGTGTGCTCTTAAGCTTATAGCATACGAAACCATAATAGAGATATACTGGAGAGAGACAAATGACAAGAAAGTTGAACGTAGCAGGGATCGCGCTGATAAAAGCGTTTGAAGGCTGCAAGCTAGAAGCATATCCTGATCCTGGGTCTCCGCTTGGGCGAGAGCTTCGAAAGACAGAGAACATGCGCAAAGAAGACTGGCAGATGCTTTCCGGTGCCCCGTGGACCATAGGCTGGGGATCGACAGGGCCAGATTTCTTCAACCTTACGCCCGACGGAAAACCCACCCAGATCGGACCCGGGACAAGGTGGACACAGGAGCAGTGCGACCTGCGCAAGGAGCAGGATCTTCTGCAGTTCTGCAGCGCCGTAGAGAAGCTTCTTAAGGTAAAGGTAACCGACAACCAGTTTGCGGCATTAGTCAGCTTCGCCTACAACTGCGGCACCGGTAACTTGAAGAACTCGTCTCTCCTTAGGTTCGTCAACGGAAACCAACCGCGACTGGCTGCAGAAGAGTTTCTTAAGTGGAACAAGGCACAAGGTCAAGTTTTGCCTGGCCTCACTAGACGACGCGAGGCAGAGCGAAGACTGTTCTTGATGGTTTGATTTTTAAGTCGATATTTATCGTTTTTTATCAAACAAAATAAGTGTTTAACCATGCTGACGCTTCACGAAAGACGATCGCACAACTTATCCGTGATATGCGGAAGGATGCCTTCGACCAATCCGCAGAAGTTCTTCATAGAAGCCCGCGACTACAAGCGCAACAACTCAGAAGAGCGCTACTATCGCAGTAGGTGGCTTCTGACGCTGCTCAGAACATACGACTGCAGATGCGGGATGTGCGGCGTCGACAGGGACGGCCTCGAGCTCGACCACTTCTGGATCCCGAAGTCCAAGGGCGGAAACTTCATCCTCACGTGTGCAGACACCTCCCGCAGAATAAACAACGCCGTGCCGCTGTGTATGCAGTGCAACCGCAACAAGCTCGACAACGAAGCCGTGCTGACGCCTGACCAGGCCATACTCATCTCCAGGGCCAACGGCAAGATGACCGCTATGATGAACGGACTATCGGCACCTTCGGACAGCGCGGAGATCATCGGCTACCAGCCAGGCGACGAGATGCGGGAGCACGAGCTCGGCGCCGACGCTGGGTGCATACACCTCAAGCAGGCCATGCGCCGCTTTCGCCGGACCGGCGACAACATAGAACAGCTAACAGCCGCCGTCAACGAGTACGTGCTCGCTGCAGAGCGGCCTAAGATCAGCGTTGACCTAGACTATGCGATCTCGCTCTAGCGAGCAGTCACAGTCTATTGCTCGCTGGAGGTAACCGCTCTTGATGCACGAGCCGCACGCCGATATCTACAGCTTTACAGAGAAGCTGCGCGCCTTAAGGCTTGCGGCCACGCTGTACAGGCTCAAGGTGCTTGGATACCACAGCGGCATGTGGTCGTCTATATTGGCGCTCAAGGAGATTGATCGTGTCTGACGCGTTCGGCGCACTGTACAGATTTTTTGCGGTCACGATGGTTAGGATGAGGGTTGTCAGCGAAGCGAGACTGTCCTCTGATATGCTGGGCTATGCTCCTGAGCGTACCGGTACCTCACTTTTGCGGAGAGGCCGGCGGGTAGCTGTGGGCCCGGGGCCTAAAAGTTAGATGTTCCCCCGGTACAGAGAGTTTTGGCCGCATGTACCACTACCAAAACTAGGGATCCCTTGTAAGTGAGAGGCTAGCGGGTATGTTCCGAAGCCTCACCGATCCTAGACATACACAACGGAGGTACAGCATGCGAGGCGAGACCGTATACCGAAACGAGAAGGTCACTGTCCTGAACGTGCACCACAACCGATGGAAGAACCGGATCGAGTACCTGATCATCCACGACTACCAGACGAAGTGGGTAGGTGAGGACTGTGTGGGCAACGTGGTCTGGCTGATCGGCTAACCTCTGAGGGCAAGCGATAGAAACCGAAGCTAAGTATATACAACAACTTAAGGAGTGTTATCCATGAGTATGTCACAACACCAAGCAGTCGTAAGCTTCACCAAGTCTGTCCTGAGTGACCGCTTCGAGGCGGGGCGAGACGTCAAGTCGTATGCCACCCGAGAGGACAAGCGTCGGGTAGCGGAGCTGGTCGCCGACGCTATGATCGAGGGCCAAGTGGAGCTCGGCGCCGACGCCAGGGCGAAGTATGCGACCACCAAGGAGAACCTGATCAGCAAGTACGTGATGGGTATGGTGACCAACTGGTGGAACAAGAGCAAGGAGCTCAACGGTGGGGCGAAGTATGAGGCCAAGAACCCTGGCTCTCGGCAGGGCGTGAGCGATCCTGTGGTCAAGGAACTCAGGACGCTTCGCAAGCACCTCGAGTCGGTCGGCAACGACGAAGGCATCGCCAAGGTGGACGCCGCCATCGCCGAGCGCCTGGCCGCGGTCGCCGCCGAGTCGAAGCCCAAGCCTACGATCAACGCGGACCTGGTGCCTGAGCACCTTCGCGACCTGATCTGATCCCAGGAACGAAGCGAGCTCAGCGCGGAAGAGCTCTTTCCCGATACTAAGCACATACACACATCCTACGAGGGAGATTCACCATGATGCTAGAGACGCAGCTTTTACCGCTCACGACCAGCAAGCAGCAGATCTACAGCGACTACAGCGGCCGAGACGACGACGACTTGGCCGACGACGAGGACCTAGACCACGAGGAACTGTACGACGACGAGGACGAACTGTACGAGGAAGAGTGAGGTATGCTGCTGTCCGTCGAAGATGAGTCGCTGAGAGAACTTACGGTACGCTTCGACGGGCGCTACTTGAGGAACTGTGACCGCTATATTCATCGGCTGGTGGCAGAGCGCATGCTTGGCCGCCCGCTGGTCAAGGGCGAGGTAGTTGACCACGTGAACGGAGACCGCCTAGACAACAGGCGCGAGAACCTGCGAGTGACCGATGTGTCCACTAACACTAGGAACTGCAAGCTTACGAAGCGAAACAGGTCCGGCTACAAGGGTGTAAGCCTAGCGTCGGACGCCAAGAGGTGGGAAGCTAGGATCATGAAGGACTACAAGATCGTGTGGCGACGTACGTTCGACTCG
>Ga0315901_10000391_pt1 | contig 65570 bp, 62 predicted proteins | sample LakEriMetagenome_10_FD_203761 | JGI IMG/M metagenome (GOLD analysis project Ga0315901, IMG submission 203761) | Freshwater fungal communities from buoy surface, Lake Erie, Ohio, United States - Buoy 2 MA116 | ecosystem: Environmental > Aquatic > Freshwater > Lake | place: USA: Lake Erie, Ohio... | reverse complement strand
GGCGAGCCACAAGCTGCTCGTGCGCGCCGGCTACATCCGCCGCGCCGCCCCGGGCGGGTTCACCTGGCTGCCGCTCGGGTGGATCGTGTTCCGCAACGTCGAGAACGTCGTCCGCGAGGAGATGGACCGGGAGGGCTTCCAGGAGGTCCACTTCCCGGCGCTGCTGCCCCGCGAGCCCTACGAGGCGTCCGGCCGCTGGACCGACTACGGCGACAACCTGTTCCGCCTGAAGGACCGCAAGGGCGCCGACTTCCTGCTCGCCCCCACCCACGAGGAGCTGTTCACCCTGCTGGTGAAGGACCTGTACTCCAGCTACAAGGACCTGCCGCTGGTGATCTACCAGATCCAGAACAAGTTCCGCGACGAGGCCCGGCCCCGCGCCGGTCTGCTGCGCGGCCGCGAGTTCACGATGAAGGACTCGTACAGCTTCGACCTCGACGACGAGGGGCTGCAGGCCAGCTACGACAAGCACCGCGTGGCCTACCAGCGCACCTTCGACCGCCTCGGGATGCCCTACGTGATCGTGTCCGCGATGAGCGGTGCGATGGGCGGCTCCGCCAGCGAGGAGTTCCTCGCTCCGTTGGCCGTCGGCGAGGACACCTACGTGCGCTGCACCAACTGCGACTACGCCGCCAACACCGAGGCGGTGCAGGTGGCACCGCCCGCGGCGATCCCGTTCGACGGCCTGCCCGCGGCGCACGTGCACGACACCCCCGACACCCCCACGATCCAGACGCTCGTCGACCTGTTCAACGCTCGCGACGACCTGCGGCGCGGCGACCGGGAGTGGACCGCTGCCGACACGCTGAAGAACCTGGTCGTCAAGCTGAAGTACCCCGACGGCTCGATCGTGCCGCTCGCGATCGGCGTGCCCGGCGACCGCGACGTCGACCTCAAGCGGCTCGAGGCCCAGGTGGCGCCGGCCGAGATCGAGCCGTTCTCCGAGGCCGACTTCGCCGCCAACCCCGCCCTCGTGAAGGGCTACATCGGTCCCGGCGCGCTGGGCGAGACCAACGCGTCAGCCATCCGGTACGTGGTCGACCCGCGGATCGTCTCGGGCACGGCCTGGATCACCGGTGCCGACCAGCCCGGCAAGCACGTCGCCGACCTCGTGTGCGGCCGCGACTTCACTCCCGACGGCGTCATCGAGGCCGCCGAGGTGCACGGCGGCGACCCCTGCCCCCGCTGCGGCTCGTCGCTCGAGATCGCCCGTGGCATCGAGATCGGCCACATCTTCCAGCTCGGCCGCAAGTACGCCGAGGCGCTCGGCCTCACCGTCCTCGACCAGAACGGCAAGACCCGGGTCGTCACGATGGGCAGCTACGGCATCGGCGTGTCGCGCGCCGTCGCGGCGATCGCCGAGATGAACTGCGACGACAAGGGCCTGATCTGGCCGCGCGAGGTGGCGCCCGCGGACGTGCACATCGTGGCCACCGGCAAGCCGGGCGACCCGCAGCTCCCCGCGGCCGAGGACCTCGCCGCGCAGTGCGAGGCCGCCGGCCTGCGCGTCATGCTCGACGACCGCGTGGGCGTGTCGCCCGGCGTGAAGTTCAACGACGCCGAGCTGATCGGTGTGCCGACGATCGTGGTGGTCGGCCGCGGCCTGGCCGACGGCCTGGTGGAGCTGAAGGACCGTCGCAGCGGCGAGCGCCGCGACGTCCCCCTCGCCGACATCGTCGGCGAGCTCACCTCGCTTCGCTGACCGCCACCCGGGTGGGGCGGCCGATGCGGACCTCCACCCCGGGCGACCACAGCACCACCGGATCACCCTCGGGCACCGGCAGACCCGCTGCGGCGAGCATCGTCTCGTCGCACGACACCAGCTCTGCCCGGTGCACCGGCCACGGCTCGTGGTCGACCGCGGCCCACACGAGCCGGCGGCCGAAGGTGGTGCCGAGCGCCCAGCGGGCGGTGAGGAACACCTGCAGCTCGTCCACCTCGTGCGCCCGCAACTGCTGCCCCACCCGGACGACCATCCGGCTCTCGGCGAGCCCCGGCGCCGCCGGCCGCGGCCACCGCCGGCGCGACGTGTACGTGACGAGGTCGCGGTCGTGCTCGATCGACATGCGCGCCCAGCAGTACGGCAGCCGGTACGTCACGCGCGCCACGAGTGCGGGCACGAGCCGCGTGATGTCGAGGCTGCAGAACCACACGCCCGGCCGACCCGACGGGTCGCGGAGGTAGGTGCGGACGTTCGTCTCCGGGAAGGTCGACCACGGCCCGAGCGGCGGTGTGCCCGGCACCCGGATCCGCCGCATGTGGAACGGGATCAGCCCGACCCACGCCGCGCCGTCGAAGGTGTCGACCGTGAACCCGTCGGGCAGCAGCGACTGCACGACCGCCGGGTCGTAGCGCCAGTGCACGGACGCGAGGTCGTGCCACCCCTGCAGCATCACGGGGCGACGGACGGGCTCGGGGCACACCGCCCCCGGGGGGTGCTCGCTCAGGTGAAGCGCACCAGGCCCTGGTCGATGACCGTGCGGTCACCGACGCTCGTGGTGAAGACGGCCTCGCCGTCGCCCGTGCGCCACGCCCGGATCGTGAGGGCGTCGCCCGGCAGCACCGGCGACGAGAAGCGGCCCTCGATGTGGTGGAAGCGGGTGACGTCGTTCTCGCACAGCGCAGCCAGCAGGGCGCGGCCGGTGAAGCCGTAGGTGCACAGGCCGTGCAGGATCGGACGGTCGAACCCACCGAGCGCGGCGAAGCTGGGATCGGTGTGCAACGGGTTGCGGTCGCCCGACAGGCGATAGACGAAGGCCTGGTCCGGCGAGGTCTGCAACGTCACCTCGTGATCGGGCGCGGTGTCGGCCGGGGGCTCGTTCTGCGGGCCCGACGGCCCGCGGTCGCCGCCCCAGCCACCCTCGCCGCGGATGAACGCCGACGAGCGGGTGGTCCACAGCAGCTCGCCGCTCTCCAGGCGCACCTCGTTCTCGGTGACGACCACGGCAGCCTTGCCCTTGTCGTACATCGCGACGACCTTGTCCTGCACGGTGGCGGTGGCCTCCACGGGGATCGGCCGGGCGAGCGTGATCGCCTGCGAGCCGTGGACGAGGAGCGCGAAGTTGAACGAGCCGATCTGGCTCATCGCGCTCTTGCCGGGCGACGCCGTGCCCGAGCCGGCGACGACGGCGAACGTGGGGTACACCACCTGCGGCGTGTCCTTGGTGTTCTCGGTGGTGAACGCGAGCTCGTGCTGGCCGGCACCGATGCCGACCGCGTACAGCAGCGCGTCCTTCGAGGTCCACGAGATGGTGCGGACGTCACCGGTGGCACCGACGGCACTGGGATCGAGCGGCATGAGTTCCCCCCTGGGCGGACGAGCGGGCGCCCCCTCGGCGCCGACGGGGGTCATCTTGCCCGATGTCCGGCGGCGGGTCCGACTCGTGGCCGCCGCCGACGAGGTGCCCGGCGACACCGTCCGGATCGGGACCAAGGACACTGTGCGCGCCGCCGCGACTCGGATCAGATGGCCGCATGAGGATCCTGTTGGTGGCCGACCACCTCGACGACGCTCGGGCGGTCGAGCGGTCGTTGTCGGAGGACGGGCACACGGTCACGACGTGCAACGACCGCTTCGGCGGTCCGTGCCGCAGCGTGGTCGACCTCGACGACTGCCCCCTGGAGTCGTCGATGGATCTTGCGGTGGTCGCTCGGTCACCGCACGGACGGCGCGGCATCGAGGAGATGGGGTCGGTGTGCGCCGCCCGCCACCGCGTCGGCGTGGTCGAGATCGATCCGTCCGTCCCGGACGATCGTTCGATCTACGACCTCGCCGACGCGGCCGAGCGAGAGATCTGCCACGGGTACGCGCAGACCGTGATCGCCACGCTCCGGGAGGTCCTGCAGGACGACGCGTTCGACGTGCAGGTGCGCCGGCACGATCGCGACGTGCGCGTGCGCGTGGCACTCGGGTTCGATGCGTCACCGACGACCGTGAGCTCGATCGCCGATCGCGCCCGGGCCGGCGTCCGCCGCCACGACAGGTTCGCCCAGGTGATCGACGTCTCGGTGCAGCACAGCCTCTGGTGAGACCACGGCCGGGGACGGGAGGCGAGCACGCCCGACCACCCCGATGACGCACGAGGGCCCCGGCCGCGATCGCGGCAGGGGCCCTCGGACGTCATCCCGGGCGATGCCGGGCGTGTCGGGTCAGGACTTCGGCTGCGGCCAGCCGCCGGGTTCACCGTTCATGCCCGAGTTGGGGCGAGCGGCGGCGATGAGCTCCTGCACGACGGGGCCGAGCTGCGTCGGGTCGTCGATCGGCGCGTGGCGCGGACCGCGGACCCACCCCTCGGCGATCGCGAGTGTCTGGCCGCTCGCCTCGAACACGCGACCGGTCACACCGGCCGACTCGGCCGACGCGAGCCACGTCACGATCGGGGCGATCCAGCGCGGTGAGCGCATCTCGCGCTCCTCGTCGGTCTCCGGCGCCGGGCCGAGGCCCTCCGTCATGCGCGTGAGCGCGACCGGCGCGACGGCGTTCACCGTGACGCCGTAGCGGCTCAGCTCGAGCGCGGCGATGTTCGTGAACGCGGCGATGCCCGCCTTGGCCGCGCCGTAGTTGGTCTGGCCCGGGTTGCCGTAGATGCCGCTCACCGAGGTGGTGTTGATGATCCGGCCGTCCGTGGGCTTGCCGGCCTTGCTCTGCTCGCGCCAGTACGCGGCGGCCCAGCGGCTCGGGGCGAACGTGCCCTTCAGGTGGACCGCGATCACCGCGTCCCACTCCTCCTCCGTCATGTTGACGAGGACGCGGTCGCGCAGGATGCCGGCGTTGTTCACCACGACGTGGAGGTCGCCGAAGGTCTCGACCGCGGCGTTGATCAGGCGCTGCGCACCCTCCCACGAGGCGACGTTGTCGCCGTTCGCGACCGCCTCGCCACCCATCGCCGTGATCTCCTCGACCACCTGCTGGGCCGGCGACAGGTCGCCGCCGCTGCCGTCGACGTTGCCGCCGAGGTCGTTGACCACGACCTTGGCGCCGTGCGACGCCAGGCTCAGCGCGTGCTCGCGGCCGATGCCGCGGCCGGCTCCGGTGACGATCGCGACGCGTCCTTCGCACAAACGACTCATGTCGGTTCTACTCCTGATTCCCCTCGGTCCGCCCGGGCGGCGGCGGAGGCATCTTAGGTTCGACCGTTTTCGCTGCCCCATTTCGGCGCCGTCGGTCCGAGTCCCACGTGTCCGTCCGAGTCCCAGGGGGCACCCGGGTGGCCCGTGGCACTCGGACGGCGGGGCGGCCCTCCGCCGAACGGGAGCACGGGGATCCCTAGAGTCCCACCCGTGTGCGACTGCGGGGGCGAGGCGATCGATGCCGGTCCGACCGAGCAGCCGCACCGCGCGTCGCAGCCCCGATGGACGCGTCGACGGCTGATCACAGCAGGCGCAGCAGGCGCCGCGGGCGCTGCCGCAGGCGTGATCGGGGTCTCGACGGGTCGGGCTGCCGCACGGAGGTCCACGTCGCGGCTCGCGACCGTCCCGACCCCCATCCCTGCACCCGTCCCGGTCGCTGCGGACCTGGAGATCCACCCACGCGCCGCCTGGGGCGCCGACCTCCCGTTCGGCCCGATCCGGCCGGAGACACCACGGTTCCTGCTGGTGCACCACACCGCATCACCGAACTCGTACCGCGACGCGCGTGAGTTGATCAGGAACGTCCACCGCTTCCACACCAGCGCCGCCAAGGGCTGGCCCGACGTGTGCTACCAGTTCTTCGTCGGCCGCGACGGTGACGTGTGGGAAGGTCGCGCCGGTGCGCTCGCCGGACCGGTCGAGGCGGACGCGACGGGTGGCAGCCAGGGATGGGCACAGCTCGTGTGCCTCCTCGGCGACTTCTCGTCCGCTTCCCCGACGCAGGCGGCCGTCGACTCACTCGTCCGCCTGCTGGAGTGGCTGGCCCGGCGTGACGGCATCGACGTGACCGATGGCGCACACGCGACGTTCGTGTCGCGTGGGTCACAGCGATGGCGGTCCGGCACGGCCGTCACGACGCCCACGATCAGCGCACATCGCGACATGTCGTTCACCATCTGCCCTGGCGAGGGGGTGCTCGCGGTGCTCCCGGAGATCCGGAGCCGCGTCGCCGACCTGCACCGCACCTACACGGATCCTCCTGCGCCGCCGCCGCACCCCGACGGTCTGCGACCGGCTCGCCGTCTGGGCCGCGTGGACGAGCCGTAGCCTCGGAGGGCGATGACGCACGGACCCGCCCACGAACGCCATCTCACCGCCGACGTCGTGATCGTCGGCGCCGGACCTGCGGGCGCCGCAGCGGCGGCGTACCTCGCCCGCTCCGGTCGCACCGTCCTGCTCGCCGACAAGGTCGCGTTCCCGCGGGACAAGTGCTGCGGCGACGGACTCACCACGCTCGCGCTCCGCGAACTCGACGCGCTCGGCCTCGACCCGGCCACGGTGCCCAACTGGCAGGACGTCCAGGCCGCCTGGTTGCGCTCGCCGTCGGGTCGCGAGGTGTGCGTGCCGCTGCCGCCTGCGGGCGCGGGACGCTTCGCTGCCACCACCCCGCGTCGCGAGCTCGACGCCGCGCTGGTCGACCTCGCCGTGCGGACCGGAGCAGAGCTGCACGAGGGATGGGCGATCGAGGCGATCGACCAGCAGGGCGACCACGTCGACACCTCGTTCCGGGTCACGGCCTCCGCGGGTGGCGAGGGGGTCGTGCTGCGCGTGCGCAGCCGCTACGTGATCGCTGCCGACGGCATGTGGTCGCCCACCCGCAAGCTGCTCGGGCTCGCCGAGCCCGGCTACCTCGGCGAGTGGCACGCGTTCCGGCAGTACGCCCGCAACGTCACCGGCCCCGCGGCCGAGCGCCTCTACGTGTGGTTCGAGCCCGATCTGCTGCCGGGCTACGCGTGGAGCTTCCCGCTGCCCGACGGCCGGGTGAACATCGGGTTCGGCATCCAGCGCGACGGCACCCGCAAGGTGCAGGACATGAAGGAGCTGTGGGTGGACCTGCTGCGGCGCCCCCACGTCGTCGCCGCCCTCGGACCCGACGTCGAGATGGAGGACCGGCACACGGCGTGGCCGATCCCGGCCGGTGTCGACCGGGCCACGCTCACCGCCGACCGCACCTTCTTCGTCGGCGACGCCGCACGAGCGACCGACACGATGACCGGCGAGGGCATCGGTCAGGCCGTCCTCACCGGCCGGCTCGCAGCCGAGGCGATCGTGGCAGCGGGGGCGCTGGAGCCGCACGTGGCCCGCTCGCACTACGAGCACGCCGTGCGCCACCACCTGCTCGCGGACCACCGGATGTCGCACGTGCTGAGCAAGGCGCTCGCCCACGAGCGCGGCGCTCGCGGCGCGATCCGACTGGTGGGCACCAGCGACTGGACACGGCGCAACTTCGCCCGGTGGATGTTCGAGGACGAGCCGCGTGCCGTGCTGCTCACCCCGAGCCGCTGGCACCGCCGGCTCCTGCGCCGTTCCGGCGCGTACCGCAGCGCCGCCTGACGTCGCAACCGCTGTGGGCGCGCCCACGTCCGCCGGTGGTCAGGGCACGCGGATCTTGCCGGGGTTGCGGACGTAGTCCGCGCGCAGGAAGTCCTGCAGGCGGTCGTCGGGGACGTCGGCCGCGGTGAGGTTGAAGATGTAGGCCCGCCGCGCCCGGTCGGTGGTGGTGTTCGGGCCTGTGGTGTGCGGCGTGAGGGCCGTGTGGATCGTGGCACCACCCGCGGGGAGCGGGCAGGCGACGGCCAACTCGGGCTGTGCCTCGGCGACGTCGGCGTAGGCGAGCAGCCGCCCGCTGTCGTCCGGATCGCCGCTCGCGACCACGTGCGCCGCGGTGCCCTCGTGGTGCCGGCCGGGAACGAACTGCATGCATCCGTTGTCGACGTCGACGTCGTCGAGCGCGATCCAGAACTGCACCTGCGTGAGCGGCATCCGGAAGCCCGGCGGGGTGGTCGGCACCTGCATGTAGCTGGCGTCCTGGTGCCAGGGCGTCTCGTGAGGATGGCCGGCCGGCTTGTCGATGAGCATGTCGAAGACCCGGTTCGCGTGGGCGCAGCCGAACAGGTCGCGCATCACCTCGCGGCCGGCCTCGAGCGCCGCGTTGTGGTCGAAGGCCGGGTGCACCATCGACGGCACCATCACCTGGCGGGTGATCCCGCCGAGCATGCGCTGCGTGGGTGACGCGACGGTGCCGTCGATGATCTCGTCGTAGGCCGTCCGCAGCCGCTCGACCTCGTCGGGTCCGATGAGCCGCTCGATCGCGAGGAACCCGTCCGCCCAGTACCGATCCACCTGCTCCTGCGTCAGCACGCCGAGACCGTACCGCACCGTCCGAGTCCCAGCGGTCGGTCCGAGTCCGTGGCAACTCGGATCAGGGGGTGCGGTGGTGGCTGGCTACGGTGGCCACATGCAGACACGGCTGACCGAGATGTTGGGGATCGAGCACCCGGTGATGCTCGCCGGGATGGGCGGCGTGAGCTACCACCACCTGGTGGCGGCGGTGAGCGAGGCGGGCGGCATCGGCACCTTCGGGGCCTCGACGATGAGTCCCGAGGAGTTGCCCGAGGAGATCGCGGCCGCCAAGGCGCTCACCGCCAAGCCGATCGGTGTCGATCTGCTCACGGCGATGCCTGGCCAGGTGGAACGCGGCATCCAGAGCGTGATCGACGGCGGGGCGGCGCTGTTCGTGGCCGGCCTCGGCGTGCCGCGCGAGGTGATCGACCTCCTGCACGACCACAACATCCTGGTCGGCAGCATGTGCGGCAAGGTGCGTCACGCCGTGAGCGCGGTGGCGAGCGGCGTCGACCTCGTGATCGCCCAGGGCACCGAGGGCGGCGGCCACACCGGCACCGTTGCCACGATGGCGCTCGTGCCGCAGGTGGTGGACGCGGTGGAGGGCAAGGTGCCCGTCGTCGCCGCCGGTGGCCTGTTCGACGGCCGCGGCCTCGCGGCATCGCTCGCGCTCGGCGCCGACGGCGTGTGGATCGGCACCCGCTTCATCGCCACGCCCGAGGCGCGTGCGGTGAACGGGTACAAGGAGTCGCTGATCGAGCTGCCGGAGGACGGCACCGTCATCAGCCGTGCCTTCACCGGGAAGACCTGCCGCGTGATCCGCAACGACTGGACCCAGCACTTCGAGCAGCACCCCGAGGAGCTCCAGCCGTTCCCGGCGCAGGCCGTCGCCTCGGCCCGCGCCGGCGTGAACCACCTCGGCGCGCCGAGCGGCACCGATGTCGACGTCCGCAAGGAGTTCATGCCGTGCGGCCAGGGGGTCGGCGCGATCCACGACCTCGTCCCCGCCGGTGACCTCGTGCGCCGCATCGTGGCCGAGGCCGAGGCCGTCATCGACCGCGTCGCCTCGATCCGACGCTGACCGCCACTCCCCCGGGCAGACCATGACCGACACCGCACCGCACCTCCAGCAGCACGTCGACCGGGTGTGGGACGACGAGATCGTCCCCGCCCTGTTCGAGTACATCGCGATCCCCAACGTGTCGAAGGCGTTCGACCCGCAGTGGGACGAGCACGGACACATGCGGAGGGCCGTCGACCTGATCCGCGACTGGTGCGCGGCCCGCACCATCGCCGGTCTCACCGTGGAGGTGCACGAGCTGCCCGGCCTCACCCCGGTGATCCTCATGGAGATCCCGGCGTTCGGCGGCGGCTCGGACGACGACACCGTGCTGCTGTACGGCCACCTCGACAAGCAGCCCGAGATGGCGGGCTGGCGGGACGGGCTGGGCCCGTGGAGCCCGGTGCTCGAGGGCCACAAGCTGTACGGCCGCGGCGGCGCCGACGACGGCTACGCCGCGTTCGCGTCGGTGTTGGCGATCGAGGCCGCGCAGGCGGCGGGGTTCGCCCACCACCGGTGCGTCGTGCTCATCGAGGCGAGCGAGGAGAGCGGCAGCCCCGACCTCCCGGCACACCTCGTCGCGCTGCGTGACCGCATCGGCACCCCGAGCCTGGTGCTGTGCCTTGACTCGGGCTGCCTCGACCACGAGCGGCTGTGGGTCACCACCTCGCTGCGCGGCCTCGCCGCGGGCGAGCTCCGGGTGGACGTCCTCACCGAGGGTGTGCACTCCGGTGGTGCGAGCGGTGTGGTGCCGTCGTCGTTCCGGATCCTTCGTCAGGTGCTCGACCGCGTCGAGGACGCGGCGACGGGTGCACTGCGGATCCCGGAGCTGCACGTCGAGATCCCGGCCGACCGGCGGGCGCAGGCCGCCGCCACCGCCGCCGACTTCCCGCACGCCGGCAACGAGCACCCGTACGTGCCGGGGGTGCGGCCGATGGTGGACGACCCGACGGAGCAACTGCTCGCCCTCACGTGGCGCCCGACGCTCAGCTACACCGGCGTCGACGGCATCCCGCCGGTCGCACGAGCGGGCAACGTGCTGCGGCCGCACACGTCGATGCAGCTGAGCTTCCGGCTCCCGCCGACGTGCGATCACGGGGCGGCCCTGGCCGCGATCGAGCGCACGCTCACGGCCGACCCGCCGTCGGGTGCGCAGGTCCGGTTGCTGAACGGCCATTCCGGCCCGGGCTGGAACGCACCGAGCTTCGCGCCGTGGCTGCAGGAGGCACTCGACGAGGCGTCCACGGCGGTGTTCGGCAACCCGTCTCGAGCGATGGGTGAGGGTGGCACGATCCCGTTCATGGGGATGCTCGGCCACATGTTCCCCGACGCCCAGTTCGTGATCACCGGCGTGCTCGGCCCCGACGCCAACGCGCACGGTCCCAACGAGTACCTGCACGTGCCGGGCGCGCGACGGGTGACCCAGGTGCTGGCCCTCCTGCTGAAAGCGCACGCAGAGCGATGAGCGTCGCACCGCACGAACGTCCGACGAACCCGGCGATCACCGACCGGGTGCGTCAGCTGTGCACGGCCCTTCCCGAGGTGGAGGAGCGGCTGAGCCACGGCGAGTGCACCTGGTTCATGCGTGGCAAGAAGGTGTTCGTGCAGATGAGCGACCACCACCACGACGACCGCCTCGGCCTGTGGTGTGCCGCTCCCCCGGGCGTGATGGTGGAGCTCGTCGAGCAGGAGCCCGCACGCTTCTTCCGTCCGCCGTACGTGGGCGTGAAGGGATGGCTCGGCGTGTACCTCGACGTCCTCGACGTGGACTGGGACGAGCTCGGCGAGATCGTCCGCGACGCCTACCGCGTGATCGCGCCGCCGAAGCTGAGCGCCCTGCTCGACGGCTGAGAACTCGTGGGCGGCCACGCCGCCCCATCCGTCGACGTCACCGCGACCGGCAGCCACGGGTCATCCGAGTGCCGGCGATGCACCCGGGTGGCCTCGTGTCACTCGGGTGGGCGGCTGGCACTCGGGTGGGCGGGTGGGACTCGGATCAGGCGGGGGTCCAGGCGACGGGCATCGAGTGGACGCCGGCGATGAAGTTGCTCGCCATCGGCTCGGGCGTGCCGTTCGCGCGCAAGCCGGGCAGACGGGTGAGGACCTCGCGCAGCATCGCCTGGATCTCGATGCGGGCCACGTGCAGGCCGAGGCACAGGTGCGGACCACCACCGCCGAAGGCCATGTGCGGGTTCGGGGTGCGACCCACGTCGAACACGTCGGGGTTCGCGAACACGTCCTCGTCGCGGTTGGCCGAGCCGTAGAACACCATCACCTTGTCGCCCTCGCGCAGCTGCGTGCCGCGCAGCTCCACGTCGTGCATCACGGTGCGCCGGAAGTGCACCACCGGCGTGGTCCAGCGCAGCATCTCCTCCACCGCGCTCGGCACGAGCGACAGGTCGTCGCAGAGCCGGCGATACTGGTCGGGGTGGTCGAACAGCGCCTGCAGCCCGGCGGCGAGCAGGTTGCGGGTGGTGTCGCCCCCGGCGTTGACGAGCAGCAGGAAGAACCACTGCAGCTCGCCGTCGGTGAGCCGGTCGCCGTCGACCTCGGCCTGCACGAGCGTGCTGGCGATGTCGTCGCCCGGGTTCGCCCGCTTCTGCTCGGCGACCGACTGGGCGTACATGAGCATCTCCATGATCGCCGCGCCCTTCTTCTCGGGCGGCGCCACCGTGTCGTCGGTGGTGTGCATGATCTCCGTGAGCTCGTAGAGCCGCTCGCCGTCCGAGCGCGGGATGCCCATCAGCTCGGCGATCAGCGCCGACGGCAGGCGGCCGGCGACGTCGGTGACGAAGTCGCACTCGCCGCGGTCCACCACGTCATCGACGATCTCCGACGACAGCTCGGCGATGCGGCCGGCCAGCAGCTGGGCGTTCTTCGGCGTGAACCCGCGGCTGACGAGCAGCTTGAAGCGGTCGTGCTGCGGCGGATCCATGTTGAGCATCATCTGCCGGCCCGCGGCGAGGTTCATCTCGTCGGGCTCGGCGAGCATGGTGCCGCGGGCGTACGAGCTGAAGGTGCCGGGTTGGCGGCTGACGGTGCGGATGTCGTCGTGCTTCGTGATCGCCCAGAAGCCGGGGCCGTCGACCTCCTCGTGCCAGTACACGGGCGCATTGGCGCGCAGCCACGCGTACTGCTCCCACGGGTGGGTGAGCTCGAAGTTCGAGGTGGAGACGAGGTCGATCTTCACGGGATCCTCCGGCTCACTTCGCGTCGATGATCGTGGTGACGGCGTCGACGAGGTGCTGGGCGCGAGCGTCGTTCGCGAGGTTCGACGCCGGCTGGTTCATCACGTAGGCGAAGCTCAGCTCGCGCTCGGGCTGGGCGAACGCCACCGAGCCACCGGCACCCGGGTGGCCGTAGGAACCCGGGCCGGCATACGGCGTGAACGGCCCGTGGGTCATGAAGCCCATGCCGAAGGTGGTGGGCATGATGAGGCACGCGTCGGGCTCGTTGTCGGGAGTGACCGTCGTGCGCGCCCGCTCGAGCACGGCCGGGTCGAGCAGGCGCACGCCGTCGACCTCGGCGAACGTGGACGCGTAGATGCGGGCGAGCGAGATCGAGTTGGTGATGCCGTTGGCCGCCGGGATCTCCGCGGCATGCACGTCGCGACGGTTGAACGCACCGTCCACCGAGAACGCGCCGTTGAGCGACAGCGCCCGGCCGCCGCGCGTGTTCGGCCCCATGAACTGCTCGATCATCGCCTTCACCGCCGGGTCCATGTCGACGTTGTCCTGCGCGAGCGGCGACCCCGTGATCGGCGCCACGCGCGGCTCGAGCGCCTCGGGGAGACCGATGTACAGCTCGGTGCCGGTGGGACCGACGATCTCCTCGGCGACGAAGCGCCCGATGCCGCGGTGCTGCGGATCCACCCGGCGCACGACCTCACCGGCCAGCCAGCCGTAGGTGAGCGCGTGGTAGCCGTGGGTGGAGCCGATCGGCCACTCGGGCTCGGTGTCGGCGAGCCGCGCGGTGATCGTGGGCCAGTCGAGCGCCTCGGCGAGGGTGATGTCGCCCTGCACGCTGAACAGGCCGCACTGGTGGCTGAGCAGCTGCGCCACCGTGGCCTCGCCCTTGCCCTTCGCCGCGAACTCGGGCCAGTACTGCGCGACGGGAGCGTCGTACGACAGCAGTCCGCGCTGCACGCAGATCGCGACGGCGATGGCGGTGATGCCCTTGGTGGTGGAGAACACCAGCTGGAGGGTGGAGTCGTCGTAGGGGCGCTCGGTGCCGTCGAACGACCCGCCCCACAGGTGCACGACCGGCCGACCACGGTGATACACCGCGACCGACGCGCCCGTCTCCTCACCCCGCTCGAAGTTGCCGCGGAAGGCCGCCTCGACGGCCTCCCACCCCGGCTCGGCCGCTCCTCCGAATGCTGCACTCGTCATGGGGCGAACGTAGCCGCGGGCCCCGGCGGCGGATCACTCGTGCCAGTCGAGCACCGTGCGCATCGTGGTGTCGAAGTCCTCGAAGCTCATGGACGCCTTCGTGGTGCGGATGAGCTCCGCGTCGGCACCCACCGGGTGACGCAGCCGCGGCGGCTGCTCGGTCACCGCGGCGACGATCGCGTCGGCCACCACGGACGCCGGAGCGGGCTCACCGTTCACGAGGGTGCGTTGCGCGGCACGAAACCGGGTGAGCCGGTCGTGCTCGGTGCTGCCGGCCGGCATGGCCGCGGCGATGGTGGCGTTCGACCCGAGCGCGGTGGCGAACTGGCCCGGCTCGATCAGGTGCACGCGGATGCCGCGGTGCGACAGCTCGAAGTGCAGCGCCTCGCTGAGCGCCTCGAGCGCGTGCTTGCTGCCGGCGTAGATCCCGCCGTAGGGCGCGCCCACCAGGCCGGCGATCGACCCGACGTTCACGATGGTGCCGCTCCCCCGCTCGAGCAGGTGTGGCACCACGGCGCGCACCACCCGGATCACGCCGAACACGTTGGTGTCGAACTGGCGCAGCACCTCGTCGTCGGACAGCAGGTGCACGGCGCCGAACACCTCGATGCCGGCGTTGTTCACCACCACGTCGAGCCCGCCGGTGCGTTCGATCGCCTCGGCGACGGCGGCGTCGACGCTGTCGGTGGAGGTGACGTCGAGCGCGAGCTGCACCACCTCCGGGCGTGCGTTCAGGGCGGCAGAGGCGCCGGGCCGCCGCATCGTGGCCACGACGGTGTCGCCGCGATCGGCGAACGCGAGGGCGGTGAGCTCGCCGAAGCCGCTGCTGCACCCGGTGACGAGGACCGTGGCCATCGAACGCCCTGCTTCAGCCGAACAACGGACCGCTGGACGCGATCTCGTACTTGGTGAACTCGCCACGACCGGCGATGAAGGTGGCGGCCTTCTTCCCGAAGGCGGCCATGTGCGGTGCGGCGAAGTGGGCGTCGAGCGCCGCCTGGTCGTCCCACTGCTCGAAGATGCACACCTTCGCCGGGTCGTCCATCGCGAAGGAGAACTGGTACGCCCGGCAGCCGGGCTCCTGCAGCGTGGCCGCCATCATCTCGTTGCCCGCCTCGATGGCGGCGTCACGGTGGGCGAGGTCGATGGTGAGCGTTCCGGCGATGACGATCATGCGCCGCACCCTACGCGCGCCGCTGCTCCGCCCTCCACGTCCAGCGGGCGAGGACGACGAACACCGCAGTGGCCGCGACGCCCCAAGCAGCGTCGACGGCGCCGGCGTCGCCGGAGCGACTGCGGAGCATCACTGCGCCGACCACCACGACGCACACGACGACGCCGATCGACGCGAGCACGGTGAGCGTGGAGATGCCGCGCGGGCTGCGGGTGCTGAGCAGCACGGCGACACCGAGGGCGACGGCGAGCAGCAGCCCGCCGCCGATGGCCTGTGCGAGCAGTTCGGCGCCCTGCTCGGGTGCGAGGTCCTGGGCGAGCACGGTGGTCGGCCTCCTGGCGGGGTTCGCGCGGTGGGTGGGCGGACGCCTACCAGCCGCACACGCTAGGTGCGACTACCGTGCCCGATGTGGGATCCCCGTCCGACCGACCGAACCACCAGACGTCCGACGACGCGCGCTGGGTGGCCGCGGGGCTGCTCGACCCCGCCTCGCCCACCGCCGACGAGCGACGCGAGCTCCTGGTGTGGCTGGACTCGCTCGGCATCCCGGTGGAACAGATGGTGGCCGCCTGCGCCGAGGGGCAACTCGCGTCCCTGCCGGGCGACCTCGCGCTTCGACCGGGCGCACGGGTGACGCTGACGGAGCTCGCGGCGCGGACGGGCATGGATCCCGACGAGATCACCCGGGTGCGCCGGGCGAGCGGCTTCCCACGGGTGGAGTCCGGCGCGGCCGCGTACACCGACGACGACGTCGTGATGCTCGAGCTCTACCGGCTCGCCGCGACGATGTTCAGCGGGGAGGAGCTGTTCCACTTCCTGCGGGTGGTGGGCACCTCGATGCGACGCATCGCGGAGGCGGCCGGTGAGATGTTCCTCCGCGACGTCGAGGGTCCGCAGGTGCAGGGTCCCCACGTCAGCGAGCTCGGGCGGGCTCGCACGAGCCTGGACGGCATCGAGCTCGGACGGGCGGCGGCGGGGTTGTTCGAACCGATGTTCCGCGCGCACATGGAGCTGGCCGTGGTGGCCACACGGCGGGCGCGGGCCGGTCACGACGACTACTCGACGGTGCCGCTGACGGTGGGCTTCGTCGATCTCACCGGGTTCACCGAGCGCGCCGGCCGGGCCGGTCCCGACGAGCTGCTGCGTCTGGTGCAGACCTTCGAGTCCCTCGCGAACGATCTCGTGATCGAGCACGGCGGGCGGCTCGTCAAGCTGATCGGCGACGAGGTGATGTTCGTGACGATCGAACCCGGCGCGGCGTGCGAGATCGCCGGCGGCCTCGTACACGCCGCCGACACCGACGCACGTGGCGGACTCGCCCACGGCGAGGTGGTGGCGAGCGGTGGCGACCTCTACGGGCCGGTGGTGAACCTGGCGTCGCGCATCACGGACCTCGCGATCCCCGGCGAGGTGCTGGTCAACGAGGCCGTGATGCGCTCGGTGACGGACCGGACGTTCGAGCCGGCCGGCCGACGAGCCCTGAAGGGCTTCGCCGAACCGGTGCGACTCTGGAGCCTGGCGGGGGCCTGACCCCGATCAGATGATCGGTGTCAGCTGCTGATCGGGTGACGATCAGGCGTCGACGATCTCGCGGAGCTGCTCGATCTGCTGGACGGCGTTGGGGCCGACCGGGTTCACGGACAGCACCGTGACACCGGCCTCCTTGAACGCGGCCACGCGCTCCTTGACGTAGCTCTTCGGGCCGACCAGGTTCGCGAGCTCGAGCCACTCGCCGGGCAGCGCCGCGGCGGCCTCGTCCTTCCTGCCCTCGAGGTACAGGTCCTGCACCTCGATCGCCTCCTGCTCGTAGCCGTAGGCGCGGGCGATGTCGTTGTAGAAGTTCTTGCCACGAGCACCCATGCCGCCCACGTACAGCGCCATGTTCGGGCGACCGAAGTCGAGGATCTTCTTCTGCGCGTCGCCGACGAGGTCATCACCGATGGCGAGCATGCCGCCGGCCGCGATGTCGAGCCGCGCACGGTTCGGGTCGCGCTTCGCGAGACCGGCCTTCAGCTGCGGGCCCCAGACGTTGTGGTACTTCTCCGGGATGAACATGATCGGCAGCCAGCCGTCGGCCATCTCGGCGGTGGCCTCGACGCTCTTGTCCTTCAGGCTCGCCCACCAGATCGGGATGTCGCTGCGCAGCGGGTGGTTGATGATCTTCAGCGGCTTGCCGAGCCCCGTGCCCTGACCGGCGGGCAGCGGCACCTGCACGGTCTGACCGTGGTACTCGAACTTCTCCTCCCGCTTCCAGATCATGCGGCAGGACTCGATGTACTCCTTGATCCGCTGCATCGGCTTCTCGTAGGGCACGCCGTGGAAGCCCTCGATCACCTGTGGGCCGGAGGCGCCGAGGCCGAGGATGAAGCGACCGTCGCTCACGTAGTCGCAGCCCGCCGCGGTCATGGCCATCAGGGCAGCAGTACGGCTGTACACGTTCACGATGCCGGTGCCGATCTCGACCCGCTCGGTCTTCGCGGCCAGGTAGCCGACCTGGCTGATCGCGTCGAAGCTGTACGCCTCGGCGATCCAGACCTGGTCGAGGCCGGCCTTCTCGAGGTCGACCACGCGCTGGACCGCCTCCTTGAACCCGCCGGCGTAGTTGATCATCATCGAGAGCTTCATCGCATCGTTCCTTCGTCGTGGTGGTCGTGGTCGTGGTCGTGGTCGTGGTCGTGGTGGTCGCGGTCGCCGGCCGGCGACGGCAGCGGCGGTGTCGGCGCCGACGTTACGTGACCCCGGTTGAGGTTCCCGGATCGAAGCCCCTCGAGGTCGAGCGTGACGTAGCGGTAGCCGCACGCCGTGAGCGCGGCCACGACCTCGTCGCGCCGGGCCACGACGGCACCGAGGTCGTCGACGGGCACCTCGATGCGGGCGGTGTGGTCGTAGTGCCGCACCCGCAGCTCGCGGAAGCCGAGGCGGCGCAGGGCGCTCTCGGCGCGGTCGATGCGCGTGAGCAGCCCGACCGACACCTCCGTGCCGTACGGGATGCGGCTCGCGAGGCAGGCGGCGGCCGGCTTGTCCCAGGTGCGCAGTCCCAGCCGGCGCGACGCCTCGCGCACCATCGCCTTCGTGAAGCCGGCGTCGACGAGCGGGAACACGGCCCCCTGCTCGTGCGCCGCCCGCTGGCCGGGGCGATGGTCACCGAGGTCGTCGAGGTTGACGCCGAGCACGACGGTGGCCGCCTCGCGCTCGGCGATGGGCACGACCACGTCCATGAGCTCGGCCTTGCAGTGGTAGCAGCGGTCGATGTCGTTCAGCCGGTAGGCGGCGCGCTCCATCTCGTGCGTGGTGACCGGGGTCCAGCGCAGCTGCCACTCGGTGGCGAGCGAACGGCACTCGGCCTCCTCGTCACCGGCGAGCGAGGGTGACACCGCGGTCACGGCGTGGGCGCCCGCACCGAGGACACGGTGCGCGACCGCGGCGAGGAAGGCCGAATCGGCACCTCCGCTGAAGGCCACGACCACCCGTCCGAGCGAGTGCAGCCGATCCGTGAGCCGCGCCAGCGCGTCGTCGACGGCGTCGGGGCCGGCCGGGTGCGGAGCATCGTGGACGCAGGCGGTGGTCACCTCGGGGACGCTAGCGGGCGTGCCCGATCGCAGGTGGGTGACCGGGTGACCGGACGGGACGCGGCGGACACGACGACGGGAGCGGACGACGGGAGCCGACGACGGGAGCCGACGACGGGAGCGGACGACGGGAGCCGGGAGTGGGAACGCCGACCGGAAGCGTTCCATGAAGGATTCTTCGGAACCGTCCTGACAGACGACATGGTGTCGGGACTACTCATTCTGGGCCACCCACCACGGTGGGCGGGGGCCGCACCCGGAGCGTCGGAGAGGCGCCCCGGACATCTCTGGGAGGGGAAACACCATGAAGACACTGGTCCGGGAGCGCTCCGGCGTCGACGGTGGCGGCTTCGTCGCGACGTCGACCCTCGCGGGTGATGCGGCGGCGCTGATGTCGGTCGTCGACTCGATGCAGACCCGCGTGATGGTCGCGGACCTGCAGCTCAACCTCGTGTTCGTGAACGACCTCGCGCTGCGAACGCTGCGCGGGCTCGAGCGCGAGCTCGTCGACTCGTTCGGCGTCACCGTGGATCAGCTCCTCGGCGGCTCGATCCACCGCTTCCACAAGGATCCGGCCCGCATCGAGCAGATCCTGCGCAACGTCGGGAGCCTCCCGCGACCGGTGTCGTTCGCCTTCGGCGGGCACACCCTGCAGGGCTTCGCCAACGCCCTGCACATCGACGGCCGCCACGTCGGCTACGTCGTCAACTGGGAGGACATGACCGATGAGCTGGCGAAGGTGCGCGCGGCCGAGGCCGACGCCGCCGACGCCCGCGCGGTGCAGCAGACGATGAGCGCCCTGAGCGGTGTGCGCACCGCCGACGAGGCGGCACGCGCCGCGATCGAGGTCGTCCGCTCCGGGTACGGCTGGGCGTACGGCTCGTTCTGGCAGCTCGACCCTGCGAGCAACACCCTGCAGTTCGGGCTGGAGGCCGGCGAGGTCGGCGAGGAGTTCCGCCGGGTCACGCACACGGCGAGCTTCTCCGAGGGCGTCGGGTTGTCGGGTCGGGCGTGGCGCAGCCGCGATCTGGTCTTCGTCCCCGACCTCGGCGAGGTGAAGGACTGCGTGCGTGCACCGGTCGCACAACGCCAGGGCGTGAAGAGCGGCGTGTGCTTCCCGATCCAGGTCGACGGACGCGTGGTCGGCACGATGGACTTCTTCGCCACCGAGACGCTCACACCGTCGCCGAACCGGATGGAGAGCTTGCGGATGATCGGCCAGCTGGTGTCGCAGACGTTCGCCCGGCTGATCGTCGAGCAGCGTGAGAAGGAGCGGGCCCAGGCGGTGATCTCCAACGCCCAGGCGCTGGCAGCGGCGTCGGAGGAGCTCCAGGTCGTCTCCACACAGATGGGCACGAACTCGCAGACCACGTCGCGGGAGGTGCAGCAGATCGCCGCCGCCTCGATGCAGGTGAGCCAGAGCATCGAGTCGGTGTCGGCGGGTGCCGAGGAGATGTCGGCCTCGATCAAGGAGATCGCACGCAACGCCGCGGACGCGACCAACGTCGCCGACAAGGCGGTGCAGGCCGCGCGGTTCACGACGGACGTGGTCGCCAAGCTGGGTGAGAGCTCGATCGAGATCGGTCAGATCGTGAAGGTGATCACCGGCATCGCCCAGCAGACCAACCTCCTCGCGCTCAACGCGACCATCGAGGCCGCACGCGCCGGCGAGGCCGGCAAGGGCTTCGCCGTCGTGGCCAACGAGGTCAAGGAGCTCGCCAAGGAGACCGCCAAGGCCACCGAGGACATCAGCCGGAAGATCGAGGCGATCCAGGCCGACACGTCCCGTTCGGTCGAGGCCATCGAGACGATCACCTCCGTCATCGGCCAGATCGCCGACTTCCAGACCACGATCGCCTCGGCGGTCGAGGAGCAGGCCGCCACGACCAGCGACATGGCTCGCAGCGTCACCGAAGCGAGCCACCAGGCCGGCCGCATCACCTCGATGCTCGGCTCGGTGAGCGAGGCCGCGGCGAGCACCGCGACCGGTGCGGCCGACAGCCAGCAGGCCGCCGGCGAGCTCGCGCAGCTCGCGGCCCAGCTCCACACACTCGTCGACGACGCCCGCTGACCCGTCCCACCGCCTCCCCACCGCTCGTCGTGCGACCGGTGGCGGGGAGGCGGGGTCGGAGTGCGTGTGCCTACGCTGTCCGCGTGACCATCGAAGAAGCGCCCTACGCGCAGAACACGCCGGCCGACGAGTCGCTGAAGCGGGTGCGCATCCGGCACTTCCGACGCGCCAAGCAGCAGGGCATCAAGATCACCGGTCTCACGAGCTACGACTTCCTGTCCGCGTCGATCTTCGACCGGGCCGGCATCGACTTCCTGCTCGTCGGCGACAGCGCCGGCAACGCCGTGTTCGGCTACGACACCACCCTCCCCGTCACGAACGACGAACTGATCCCGCTGTGCCGCGCCGTGGTGCGCGCCGTGCGCCGTGCGCTGGTCGTCGCCGACCTGCCGTTCGGGTCGTACGAGGTGGGCCCCGACGAGGCTCTCCACACTGCGATCCGGTTCATGAAGGAGACCGGTGCGCACGCGGTGAAGCTCGAGGGCGGCGTGCGCAGCGCGACGCAGATCGAGGCGATCGTGCGTGCGGGGATCCCGGTGATGGCGCACATCGGCTTCACCCCGCAGAGCGAGCACGGCCTCGGCGGGCACCTGATCCAGGGCCGCGGCGAGGGCGCCCAGGCCCTGCTGGAGGACGCGCACGCCGTGGAGCAGGCGGGGGCGTTCGCCGTCGTGCTGGAGATGGTGCCGTCCGGCGTGGCGCAGCAGGTGACCGAGCAGCTCACGATCCCCACGATCAGCGTCGGCGCCGGGCCGCACTGCGACGGACAGCTGATGGTGTGGACGGACTGGGCGGGGTTCACCACCGGCCGCATCCCGCGGTTCGTGAAGCAGTACGCACAGATCGCGCAGGTGCTCCACGACGCAGCGGTGAGCTACCGCGAGGACGTCGAGTCCGGCACCTACCCCGCACCCGAGCACGAGTACGAGTAGTCGGGATCGATCTCCTCACCGGGGGTCACCCGGGCGACGTCCGGCCGTCAGCCACCCGACTAGGGTGACCCGCGACCTGCGCCGGACGGTCCGCGCTGGTCGGGGGGATACGACCATGGCCATCGAACGCAAGCTCTGGGTCCCGGCGAGCGCCGTCAGCCGGCGCACGCTGATCGTGGGCGGTTCTGCCGCAGCAGCGGGCATCGCACTCGCCGCGTGCGGCAGCGACGACGAGGGTGCGGACAGCACCGCCACCACCGCCGGGGGCACCGACACCACCGCGGCGGGGGGCGACACGACTCCCGCCACCACCGCCGCCAGCGGCGACACCACGCCGGCCACCACCGCCCCGGCGGGTGAGGGCAAGCCCGGCGGCACGCTGCGCATCGGCATGGTCGGCTCGACCAACGACATCATCGACGGCCAGTTCATCGTTGCCAAGCCCGACCAGGCCCGCCTCGTGCTCGGCTGGGAGCCGCTCGTCAACTACGACGCGGACTTCAACATCGTCTACGAGCACAGCCTCGCCGAGGAGGTGGAGGCCAAGTCGGCCGACAACTACGTCATCCGCCTCAAGCAGGGCATCACGTTCCACAACGGCAAGGACGTCACCGCCGACGACGTGATCTTCTCGTTCCTGCGCCGCATCGACCCCGACCTCGGGCTCGCACCCGCGCTCGCGCAGTTCATCGACGCGAACAGCTTCACCAAGCTCGACGACCGCACCGTCGAGGTGAAGCTGCTCCAGCCGTCGGTCACCTTCCTCAACGGCCTCGCCGAGTACACCGCCACGATCGTGCCCGACGGCTACACCCGCGAGGGCGAGCAGATCGGCACCGGCCCGTTCAAGCTGGAGAGCTTCACCGCCGGCGCCGAGAGCGTCCACGTGCGCTACGACGGCTACTGGGGCGGGGCGGCGTACCTCGACGAGGTGCAGATCATCGACTTCGCCGACCCGACGGCGCTCGTGAACGCCCTCACCTCCGGCCAGGTCGACGCCGTGGCCGACCTGCCGTTCTCGCAGGTGGGCACGCTGCAGGCCAACAGCGACTTCGCCGTCATCGTCTCGCAGGCGGGTTCGTGGCTCCCGATCACGATGGCCGTCGACCAGGCGCCGTTCGACGACAAGCGCGTCCGCCAGGCGATGCGCCTCATCGTCGACCGTCCGCAGATGGTGGAGCGCGTGCTGTCGGGCTTCGGTTCGGTCGGCAACGACATGTACGGCGTGCTCGACGCCAGCTACCCCGACGACCTGCCCCAGCGCGAGCAGGACATCGAGCAGGCCGTGGCACTGCTCGCCGAGGCCGGCCAGGAGGGCCTCACCATCGACCTGTTCGCACCGGACGACACCGCCGGCCTGCCCGAGATGGCCGCTGCGTTCGCCGAGATGGCGAAGGACGCGGGCGTCACGGTGAACGTGAAGGTCCTCGACGGTGGCACCTACTGGGGTGACGAGTACACGAAGCGCACGTTCGCGACGAGCTTCTGGGGCACGCGTCCGTACCTCAACCAGGTCGCGGCCGGCAGCCTCAACGACGCCGTGTACCCCGAGACCCACTGGCCGCCCGCCGAGCACAAGGAGCAGTGGGACGCGTGGTACGCCGAGGCGCTCGCCGAGACCGACGAGGCCAAGCGGTTCGAGATCATCCAGCAGATGCAGACCCTCGAGTACGAAGAGGGCGGCAACATCATCTGGGGCTTCAACAACCTCATCGACGCCACCGCCACCTACGTGAAGGGGTTCGAGGCGCGACCGAACGTGCTGAACCTCGACCACTACGGCCGCGGCATGAAGCGGGTCTGGCTCGACGTCTGACGTCTGACGTCGGACCTCGCCCGCTCGCACGGCGACCCCGCACGCGACCACGGTCAGCGACACCATGGGCATCCTGAAACTCGTCATCCGCCGGCTCGCGTTCGGCGTCGTGACCCTGTTCGTGGTGTCGCTGGCCGTGTTCATCCTCTCGCAGGCGCTGCCGAGCGATCCGGCCCGCGCCGTGCTCGGCCGCGAGGCCACCGAGGAGAACGTCGCCGCGTTCCGTGAGAAGTTCGGCCTCGACCAGTCCGCCGTCCGCCAGTACACCGACTGGCTCGGCGGGCTGGTGAGCGGCGATCCGGGACTCAGCTACTCCAACGGTGTGCCGATCATGGACTTCCTCGGCGACCGCCTGAAGAACTCGCTGTTCCTGATGTTCGCCGGGTCGCTGATCTCGATCCCGCTGTCGCTCGCGATCGGCGCGTACGCCGCGCTCCGGCGCGACAAGTTGTTCGACAACGCCAACTCGGTGTCGTCGCTGATCCTCGCTGCGATGCCCGAGTTCGTCGTCGGCGCACTCCTCACCGTGCTGCTCGCCACCAACGTGTGGCAGATCTTCCCGGCCACCGTGCGCGTCCGACCGGGTGAGCAACCCTGGTCCGACATCGACGGCCTCGTGCTGCCACTGCTCACCCTCACCCTCGCCGTCACCCCGTACGTGTCACGCGTGGTGCGCGCCTCGATGATCGAGGTGCTCGAGAGCGACTACGTGGAGATGGCGCGGCTGAAGGGCCTGTCCGAGCGCACCGTCCTCTGGCGGCACGCGCTGCCGAACGCGATCGGGCCGACGTTCCAGGTGATCGCGCTGAACATCGCCTACATGGCCGGCGGCGTGATCGTCGTCGAGGCGCTCTTCAACTACCCCGGCATCGGCCTCGCGCTGCGCGACGCGGTGCGCGAGGTGAACCTGCCGGTGGTGCAGTTCCTGGCGATGTTCATCAGCCTCATCTACGTCGTGTCCAACCTGCTCGCCGACGTCGGCACGATCCTCGTCACCCCTCGCCTGCGCACGAGGCTGTCATGACCGCCACCACCCCGACCTCCACCGACCCCGGCAGCACACCGCCGGTTGCTGCGGCTCCCCCCGGGGTGCTGCGCACCGCCTGGCGGATGTGGCGTGTGCGCATCGGCCTGCTGCTGCTCCTCCTGCTCGCTGCGGTGGCGCTCGGCGGACCGTTCGTCGCCCCCTACGGCGAGGCCGAGTTCGTCGGCACGCCCAACACCCGCGACGTCGAGGGCACCCGGTTCGGTACCGACTACTTCGGCCAGGACGTGCTGTCGCGCTTCCTGTTCGGCGGCCGCTCGATCCTGGTCCTCGCCACGCTCAGCACGGCGATGGCGTTGGTGCTCGGCGTCACCATCGGGCTCGTCGCGGCCTACAACCGCGGACGCCTCGACGACCTGCTGATGCGCACGATGGACGTGAGCCTCGCCTTCCCCCAGCTGCTGCTCGCGCTGGTGGCGCTCACCACGATCGGCCCGAAGCCGTGGCTGATCGTGCTGATCGTCGGGTTCACCACCACACCACGCATCGCCCGCATCACCCGCGGCGCCGCCGTGCCGGTGGTGGAACGCGACTTCGTCGGCGCCGCGGAGGCGCTCGGCGAGTCGCGACCGCGGATCCTGTGGAGCGAGCTGCTGCCGAACGTGTCCGGCCCGCTGCTCGTGGAGGCCAACCTGCGTCTCACCTACTCGATCGGCATCATCGCGTCGCTCGGCTTCCTCGGCTTCTCCACCCGTGTGAACGCCGCGGACTGGGGCCTCATGGTGAACGAGAACCGTGCCGCACTGAGCGTGCAACCGTGGGGCACCGTGCTGCCGGCCATCGCGATCGCGCTGCTCACGATCGGCACCGGCCTCATCGCCGACGGCCTGTCGCGAGCGTCGGCGGGCATCGACCGGGCGAAGGGCGACCGGTGAGCGCCGAGCTCGGCACGCTCGGCGACCTGGGCGACCGCGACGACCGCGACGGCGGGGTGACGCTGTCCATCCGGTCGCTGCGCATCGACGTGGTCGACACGGGGCACGACATCGTCGACGAGGTCGACCTGGAGATCGCCGCCGGTGAGGTGCTCGGGCTCGTGGGCGAGTCGGGTTCGGGCAAGACCACGGTGGGGCTCGCCGTGCTCGGCCACGCCCGCCGCGGCGTTCGCATCGCCTCCGGCACGATCGAGATCGGCGGCCGGTCGGTGCTCGACCGCTCGCCTCGCGAGCTGCGCCGGCTGCGCGGCGGCCAGGTGTCGTACGTGCCGCAGGACCCGAGCACGAGCCTCAACCCCGCGCTGCGCATCCGGACCCAGATCCTCGAGGTCCTCGAGCACCACGGCTTCGGCACCACCGCCGCCGACCGCGAGGCCCGCGTGTTGCAGGTGATGGAGGAGGTCGCGCTGCCGAACACGCCCGACTTCCTCCGCCGCTACCCGCACCAGCTGTCGGGTGGTCAGCAGCAGCGCATCGGGCTCGCGATGGCGTTCGCGTGCCGGCCGTCGGTGATCGTGCTCGACGAGCCCACCACCGGTCTCGACGTGAGCACCCAGGCGCACGTGCTGACCACGGTGCGCGACCTGTGCCGGGCGCACGGCGTGGCGGCGCTGTACGTCACCCACGACCTCGCGGTGGTCGCGAACCTCGCCGACCGCGTGGCCGTGATGTACGCGGGCCGCATCGTCGAGCAGGGCACCACGCGCACGATCTTCGAATCGCCGCAGCACCCGTACACGCGGCACCTCACCGCGGCGGCACCGGACATCAGCGGCACCGAGGCCGTCGTCGGGCTGGCCGGTCGAGCGCCGGCACCCGGGAAGCGCCCCGTCGGGTGCTCGTTCGCGCCGCGGTGCGAGCTCGCGACCGACGAGTGCCGCGAGTCGTTCCCGCCGGTGACGTCGCCGGCACACGCGCACCAGGTCCGCTGCTTCCACGCGGGCGGTCTCGCCCACCTGCAGCGGCCCGCGCCCGTCACCCTGCTCCGGCAGGGCCGCGACGAGGTGCCGGCGCTGTCGATCCGCCACGTCGACGCCGCGTACACCGGGCACCGGGTGGTGCACGACGTGAGCTTCGACGTGGCCCGCGGCGAGTGCGTCGCGCTCGTGGGCGAGAGCGGCTCGGGCAAGACCACGCTGTCGCGCTCCGTCGGCGGTCTGCACCGCGAGTGGACGGGCGAGATCCTGCTGAACGGTGAGGCCATGGCGCGCTCGGCGCGCAACCGCCCCACGGCACAGCGCCTGTCGATCCAGTACGTGTTCCAGAACCCGTACAGCTCGCTGCACCCGCGGCGCACGGTCGGCGACTCCGTGGCGAGGCCGTTGCGCGTGGCCGGCGTGTCGGCGGCGGAGGCGACGAAGGCCGTGCACGAGATGCTCGAGCGGGTGTCGCTCACCGCCGCGTACGCCGGGCGCTACCCCGACCAGCTGAGCGGTGGCGAGCGCCAGCGCGTGGCGATCGCACGAGCGCTCGTGAGCCGCCCGAGCGTGCTGGTGTGCGACGAGGTCACCTCCGCGCTCGACGTGCTCGTGCAGGCCGCCGTGGTGGAGCTGCTCGTCGGTCTCCAGCACGACCTCGGGCTGTCGATGCTGTTCGTCACGCACAACCTGCCGCTCGTGCGCTCGCTCGCCCAGCAGGTGGTGGTGCTGGCCGACGGCCGGGTCGTGGAGTCCGGCCCCACCGAGCGCGTGCTCGGCGAGCCCGAGCAGGACTACACGCGTCGCCTGCTGGCCGACACGCCCTCGATCTCGGCCGCCTCCGCCGGCTGACCCGCGGTCCACCCGATGAGCGAGCCGACCACCCGCATCACCCCACGCACGTCGCGCCGTCCCACGATCGGCACGATCACCGAACCCGCCCGTACGGTCGACGTCGTGCACGAGACCGACGTGCTCGTGGTGGGTTCGGGCCCGGCCGGTCTCGCCGCCGCGCTGGCCGCGGCCCGCCACGGTGTGGAGGTCACGCTCGTCGAGCGCTTCGGCTGCCTCGGCGGGAACATCACCACGGTCGGGGTGGAGGGCATGGCCTGGTACCGCCACGAGCACACCGTGGAGGCGAACGGCCTCGCCCGCGAGTTCGAGGACCGCGCGTTCGCGATGGGTGCGGCCGTACCCGAGAGCCAGTCGTCGTCGTACGAGATCGACGCCGAGGGCTTCAAGGTGGTCGCCGACGTGCTGGTGCAGGAGGCCGGCGTCCACACGATGCTGCACCGCACCTTCGTCGCCCCGATCGTGGACGGTGACGCCGTGGCGGGCATCGTCACCGAGTCGAAGGCCGGCCGGGAGGCGATCCGGGCGCGGCGGGTGATCGACGCCACCGGCGATGCCGACGTGGCCCACCGCGCCGGTGTGCCCACGCACCTCACGCCACGCGAGCAGATGATGGCGGTGTCGGTGATGTTCCACCTCGCCGGGGTCGACAAGCGGCGCTTCGTCGAGGGCATCGCCGCGGACCCGCAGACCTACGCCGACTGGTCGGGCAACGGCGAGTGGGACATCGAGACGAGCGGCAAGGAGGACGAGATGTTCTCGCCCTTCCTGCACAAGCCGTTCCGCCGTGCGATCGAGGAGGGCCTGATCCCGCCCGACCTCACCACGATCGCCGGCACGTGGGGTGCGGTGCACGACTCGGGCGAGCTCACCTACATGAACCTGGTGCACGTGGCCGGCATCGACGGCACCGATCCCGACGACCTGACGCGCGGCGAGATCGAGGGTCGGCGGCAGGCGATGCACGCCCTGGACGCGCTGCGTGCGTACACGCCCGGGTGCGAGTCGGCGCGGCTGCGCAACTTCGGCATGACGCTCGGGGTGCGCGACACCCGCAAGGTGGCGTCGCGCTACGACATGACCGAGCGCGACGTGCGCGACCAGGGGCGCTTCGACGACTCGATCGGGATCTTCCCGGAGTTCATCGACGGCTACGGCATCCTCATCCTGCCGACCACGGGCCGCTACTTCCAGCTCCCCTATCGCAACGTGCTCCCCCACGGCGTGCGCAACCTGCTGGTCGCCGGACGCTCGTCGGGCGGCGACCGCGTGAGCCACGCCGCCACGCGCAACATGGCCTGCTGCGCGGTGCTCGGCCAGGGTGCCGGCGTCGCCGCGGCGCAGAGCCTGCACGACGGTTGCGAGCTCGACGAGGTCCGCGTCGAGCGGGTCCAGGCCGAGCTCGTCCGCCAGGGCGTCCGCCTGCACTGACCGACCGCGATGAGCGATGCGTGGCCGTGGGCCACGCATCGCTCATCGCGTGACGGGGTCAGGCGTACTTCGGGTAGGTGTCGGTGAGCAGCAGGCCGTAGGCGTTCACCTGCAGCGAGTACCGGTGGCCCTTCATCAGGAAGTCGAACAAGCCCTGGGGCATCTTCCCGGTGATCACGATCGCGAACCAGCAGACGATGGTGAGCACCTGGATCGCGATCCCGATGAGGGCGGCGATGATCGCCGCCGGGATGATCCACAGGAAGCGCAGGCCGACGGTGAGCCGGTTCACGGGAGCGTCGGTCGGCGGCAGGCCGATCTGCACGGGCGTCTTGCCCTGGTCGTCGAAGAAGCCGGGGTACTCGTCGTACATCAACCCGAGGTAGGTGACGACCCGGGCCTGGTACGACAGCACCTTGCCGACGAAGTCGGCGATCGCCTCGTTGCGCGCCCCGGTGATCAGCTGGATGAACCAGTGGGCGAACGTGGCGAGCTGGGCCACGATGTTCAGGACGTAGGCGACGACCAGGTGCGGGATCACCAGGATGATCCGCACGAGCACCGTCACGCGGTTGCGCGTGTCGGAGTACGGGATGTCGAGTGTGGTCTGCATGTTCCGAGGTTCCTCCCTGCCGGCCTCGGTGGACCGGGCGGCTCGCGAGCGTAGATCGTCGCCGGCACGCCCTCGACCGACCCGCCCGGGGCGACCGGTACCGGCGGGTCGCGGCGGGTCGCGGCGGGTCGCGGCGGGTCGCGGCGGGAGGGCTCAGGTGAAGGTGAGACCTCGGAACTCGCCGTCGGTGCGCCAGCGGTCGAGGTACTGCCAGAAGGCGACGGGGCCCTCGGGGTAGCCGCTGCCGTTGAGCCGCTGCTTGCGCGTGATCGGACCGCCCTCGTTGTTGTAGTAGCCGGGGGTGCACTCGGGGTTGCCGATGAACGCCCGCACGCTGCCCTCCAGCAGCTGCACCCACGCCGACTGCGCCTCGGGGGTCACCTCGACCCGGGTGGCGCCCACGTCGTGCGCGTGGCACAGGATCGTGGCGATGGTGGTGCCCGCCTCGGTGAGGTTCTGGGTGATGTTGGAGATCAGGTTCGAGCCCTGGCTGGGGCCGACGACGAACAGGTTGGGGAAGCCGTGCACGTGCATGCCGTGGAGGCTCTGCATGCCCTCGTCCCACGCCTCCGACAGCGACACGCCGTCACGGCCGTAGGTCTCGAACCCCGACCGTCGCGCGGCCGGGGTGCCGACCTCGAAGCCGCTCGCGAAGATGATCAGGTCGAGCTCGACGTGCGTGCCGTTCACCCACACGCCCGTCGCGTCGATGCGCTCGACGCCCTTGCCGTCGGTGTCGACGAGATGGGTGTTCGGGTTGTTGTAGGCCTGCAGGTACTCGTCGTGGAAGCAGGGGCGCTTGCAGAGCTGGCGGTACCACGGCTTGAGCGCCGCGGCGGTGGCCGGATCGCGGACGACGGCGTCGACCCGGGCGCGGATCTCCTCCATCTTCTCGTCGTCGCTCTCCTCGTACGCCTTCAGCATCGCCTCCGGCCCGAAGGTCGCGCCCTCGCCCAGCATCTTCACCACGCGGTCGCGGATCCGCTGGGAGATGTCGGTCCAGCCGTCGTGCACGAGGTCCTCGTCGGCGAACCCGCCGGTCTGCAGCGTGGCGAAGTTGGTGAGCCACCGCTGCTGCCACCCCGGTCCGAGCGAGGCGAACCACTCCGGATCGATCGGGTGGTTGTTGCGGACGTCGATCGACGACGGCGTGCGCTGGAACACGAACAGCTCGCCCGCGTCGCGCGACAGCGCCGGGATGCACTGCACCGCCGTGGCGCCCGTGCCGACGATGCCCACCCGCTTGCCGGCGAGCTTCGTCATCGGGGCACCCTCGGGGTCGCCACCGGTGAGGCCGTAGTCCCAGCGGCTCGTGTGGAAGCAGGGCCCCTCGAAGCTCTCGATGCCGGGGATGCCGGGCAGCTTGGGCCGGTGCAGCGGGCCGGTGCCCATCGACACGAAGCGGGCGCGGATCGCGTCGCCGCGGTCGGTGTGCACGATCCAGCGGGCGTCGGCGTCGTCCCACTCCAGCTTCGAGACCTGCGTGGAGAACAGCGCGCCCTCGTACAGGCCGAAGTGGGTGGCGATGCGCCGGGCGTGGGCGAAGATCTCGGGGGCGAACACGTACTTCGTGCTCGGCATGTGCCCGGTCTCCTCGAGCAGCGGCAGGTACACCATCGCCGCCGTGTCGCACATCGCGCCCGGGTAGCGGTTCCAGTACCACGCACCGCCGACATCGCCGCCGCCCTCCACGATGCGCACGTCGGTGATGCCCGCCTGCTTCAGACGGGCGCCGGTGGTGAGCCCGGAGAAGCCGCCGCCGATGATCACGACCTCCACCTCGTCGGTGACCGGGTCGCGTTCCACGCGCGGCGTGTAGGGGTCGTCGAGGAGGTGGGCGAACCGTCCGGTGGGCTGCAGGTACTGCTCGTTGCCGTCGGGCCGGATGCGCTTGTCGCGTTCCTCGCGGTACTTGGCGCGCAGTGCGTCGCGGTCGATGGTGTCCGTCATGTCCGGAGCATACGCAGGGCCTCTCCGGGTCACCCGGGCCGGAGGTCCTGCGCGGTACGGTGCCGCGCGTGACCCTGCGGACGAGCCCGCTGCACCCGATGTTCGGCGTCGAGGTGCTCGGCGTCGAGGGGCTCGACGTCGACCTGCGCACGGTCACGGCGACCGCCGGGTACCCGGCGTTGCGCGCGGCGTTCGAGGAGCACTCGCTGCTGCTGTTCCGCGACCAGGAGCTCGACGACGACGCCCACCTGCGGTTCGCCTCGCTGTTCGGCCCGATCGAGGACCGAGCGGCGGGCGCGTACGGCGACGCGCCGCGGATGGACAACGTCAGCAACCGCCTCGCCGACGGCACGATCGCCGCCGCCGACGACCTGCACACCCTCGACCTCAGCGGCAACCAGCTGTGGCACACCGACAGCATCTTCCTGCCCGTGCCGGCGCTCGCGAACGTGCTCGCCGCACGGGTCCTCAGCTCGTCGGGCGGCGAGACCGAGTTCGCATCCACCCGGGTGGGCTGGCGCGAGCTGCCCGAGCACCTGCGCGCCCGCGTGGGCGGCGCCGTGTTCACGCACCGCCTCGCGCACTCGCGCCGCGCGATCTCCGACGAGCTGGTGGCACGGCACCTCGCCCGGTTCCCCGACCAGCGGTGGCGCTCGACGTGGCGCAACCCGGTGACCGGTGACGAGGCGCTGTACCTCGCGTCGCACACGTGCGCGGTGGACGATGTCGACGGGCCGGAGGCGCAGGCGCTCGTCGACGAGCTCGTCGACCGGTGCACCCGGCCCGAGCGCGTGTACTCCCACGCATGGCGTCCCGGCGACGTGCTGGTGTGGGACGAGCGAGCGATCCTGCACCGCGGCAGGCCGTGGCCGTATCACGAGGAGCGCACGCTCGCGAGCGTGTGCGTGTCGGCCACGGAGGCCGACGGCCTGGCATCGATCCGGCCCTGAGACGGACCCGATCCGGCTGTACCTGGACGGCCGCACGCCAGCCCGACGTCGAGGGCTGGCACCAGGCGATGTGGGGGGGGCGCGGCGCTGGCCGTCGCCGCCATCGTGCTGCTGGTCGTGCGCGGTCCGAAGGACACGCCCCGCGCGGCGGACGACGCTGAGCCGGAGCTCGTCACCGTCTGACCCGCCCCCGACGACCCCGCGATGAGCGATGAGTGGCGCTGGGCCACTCATCGCTCATCGCGTGTCGGTTCGGGTCACCGGTCGCGGTGCAGCAGCATCGCAGCGGCACCCACCAGGCCGGCGTCGCCACCGAGCGCGGCGGGGCGCACCTCGACCCCGCGGGCGTAGGCGAGGCCGGTGTAGCGGTCGAGCCAGGTTCGGATCGGGGCGAACAGCAGCTCGCCCGCGTTGGCGACGCCACCCCCCACCACGGCGACGCGGATGTCGCACACGGTGGCGAGCCCGGCGACGAGGCTGCCGATCGCCCGACCGGCCCGGTCGAACGCCGCGAGCGCGACGGGATCACCCTGCGACGCGGCAACCGCCACCGCGGCCGCCGTGGCCTCGCCGGTGAAGCCGTGCTCCACCGCCCAGGCGGCGATCGACCGGCCGCTCGCGATCGACTCGACGCAGCCGATGCCACCGCACGCACAGCGCGGACCCTCGAGGTCGACGCTGATGTGGCCGATGTGGCCGGCGTTGCCGGACGGGCCGACGTACGAGCGGCCGCCCAGCACCAGTCCGCCGCCGACCCCCGTGGACACGACCATGCCGACCATGTCGTCGGCGCCGCGACCGGCACCGATCCAGTGCTCGGCCACGGCGACGCACACGGCGTCCCCGGCGAGGTGCACGTCGAGGCCCGGTGCGAGCACCCGGAGCCGGTCGACGAGCGGGAACTCGCGCCACCCGTGGATGTTCACGGGACTCACGGTGCCCGCCACCGCGTCGATCGGTCCGGCCGTGCCGACGGCGACCCCGACGCACGAACCGTCGGTGGTCGCGAGCACCTCCCGGACGAGTCCCTCGACCGCTCCCCACACCGTCTCGCCGTCGGCGGCCGGGGTCGGCACCTGCACGCGACCGTGCACCCGGCCGTGGTCGTCGACGAGTGCTGCGGCGAGCTTCGTCCCGCCGATGTCGACCGCCACCACCGTACGTCCGTGCATCGGCCCGACCCTAGCGACGGCCACCGGCACGGTCACCGGGCGGCCGCCAGCACGGGCGCCGGGTGGTGCCACCGGCCCGCCGTCGGCCACGATGGGGACATGCAGGAGCACTACGACGCCGAGCACCAGGAGTTCCGCGCCTCGTTCGCGGCCTTCGTCGCGAAGGAGATGACCCCGCACTACCTCGAGTGGGAGCAGGCGGGCATCGCGCCCCGGTCGCTGTTCGCCGAGGCCGGCAAGTACGGCTTCGTCGGCATGGCGGTGCCCGAGCAGTACGGCGGCGGCGGCACGAGCGACTTCCGCTTCAACCAGGTGATCGCCGAGGAACTCGCCGCCGCGGGCATCGGCGGCGCCGGGTTGGGCATCACGCTCCACAACGACATCACCACGCCCTACTTCGTGGAGTACTGCACCGACGAGCAGGCGCAGCGCTGGCTGCCCGGCATCGCGTCGGGCGAGATCATCACGGCGATCGCGATGACCGAGCCGGGCACCGGGTCGGATCTCGCGTCGATCGCCACCACGGCCGTGCGCGACGGCGACGTGTACGTGCTGAACGGCTCGAAGACCTTCATCACCAACGGCATCAACAGCGACCTCGTGATCGTCGCCGCGAAGACCGACCCCACCCAGCGCCACACCGGCATGAGCCTGCTCGTCGTGGAGCGCGGGATGGAGGGCTTCGAGCGCGGCCGCAACCTCGAGAAGATCGGCATGCACAGCCAGGACACGGCCGAGCTGTTCTTCAACGACGTGCGGGTGCCGGTCGCGAACCTGCTCGGCGAGGAGGGGCAGGCATTCCGGTACCTCACGGCGAACCTCGCGCAGGAGCGACTGTCGATCGCCGTCACCGGCGTCGCGACCGCGGCCGCCGCGCTGCGGTGGACGGTCGACTACGTGAAGGAGCGCCGGGCGTTCGGCCAGTCGATCGGGTCGTTCCAGAACACCAAGTTCGTGCTCGCCGAGGTGAAGACCGAGGTCGACATCGCCCAGGCCTACGTCGACCGCTGCGTGCTGCGGCTCAACGCCGGCGAGCTGTCGGCGTCCGACGCAGCCGAGGCGAAGTACTGGTGCACCGAGCTGCAGAAGCGAGCCGTCGACCGGTGCCTGCAGCTGTTCGGTGGCTACGGCTACATGAGCGAGTACCCGATCGCACGGGCCTACGCGGACGCACGGGTGACGTCGATCTACGGCGGCACCAGCGAGGTGATGAAGACGATCATCGCCAAGTCGCTCGGCCTCTAGCCGCAACGCTCCGCGACGCTCCGACGGCGCCGCGACCACTGCTCGGCTACGGCTGCTCCCACACGCTGGTCGCGCCGGAGTGGCCGGCCTGGTACACCGACACCGACGCCACACCGGCGCTCAGCACGCTCACCACGGCGAGCGCCGCGGCGATCTGCCGGGGTCGCTTCACCCGGGCGGTCGCGGCCTCCTCGCCGGCACGGGCGCGCCACCAGGTGAACAGGCCCCACACCACGAGCAGCAGCAGGAAGAGCCCGGCGAACACCGGCACGCGCTCGCCCGCCTCGGCGTGGTCGCGGAGCGTGGACGACAGGGTCTCCCCCGCCGACTCGTACTGCTCCTCGAGCGTCTCGCCGGTGCGTGACGCGACCACGGACGCGACGAAGCCGACGAACGCGAGTCCGGTGACCGCCGGACCGAACGTCCGCAGCCAGCGCGGCCGCACCGCCATCGCGAGCACGCCGAGCGTGGCGAGGGGGACGAGCACCACCGGCAGGTGGACGACGAACGGGTGCGTGGGCAACCCCTCGAACAGAGCGAGCCTCGCTGTCATGCGACCGCCTTCAGGTAGGAGACGAGCGAGTCGACCTGAGCCGGCGAGAGCCTGGCGAACGCCGGCATCTTCCCCTTGCCCGAGGCGATCGTGAGCCGCAGCCGCTGATCGCCGAGACCGGCCAGGCGTGACTGGTCGATTGGCGGCGTGCCCGATTTCCCCTGCAGGTCCGCTCCGTGGCACCGGGCGCACGACCGCACGTACACGTCCTCGCCGGGGACGCCGGACGATGCCCGCTGCGCGGCCGGAACGCCTCCGGCGGTCGGGGCCTCACCCGGCGGCCGGCAGCCGAGGAGGGCGATCGACACGGCGGCGATCGCGACGAGCGGCAGCGCGCGGCGGCCTCGTCGTGCGCGCCGCGACGGAGCGGGGGGCTCGGGGGTGGGTTCGTCGGGCACGACGCCATGGTGGGTACCCAGAGGGGTATCTCGCCAGGGACCTTCGTCCCTCACCCGGGTGGTGTGACCGAGGTCGCCGCACGAACGCACGAACGACACCGCCGTTCGAACGGCGCAGCGCTGCGGTCAGAGCCAGGAGGCGATCCGCTCCCCCACCATCACCGCCGGGAGGTTGGTGTTGGCGCGGGGGATCTGGTGGAACAGCGAGGCGTCGGCCACCACCACGTGCTGGAGGCCGCGCACGCGGCCGCGCCCGTCGCACACGGCCGCGTCGTGGGTGCCCATCGCGCAGGTGCCGACCGGGTGGTAGTAGTGCGCGACGGCGTCGAGCACCGCCCGGTCGGTGCTCACGTCGGTGACGACGTCGCCGAGCAGCGACGCCAGCACCGGATGGTCGAGCATCTCCGACGCGAACGCCAGGCCCTCGCGCAGCACGGCGAGGTCGTGACCCTCGGGGTCGGTGCAGTAGCCGTGGTCGATCGACGGCGCGGCCTGCGGGTTGGGTGAGGTGATGTCGAGCCGGCCGCGACTGCGCGGCGTCATGCACGCCACCTCGATGCCCACGCGGCCGTGCAGCATGCTCGTCTGGTTGCTGGCGCACACCGGAAAGGCGTGGATGTCGTAGAGGCCGTCGAGCGACAGCGACGACACGAACTTGCCGAGGGTCTGCTCCTCCGGCAGGAACCCCGTCGCCGCGGCGACGTCGAGGTGCCGCTGCAGCTCTGGGCCGATGGCACGGTCGGCGATCACCATCGAGTGGTCGTGCAGGTTCGCTCCCACACCCGGCAGGTCGAGCACGGGCGTGACACCGACGGCACGAAGGCGGTCGGGATCGCCGATGCCCGACCGCTGCAGGATCGCGGGCGTTCCGTACACGCCCGCCGACAGCACGAGCGTGCCGGCGCGGACGACCAGCGGCTCACCGTCGCGCACGGTGTGGATGGTGACGCCTCCGGCTTCCTCGGCGATCCGGTCGACGAGCACGTGGTCGACGATGCGCAGGTTCGGCCGGTCGCGGACCGGGTCGAGGTAGGCGAAGGCGGTGTTCCAGCGCACACCGTCGACCACGTTCACCGTCTCCAAGCCGAACGACGCGTTCGCGTCGAGGTCGCACAGGTCGGACGCGACGTGGAGACCCATCGCCTCGGCGACCACCAGGCAGTGCTCGTGGAACGGCACCGCGTCGCTGCGGTCGTAGGCGCGCACCCGCATCCGCTCGACGACGGTGCGGTACAGCGGCTCCACGTCGTCACCGGTCCAGCCGGGCAGCCCCCAGGCGTCGTAGTCGCGGCGGTGGCCGACGGCGGCGATCGCGCCGTTGTGCGACGAGCAGCCACCGATCACCCGGGCACGCTCGAAGGTCCACCGACCGGCGGTGTAGCCCCAGTCGTGCGTGGTCGCGAGCTGGCGGGCGTCGACCAGTTCGGGCGCCCACCGCGGGTCGCCGACGGACCCGTAGTCGGGGCCGGCCTCGAGCAGCACCACGTCGGCACCCCGCTCGGCGAGCCGCCCGGCCACCACGGCGCCACTCGAGCCACCGCCCACCACCACGTACGCCGCCTCGATCGTCACCGCGCCGCCCACGCCGCCCATGTCACCCATGTCACCCATGTCACCCATGTCGCCATTCAAGCCGCACCCACCCGTCCGGCACGGCGCAATTCGGGGATCGACGCAGTTCGGACGCACGCGGTGCGACGGGAGGCGTCGGTGGCGTGGACGAGCGCCCAGGTGTTGCGCGCGGTGATGCCGGCGGACGCGCACGTGGAGTGGACCGACCCCACCTCCGCGTACTCGCTCGTGGAACGCCGGGTCGCGCCCCTCGGCGCCGGTCGATCGGTGGCCGAACTGGAGGCGACCGGGGTGCGCGTGTGCCTGCTCACCCGTCAGGGCGTGGGCCACCTCGCGACGCCGGCCCATCTCGTGCAGGAGGACGACGTGGTGCACGTCATCGGCACACCGACCGCGGTGGAGGCGTTCGACCGCTCGATGCAGGAGGCCGTGCGATGAACGAGGGCCGTTCGACGAAGGAGTGCGTGCGATGAGGGTGCGCATCGTCGGTGCCGGCAGCGTCGGTCGCTACATGGCCGTGCAGCTCGCGACGAGCGGGCACGACGTCACGATCCTCGACCAGGATCCGCAGGTGGTGTCGCGCCACCGGTGGCTCCACGAGGGCGTGCACTGGGAGGAGGGTGACGGGTGTGAACCCGCCACGCTGGCCCGCGTGGGTGCGGCCGAGGTGGACGTGGTGGCCGCCGTCACGGGTGACGACGAGGACAACCTGGTCGTGTCGCTGCTGGCGAAGCAGGAGTACGCCGTGCCGCGCGTGGTGGCCCGCGTCAACAACCCGAACAACGAGTGGATGTTCAACGAGACGTGGGGTGTCGACGTGTCGGTCTCCACACCGCACCTGCTCACCGGGTTGGTCGAGGAGGCCGTCAACGTCGGCTCGTTCGTGCGGCTGCTCAGCTTCGACCAGGGTCGGGCCCGCCTGGCCGAGGTCACGCTCGCCGACACCTCACCGGCGATCGGCAACGAGATCGCCGCGCTGGGCCTGCCCCGGGAGTCGACGGTGGTGGCGGTGCTGCGCAGCGCCCAGGTGGTGGTGCCGCGCGGCGACACGGTGCTACTCGCCGGCGACGAGGTGCTCGTCCTCGTGACGGGTGACGCGGAGCCGGACGTGCGACGGGTGCTGGTGGGCTGACGTGGGGTGGATGCGCCGCCGCGGCACCGAGGTCGCCGACACCCGCCCCGCGCTGCTGTGCGGCGGAGAACCCGTCGCGATCGCGGAGGTGCTCCCCCGCCGGCGCGTGGTGGTGCTGGGGCAGGTGACGCACATGCGTGCCAGACCCACGGACGGCATCCCGTCGCTGGCCGTGACGATCTCGGACGGCACCGGCGCGGTGACCGCCGTGTGGACGGGCCGGCGTGCGATCGGCGGGATCACGCTCGGCCGCCGCCTCGCGGTCGAGGGCGTGGGCCGCCTGGTCGGCGACCGGTTGGAGTTCACCAACCCGTCCTACGAACTCCAACCCTGAGCCCGACGACCGGCCTCGTTCTGGTCGCGCATCCTCCCGGGAACCGCGACGATGCGCGACCGGAAACGTGGGAAACCGATCCCTGCGCGACGGGCCGGATCCGGTACAGTCGCCCCCGATGCATTCCGCAGCGACGACCCTCGTGATTCCGGCAGCCCTCGCAGCTGCTGCGTCGCGCATCGTACGCATCGCCGCACCCACCTGACCCGGGCTCCGGCCCGGGCGCGTCACGCCCGGCCGTCGAGCACCGTTCGGGCAGCGTGTCCACCCGGGTCGTGGCCCTCCGCCACCGGAAGGACCACCACCATGTACGCGATGGATCAGACCTCGCACTTCGAGCACAGCCCCGAATCGCGCCGTTCCCGCTGGGAGCTCCCGCGTCGCCGGCGCGGCGACCACGATCGCCAAGCGGGTGAGGGCGCCACCCTCGTCGCCGAGTCGTCGAACGACCAGCCCCGGTCGAGCGACGACTTCGCCGACTGACGCAACCGTCCGTTCAGCCGACGCGCCCGACCTTCGCCATCACGGCGTCGAACTGCGCCTCCATCGCCGCCAGCAGGCTCTGCAGCGTCCGCGGGGCTCCGACGCGAGCCACTGCTCGAGTCGCTCACCGCGGGCATCCGAGCCGGCTGAGACCCACCCGACGTGCGCCGGCCTCGACCCCGTCGTGGGAGGGTCCGACGAGGTGAGGCCGGCGCGGCCGGTGCGACACCGGCTCGGTCAGGGCTGGCGGGGCTCGGGCGTCGACGCCGAGGGGCGGGTCGACCGGTCGCTCGCCCGAACCCTCGATCGGCGCCCGTTGGTCACCGGGCGACGGCGGGGTCCTGCACCAGCTCGGCGATCATCGTGCCGTCGGCGCCGAGGGCGCGGATGGTGACGTCGCCGGCCAGCTCACCCGGCCACCAGATCGCGAACGACCCACCGGCGAGGCTTGCGGTGGCCACCGTGCCGTCCGGCCAGGCCAGCTCCACGGTGGCGACCTGGGCCGCGATCGAGTCGGACACCGTGCCCGTCAGGAACGACACCGTGGTCGCGTCGGGCCAGGTGGTGCTGCCGCTCGCGCCCACCGCGATCGGAGCCCCGTCGAGCGGCGGTCGCACCTCGTCGAGCACGACCGGGCCGCGCTCCCACACCCCGTCGCGCTGTACGAGCAGGCAGTCGGCGCGGGCGGTGGCGTCGGCGAAGTGGGCGTAGCCGCCGTCGCCGCGCAGGTCGAGCGTGACGAGCGGGGGCAGCGCCGTGGGCAACGCCGGCGTGGCGAGCGGCGTGTCACGGCCTGCAGCCGTCGCCTCCGCAGTTGCCGTCGCCGCGTCGGTGAGAGCGCCGGAGCACAGCTCGGTGGCGGTCGCGACATCGACCGCCGAGACGGGTTCGGGCGTGGCCGCCCACGCCACGCCGCTCGAGGCACCCGGTCCTGCGTCGATCACCACGACGGCGATCGCTGCAGCGGCGACGCCGACCAGACCGGCCAACACCGGCCGGCGCGACCGCCCCGGCCGCGGGGCCACCGATCGGTGGGGCCGGCGGTCACCGGACGTGGCATCGGTCAGGGCATCTGACGGATCGTCGATGCCGCGGAGCAGCAGGGGCCGCTCCGCCATCGTGATCGGCGAGAACGCCTCACGGAGACGGAACGCGGTCACGCGGTCGTCGTCGGCGAGGTCGGTGAAGTCGGGTTCGGGCAGGCGGAGGTTGCGCATCCTGGGGGCTCCTGGGTTCGAGGTGGATCGGGGGTCGGGGGTCGACGGATCGTCGGGGACGGGGCGGTTCGGGGTCACGGTGTCATCACCCCGGAGCGCCGGAGCGCGGCGAGCGCTCGGTGGAGGTGAGTGGCGACGGAGCCCTCACCGATGCCGAGGATCTCGGCGCAACGGTTCGTGGGCAGTCCGAGCAGGACTCGGTACGCCACCACCTCCCGCTGCCGCTGGGGGAGCCGGCGGAGCGCGTCGAGGACCGCCGGATCGACCGCGAGCTGCACTGCGGGCGCCGCCCCGGACTCGGCGATCCGCGGCAGCAGCCGGAGACCACGCTGGTCGCGACGGTGTCGGTCGCGCTGCAGGTTCACCGCGGTCCGCACGATCCACGCCGCCGGGCTCGGGTGTGTGTTCAACTCGGCCCAGCGTGCCCAGGCCCGTGCATAGGCCTCGGCCACGAGCTCCTCCGCGTCACCGCCACCGCCGGTGGCGACCACGACGGCACGCAGACACCCGTCACGTGTCGATCGGTAGAACTGCTCGAACTGGGATTCCGCTGGGAACGGCACGCCTGCCTTCCGAAGGCTCGGCTCGTCGATGACATCCATGACGCATCAACGAACGACGACCCTGCCACCTTGACACACGGACCTCGGCGATCCGACGACGTCGACGCGCTCCAGGTCCGATCGGAACGCGCGGTGATGGATGTCGTGCCCGTCGGAGCACCCCTGCGCTTGACGCTCACCCCCGGGGAGGGGTGCAGGACGAGGCCATGTCCACCATCGGAGACGACATCACGCTCACGCATCGCCCGGTCCCGACGCGCTCCATCACGGTCGAGGGCTGAGCCGTGGCACTCACCGCACACCAGAAGGACGACCGCGCCACCACCCCGAAGACGGAGGTGCTGACGGCACGGGCGGTCGAACGCCGAGATCGCCGACGCGCTCGACCTGTGCGAGGCGACGGTGACGACCCACGTGTCGAGCCTGCTCGTGACGACCGGCTGCCGCGACCGCGTGCAGGCCGTGATCCTCGCCTACGACTGCGGCATCGTCGCGCCGAGAGCCACTTGACCGGCCACCACGGCGTGCTGCGTGGCCGGGTCCGGGCAGCCAGCCCCGGTCAGCCGTACCCGGTCAGCCGTCGAGGGAGGCGGCCAGGCGGAGCACGGCGCTCGAGGCCTCGAAGGAGCGGGCGGCGAACGTCGCGAACCGCTCGACGTCGTGCACGCCGTGGAACCGGGCCTGCTCGTTCCGGTCGGGCGTCGGGACGCCGCGCTCGCGCCGGCGGACCGCCGGGAACGAGACCTTCAGGATCCGGTTGAGCTGCCCCACCGCACCGGCGGCCACGATGACCTCCAGGGCGGCACGCAGGCGACGGTCCCGCTCCTCGGTCCGGGTCCGCCGGTCGCCGACCGGGACGGCCGACCACCACGGTCCACGCAGCACCCACTCGATGTGGAACAGGGCGTGGCGGCCGATGAGGTCGACGGGCAGGGTGCGGCGGAAGTGGGCGAGACACTGGTCGAGGTCCGCCTGCGCCAGCACCGGGTCGCACTCGACGGTGCGCTCCGCCCAGCGCAGCAGCGGCCCGACCTTGTCGCAGCTGCGGCGATCGGCGACGAGCTCTGCGATGCGACGGCGGGTGACGAGGTCCACGCCGACCTCGAGGCGTTCGTCGAGGTGGTCGTCGAGGTGGTCGTCGAGGTGGCCGTCGAGGTGGTCGTCGAGGTGGCCGTCGAGGTGGTCGTCGAACCCGTCACCGGTGCGACGCGCCTCGCGAAGTGCGGCGCGCACGCCGGCGCGCTCGCGGCGATGGATGCGACGACGACGCTCGGCGGCCGAGCCGAGCGTGCTCGGGAGGACGCTTCGCGCCATGTCGCGCTGCTTCTGGTGGTGATTGCGCACGGAACCCTCCGAAGAGGGTCGACGACGGCCCGGGTGCGGGCCAGCGGTTCGCCGACCCGTTCATGTCCCTTGCACGCAGATCACCTCCTCGATCGAGGCCCGAACGGGCAGTCGATCACCATGCCCAGATCCGCCACGGCGCGTCAACCCCCTGAACCGATCGCAGCAACGGCCTGCTGGGTCATCGGTCCACGAGGTGACGGTCCGCGAACACGGTGACGACGGCGAGCAGGTCGCGCTGGTTGTCGGGGAGGCGGATGCGGAACCGGTCACGGTGACGGGCGTGCAGCCGCAGCGCGAGCACCGCCCCGGCGCCGTGGCCGAGCACCCCGACCCGATCGGCGTCGACGCCGCCCCGGGCGACGACCGCGTCGATCCCCGTGAGCACGTCCTCGATCGGTTCCGTCGTCGTGTCGCCGCGCTCCAACATCGACCGTTGTCGTCCACCCCATCAACCCGCACCCGAGCGACGCGGACGCCGGGGAACGCTCGATCGATGCCCCTGTCACGGCGTCTGGCAGCGGTGTGGACGAGACGCGAGCGCGCTCCCCCTGCGAGCGCGTCGAGCAGGTGAACGTCACCGACGATGCGACGCCTCATCGAGCGGAATGCGATACGGCCCGATGACCGAGTTGAACAGCATGTCGCCGTCCTCGAGGAACTGCAGGATCGCGTAGGTGCCGTTGCCCTTGTTGTCGTGTCCGAAGATGGTGCGCGAGACGGTCTTCCCGGTCTCCCAGTCCAGCCCGGTGACCTCCCATCCGTCCTCGGCGCTGTAGCCGTTGACGAACACGGCCCCCGCCCCGGAGCTCGCCAAGGGCACCATGCTGATCGACACCACGTCGCCGCGCGCCCATCCGGAGTAGAAGCGCTGTTCTCTCTGGTTCCAGACGAGCTTCTCGACGCCGTGCGGGGGCGCGTGGACCGGACCGACCGTCAAGACATCGATGATGCGGTCGGGGTGGCCCTCCTCGATCAGGTTGTTCACCACGAACGCACCCGTGCCCAGGACGATGATCGTCTGTTCCGATTGCAGCCAGGCGCGTTCCTCGGAGATCCCGGCGCGTACCGGCTTCTGATCGGCGATCCGAGGCGACAGGGCGCCCTCGACCACCCGAGCTCCGGCGGGGATCTCGTTGCGCCAGAACGCAACGAGCTTCATCCGGTTCGTCCCGTCGGTGATCAGGACGAGTTCGTCCTCACCCTCGCCGAAGCCCATCAGCGTCGGCGTCGACCCGGTGCCGGTTCCGGCCTTGATCGCGGGAGGCCAGTCGCCGCCGTCGTACTGGGCCGCCCAGGCGCCGTCGACGGGATCGTCCGACAGACGTTCGCCCGTCCACACGAGCTTGCGCATCACGCCGGGCATGCGCGGTGTCTTCGAGCCGGTCGCGACATAGATGCCGCCGGCTGCGTCGACCGCCAGCGAGTTGGTGGCCATCTGGTCGTCATCGTCGAAGCTGACGAACTGGCCGCTGGTCAGTGCAGCGTCGATCACCGCAACACCGTTCAGCGCCCCGACCACCACATGGCCGTCATAGGTCATGTTCATGCCCACCAGTCCGACACGCGGTTCCTCGCCCATCACGCTGGTCGGCGGAATGATGGTGGACGTGTCGAACTGCCCCTTGACCTCCAGCCCCCTGGACGGATCGGCGCGATCGACGAGGCCGATGGCGGAGACCGTCGTGCCGGCATTGGAATAGACGACGTCCTCGTTGCTCACCAGCGCATAGACCCCCGTGGGCAGCAGGCTTCCGGGCGCATCACCGAGAATCGCCTTCAGATGGGCCTCGGCCGACGCGATGTCGGCGTACTCGAACTCGACGATCTGCCGAAGCGCCTCCTGCGAACGTCGACTCGCCCCCGGCAGATCGATGTCCGCGACCACGTCCCATCTCTTGTCTCGGGCGTCGATCAGGGCGACACGATCCGTCGCAACCGACCAGAAGTACCCGTGCATGACCGAGGCGTAGGTGGCATTGTTGACCGGGCCGCCCCAGACCGGGTTCAACGCGCCGAGGTCGATCGTCCGAGTCCCCAGCGGAATCTCGTACGGGATGCTGTTCTGCTGACCCGGGTTCACATGAGTCACGCCGTAGATGTCGGACGACAGGAAGGGGTTCCGTTCGGGCAGGTCATGGGGCCTCGGCATGCCGCCGAAACTACTTCCGATGCCGTCGACAGCGCGGGTCCGCCTCACAGCGGTTGCGATCCGGCGTCGACGCCGACCGACCGACCACCGATCTCGGCATGGGAGTGTCGCAGCCGGCAACGCCGTGCACGGCAACCTCGGTGACCGAGGATCGACCACGACGCCCCGCCGCCATCGACGAGGAGCCGGTCCTGCGGCGAGCAAGGAGCGCCCGAGGGTGATCTCGGCCTGCGTCACCGACGACGAAGTCGGACTCTCGGCCCACGAGCGCGTCACCGCCAGCAGCGCCCATCCCACCCGCGGATGATCCGCCAGAGGATCTCTCGATTTGCCGGACCACGCGGCACGTTGAGCGTCGAAGTCGACGAGCATCGACCGGGCGACCTGGGTGCCGTCGACCATGCAGCACTCCTCGGGCAACCCATCGAGGTGCGCACGAAGATCGTCGAACGTGCGGATCGGACGGGTAGCGCCGGGCGGCTGGCAGCCGTGATCGGCCAGCAGACGGGCCACCACGCCGGCAGTACCGAACGAGGTGTCGAGCACGCCTGCGCCGTCGTACTTCCTCACCTGGTTCGGCTGCGCGAGGACCACCGAACCGTCGGCGCCGGCACACGACCCGCCGAACGCCCCCCTCAGCGGGACGGTACCGGACTCTGTCTGCGGAACAGGGCCGGCTTCCACATGTAGAGCCCCGTCAGGGCCAGCAGCGGAATGCCGGCGATCTGCATCGCGAGCTGCATCGGGTCGGTGATCGAGTCGGGGGCGTAGACGAAGGTGCCCAGCACGCCGCCCGCCGCGAGGTGCGCGAAGCGGACGAGGTTTCGCGTCCTGCGGCGGTTGGGTCGGGGTGTGGTGGTCGCAGGCAAGAAGCTCTCCTTGTCAGTGTCAAGTTTCGCCGATGATGGTACAGCGACTTGGCACTGTCAAGGAGAAAGGCGTCCGACACGATCGCTGCGTCGTCGCGGGTGCGGGCCGGACGGCGATCGGGTCACCACGGTGGCCCGGGCGATCCGGCGGGCGCGGGCGCGGTCAGGAGGCGGCTGCGTGCCGTGCCGCGAGGTGCCCGAACGTGATCGCGAGCCCCACGGTCGCGCCTCCCGCCCAGTACGCCTGGGCGGAGGGGAACCCGGCGCAGTTGCCGGCCGCATAGAGCCCGGGGATGACGGATCCGTCGGCCGACAGCACGCGACCGTGGATGTCGATCGCTGGACCGCCCTTGGTGTCGAGCGTCGCCGGTGCCAGCACGATCGCGTGGTACGGCCCGACGGGAGAGAACCGGAACATCGCCGGGTTCCGGTCGTTGCCGGGGCGGGGCGGGCCGTTGCGGAACAGCTCGATCGGCGAGGCTCCGCGACCGAAGGCACTGTCGACGCCCACGTCCGCGTCGTCGCCGTAGGCGTCGATGGTGGCGGCCAGGGTGGGGCCGAACGCCGGGTCGAGACGGATCCCTCCGGCGACCTCGGGCACCGCCGTCTCGAGGCGTTCGGCGAGACGCTCGGCGAGCTCGTCGATGGTCTCGCCCGTCACGACGTGCGGGGCGGGCACTCCGGGCAGGGGCAGCGGGTTGCCGCTCTTGCCGTCGGCGAACAACCGGGCGGTCGCGTCGTCGAACACCATGAACAGACGGAGGTTCGGGTACTCGGCCGTCGCCGGGTCCCATCGCAGGAAGACCGACGCGAGCTCGTTGTAGGCGAGCTTTTCGTTGGTGACCCGGCGGCCGGTGCGGTCGACGAGGATCATCGAGTCGCCACGCAGGGCGAAGATGTTGGTCGTGAACGCCGTCGGGTCGGCGACGAGCGGCTCGATGGGCACCGGCGCCAGCCACGCGGCGCTCATGTTGTGCAGGCGAGCACCGAGCCGTTGCCCGATGCGGACGAAGTCACCCTCGGAACCGGGGGCCGCTCCCCCGTGGCGCACGGGCACCGTGACGAAGTCGCGCAGCAGATCCTCGGCGTGGGTGAAGCCGCCGGTCGCGAAGACGACACCGCGGCGAGCGGCGATCCGACGCCCACCTGCCGTCACCACGCCGCGCACCGTGCCACCCCCATCACGCACGACGTCGCGCACCGCACATCCCGTCTCGATGCGGACACCGAGCCGGCGAGCGGTGGCGGCGAGATCGTCGACGAGCTCCCGGCCGGTGAGCTGATCGGGCCGCTCCCGGCCTCGCGACACGATCACGCGCCCGTACGGCGCAGCGTTCTCCGGCAGCTCGGCGAAGTAGTCCGGCGCGCGGTCGAGCATCACCGGGTCGATCGCACCGGCGTCGACGAGCTCGTCGAGCGCCTCGGCCGCGTGGTCGTAGAACGCTGCCAGCATCGCGTGCTCCTCCGGCGGGAGACCGAGGGTGGAGTGGTCCGGTTCGTAGCGGTCGGGGCGGTTGAGCCTGGCCATGTACCGCAGCGCAGCATCACGGGGGTCGTCGATGCCCGCCTCGCGCATGAGGCGGTGGTTGGGGACCCAGATCCAGGTTCCCGAGCGAGCCGTCGTGCCGCCGAGTTCGGGCCGCTTCTCGAGCATCAGCACGTCGAGCCCGGCTCGCGCAGCGGTGATCGCGGCGGAGAACCCCGCTGCGCCAGTGCCGACGACCACCAGATCGGCCGCGTCCGCCGCGTCGACCGGCACCTCAGGCATCAGCCGGCAGATCGATCTCGAGTTCACGGACGATCAATCGTTCGAGCCGCGACACGTGCGCGAGGGTGTCGGCTCGGACGTCCGAGGCGACGGGGCGCGAGTACGCCGCGTTCAACGCGTCGTCGTCGTCGAACCACTGCTCTGCGACGCCGTCCCACTCGCAGTCGCCGGCCGGCTTGCCCGCCAGGTCGTCCCGTCCGGGCAGGTTCACGACGTAGCGACGGAGCCCGGGGGCCACGCGGGCGACGGGCACGTGGCGCTCGAGCCACCAGTCCTCGAACTCCTGCTGGGTGAGATGTTCGGCCCGCTTGAGGAACCACACGATCTTGACCACCCCAGACCTCCCCGGTCGATCACGGCGGGTTGGATCGTATACGTTCTGGACGAGGGTGTCGACCGGTCGGATCCCATCGGGCGATCTCAGCGGCGGCGTCGAGCCCGTGCTGGCGGAACGCCCGACCGACCTCGTCGGCGTCGGGTCGGGCGGCGAGGAACTCGATCAGGCGCTGGTGCTCGGCGGTCGCGTTGCCGACTCGCTGGGGCTGATGCTCGAACACGTTGCGGAGCGTGTCCATCCGCACGTAGGCGGTCTCGACGAGCAGTACCAGCAGACGGTTCGGACAGCGGGCGTGCACGACGGCGTGGAACGCCCGGTCCCGTGCTCGTGCGTCCTCGAGGTCGCCGGAGGTCTCCGCCGAACGCAGCAGACGGTTCTCCCGACGCATCGCGGTGAGGTCCTCGCGGCGGAGATACGGCGCAGCCAGCCGCGCGATCTCTCCCTCGAGCAGAGCGGCTGCCTCGATCGCCTCCGCCAGCTGTCGCTCGTCGAAGTTCGGTACACGGGCTCCGGCCCACCGGGTGAACTCGAGCAAGCCCTCGGCCTCGAGGCGACGAACCGCTTCGCGGACGGGGACGACACTCATCGCCAACTCGGCGCCCACCTCCGGGAGGACGATGCGATCGCCGGGCCCATACGTACCATCGAGCAAGCGCAGTCGGATCACCTGGTACGCCCGCTCGGACTTCGACTCGAGCACGCAGCGGACCATAGCCGCCGTCCTGCAGGCGCGATCGGCCGTCGTCGATCTTGATGGGTCACGTGCCAGGCCGGTCGGGCCCGGCCGTGCTCGTCGGACGGCCACCGAGCACCATGTTGGCCGGCAGCGACGACACGCCGACCACCAGTCGGGTGTGGCGGCCTGCATCGCCGAACACCTCCACCAGCACGTCGGAGGCGGCATCGATGACGCCGGTGTGCTGGATGAAGTCGGGGGTGGCGTTCACCAACTGTGGCGGCGAGCTGGTGGCGCGCCGCCAAACGATCGTTCTGAGGTGGACCGGACGAACCGCCGAGGTGGCCACTCCTCCACCGATGGCTCATCGACCGCGATCGCGCAGCAAGCGCCAGCGATCGTCGACACCCCAACTGGTGCTGTGCTCGACGACGTACGCCTCGTCGATGCTGACGCCCGCGGCGAGGATCGATGCGATGTCGTCGAGGTCGCGCGGGCGGCCAGCGATCAGTTTGTGAACGATCACGTCTTCGACGGTCAGGACGCCATCGACGGCGCGGTCGATGGCGAGTCGTTGGTAGTCGGTCTCGGCCAGCAGCACATCGACTCGGGCCGAGCCGAGACGGGCGCACACGAGGTACTCCAGACCGTCGTCGGAGACACTTCTGACATCACAACCTGCGGCCCGGAGCGCCTCGGCAGCGCCGTCGAGGGTGGTGGCAAGGAGATCGAGGTCGATCGTGCTCCGCACTTCGAGTCGATAGCGGTTGGCCGCGTGCGCACCGATCACCACCGTCGAGATGCCGTGGTCGGAGAGGATCTGTCTCAGATCATCGGCGGACAAGGCCACGCTCGACGGCCTTTCGATGGAGCTCGGGCTCGGTCTTCAGCGGGTCGAGCCCGTGCCGTTCGCGATCGGTGTCGGCCCGGTCGATCATCGACTGCCGTGTGGCGTCGTCGCCGATCTCGCCCGTGTCGAACGTCGCCAGCGCCGCTGCTTGGCGGGCCATGGCTCGACGGTCGGCGGGGCTGACGGACGTCACGGCGGTCATGCTACGGGCCGAACAGGTAGGGCTCGAGCGATTCCTGGGCTCGGGTGCGCCAGCGGTTCCACATGCCGCCGCCGTAGTAGGCCAGGCTGCCGGGCTCGGCGTCGCCGTAGCCGTTGTAGTACGTGAGGCAGTTGCGCAGCGGCGCCGTGGCGAGGTCGACCTCGCGGCAGTGCTGGGCGTAGGCGTGCTCGGCCTCGGAGGTGACGTCGACCCGGTCGTGGCCGCCGGCGCGCAGTTGCTCGAGCATCCAGGTGACGTACTCGGCGTGCAACTCGATCGAGTCGGTGAAGTTGAAGCTGCCCCCGCCGCCCTGCGGGCCGGTGATGACGAACAGGTTCGGGAAGCCGTTGCTGTGCACGCCGAGGAACGTGCGGGTACCGCCCTCGGTCCACTTCTGGCGCAGGCTGCGGCCATCGGCGCCCACCACCATGTCGAACGTCGCCGCAGCCATCCAGCGGAACCCCGTGGCGTGGATGAGCACGTCGAGCGGGTACGACATGCCGTCGTGCACCACGCCGTGCTCGTCGATGCGCTGCACCCCCACCGGGGCGGTGTCGACCAGGTGCACGTGCGGCAGGTTGAACGTGGGCAGGTACTGGTCGTGGAACGTCGGGCGCTTGCAACCGTATGGGTAGTAGGGCTTCAGCGCGGCGGCGGTGACGGGGTCGTGCACGATGGCGTCGACCCGGGCGCGGATCTGCTCCATGATGCGGAAGTTGGTGCGCAGTTGGGCCTCGACCATCTCGTCGACGGTGAGCTTGCGCTCGTGCTGCTTCACCTCCTTGTAGGTGTCGACCTTGCCCGACAGGTAGTCGTCGTTGGCCTGCATGGCGGTGCGGCCGGCGGCGATGCGGGCGAAGCGCTGCCGCCGCGCCCGAGCCCATCCCGGCTCGCGCGACCACGCCTCGATCTCGTCGGCGGTGGTTGCCCGCTGGTCGCGCACGTCGATGGTGGAGGGTGTGCGCTGGAACACGAACAGCTCGCCCGCCACCTTGGCGATCTCGGGGATGACCTGCACCGCCGTTGCCCCGGTGCCGATGATGCCCACCCGCTTGCCGGTGAGGTCGATGTCGTAGCGCCAGCGCGACGTGTGGAACGACTCACCGGCGTAGGACTCCATACCGTCGATGCGCGCCAGTTGCGGGGTGGTGAGGATGCCGTTGGCCAGCACGACGAAACGGGCCCGCATCTCGTCGCCGCGGTCGGTACGCACCGTCCACCGGCGCGTCGGCTCGTCCCAGGTCATGCCCTCGACGGCGGTGTGGAACAGGCAGTGGTCGTAGAAGCCGCTGCGCTCGGCCAGCATCTGGCAGTACTCGAAGATCTCGAAGCCCGAGGCGAACTTCATCGACGGGATGTAGCCGGTCTCGTCGAGCAGCGGCAGGTAGCTGTAGGCCTCGACATCGCACGCCACGCCCGGATAGCGGTTCCAGTACCAGGTGCCGCCCACGTCGCCGGCCTTCTCGCAGAAGCGCACGTCGGTGAACCCGGCATCGCGCAGGCGGTGCCAGAGCAGCAGCCCGGCGAACCCGGCGCCGACGACCAGCACGTCGCACTCGTCGGTGAGCGCTTCACGCGAGACGGGCGGGGCGGAGTAGACGTCGGTGAGGTACCGGGCGAACTGGCCGTCCATCGTCGTGAAGTCGGCCGCACCCCGGCGGGCATCGTTGAACTCGCGGTAGCGGGCCTGCGCCTCGTCGTCGAACACCGCGCCCGACGGCAGCGGGGGCAGCGCCTTGCGCGACTCGTCGGTCTCGACGGAGTAGCCGGTGGCGTCGATGCGGACAGGCGCCGCGGCAGCGCGGGTGGCGAACCGCTTCAACCCGGTCGATGGATCCACCCACACCGACATCGCTCACCCCCGTTCGCGCTCGTCCTCCACACTACGCAGCCACTGCTCCATCCACTGTACGAGGGCCTCGTCCTGGGCCAGGCGCACCGCGGGCGCGCCGAGCATCGACCCGGCGTGGAACGAGCCCGGCAGCATCAGCAGTTCGCTGGTGCGGCCCAGTCCGCGCAGCACCGAGTGCAGCTCGAACGACTGCGTGGGCGGGCAGCGATGGTCGCGCTCGCCCACCACGAACAGCAGCGGGGTGTGGCAGCGCGCGGCATGGAACAGCGGCGACCACCGCAGGTACGGGCTGAGGTCGTCGAGCGGGTCGGCCGCGAGGCTGCGCGGCAGCAGGTGCCGGCCCACATCGCTGGTGCCGAACATGCTGACCAGGTTGGTGACCGGGTTCTCGGCCACCGCGGCGCGGAACCGGTCGGTGGTGCACGCCAGCCAGCAGGTGAGGTAGCCGCCGTACGACAGGCCGGCCACACCGAGCCGGTCGGGGTCGGCCCAGCTGCGGGCGACTGCCTCGTCGATCACGGCGAGGACGTCGGTGGTGGGGAGGTCGCCCCAGTTGTCGATGTTCGCGGCGGCGAAGGCCTCGCCGTAGCCGGTGGAGCCGTGGGGGTTGGTGTACACCACACCGAACCCGGCCGCGCACAGCGCCTGGGCGTCGATGTTCAGCATCTCGCCGAACGCCGCGCCGGGACCGCCGTGGATGAGCAGCACCGTGGGCAGCGGGCCGTCGACACCGGGCGGCCGCAGGTGCCAGGCCTCGAGCAGCGCGCCGTCGTGGGGTGACGGCACCGTGTAGCGGTGCACCTCGGCGGCGGTGGGTGCCGGGACGGGATCGGGGAACGGCAGCGGCGTACCGGTTGCCGATGGGCCGGAGTCGAGCGCGATCACGGCGATCCGGCACGGCGTGTCGGCCGACTGCTCGGCCACCACCAGGCCGTGCTCGGTCATGGCCAGCGGCGAGATGCTTCGGGCCCCGGTGAGCACCTCGTCCCACGAGCCGTCGACCAGCGAGTGGCGGGCCACGCCCATCCGCCCACCCCGATGCGTGCGCACGTACAGGTCGGTGCCGTGCATGGCCATGGCCGTCTCGAAGGCTTCGCCGATGAGGGCCGGGGAGTCGCCGTACACACTGCCGCCCACCTGCACCGGCGCCGTCACCTGCTGCACGGTGCCGTCGGGGAACACGCGGTGGAACTGCTCGTCGGCGTCGGGCAGGGGCCCGGCGGGGTGGCTGACCAGAACCAGCAGGCTGCTGTCGGGCGCCCAGGCGGTGACCAGCGTCAGGCCGCTGGGAACCGCAGGCGAAGTGACCGTGCCGTCGGACTCGATGATGCGCACGTGCTGGCCGAACGCCTGCTCGTCGGGGTCGAAGCCGGCGACGGCGGCGAGGCGTGTGCCGTCGGGTGACCATCGTGGTTGCGACCACCACCACTCGTCGTCGGTCGACATCGTGCACGCACCGGTGCCCACGTCGCACGTCCACACCTGTGACCCGTCGTCGAGGTGGCCGATGCCGTCGAACCAGTACACGCCCCGCGTGGTGCGCCATGGCAGCGACCGGTCGACGGTGCGCCCTCGGCCGGCCGTGAGCGCGATGCGGGTGCCGTCGGGTGACCACGACACCGGGCCGGCCACCGGGCCGGGGAGGGTGGTGACGAACACCGGCACGGTGGCCTCGACGTCGGCGACGGCGACCTGTGGCGTACCGGTGCGCTCGGTGATGAACGCGATCCGCCGACCATCGGGCGACCAGGCGGCGGTGTGGTCGCCCGGTTGCGCAGCGGGCAACGGCCGCGGTTCGCCTCCGGCCGGGTCGAGCAGCACGATCTGCTGCACCTCGGTGGTCGAGCCGAGCGGGATGCGCGTGGTGGTGACGGCCACGCGCGAGCCGCCGGGGGCGACGTCGGCGTGCACCGGATAGGGGTGGGCGAGCCACTGCGCCGTGACCGAATCAGTCATGGGGGGGTTCCGTTCGTGTGCTCTCGAGTCTCAGCCGTCGCCCAGCGGCAGGACGAGCCGGGGTGCACGGGCGGCGTCGTGCAGCACCTGCACCCGGGCGACCGGCGCATCGGCGGGCCGGCCGTGTGGGTAGGCGTTCATCTGGATCGACGACGCGTGGCGAACCGCGACTCGCAGGCGACTGCCTGCTCGCACGCGGCGCTGGCACCACTTGAACCCGCGGAACCCGATCGCCGTGGACTCGCCGGGCACCAGCCAGTCGTGGCTGCCGTCGAGGTGCCGGCAACTCAGCCGCAGCAGGTCGCTGGTGAGGAAGATCGACGCGCCGTCGGGGGTGATCTCGTGCACCAGCACCGACAGGTCGACGTCGGGCTGGTCGCACACGAGGTGCAGGTGCAGTTCGGGGTGCCCGACCACCACCAGGTCCTCGGTGAGCGGTGTCGACGTGTACACCAGGCCCTGGCCGTCGATCTCGAGCACGAAACGTGAGTTGGTGGGGTCGTTGCCCGCCTGGGTGGCGACGAAGCTGTTCATCGGCTGGCCGTGGAACGGTGACTCGGGACCGCTGCCGGCAGGTCGTGGCAGCAGCTCGAGGCGTGCGGTCCGCAGGTCGTGCGGGTCGCACGTGAACGTGGCCGTCGGCCCGTCAACGGCGATGTCGTCGACGAAACCGGAGTGGAGCACGTCCATCGGGCCGTCGACCGAGCGGAGCCAGCGGTCGGCCGAGCCGGTGGTGGCCGCCTCCAACGACGGCGCACCCACCCAGTGCTCGCTGCCGGCGACGTAGAGCATCACCCGGTCGCGCAGGAACTCGGGCAGCGGGGCACCGTCGAGCACATGGCGGAGCCAGTCGCGCCGCAACGCGGGCAGGTCCACCGTGGCGTCGGGGCCGAACACCAGCTCACCCACCTGTCCGGGCCCGAAGTGGGTGCCCATGTGGTCCCACGGCCCCACCACCAGATGGCTGCTCGCGACCACGTCGGCGGGGGCGTTGGCCGCGAACCGGCGCCAGTTGCGCAGTGTGCCGCCGCTGCTGTCGTCGTACATGCCGGTGATCGACAGCGTGGGCACGGCGTGAGCAGCGAATTCCGGCGGCTGGGCGAGGAACCGCTCCCACGCCGGGCCCGGCTCGGGATGATCGACGAACCGCAGGGTGCTCTCGTCGAGCGGCGCGCCGGCGGCGGCGGCCGCCTCCACCAGGCTGGTGCCGGCCTCGAGCGCGGCGAACAGCTGCCCGTGCCAGTTGGCCAGGTCGCCGGAGATGGTGAAGTGCGTGGCCCGGTTGCTCACGAGGCGACGCCATCCGAAGTGGTAGAGCATCGGCACGCCGCCACGGGGCAGGTCGTTCCCGAAGCCGGAGGTGGAGTCGGGTGTCATCGCCCGCAGCGACGGCGGGGCGGCCGCCATGATGAGGTACTGGTTGATGCCGGTGTAGGAGCCGCCGTGCAGCACCACCCGGCCGTCACTCCACGGCTGAGCCGCGAGCCATTCGACGGCGTCGTAGCCGTCGAGTGCGTCGTGCACGAAGTCCTCGAACTCGCCGTCGCTGTTGCCGCGGCCGCGCACGTCGAGTGCTGCGTAGGCGAAGCCGTTGGTGGCCCAGAACACGCCGTCGGGGTGCAGGTGGTCGACGCCGTAGGGGGTGAGCTCCATCACCACCGGCACCGGCGCCTCGGCATGCCGCGGTCGCCAGATGGTGGCGTGCAGGGTCGCGCCGTCGCGCATGGGCACGCGTACGCCGACGGTGGCGATCACCTTGCTCGATTCGGGTGAGGTGCTCTCGAGGTTGCTGGCGACGGTCATTCCTGGCTCCTAGTTGCTTGCTGCGGCCGTGTCGGGCCGACCCTGTTGGACGACGGCGAGGCGGGTGGTCGCACGCATGCCGGGCAGGCCGCCCTCCGTTCCCGACCCCGACCAGCCGATCGACTCGGCGCCGAGGCGCATGTCGGGGGGCCCGGCGAGATGCGGGTTCACGGTCACCCACGCGGCGCGGATGCCGTCGGCCAGCGCGGTGGCCTCGGCCGGGTCGTCGCTCCAGCCGGTGCCCGACAGGCCGAACGGGGTGGCGTTGGCGAGGGCGATGCCCTCGCCGATCGTGGCGAACGTGGTGACGGCCAGCACCGGGCCGAACACCTCGGTGGTGAACAGGTGGTGCCCGGGGCCGACCCCGTCGACGATGGTGGGCGGGTAGTACCAGCCTCGCCGATCGAGGCGTTCCCCGCCGGCGACCACTCGGCCGCCCTCGGCGCGGGCACGCTCGACGCACTCGATCACGTGACCGAGGTGGGCCTCGCTGCCCAGCGGCCCGGCCTGCACCTCGGGGTCCTGCGGGTCGCCGGGCTGCCACTGTGCGGCGCGCTCGAGCAGCAGATCCATCAACGCATCGTGGTGGCGTTCGTGCACGATGAGCCGCGAGCCCGCCACACACACCTGGCCGCTGGCCCAGAAGATGCTCTGCGCCACGGCGTCGGCCACCACCTCGAGGTCGGGTGCGTGTTCGCCCACCACCTGCGCCGACTTGCCGCCCAGTTCGGTGAGCACAGGGGTGAGTGTGGTGGCGGCTGCGGCGCCCAGCACCCGCCGCCCCGTGGTGGTCGACCCGGTGAGGTTCACCTGGTCGACGCCGGGATGGCGCACCAGGGCGTCGCCCACGATGTCGCCCCGGCCCGGCACCACACCGAACACACCGGCGGGCAAGCCGGCCTCGTGGGCCAACTCGCCGAGGCGCAGGGCGCTGGCGCTGGCGAGCTCGGTGGGCTTCAGCACCACGCAGTTCCCCGCTGCCAGCGCGGGCACGGCCTTGGTGAGTGCCACGAAGAAGGGGAAGTTCCACGGGCCGAGCACACCCACCACACCGCGGGGCACCCGGCGGGCGGGCGCCGCGGTGTCGGCGGCGAGGTCGGGCAGCAGGCCGACGATCGACCGCACGATCGACGCGGCGACGGCGGCATCGCCCGTGGTGATGCCGATGGGCACCCCCACCTCGGTCGTGTCGAGTGCGGCCAGTTCGGCGGCGTGCTGCTCGATCAGGTCGGCGAGGCGCAGCAGGCTGTCGGTACGCAGTGCCGCATCACGCGACCAGCCAACGGTGTCGAACGCCTGCCGCGCAGCGGTGACGGCCAGGTCGATGTCGTCGGGGTGACCGGCGGGAAGGCTCCACAGCACCGCCTCCGTCGCCGGATCGATCGAGGTGATGGTGGCATCGCTGTGGGACGCGAGGTGGTGGCCGCCGATGAACGGACGCATGTCGATCTGATGCATTCGCGGCCCCCCGGACGCTGTGTGCGAGAGCGAGACCCTTGCACCTCCGCGCAGCAGCGTAGTTTACTTACGCAGGGGCTCCTCCGGGAGCGGAACGAGGGGGAGAGCGATGCGGGGGTTCACGAGAAGGTCGGCCATTGCGCTTGCGCTGGTAGCGGCGCTGGGCGTGGCTGCATGCGGTGGCGACGACGACAGTTCGGGCGGCGGTGGCGGCGGTTCGGGCGCCGGCGTCGAGGTCGACAAGATGGTGTGGGCCATCCAGTCGCCCATCCAGTCGATGGACCCGGCCATCATGGCCGACATCCCCAGCCTGCGTGCCCAGTCCGCCGTGTTCGACCGGGTGCTGTCGATCGACAACAAGGGCGTCGTGCAGCCGTGGATCGCCAGCAAGTTCGACATCAGCGACCCGTTGAAGGTGGTGCTGACCATCCGCGACGACGTGAAGTTCTGGGACGGCACACCGATGGCGATCGACGACGTCGTCTACTCCATCGCCCGCCACACGGGCGCCGACAGCACGTCGATGCAGGCGCCGCTCTTCGCGTCGGTGGCGTCGGTCGAGGCCACCGACGCGTCGACCGTGACGATCACGTTGGCGGCTCCCGATCCTGCGCTGCCGGCGAAGTTGTCGATCTGGGCTCAGGTGCGCCAGCAGAAGTACGACGAGGCTGCCGGTGAGGCGATCGGTGGGTCCGACAAGCCCGGCATGGGTACCGGCCCCTTCAGCATCACGTCGTACTCGTCGGCCGACGGCGCCGTCCTCACCCGCAACGACAACTACTGGGCGGGCAAGTCGAAGGTGAAGCAACTCGAGTTCAAGGTGATCGGCGACCCCGACACGGCTCGTCTGGCCCTGAGCAGCGGCGAGATCGACGGGTTCTTCGACGTGCCCCTCATCGCCACGCGCCAGTGGGACCAGCTCGAGAACGCGACGATGACGTATGTGCCGGGTGCCTACAACGACTTCCTGTCGATGAACGTCACCCGGGCTCCGTTCGACGATGTGAACGCTCGTATCGCCATCGGCCACCTCATCGACCGCGCCGGCCTGCTCGGCCCGCTCTTCAACGGCCGGGCCACCGTGGCGCAGAGCATCGTGCCCGCCATCCAGATGACGGCCACGTTCGGCGACGACGGCGCGAAGAAGATGTACGAGGCCATCGGAGCGCTGCCCGAGTTCTCGATCGACAAGGCCAAAGAGGCACTCGCCAAGTCGGCCACGCCCGACGGCTTCGCCGTCGACCTCGCAGTCGACACCAGCCAGCCGTGGATGTCGCCGCTGGCCCAGCACCTGGCCGAGAACGCCAAGCAGGTGGGCATCACCATCAACGTGAAGCAGGTGTCGGCGGCCGACTGGGGTGCCGGGTTGTTCGATCCGGCGGGCAGCCCGCTGCAGCTGGTGGCGCTCGGCGGGGCCACGCCGTGGGCCGGTGAACTCCCGCCCGTCGTGTTCGGCACCGCGGCCATGTTCCCCATCGCCGGCTACGGCGACGAGGCCATCGACGGCCTCGCCGGTGAGGTCGCTCAGGCCGCCACCGTCGACGCCATCCGGCAACCGCTGCAGGACCTGCTCACCAAGGCCACGGCCGACCTGCCCTACGTGCCGCTGTTCGACGAGCAGGCGGCAACGGCCATCTCGAACAAGTTCGTGTGGGAGGGCGGCTACTCGTACAACGCCATCTCGCAGGCGTGGCCGCTGCAACTCGGTGGAGCCGGGTGACGCTCGCTGCGTACGCGTTGCGCCGCATCGCGGCGATTCTCCTCATCCTCGTGGTGCTGTCGTTGCTGGTGTTCGGGCTGCTCGCCCTGATGCCGGGTGACCCTGCGCTCACGCTGCTGGGGCCGAAGGCGTCGACGCCCGAGGCCCTGGCAGCGGTGCGCGAGCGGTTCGGCCTGAACGATCCGTTCCTCACCCAGTACGCACGATGGGTCGGCAACGCCGTGCGCGGCGACTTCGGCGAGTCGATCTACTCCGGCGACCCGGTCACCACGCTGATCGCCGACCGGGTGGGGGTCACCGCCTGGCTGGCGGTGTACGCCCTGGTACTCACCGTGCTCGTCGCCGTGCCGCTCGGCCTGGCGGCGGGCACCCGCCCGGGTTCGCGCACCGACCGGGCCGCCACCGCCGTCAGCCTCGTCACCCTCAGCGCCCCCACGTTCGCAGTGGGCTTCCTGCTCATCTACCTCTTCGCCGTCACGCTCGACTGGTTCCCGTCGTTCGGTGCCGGCGACGGGTTCTTCGACACCCTGTGGCACATGACGTTGCCTGCCGTCACCCTGGCCGCAGGGCAGACCGCGGTGCTGCTGCGCCAGACGCGGGCCGCCACGATGGACGTGGCCGAACGCGACTTCGTCACCTTCGCCCGGGCCCGCGCCATCAGCCCGGGCCGCATCCGTCAGCGGTACGTGCTGCGAAACGCGTCGCTGCCGGTGCTCACCTCGGCCGGGTTGCTGCTGGCCTACGGCCTCACCGGCGCCGTGCTGGTGGAGAACGTGTTCGCCCTGCAGGGCCTGGGCACGTTGCTGGTGCGGTCGGTCGCCCAACTCGACCTGCCGGTGGTGCAGGGGTTGGCCATGTTCACCGCGCTGCTGGTGCTGCTGACCAACCTGGTGGTCGACCTCCTCTACTTCGCGCTCGACCCACGGTTGCGGCGTGCGGCGGTGGCGTCGTGACCGCGGCCGTGCAGCCCGCAGCGGGTGCCGAATCGGCACGCCGGGTGCGGTGGGGGTGGCTGTTCTGGGCCGCCGTCGGTGTGGTGGCGTTGGCCGTGCTGGCTGCGCTGACGGTGCGGTGGATCGCCCCGTACGAGCCGTCGGCGCAGAGCCTGGTCGACAGCGGGCAGGGGCCGAGCGGCCAGCACTGGCTGGGCACCGACCAGTTGGGCCGCGACATCTTCTCGCGCCTGCTCGCCGGGGCGCGCACCGGCCTGATCGGACCGCTGGTGGTGGCCATCGGCGCGGGGTTCATCGGCACCGCGCTCGGGCTGTGGACCGGGTATGCCGGTGGGGCGGTCGACTCGGTGGTGATGCGCACGATCGACCTGATGTACGCGGTGCCACCGCTGCTGGTGGCCATCGTGGTGGTGGGTCTGTTCGGTGGCGGCTACTGGCTGGCGGTGGGGGTGCTGATCGTGCTGTCGGCGCCGGGCGACGTGCGCATCGTGCGCGCTGCGGTGATGGCCCAGCGCGAACTGCCGTATGTGGCGGCGGCGCGCACCGTGGGGGTGGGCCCGCTGCGCATCGCGGTGCGGCACGTGCTGCCCAACGTGGTCCCCACGGTGGTGGCCAACGTGTTGCTGCAGTTCGTGGTAGGGCTGATCGCCCTGTCGGGCCTGGCGTTCCTGGGTCTCGGTGTCGAGGCCGGCTCGCCCGACTGGGGCCTGATGGTGGCCGAGAACCGCGGCATCCTCGACCTCAACCCGTGGGCCGTCATCGGGCCCGCGGTGTGCATCAGCCTGCTCGCCATCGCGGTCACGGTCATCGGCGACCGCGTGTACGAGGTGCTCTCGCAGCGGACGGCAGCGCGATGAACGAGCCGCTGCTCAGCGTCGACGATCTCGGTATCGCCGTCGACCACCGCGAGCTGGTGCACCGCGTGTCGTTGCACCTCGCCAGCGGCGAGTCACTGGCGCTGGTGGGCGAGAGCGGGTCGGGCAAGTCGCTCACGGCGCGCGCCCTGGTGTCGCTGCTGCCCAGCGGGCTGCGCGCAACGGGAACGCTGCATGTCGACGGCGTCGAGGTCGACCCGACGGCGCGATCGGCCGGCCACCGCGGCCGCCAGGTGGCGTTGCTGCTGCAGGACCCGTTCACGATGCTGAACCCGACGATGACGGCGGGCGACCACATCGCCGAGACGTTGTCGGCCGCGGGCCGCCCGCGGGCCGATGTGCAGGCCGAGGTGACGCGTCGCCTCGCCGAGGTGGGCATCACCGACCCGTCGGTGGCCGGTCGGTATCCGTTCGAACTGTCGGGTGGCATGTCGCAGCGCGTGGCCCTGGCGGCGGCGTTGGCCAACGACCCCGGTGTGCTGGTGGCCGACGAACCCACCACTGCGCTCGACGCCACCACCCAGCACGATGTGCTCGCCCTGTTGCGCCGCATCCAGGCCGACCGGGGCATGGGCCTGGTGCTGATCACCCACGATCTGCGCGTGGCCTTCTCGGTGTGCGACCGGGTGATGGTGATGTACGCCGGGTCGATCGTCGAGCACGCCCCCGCCGCGGCGCTGCGCGACCAGCCGCTGCACCCGTACACGGTGGGCCTGCTCACCTCGGTGCCGTCGACCGAGCACTACCAGCAACGTCTGGTGGGCATCGAGGGCTCGGTGCCCGCCACCCACACCGTGCTCGACCGGTGCGCGTTCGCCGACCGGTGCTCGCACCGCATCGACGCCTGCGTGGCTGCAGCGCCGCCGCTGGTGGAGGTGTCGCCCGGTCGGTTCAGCGCATGCCTGCGCACCGGCGAGTTGGCCGCTGCGGTGCAGGTGCGCGACAACGCCGGGGCGCGCGCCCCCGCGGTGCCGGGCGAGCCGGTGCTGCAGGTGCGCGACCTGCGCAAGGTGTACCGCTCGGGCGGCAGCACGCACACGGCCCTCGACGGGGTGTCGTTCCAGTTGCGCCGTGGCGAGGCGCTGGGGGTGGTGGGCGAGAGCGGGTCGGGCAAGACCACCATCGCCCGCTGCCTGCTCGGTCTCACCGAGGCCACCGAGGGCGAGATCGAGTTCGCCGGAGTAGGCGTGGTGGGCGGTCGGCGCAGCACGGCGCAACGGCGGGCGGTGGCACGGGTGGTGCAGTGCGTGTTCCAAGACCCGTACAGCACGCTGAACCCGATGCACACCGTCGGTGCCACCCTGGCCGAGGCGCTGGCGCACCGTGGTCGGCCGGTGGTGGATCGCGACGACGAGGTCGCCGCGCTGCTGCAGCGGGTGGGCCTCGCCGCCGACCTGGCCGGTCGCCGACCCGTGGCGCTGAGCGGTGGCCAACGTCAGCGGGTGGCCATCGCCCGTGCGCTCGCCGTGGAGCCGCAGGTGCTGCTGTGCGACGAGCCGGTGGCGGCGCTCGACGTGTCGGTGCAGGCGCAGGTGCTGGAACTGCTGCGCGAGGTGAACCAGCAGCAGGGCACGAGCCTGCTGTTCATCACCCACGACCTCGGCGTGGTCCGCCAGGTGACCGAGCGGGTGCTGGTGTTGCACCGCGGTGCGGTGGTGGAGGAAGGTGCCACCGACGCTGTACTCGACCGTCCCACGCACGAGTACACCCAGCGGCTGGTCGCCTCGATGCCGCGTGTCGGAGGGGACTGGCTCACATGAGCGGCCCGGTGGAGCGAGAGTTGCGGCTGGACCTGCTGCCCGAACTGGGCAGCACGTGGTGCCGCGACGTGGGCGAGGCCGGCACGCGGCCTGCGCTCGTGCTGCTGCACGGTGGGCCGGGGTACAACTGCGAATACCTCCGCCGGTTCGAGCAGTTCGCGCACACCGGCCGACGGGTGGTGCGCTACGACCAGATCGGCAGCGGTCGGTCGGCAGTGGGGGACGAGCACTACGTGCCCGGCACGTTCAGCGTCGACGTGTTCCGTCGCGAACTGGCGGCGTTGCGCCGCGAGCTGGGCCTGACCGAGGTGGTGCTGGTGGGCCAGTCGTGGGGCTGCATGCTGGCACTCGAGCACGTGCTCGCCGGCGCCGAGGGTGTGCGCGGGCTGGTGCTCATGAGCGGCCTCGCGAGCATCGAGGAGTGGAACGCCGAGACGCTGCGGCTGCGCAGCGAGCTGCCTGCCGACGTGCTGGTCGTGCTCGAGGCCGAGGAGGCCGCCGGCCGCGTGGGCAGCCCGGCGTTCAAGAAGGCCTACGCGGTGTGGGAGCGCACGCATGTGCTGCGGATGGACGATCCGCCGCCGTGGGAAGCCGAGGCGCTGGCGATGTTCGAGCACGACAGTCGCGTCTACGACCTGCTGACGGGCGGCGCCGAGTTCCCCACCGGCGGCACGATGAACGAGTTGCAGGACTGGGACGTGCGGCCACGGTTGCACGAGGTGCGCGTGCCCACGTTGCTGCTGTCGGGCCGGTACGACGAGGCCACACCGGCGGTGATGTCGACGTTGCACCGGGGCATCGCCGGCTCCGAGTGGCACGTGCTCGAGGAGAGCTCGCACAGTTGCCACACCGAGCAGGAGGCCCTGACGATGCTGCTGGTGGCAGACTTCCTGGCTCGTATCGAGACGAGGACGGAATGACCCGCAAGCGGCGCACACGTGAAGAGACCCGAGCACTCCTCCACGACGCCGCCCTCCGCGTGGTGCTGGCCCGGTCGAACGGCGATCGGAGCGCCTCGACGAACCCCCTGGCCGGAATCCGGATCACCGATGCGCTGGAGGAGGTGAACCGGTACCTGCGCGAGCACGACCCGAACGCCACCGAGATGACCACCGGCGCCGTCTACAACATCTGGCCGAGCCAGGAGGACTTCCAGGCGGCGATGCTCGACTTCGTGATGGTGTCGTCCGGTCTGCCCCAGATCGAGCGGGTGCGCGCCGCGCTCGCCGAGGGGCTGGCCGAGGGACTCGACTGGCGCGAGCTCGTCGCGCGGTGCTTCGGAGTCGACTTCGACGTGAGCTTCGAGGAACCGAGCATGTTCTTGATGATCGGCGTGTCGGCGCTGGCCTCGCCGCAGCGGGTGGCCGAGTCCAACGAGGAGGGCAACCGCGCCTACATGGCCGAGACCGGACGGATCCTGCGGCGCATCATCCGCCACGGCGGCCGGCGCATGGCGCCAGGCCGCTCGATGGAGGATCTCGTCTGGGCGATCGAGGCGATCGAGGTCGGCTACCTCATCCGCCGCCGCACGAATCCCGAGGTGACCGCTCGCACGGCGCGTGGCCGCACGGTCGTGCAGGACGCGATCATCGGACTCGTGGAGCAGTTCACCGTCGAGGCGAGGTGACGGCTGCTCGGTGCGACGTCGAGACCGATCTCACCGCTCCGACAGCTCCGACAGGTCCGACAGGCCCGACGGACCCGGCACGTGGGGCAGGAGACGCCGCACACGCTCGGCGAGGGCCGAGCCCAGGCGGCGGTGGTCGTCGACGTCGAGATGCACCAGATCGGGCCCGCTCGTGGGCGTGGCCGAGCCCGCGTCGAAGGCGTGCAGACCAGCTGCCCGTGCGACGCGCTGCACCGCCGGAGCCAGCTCGCGCGATGCCCGCCACACGGCCGGCCATCCCGGCAGGTCAGGCCCGGCGACGCCACCGCCGCCGAGCGGCGGCGGGCAGACCAGGAGCGCCTGCGGCACCCGGCCCGGCGTGAACGCGGCGGCACCGCGCACCAACGCCTCCGCCACGTCGACACATGCCTGCGCGATCGCCTCGGGAGGACGCGGCGGGACGATGGCGAGGTCGTTCGTCCCCAGCATCACGATCACCAGGTCCAGCGGCGACTGACTCAGTCCGGCCGCTTCGGCATGCTGCAGACCGTTCAGGGCTGACGGCGCGACACCGCCGACCACGGGCAGGTCGGTGTCGGCATCGAGGTCGGTGCGGCGGCCGGGGATCGCGTCCACCAGCACCTGCACCCCGCTGCCGAGCACGTCCTGCAGGATCCCGGGCCAGCGCACCGTGTCCGGGAGACGCGACGGGTCACCCGTGTCGGGGTCCGAGACGAAGCCCCACGTGTTCGAGTCACCGAAGGCGAGCACGCGCTGCGGGAGCGACCAGGGAACCTCGACCATGTCAGAACCCTCCCTGGTGTGGCGGCGACGTGCGACATCCCGGCAGGGCACGGTCGGGTGCGGTCATCCGTCGCTCTCCATCACCTCGGTGATCAAGAAGTCGAGCCACACGGGCCACAGCTCACCCTCGCCCGCCACGTGGCCACCGTGCGGTCGCTCGCGCAGCACCACCCGGCGACCGGTCGGCCCGGCGATCTCGCTCAAGCGCTCGGCGAAGCGACGGGAGCGTTCGGGTGGGCAGCGGATGTCGACCTCACCCTGGTCGACGAGCACCGCCGGGTACCTCACCCCCTCGCGCAGCTGTTGCAGCGGGGAGATGCGCCGCCACTCGGCCACGTGTTCGGGCACGTCGGCTCTGCCGTACTCGGTGACGATCGATCCGACGGCGTGTTCGGGGAGATCGAGCAGGTCGATCGCCGGGATCGCGCAGATCACGGCGCGGAACAACTCGGGGCGCTGCGCGACGGCAGCTCCCGCGGTGAGGCCTCCGTTCGACGCTCCGACGAACGCGAGGTGGCCCGCAGCGGCGATGCCGGTGTCGACGGCGTGCTCGGCCACGGCGAACAGGTCGTCGAAGGTGCGTTGCTTGCCGAGCGCGAGCGCTGCCCGGTAGTGGGCCAGGCCCTCCTCACCGCCACCGCGCAGCTGCGGCAGCAGCAGGCACCCACCGCGTTCGAGCCACGGCATCAGCGGTGTGGGGTGACACGGCGTGTGCATGGCCACGTTGAACCCGCCGTAGCCGTAGACGAGCGCCGGCGCCGGTCCCTCGGTGCCGCGGAGGCGCACGTGCCAGTAGCCCACCGGGTACCCGTCGGCCGACACGGCCCGATGCCAGGTGGCCACGATCCGCTCGTCGCGCACCACCGGCATCAGCGGCGTGAGCTCGCGCGTCGCGAGGTCGTAGCGGTGCGGGCACGGTGGCCGGTCGAAGCCGCCGAGGTGGAACACGATGCTGGCCGGGCCGTCGGGCAGCACGTGCGGGTCGCCGAAGCCCCTGCCGAAGCCGAACAGCAGGTCGAGCCCCGACGGCTCGGGCAGGTCGACGGTGTGGTCGGGGGTGCCGTCGGCGGCGAACACGCGGATGCGATGCGCGCCGTTCACGATCTCACACGTCACGAGGTGCTCGTCGAGTGGCATCATGCCGCGCGCCACGCCGTCGCTCTCGGGCACCAGTTCGGTCCAGGTGGCACGGTCGGCAGCGCTGTCGATGGGGATCGACACGACGCGACCCCGGTCGGCACCGATGGTGGTGATGCCCACGAGGTCGTCACCGCGCACCATCGCCACGAGGTTGCCCGCATCGGGCTCGAGCAACGGCTGCCACCGGTCGCTGCCCGGGCGCTTGATCGCCGTGGGCGTGAGCGTCGGTCCGAGACCCTCCACCACCAGGGCATCACCGCTCGGCAGCACCACCACCGACTTCGGCGCACCCGCAAGGGCGTCGTCGTGCTCGGTGACGCCACCGAGATGATGGAGTGCCACTCGGGGGTGGATCCCGTCGACCAGCGGCCGGTCGCTGACACGGGCGTAGAAGCCGCTGCCGTCGGCCAGCCAGCTGACCTGTGAGACGAAGACGTGCGGCACCGCATCGGACAGCATCGCTCCGCTCGCCACATCGATCACGCGAGCCGTCGCGTCCTCGCCGCCGTCGGTCGAGATCCCCACGGCGACATGGGCGCCGGTCGGCGAAGGGACCACCCACTCGATGGTGGGCCGCGGCCCGGGCAGGTCGCGACTTCGCAGCAGCACCCGGTCGAGCTGACCGGGCTGCGGGCCGACGAGCACGACCGAGCTGCCGTCGAACGGATCGAGGCGATGCAACAACCAGGCATCGCCCACCGGCATCGGCTGCTTCGCCGCCTCGACCAGATCCAGACCTGCCCGCATCTCGTCGCGGAGCTGCGCAACCCGATCCACGATCCCCCTTCGCGTAAGATTCCTACGGAAGTCTGGAGTT
>Ga0315901_10000390_pt1 | contig 65766 bp, 58 predicted proteins | sample LakEriMetagenome_10_FD_203761 | JGI IMG/M metagenome (GOLD analysis project Ga0315901, IMG submission 203761) | Freshwater fungal communities from buoy surface, Lake Erie, Ohio, United States - Buoy 2 MA116 | ecosystem: Environmental > Aquatic > Freshwater > Lake | place: USA: Lake Erie, Ohio... | reverse complement strand
TCAACACACAGATAACGAACTGCAGATCGGTGATGAGGTGTCGGTAAAAACGTTGAATCGAACGGGCAGGGTGGTAGCCATTCAAAAGAAAAAGGTGATTGTTGAAATCAACGGTTTGCCTATTGCTTATGATCGCATGAATGTGGTGAAAATTGAACGTCGCATTGTGGATGATGAGTCCCCTACCCGTTTGCCAAGTAGGGGAGAGGATGATAGGGTAAATAATTAATACCAACACTCATTTTATGCGGCTTGATAAATATTTAACAGAAAACAAACTGGCAGAGTCGAGAGAGAAGGCTCAACAACTTGTTGAAAAGGGCGCCGTCAGCGTAAATGGGATTCCGGTATTCAAAGCATCATACGTGGTGAAGGAACAAGATCAGATTTCGGCTGAATTGGATGCCCTCAGATATGTGAGTCGTGGGGGCTATAAACTGGAAAAGGCATTGTCGATATTTAAGATTAAAGTAAATGGCCTTCGGGTTTTGGATGCTGGATCAAGTACAGGCGGTTTTACTGATTGCCTTTTACAAGCCGGCGCTCAGCTCGTTTATGCCGTAGATGTAGGAAGCAATCAATTGCATCACTCGTTGATACATCACACACAGGTTCGGTCTTTTGAAAATAAGGATATTCGGATGTTGGACATATCCGAACTTGACAATCAGCCGGTTGATTTGATTGTTGCCGATTTATCGTTTATCAGCATTACACGGGTTATCGATTCGTTTCTTCGACTGAGCACGTTGGATGCCGACTGGATCTTGCTGATTAAACCGCAATTTGAAACCGGTAAGAAAAAAAATTATAAAAAAGGAATTATTAAACGCACAGATGAACGGGAGCAAATTATTGAACCCGTTATACAGGCCTTTCTGGAACAAGGACTTGTGGTAAAAGAGATTTTGGCAACAGAGGCTCAGGCCGACAAAAAGAACATAGAGTATCTTGTTTGGATACAACGTAAAAAGTAAATAATCAATAATTAACATGAATACAGATATATACAGAGCCAAAGATCGCGGCTCAGCAAATCACGGCTGGCTACAAGCCAATTTTTCTTTCAGTTTTGCACAATACTACAATCCAAAACGAATGCATTTTGGTGTATTGCGTGTGCTGAATGATGACTATATCTCCGGAGGAGCCGGATTTGGCACACACCCGCACGATAATATGGAAATTATCACGATACCTTTATCCGGAGCACTAGCACACCGGGATAGCATGGGAAATGGTGGAACTATTGCAGTAAATGATGTTCAGGTTATGTCAGCAGGCACAGGCATTCAGCATTCCGAATATAATGCCAGTGAGACCGAAACGGCGAACACCCTGCAAATATGGATTTTTCCGAAAATCAGACAGGTTGCACCCAGATATGATCAGAGGCATTTTGACCCTATAAATCATAGAAACAAGTTTCAATTACTGATATCGCCCAAACCTGAAGATGGCGTTTTATGGGTTCATCAGGATACGTGGTTTACTATCGGAGAATTTGATTCCGGTATCACCACAATATGCCAAACCCATATTTCCGGGAACGGACTTTTTATTTTCCTGATCGAAGGTCAGATTTCGATCAATCAACATATTCTTGACCGTCGCGATGCCATCGCTATTTCAGATATCGAACATAAGGAAATACGCATTGACGTCATACAACACGCAAAAATCTTGATTATCGAAGTACCAATGCATATCGGTTAATTAACTAGAAATCTCACGCTACTTATTTCCTATAATTTATATTATGTTAAGTAAATAGTTTATCAATAAATAAGCCCGTACTCTGTATATCATAGGTACGGACTAGCTTATGTTGATTAATTCTGCTTCTCTATTTAATGTTCGACAGCTTATAGTCCATTTTAAGCCTAGTATAAATTTCTCTCAACGCTGACTTTGTATCTTTATCCGATGCATCTACTGCGTATGCCCTTTCAAAATATGGCAAAGCTCTTGAAAACATTTTATCACGCTCTACCTCCAAAATATTGTATTTTTTTTGGCTGGCTTGGTCGTAGCCGAGTTTGTTCATAACATCGTTTATGTTAACCGCCTGATTATAGTATAAGGCACCTGCGCTGTATAAGGCATCAAAAAAATCAGGTTTTATTTTTAGGGCTGCCTCGTAGTATTTTATGGCATTGGCTGTGTCCTTTAAATTACTGTCGTATTTATTTCCTAAAACATAATTTAATTCAACAGACGAAGGATTTTTTGCTATTGCGTCCTTGAGTTTGTTCAATACTTCCTGTGTTTTGTTCTGAGCCAAATAAATATTCAGTTCGTCAAACATTAACTGATTATTATCCGGAAACATTGTTCGTCCCTGTTCAATATATTGCAGAGCCAGCAAGGTATCACCCATTGATAAGGCAATGACCTCAAGCCCCTGAAAAATTTCAGGTTTTTTGTGATTAGCTGATAGCAAAGTCTCGTATTTATTTTTGGCGATATCATATTTACGGCAGCCGGTGGCGGCAAATGCGCCATAGAACATAGCCGTAGTGTCTACAATTCCAAGATTGTATGTTTGATTCAGGAAATCGTATGCCTCAGATACAGCATTAAAATGCTTTAGGGCAAGTTCAAATTCCTTGTTGTTGTATGGTATAACGCCCCGGTTAAAATTCATAAATGCAATACCCTCGACCCCACGACTAATATCTTCCTCAAACTCTTTTTTGGTATCTAGCTTGCCACCTTCTTTAAAACTACTCAGGCTTATATCTAATGCATCAGGCACATTATATGTGCCCGTGGTATCTAATGCTATGGCAGAATAAACTTGTCCGCGGTATACCCAGGTTTTAGCCAAACCTATTGTTTGTTCATTTTTTGCGGCTTCATCAATTGCGGCTTTGGCCTCATTCAGTTCGTTATTCTTCAGGTAGTTGTATGCACTCACAACCTGATGTTTTTGCGCAAACGATGCTAAACTAAAAAGCAGTAATGCGCTACTTAACATAATTTTTCTCATGTTGAAATTTTCAGTTTTTTATTTATGATTCTATTGGTTGACTGGTTTCATCGGATGCAATGTCATCAGGGTTTTCGTTGTTTTGATTGGCTTCCATCTGAGACTCCTCGACATGCGGCACAACCGTAACGGCGGCAATTTCGTCGTTCTCTTTTAGTGTGATTAATCTTACGCCCTGCGTTGCTCTGCCTTTTATGGAAATTTCTTTAACCTCCATACGTATGGTGATTCCGGATTTGTTAATAATCATCAGATCGTGCTCTTCGGTAACTTGTTTAATGGCAATCAGGTTGCCCGTTTTATCCGTGATGTTTATGGTTTTAACTCCTTTTTTACCTCGTGAGGTGATACGATATTCTTCCAGATCGGAACGTTTGCCATAGCCTTTCTCAGATACGACCATCACAGACTGTGTGTGATCCTGTTTATCTATACAAATCATACCCACCACCTCATCCTGATCATCGCAAAAGATACCTTTTACACCCTGAGCGGTACGTCCGGTGGGTCTAACCTCCGACTCATCAAAACGAACAGCTCGTCCCGAGTTAACTGCCATAAGTATTTCACAGTTGCCATTAGTTAATTTCACTTCAATGAGTTCATCCTGATCCTGTATCGTCATAGCATTTACACCGTTTTGACGCGGGCGTGAGAACTCCTCAAGTGTTGTTTTTTTAATGATTCCTTTTTTGGTGCAGAACACCAGATAGTTGTTATTTAGGAATGCTTCTTCACTCAGATTATTCACATTAACAACAGCCATTACCTTATCGCCGCTTTCGAGCGCAATAAGATTTTGTATGGTTCGCCCTTTGGAGGTTTTATTGCCTTCGGGCACGTTATATACTTTTAGCCAGAAGCATTTACCATTTTGTGTAAAGAACAACAGGTAGTTGTGATTGGTGGCAACAAACAATTGTTCAATGAAATCATCATCGCGGGTTGATCCTCCAATGGACCCCTTACCTCCCCTTCCCTGCACACGGTATTCGCTGAGTGGTGTACGTTTGATATAGCCTAAGTGCGATATGGTAATGATTACTTCTTCATCCTCGATTAAATCCTCCATATTAATTTCTTCTGCAGTGTATTCAATAACACTGCGTCGTTCATCGCCAAATCGTTTTTGCATATCCAGCATCTCTTCCTTAATAATCATAAACTGTTTCACCTGATCATTGAGTACTTCGTTGTACCAGTTAATCATCTTCATCAATTCATCATATTCGGCTTTAATTTTATCACGCTCGAGTCCGGTTAAGCGTTGCAAACGCATGTCGAGGATGGCTTTAGACTGTATTTCAGACAGATTAAAGCGACTCATCAGCCCTTCGCGTGCTATTTCAGGGGTGTTACTGCTTCGTATCAGTTGAATCACCTCATCGATATGATCGAGGGCTATCAGTAACCCGGAAAGGATGTGTGCCTTTTTTTCTGCTTCAGCCAATTCGTAACGTATGCGGCGCAGCGTAACCTCGTGCCGGAATTCAACAAACGCCGAAATCATATCTTTTAGGTTCAACAATTTGGGTCTGCCGTTATGCAGAGCAATATTGTTTACCCCAAATGAGGTTTGCAATGGCGTGAAATTATACAGTTGATTAAGCACGACCGAGGCCATAGCATCTTTTTTAATTTCATATACTACACGCATACCGTCGCGGTCGCTCTCATCCCTAACTTCCGATATCCCCTCAATTTTTTTCTCCTGCATGAGTTCATAAGTCTTCATAATCATCTGCGACTTATTTACCAGATAGGGAATTTCCGTTACAATGATCTGTTCGCGACCGTTTGCGAGGGTTTCAATCACCGCTTTGCCTCGTAATACAACCCGACCACGACCGGTCAGGAAGGCATCACGAACACCTTCCATACCATAGATGATACCACCGGTTGGAAAGTCAGGCGCTTTAATATACTTGGTGAGTTCCTCTATCGTAATCTCCTTGTTATCAATGTATGCAACAATACCATTGATGACCTCGGTAAGATTATGCGGCATAATGTTGGTAGCAATACCAACGGCAATTCCGGATGAACCATTAACCAAAAGATTAGGAATCTTGGTGGGCATCACGGTGGGTTCTTTTAATGTATCGTCGAAGTTGAGCTGAAAATCAACGGTCTCTTTATCTAAGTCAGATAAGATTTCGTCAGATATACGTTGTAAACGGGCTTCTGTATAACGCATTGCCGCAGGGCTGTCGCCATCGATAGATCCATAGTTACCTTGACCGTCAACGAGCGGGTAGCGCAAACTCCAGTGCTGTGCCATACGAACCATGGTATTATATACAGAGGAATCGCCATGAGGATGATATTTACCTAAAACCTCTCCGACAATACGCGCCGATTTTTTATACGGCTTATTCCAGGTAACACCCAATTCGTACATTCCAAAAAGCACTCTTCTGTGCACAGGTTTGAAACCATCCCGAACATCGGGTATGGCTCGGGAAACAATTACCGACATCGAATAATCGATGTAGGCTGATTTCATTTGGTCTTCGATGTTGACCGGGACAATTCGGGGATTAGATTCAGCAGTATTTTCAGACATATCAGGTTAAAAAAATGAGAGCGTGAAATTACTCAAAAGCGACGTGAATGGCGAGATTATTTACATCGGGTTCTTAACGAAAAAAGACAAATAAAAAGCCCTTGCTAAGGGGGCATAGATCTAAGATGTATTAGAAGCATAACCATTCCTTGCGCTGGCGAATCGCCCGGGTGCACTTGGCCTAGTGCGAGGGAGGATTGAACCAAACCACCTTTTGGGCTAAAGCCCCTGTAGGAGTGTTTTTTTCCTGCCGGCAGTAATTAAAATAATATCAAGCTAAAGTTCTTTTAGAGCTATGGCTCCCCTTGCGCATCGTTGGGTTGATCAATCTTTTAATTAAAAAATTATCAGACCAAGGCCCTTATATTATGAACCCCAACAGAACAAGCTATTGCTGTTCCTTTAAGAGTTGTTCGTTTACCGGCGCCGAAAACCATTGTAATTGTATGATGCGTGTATTTTCGGGCAAGCTGATATCTGTAATTTTTTTTCCTTCGTCGTAAATCCACCTCAGTTGTGATGTGCCATTTATGGATCGCAGGAGTAAAAGGCCCGAGGCATCGGCTGCCATATAATAATCATGCACATTGGGATCAACCCGGCGTATGAGATCTATATCGAGCGTTGGATTGGTAAATGGAAAAAAGGAAAGCGGCAATGCGCCCACACGACAAGAAGCGGTAAACTGATAATCGCCCGACTCGGCATAATGAGCTTCGGCATAAGCCTCCGCGAGCACATCAAAATAGCCGGGCTTGCGTTCCAGCAGGGCATTAACATAATCGGTATTTACCGTGTGATCGGCATCAGGAACATCGTTTATAGACTTGCCTGCATAATCGTTCAAATTAAATTTGCATGGCGTTTCATCAAACATATCATCAAAACAACCGGCCACACCCTTGAAATAAAGCACGCGCTTCACCGAGTCGAGGTTCATCGGTCTCAGTACATTAATGAACGAAGTCGCAGTTTCCGTAGGCTGTATATCCTCTTCGGGATGTTGCTGTACATACAAAAAGTTGTCGATGGTTTTTACACTACGCTCCGTAAAATGATTGGGATGTGCGCCACCCATATAGCCATCATACATGGCACTTACCTGGATATGATGCGGCAGGATGTATTCAATCCGATTGATTTGAGTTTCATCCCATTGGTTCATGTCGTCCGTAATTGGCGGAGGTGGTTCTTGATTACGTGCATCATAAGCCGACTGCGCCATAGCCTCTTTAATGGTACGCAGGATAACGGGAGTGGATTGATACTGATAGAAATTAATACGTGTGGTGTCGCCTTCCTCATAAACTTCTTCCAGAGACTCATTATAGCTAACTGTACGCTGATGAATGTAAAAGAGCGAATCGGCATGTTCCAAAATCAAAAATGGGAATAGCTTATGTTGCACGTCCATAGGTTTATTTTCAGTAGAATACAGCCAAACCGAGGAGTACAGGGAATCGTTGCTTAATCCTATGGTAAAGGATTGCGAATGATTTTTACTGAAATAGGGCTTTAGAAAAGTATAGTTTATTTCTTTCTGTTGCGCAAGGGCATTATACGAAAGGATAGCGAAAAGTAGGATTAATCGTTGTTTCATTATAGCGTAATAATAAAATAAAAATAATCTTTGTATGCGACATACACCTTAAGCTACAATGACTACGCAACAGATACAATGTATAGAAGCGGCCTGGCTCGACCGTGATCAACTAAAACAAGCTGATGTATTGGAAGCCATTAACCATACCATAGACGAGCTGGACAAAGGGCGACTGCGTGTTGCCGAAAAAATAAATCAGGAGTGGATTACCCATGAGTGGGTCAAGAAAGCGGTAATCCTCTACTTCCCCACCCGCACTATGGAAACTTTCCACGCCGGGCCACTTGAATTTCACGATAAGATGGCCTTAAAGCGCGATTATGCCGCACTGGGTATACGGGTTGTACCGCACGCAGTGGCACGTTACGGAGCCTATGTGGCAGGTGGCGTTATCATGATGCCTTCCTATATCAACATAGGTGCCTATGTTGATGAGGGCACTATGGTGGATACTTGGGCTACTGTGGGTTCATGTGCACAGATTGGCAAACATGTGCATCTGAGTGGTGGCGTTGGTATCGGTGGCGTACTGGAACCGGTTCAGGCCTCGCCGGTTATTATCGAAGACCATTGCTTCATTGGTTCGAGGAGTATCGTGGTTGAAGGCGTAATTGTGCGTGAAGAGGCTGTTCTGGGCGCTAATGTAGTACTCACGCAAAGTACCAAAATTATTGACGTGAGCGGACCGGAGCCTGTTGAACATAAAGCCGAAATACCGCCGCGATCCGTAGTGATACCTGGTTCGTACACCAAACATTTTCCTGCAGGCTCTTATCAGGTACCCTGCGCATTGATTATAGGAAAGCGTAAAGCCAGCACCGATAAAAAAACTTCACTTAATCATGCGCTCCGCGAGCACAATGTGGCCGTATAGTCGGTAAAGAGCATCAGATCTTATTCCAAAACCACTTCAATAGCCACTTCGTTTCGGCGATTGATGGCATCCCAGGGCGCATTGTAACCCATATACATAAAACTACCTTTTGTAGTGAGGTTATTTTGCTTTAAAACACGCTCCAGTTCTTTACAATGCGTCTTAATCTTATTATCGTTAGAGTAGCCGCCATAGGTAATAACGGCCAGTGTTTTTTCGGCCTCTTCCACGATACGCACATCACTTGAACTGGGCTTGGGTAATTGATCTTTGCTGTATTGTTTAGGCATAACAAAATACATACTGGCCGAGTCGCCCATATTCATAACAACCGGTGCGGTCATTGCAATCTTCTGGTTTGCTTCATTGCCTCCGAAAATGTAGCCCGCTATGGTGCGAAAGCCCTGATTTCCACTGTTACTGAATGAGTTGTCGCTGAGCGCGGTTTTAGCCACAATCATTTTAGGATAACGGCGTATCTCCACCTCATCATACTTTTTTACGAGCTGATATTCAGGGGTTTCGATATCGTTAAATTTAAATGAGAGTAACAACAATACAACGAGTATTAAAATAAGTAAGCCTGCGGCAATCCAAACTAATTTCATATTATTTTTTATTTAATAACAAGGCTCCGCTCGATTTTGTTTCAGTATCGTTATAAATAAAAAATGCGCAGCTCCGTGCCCATCTTTATAAATGAAAAATGCACGAACGAAAACGATATGTATACAAACAAAGCGTCAACTTCTATAAATTGAAGAAAGAAACTGAAGCTTAAATTATTAAACTGATTTGTGAACTTATGCAGATCATCGATTAATAGGCAAGGAAAGCAAGTTACCTATAGAGCGTCGAATGCCTGAGTCAGGTAGGTAAATACGAAGGGCAATGTAACCCAGAACCACTCCGGCATAAACACTAAGAAAGCAATGCAGGCCGCCAAAGAGATGAAAAACAATAAGGCATATTTTCCGGTTGACTTTTTGGATGTTTCCATGAAGCAGTTGATTTGAGAGCGACAAAAGTATCGGATTAATTGATTTTATCAAAACTCATTTTTTATACAATTCAACAGGCGATGGTTTTATGTACACAGATTCAATTTGCCGAGGATCGAATAAATACGATACGTTTGCCGTCAACAGCGGTTTTGTTATGAAAAAATCCCCTCTGCTCGTCATATTTTTTACCGTATTTCTGGACCTTTTGGGGTTTGGATTGATCATTCCCATATTGCCTGTTTTCGCCAAAGAGCTCGGTGCCGGCAATATTCAGGTTGGTATGATTGCGGGCATTTACTCGCTGATGAATTTCCTGTTTGCCCCACTCCTTGGAGGACTGAGTGACCGACACGGGCGAAGACCAATCATCCTGATCAGCGTAACGATCACTGCACTATCCTATCTCCTGTTTGGATTTACACACTCTATCGCCCTGTTATTTATCTCTCGCATGTTGTCGGGTATCGGTTCGGCCAATCTCTCGGTGGCTCAGGCCTATATCAGCGACAGCACCGCACCCAATCAACGCGCGCGCAGTATGGGCCTTATCGGTGCCGCTTTTGGGCTGGGATTTATATTTGGACCGTTGGTAGGCGGTGTGGTAAAATCCTCATTTGGCATTGGCGCACTGGGACTATTAGCCTCTTCCCTCTCGGCACTTAATCTGCTATTAGCCTACCTCCTGCTTCCGGAGAGTATAAAAGAAAAAAATAAGGAACGCAAACTGCAATTATTCTCCTTTACCGAATTATTCCGCGTATTACAACGTGAAACGATATCCGGATTATTCTTTATGAACTTTATCTATATCACGGCATTCAGTATGATGCAAATAACCGCTGTAATTCTTTGGAAAGAAGCATACGGGCTTGACGAAAAACATATCGGATATATGTTTGCCTTCATCGGTGTCACGTCTGCCGTTATTCAGGGTGGTCTTATTGGACCGCTGACCCGACGTTTTGGCGAAAGCCGACTACTGACATTCGGACTAACCGGCATGACGATTGGATTGATTACGATTCCGCTCGCTCCCGGTGGCCCGTGGTTCTATATAGTTCAGGGAACAAGCATGTTTTTACTGGCCGTTGGTTCGGGTTGTGCCACACCTTCAGCCGGCTCTCTACTCAGTAAACTGGCTCACGAAAATGAACAGGGCAAAGTATTGGGATTAAACATGAGTTTCAGTTCGCTGGCACGTGTTATTGGTCCGGTGCTCGGAGGAATCTGTTATGATATACATCATGCTTTACCCTTTATTAGTGCAGGCATACTGATGCTGGGTTGTTTTGTTTTTATAGTTCCGCTATATCAAACATTAAAACGATTAAATCAATAACTAACCAAATACATTTATTGATGGAGTCGTAACTAGTGTTGCCATACATGTTGATACTATTCATCTATCGAAGTGAATAAATGCGGACAAGGACAGTAGCTTTGTAGAGCATTATAATAACTAATGTGACATACATGTCGGAAACAATTATTACAACTAAAAAAAATACCGAATGTCTGGTATGTGGATCCAAAAAATTGTCCCCATTAAAAGGGTACTATGAGTTACACCAACTTATTTTTTGTTCTTCCTGCTCCTTTGTTTTTATGGAACAGATACCGCCAATGGAAGAACTCAACACCTACTACAGTGACTATACCTATACAACCGAAAGCTATCTATCTCCGCTTACCATTAAAAGTTATAACCGCTTACTCGATGAATTTGAGCCATATCGAAAGACCAATAAAATACTTGATGTAGGTTGTGGTATGGGCTACTTTCTGGCTCAGGCAAAAAAAAGAGGTTGGGATGTCTACGGATCAGAATACTCGGCCGCCGCAATACCTTATTGCGAAGCTGAGGGAATAAAAATGACAGAGGGTCAACTACAAATACATGCATTCAATACCGGTGAGTTTGATATTATTACTTCATTTGAAGTCATCGAACACTTAAACAATCCCAAAGATGAAGTTGCATTAATTCATCATTTTCTTCGCAAAGGCGGACTTTTTTACTGCACCACACCAAACTTCAACTCATACCTGCGTTATTATCTTAAGGCTGAATATAATATTATCGCTTATCCGGAACACCTATCCTTTTATACCCGAAAAACGTTGGGTTTACTATTCAAAAATAACGGGTTCAAAAAACTAAAAATCCGTACTACCGGAATCAGTATAACCCGAATTAAAACATCAAAGAATTTAAGCGACGAAAAATACGTTTCACCGGAGAGCGCGGATGAAAAAATTCGTGTGCTCGTAAATAATCCCCTGCTACAAATGGTTAAAGTTATGGCAAATGGTCTACTATCTATATTGGGAATAGGAATGACATTGAAAGGATACTTCGTGAAGAAATAAATAAGCAATGCTTTATTCCTGCAAATCAACAAATTGAAATGCCTCGACATCAAACAAACCCTTGTCGGAAAGTTTGAGTTTAGGAATAACTAATAGAGCCATGAAACTGAGTGTCATAAACGGTGATTGTAATCGACATCCATATTGCTTAACCGTGCGATCCAATTTTTCGTATTCCACGGCAACGGTTTCAGCATCTTCAAGCGACATTAATCCGGCTACAGGGAGCGGGAGGATCTGAATGTGCCCATCCATTGCGGTACTTAACCCACCTGAATGCGCTATAACTGCATTTACAGCGTTACAGATATCAAGGTCATTAGTACCCACGCATACAATGTTGTGAGAGTCGTGAGCAACTGAGGAAGCAAAGGCTCCTTTCAGTAGTCCGGTGTTTTTAATAAATCCAATCGCAGGAGGCTGTTTATGATAACGATTCACAACACAAATTTTCAGTAAATCGCTTTGTATATCACTCATTACATTTCCCTGTTCATCGGCCTGCATACATTGGGATTCCATTTCGGTGATCAATTGTCCGTCGAGCGCCAGAATAATCTTAAACGGAGTTCCCTTGTGTTTTATCGCAAAATCCTTTACATCCGTTTTGTCGATGTTAAATTGATTGATTGGCTCAGGCTTACTTATAGTAATGCTCGTTTTATTAGCCCTCGAAATACAATCTCCTTTTATGAAAGTAGCATCTATTTGCATCCTATTTAGATCACGGGTTAGAATAAAATCTGCATAGTCTCCTTCCCGAAGCAGGCCATAGTCCAGTTGGTAATGATGTTTGGGATTTATCGAAGCTGCTCTTAAAACATGATATAAGTCACAGCCTTTATTCAATGCCCGTTTTACGACAGTGTTGATATGCCCTTTAACTAAATCATCGGGATGACAATCATCCGTACATAACATAACGTTTTCCGGAAACTGATCAATAAGGGGATACAACGCTTCAAAATTTTTAGCCGAACTACCCTCACGAATCAGGATTTGCATGCCATGCTGTATTTTAAACAATGCCTCCTCATAGGAAACACATTCATGATCAGTTTGAATGCCTGCCTGTATATACCTGATGGCATCTGAACCGGTTAGTCCGGGGGCATGTCCATCAACGGGTTTATGCAATTCGCGAGCATATGTAATTTTCTTAAGCACCTCATCATCGCCGCAGAGAACCCCGGGATAATTCATCATTTCAGACAGATAATAGATATCCTTGCGTTTTAACAGTTCTCTGACTGCCTCGGCGTCGAGGTTGGCTCCTGCTGTTTCAAAAGCCGTAGCCGGCACACAGGATGGTGCGCCGAAACAGATATATACTGGAACGAATGCCGCATTTTTCAACATATAGTAGACGCCATCAATACCGCAAACATTCGCTATTTCGTGCGGATCGCTGATCGTGGCAATGGTACCATGTTTCACCACCTCGGCCGCAAAGGCCTGAGGCAGGAGCATAGAACTTTCTATATGGACATGCGCATCGCAGAACCCCGGAAGCAAATAAGGCAAACGATCTGCTGTTTTTATTCGTTGTATGGATACGATTCTTTGATGCTCCCATATCATCTCTACAGGATATTGCTCCCTGCGATAGATATCTACCAGCGTTGCGCAAATGCTATTCATTTCATTACTTTACTACGGAAAATTACTGTAAAACAAGTGAGCATATATAATCTTTCAAAAAACATCAGAGTCGGTTTAATGAGCTTGCTTATTTACACCTGCCTCGTGCATCTCTATTCCTGCCGCACATCAGGTGTGAGCGTTAGCGTTACATACCCCCCGATGATTACGCTCCCTCAGCATATCACAAAACTGGGTATCATCAACCGAAGTATTGCCACAAAAAATGATGGCAATAAAATCGAATCGGTGATGTCCGGCGAATCTATACAAGGTGATGTGATTGCCTCAGAGGAATGTCTGATAACATTCAGGAATACCTTCAATCAAAATGGCGTTGTTACGGCATTCATACCTCCGGAACACCGAATCAATGGCATAAATAGCCTAACCATACCTGACGCATTGCCTTGGGATACGGTGCTTCGTATCTGTGAAAAAAATCAGTGCAACGGGTTGATGGTTCTCGAGAACTTTGACACAAACTCCGACAATGCCCTTGGAACAACAATTACAAGCATAAATATGGCCCGGGGTTACGTTGGGCCTAAGAACATCAATTTTTCTGTGAAGTACTACTGGCGTTTTTACGATGCCATTACCAAATCAGTTATCGATCAGTTTGGAGATATATTACGACAGGGGGTAACGGTAAATAATCCGTTGCAACCACTACCGATTGCCGCTGTTACACAAGCCGGTTATATCATCGCACAAACAACTGCCGGCAGATACTTATACCAAAACATCTGGTATGAACGAAGGTATTTCAGAAGAGGGAATCCAGAGTTTAAGATAGCAAGGCGCATGGTCATTGCAAACGATTGGAATGGGGCCATTGACCTCTGGAAAAAAAATACCCTGAGTAAATCAAAGAAAGCGTCTGGCCGGGCCTGTTTCAATATGGCTTTGGGTTGTGAAGTGCTTGGTCAATTTGAAGCGGCCAAAGACTGGGCAGAAAAATCCTATGTTGAATACGGAATACGTAAAGGTCGTATTTATCTTCACGAACTAACCCGTGTGCGTTAATGAATGGTTTCACATCACCTGAAATATGGTGTGTCACTGCAATCAATTTAATCTAAACAGCATACCACGTTGATAAAGGCTGAAAATCCCTATTGTCGAGAGTTGTCTGAATAATCTCATTGTTTACATAATTAAGTTTGTATCCGAATGCTCCCGGTTGTGCACTAACTACTTTAAATTGTTTATCGTGTATGTGAAAAGCTGCGGCATCATCAAGCGCTATACCACGCCCGCCATACTTGCGCACCATACTTTTATAACTGGCATCACGATTTTCTTTGAGGTAATGAGGGCAACACATCGCTGAAACAAATCCAAGACATTTAACCCGAATATATTCCCATTTTTCCGGGTGATAGTAAAACATACTATCACTGTGTCCGTAATCAAACCAGCACAGAGCTCCGGCACTACTGCCACATAATACCTTGTCTGAGTTTTCCCAGATATCTTTTAAGTATTGATCTAAGCCTATACTTCGCCATTTGCGCATCAGCTTCAAGGTGTTGCCTCCACTTACATAAATTATGTCTGCATCTTGCAACTTCTTTTGAATTTCTTGGTGTGAAGGCACTGTTTTCAGCAAATACAAGACATCTGTAGTGCACCCCAGATCTTGACCATATACATCATTGATGATATCGAATCGCTCCGGGTTATCGTATGTAGCTGTTGGAATAAGGAGTACCCGCGGCACTTTTTTACCGCATAATTTTACGATATACCGATCGATATCAAAGGTGGTTCGGTCTTTCATGCTGCCTCCACCAATGGCAACAATATGGGCCATAGTACTAGGAGTGGTTCAGGTTCAGATGCTGAAATGCATAAGTCATTGCAGCGATGAACAGGATGATGGCGCCAAAAACAAAAAGTGCTTTTTTCATTTGCTTTGATTGTTTACAAATGCAAATGTAATACAATCGTTGAATCTTTAGGGCTTAGCTAAGGCATCAGCTATCACCTTTTTCATGGACTCAAACTCCTGCTCTTCAAATAAGCGGGTGAGGTATATAATTTTACCATCACGACCAATAACAATATTACGGGTAACTCCGGCCTCTTTCTGAGCAAACAATTGAAAAAGCTCAGCTCCGGGATCTAATGCCAAAGGATAGGTGATATTCATTTCTTTAGCAAAGGTCTGTACCTTATCCAATGGCTCGTCACGATCGATGCCAACAAGGATAAAATCATTACGGTCTTTATATAACTGCTGAATATCACGCTCTATATGCGGCATTTCCCTTTTACATACGATACACCAACTAGCGGTAAACTGGAGCATAACCACCTTGCCGATAAAATCTTTTGAACTAAGGGTTCGTCCGTCTGCTAAGGTCATTGTAAATGACGGACAAAGATCCCCAACCTTTACAATGTATCCGCGATTATCCAATTCACCCGTTGGAGTTTGTTGTTGTGCGATTAAACTATTGTTTAGCGCTAATAACAAAAAAATAAAAAGGTATTTTTTCATAAATCAATGATGAGTTAACCATTCAAATATCATCAATATTTAATCCTAATTGTAGAATGTTTAAAAGTCAGGGCACTCGGTCTTTTTCTTTGGATTAAGACGTTTGTTGAAACTAAACTTTTTAAATTCAATTACCAATGCGAGTTCGTGAGTGCCTGCTGTAGATGCTTTCAACTGAGACACCGTTAAATCATAGCTGTAACCCATCTTATAGAAAATCTCCTTATTCCAGTTACTGTTTAAGCCAAATGAAATAAAGAGCGCGTCTTGTCGGCGTATATCCGGAATCAAAGGCGTTTGATTTCGTACGCCAATACCGGCATATACCGGTTGCACAAGAGTAGTTACTGAAGCCATGAATGTGCGCATTGGCCCTTGTTGTTCGTACAAAACCTGAGGGTTGATGGCTATTTTATTTCGGGTTACCTCGTGGCGAACCGGAATAAGTACGCCGGCCTGACCAACAAATCGCCTGGGCAACACCGATCGTTGTCTGATAATAGATTCATTAGGCTGAACAAGGTGATGTATCGCTGCGCCCAGAGTCCAGGTAGCTAATAGTTTTTTACGTCTGGTATTATGATTAAATCGTAAAACACCCCCTGCACTAAAATCGGGATAAAACACGTTTTGTTGGTTCGGTTCCGGTGTAGCTGTTGGCTTAACCACTCCGAGAACAGGATCAATCTGATCACTGAAAATCAGTGAAGACCAGTCCACCCTGCGGCTAACTATACTTGTCTGTATTCCGCCGTGAAAAATCATGTGCTTAGGAATTAATATAGCTCGGTATGAATAAAAAACACCAAAACTCTGTGTTCGCAGGGAGCCCTCTCCCTCCGTATCACTAATTATATTAAATCCAAGTCCACTACTTATCGATAAATTTTGTGCATCAACAGATAAAGAATACGTTGGAAAACGGCTGGGAATTCTTCCCCATAGGTTTCTGTAATTAGCACAAACACGTAATCCTTCATTCATGCCGGCATATGCAGGATTAACATATAATGGATTCAAATAGAACTGTGAAAAAGTAGGATCCTGAGCTCGCAAGGCTGAACTCGAAAACATCAGTAGTATGAATAATATCCGTTTGATCACAAGCGCAAATTATACCAATGCACCGTATTTCAATCCGTATTACTATGAATTGGTATAAATGTTCGGCAAAATGCCTGATTAATCACCAATATTGATACTCATTACCGGGCATTTTGACTCGGTCACTATGGTTCTGGCGGCAGAACGAATGATTGTTTCTGCAATGGCCGACTCGTTACCGGTCACAATAAATACCAAATCGGCCTTCATTTTATCAGCATACTCGAGAACTGATTCAGAAATCCGCTGGTGGCGGTGACTTTTCAAAGTATAGTTGATGCCGGCCTTTTGTAATCGGGTTTCGATGGCCGAAATCGTCTTTTTTAAGTCTTTGAACTCCGTATATAACTCTTCAAAAAAAGCGGTTACAGCAAGCAAATGAATCGTGGCATCAAAAGCTTTAGCCCAGGAAATCGCCATATCCAGTTTCATTTTAGACTCCTTTGAGCTATCGATTGGCAATATGATATCCTTGAAACGAATATTGGTGTTTTTATTACGAATGGTAAGCACAGGACAGGAACAACTGTTAACAACCCTATAGGCATTGGATCCTAATATCATTTTACTGATGTCACTGATTCCGCTACTGCCGTGTGTACCCATAACAATGAGGTCCACTTTCATATCATCGGCCAGTTTCTGTATCTCGCTGTGAATTTTTCCATTAACGACTTTGATCGTAACACGGGCAGACAACAAACTTCTGTTAGACACCTTAAGCTCATTGATTTTATCGTTGATGCCTTTTTCCATGATCTCGTTGAGATCTATGGCTAATTTTATTTTTGAACTCTGATCGGGTGTTTCATAAACGTGAAGCAAGATTATTTCGGCATCATCTTTAGCCGCAATAGTTGCGGCATAATCCAATGCATTCAGAGAAATCTCCGAAAAATCAGTAGGTACCAGTATTCGTTTGATGTTAAGGCTCATATTTTGGTAATTAGTTTCGTTTTTTTGTGTCGCAAAAGTACTAAAACATCATTGCTCATGATTGCCCCCTCCGAACTAATCATCACAGAAAATAATACCATATACCATCTGGATCTTGCTCCTGAAGAGGTTGCTGATACAATCATTACCGTTGGTGATCCGGACCGGGTCAGTGAAGTATCTAAATATTTCGACCAAATTGACGTTCGCAAACAACATCGTGAATTTGTTTCTCATACCGGCTACCTTTCCGGCAAGCGAATTACGGTTGTATCAACAGGAATAGGAACCGACAATATTGACATCGTATTCAATGAACTGGATGCATTGGTGAATATCGATTTCAAAACCAGAACAATAAAGTCTGATTTAACATCGCTCAGCATCATTCGAATTGGTACAAGCGGAGCCCTACAACCCGACATACCGGTGGATCATATTGTGGCATCTACCCACGGAATCGGTTTAGATAATCTGATGCATTTTTATGCAGATGATGACCTGAGTAAGCTTGGCGAAGCATTTAATAAGGAGGTGATCCGTGATAATCCCTTTACCGTTTATGCTTATGCCGCTGATGACGCTCTGATTTCACAAATGAACAGCGACCAAATAGTTAAAGGCATGACGGTAACCTGCTCGGGATTTTACGGCCCACAGGGTCGAGTACTTCGTGGACCTCTCAAAGACAAGGCGATAATTGATCGATTAAGTCAATTTACATTTGAAGGATGCCGCATCACCAATTTTGAGATGGAAACCTCAGGCATCTACGGAATGGCTCATATGCTCGGACACCGTGCCCTTTCCCTCAATGCTATTGTTGCTAACCGTGTAAACAAAACATTCAGCAAAAACGGTAAAGCGGCAGTGGAATACCTTATTCGATACACACTGGAACGTCTGTAATACAAACATGGCAACTAAAAACAAACTAATCATTGGCAGACGTGACCGGGTTGACCTACCCGAGCTGGACTTAACCGATATCGATGCTAAGATTGATACCGGTGCATATAGCTGTGTTATTCATTGTCTAAACATGAAAATTATTCAGCGCGATGGTCGCCCCTGGGTTCGATTTACCTTATATGACGATGAGGAAAAGAAACACGAGGCCCCAATTATACTATACAAATCCATTAAGAGCTCCTTTGGCGAAGTTGAACATCGTTGTATGATACAAACCTCACTCCGATTATTTGAAAACGATTATCCCATACAATTAGCCTTGTCAGACCGATCCACCATGAAGTATCCCATGCTCATCGGCAGACGATTATTAACCGATCATTTCATTGTTGATGTCAGTAAGCACAACCTTTCCTACAAGAAAAAATTAAAAAGTAAAAAGAAATGAGAATAGCCGTCTTATCCCGAAATCCAAAGCTCTACTCCACCCGACGACTCATAGATGCCGGAGCGAAACGCGGGCATTATATGGAAGTAATCGATCATACTAAATGTTATGTGCTCATAGAAAAAGGAAAGCCGGGTATACGTTATCAGGGAAAAGCCATAGAACATTTTGATGCAGTAATACCCCGAATTGGAGCATCCGTTACCGCTTATGGAACAGCTATAGTGCGACAGTTTGAGATGATGAAAATATTCAGCGCCACGGAATCTCAGGGCATCGTGCGATCACGGGATAAATTGCGCAGTCTGCAGTTACTTTCCCGTGAAGGTATCGGCATACCCAAAACGGCATTTGCCGATCATGTGCGTGAGGTGGATGATCTTATCGAACAGGTGGGTGGCGCTCCGCTTGTCATAAAACTACTGGAGGGAACCCAGGGTATCGGTGTTATACTCGCTGATACCCATAAAAGTGCAAAATCCATCATTGAAGCATTCTATAATCAGGAAATCAATATTCTGGTTCAGGAGTTCATAGCAGAGGCCAACAGCAGTGATGTAAGAGTATTTGTTGTTGACGGTCGTGTTGTTGGTGCCATGATCAGAACAGGTAAGGCCGGTGATTTCCGTTCCAACCTGCATCGGGGTGGAACAGCCCGTGTCATTCACCTGACTCAGGAGGAAGAAGACGCGGCGATTCAATCGGCCAAAGCGCTAGGCCTCCGCATTGCAGGTGTGGATATGCTACAATCTGCGCGTGGTCCGCTGATTATCGAAGTAAATTCCTCACCCGGATTGAAAGGTATTGAAACAGCTACCGGACTGGATATTGCCGGAGAAATCATTTCTTACATAGAACGTTCAGCCGGAAAGACAACATCCAGAGATATCATCGGCGTTTAGTGCATAATAATCATTTTCTCATTTGCTATCACCTGTTGTCTGTCAAACAGCTGAATGATATAGGTGCCAGCAGGCAACTGCGAATAATCCAAACGTTGTGTTTTTTGATAAGGCATTAACTCCTGACTTCGAACTAATCTGCCGGATAGTTCATAAACATTAATAACACCGGGTTCGGTTAACTCGTTATTTAGCTCAAGGGTGATGTTACCATTTCCGGGATTAGGATAGATACCCATCGTAATACCCTGATCTTTAATCGATGTGGTTCCTGTGGTTGTACCACCATCCGAACCTTGATCGGTATTGGTATTTCCATAGCATATATCAGGATTTGCCAGATTCAATATACCTGCCTGTGGCGTAATTGGGCTTTCATTAAATAAGGATATAATATTTTGTTGAAAGCTCACATTTAGCATAGATATTGTAACATCAGAAACACTCATATTCAGTAAACGCTGAAAGCAAAATCCATTACCCATATCATCTACCCTGGTAATGAATCCCCCATTTGAAAAACCGGCAATTAAAAAACCGGAATGATTCAAGGATGCAATTGAAAGGCCATCATCATAGCCTGCGCCGTTTAATTGCTCGCTACCGGCATGCATTTGCCAAAGTACATTTCCCGACTGATCGGTTTTGAACAATAAGGTATTGATGTTTTGAATGTTATCAATAAACACATTACCTACTACGTATAATTCTGAATTTCCATTAACAGCGATGTCATTGATATTTTCGATACCGTCAACACCATAGGCATGCATCCATATGGCATTCATATTCTGATCTGTTTTAAGTATAAACGGGTTGTCCGCACCTGAAGCGCCCAAATAATTTCCGGATACTATATATCCTCCGTCGGGGCTGAATGTAAGTACTTTAATATTAAATGACTTTTGCATGGTCATTCGACGGGACAATACCGGATTACCGTTTAAGTCGGTTTTTAATAAATACAACTCATCAGTACTTCCATTCTGAATTCGACCACTGATTAACAAATAATTATCCTTGTACGCAATGCGCTGAGCCGAACCGAGAGTAATTCCGGCCTTTAAATCTTTAGCCCAAACCTGCTCCCCTGCGCCATTCATCTTCAGGATGAAGTTCGATGTACTGCATCCGGTTCCACAGAGATAAAAATCATTGTCAGGCCCAGCAGTAATGCAATATGCAAATTCAGAGCTTTCCTTGCTTAACACCTTACTCCACATATAATTTCCATCTTTATCCAGTTTTACCAGATAAATTCTGGCAACATTGTCTGCGCCAATAATCTGACATACGGCAACCAAACCCTCATCGCTCAGTTCACAGAAAGATTGTATTAATAATGAAAAGTTGGTTTCCAGTTGTTTCTTCCATAAAACTGTTCCTGCACTATCTGTTTTGATAAACTTTTTACCATCAGTTAAAACAAAGTGGTTATCTGATGTTCGTATTACCCTCTTGAAAGTTACATCATGATAATTCAGCGTATAGGTTTTAGCGGTATCGGCAAAACCATTCTCCGTTTTATTATTGATTATAACAATAATTAACAGCGTGGATAAAAAGAGCCCTCCTGCAAGACCTAATACCAATCGGTTTCTTAATGATGTACGTACAGTGGTTCTTGTTTTTTGTATGTGTCTTCGCATAACGTTAAACGATTTTTTATCAAAAACCGGAAAAGCCCTTTTTTTGAAAATTTTAACGTGTTACGACGATATTTTTTAAAAGTTATACGATTTGTTCAAAGAATCAATGCGCAATGATAACCGGTGCAAAAGCCACATAATTTCCTGATATGCAATGGATGATATAATAACCGTTCATCAGGTGTTCTGTTGGAATAATGGTTTGCCTGTCGGAACTGAACAAACCGGAATTTACAATAATACCATCCAAACGCATTAACGTCCAATAACAAGTACCAGAACAAGACTCAAGGTTAAGATGAATCTGATTATTGGCCGGATTGGGGTAAACAAGTAAGGACTCTGTTTGCTTACTAATTTCAGTTAGAGCCGACACGGTGAACAACTCATAGGAGCAGAAGGTGTGCGTTTCGGAAGTTAGGTTCTGGCTGTTACAATTACTCCATTGTATCACATAATCGCTTGTCGTAAAGGGATACAGATTTATAGTATTACTGTTTACCATAGTTTTTTGGATTGTAGCCGGAGCCATAGTATTTCCCTGACACGCAGCCTGATGATCGTCCGATAAGGAGACGGTATACCCTTTATCAGCATTGATGCCACATACAACAAGCGTTTCATCCAATGAGGCTATCGAATGGGCATCATCATAACCAGCTTGATTGTTGTATTCACTGCCTAGTTCTTTTATCCAGTTGTTGTTAATCGATGCATCGCAGGATAATAGGACAGCATTAAGATTCTGATTAGCGTCGGCCAGATAATTTCCACAAAAGAACACCGATTGATTAAGAATGGCCATATCATGCAATTGCAGAGGTGATGCCATAGAAAACAAATAGCTGTTCGTTGTTGTGCTTGTAATTTCTATGAGTTCAGAGGATAATGAACCCTCATTATGATTAATCAGTATCAGGAATTTATTTCCGAATTCAAGAACCTTGCGTATGGTAAATGAGCTACCCAGCGCATAAGCAGTAGACTGTATCACAGAGCCATCCTGATTCATTGTGCACGAGAGTAAACTATGTTGCGCATTAGCATATCGCTTGCAGAAAACATGAATTCCGAACTGATTGATCCATATTTGTCCGGGCACTAGAGTTCCGGAACCGCTCTGCCAGGTTTTATTCCAGATTAATTCTCCGGAATGACTCAACTTAGTAAGGGTAAATCCATTGGTACAACTATTTCCGGCAATATATAACGCATCGGAGTCGGTTTCTATGGCATAAGCCAATGCTGATCCGGATGCCGTGCTAAATGTCCTATACCACACCGATTGCAAACTCTCATTAAGCTTAACCACTCCGAATTGTACGGTACCGGTACCTGTTATTATCTGATACAGGATATATACCCCCTGATTATGGGGTATCAAAGATTTAATAATAACATTGCCCGATAGGTTCAATTGTGATTTGTGAAGTACCATACCCCGTGCATCCTGCTTGTAAACGATTTTACCATTAGTATAAACAACGGTGTTGTCTGAAATCGAAACTACTTTGATAATTCCATCCAACTCATTTTGGTGAAAGTATGCCGCTCGCTGTTGAGCTTGACAAACTATCGAAATAAACAAAGTAAGAAGGACTATAATTAATGAATTCCTAATCATAGATATAAATTTATTTTATTATACAAGGAATTCAATAATCGTTCGATAAATAGCCATTTTTTTCAGACCAATAATAAACTGGTTTTGTCAGATGTTAATTTACAGTTCAATACCAGATTGAATTACCACGAATCTTTTCCTGATGTTGTAAATTCCGCTATCCAATGAAGATTATCCAATCGATATGATTTTTCAGAACGACTTAAACAATAATTCAATTCTCAATTATACCATGTAGGGTAATTGCGTGTTCATATCGTGAACGCTGATTAGTAATAAACAAGGCTTTGAAAGTGCTAATCTGCATATTCCTAAATACATCACCTTACAGAAAACCATGCAAACAATTACAAGAATTGATGGGTGTCGAAACCTAACAATAATGATCAGGTGGTTTTGTACTGAATGTAGTTCAAAAACTCACGGCGGGTATCAGCATCAACGAAACGCCCGGAGTATTCCGAGGTGATGGTAGAACTGTTTACATCCTGAACACCACGGCATTGTACGCACATGTGTGCGGCATCCAAAACAACTGCTACATCTTCCGTTTGAAGGACTTCTTTAAGTTCTTTACTGATTTGTATAGTCATGCGTTCCTGAACCTGCGGTCGTTTTGCATAATACTGTACGATGCGGTTCAATTTAGAAAGCCCGATGACTTTACCTCCGGACATATAGGCCAGATGTGCCTTGCCTACTATTGGTACAAAGTGGTGTTCGCAAAATGAGTGAAACGTTATATCTTTTTCTACAAGCATTTGCTTGTATTTGTATTTATTTTCAAATAAGGAAATACGAGGCTTGTTCTCTGGATTTAAGCCGCTGAAAATTTCTTCAACATACATCTTGGCTACACGGTCAGGAGTTCCACTAAGGCTGTCATCCGTAAGGTCCAGACCTAGTGTTTCCATGATAGAGCGGAAATGTGCCGCAATTCGTAGTCTCTTTTCTTCATTACTTAACTCAAAGGCGTCAGGGCGCAATGGGGTATCGGTGGCAGTGCCAATGTGGTCGTCAGATATTTCTGTTACTTTTTTTAAGATTACCACTTTATCATCAGTGGAACTTGCGGATTTAGTATACTCCGCTTTGTTTTGGGCTGTTTTTGACATAAATTGATTTGTAAACTTAACATATATAGTGGTTCAAAGTTCACGTTGCCTGAAAAATATGTTATTAGGAATATGTATTTGTCATTATTAAATGATTAAACGGCACAATACTTGAGTGGATATGATTTAAATAGTAACCTATGAGATTGTTTTTCCTTTTGAAGCTATTCCTATTATTTAGTTACTTAAACAGTTCAGGTCAGGATATGAATTCTAACAAGGTATCACCTGAGTTGACAACGGTTAAGGTATACCCCAATCCGGCCGGCCACAATTTCTATGTAGATATTTACTCGGGCGCACCCGCCAACGCCTATAAGGTATCAGTTGTCAATATTCTAGGCCAGGTCATCTACAGGTCAACGGCATTAGCGGATACAAAAGGTTCAACCCATCATCAGGTACTGCTTAGTTCAGATACCCCAAAAGGACTTTATTTTATTAGTATACAAGGTCAAATGGAAGATCAGTATGTTATGCGTCTCCAAATTGAATAAGTGCGGCTAAATGCATGTTTCCATACAAGACGTTAACCAAAGTAACCAACAAGCAATAACTGCTTTACGTTATATTTGAAGGTTCGTACCGGATTAAGTATTTGTGAAAATTTCAAATGAAACTAAAATAGGCGCTTTAACTACCCTTGCCGTAGTACTGCTCATCATAGGATATAACTTCCTTCAGGGGCGCGACTTTTTTACCTCGTCCAATATCTTTTATGCCAAGTACAAATTTGTAGACGGTCTGGCACTATCGAATCCGATTAAATTGCGCGGGATGAATGTGGGACGTGTTACCGAAATGTCGCTGGATAAAGACAAGGAAACCGTCATTGTGAAATTTACCGTGCGAAAAGATATTGAGATACCAAAGGGCACCGTTGCTAAAATTATAAGTGCCGATTTACTGGGTTCAAAAGCCATCGATTTGAATTTTAGTCAAAATGCGGAGCTACACGAAAATAATGACACCCTGCTCTCTGTGGTTCAGGAGAGTTTAACCAGTAGCGTGCGTGCTGAGATGTTACCTGTAAAACAAAAAGCAGAGAACCTTTTAAGCTCTATTGATTCTGTTATGACCATCGTGAGGTCAGTACTCAACCCTGATACCCGTAAAAGCTTAATCAGCTCTGTAAATAATATTCAATCTACCCTGGAAAAACTGGATCAGAGCACCGGACAGCTTAATAATCTGATTGATAACAATGTAGGACGACTCGATCGAATTTTTCAGAATGTGGAAAGCATTACACTCAATCTGAAAAATAATGAAAAAACAATTAGCACTATTTTGGCTAATGCCAGCAGTTTCAGTGACAGCTTGCAACAAAGCAATATCAAAGAGGTTATCAATGATGCGGCCATCAACCTAGCTCAGGTAAAATTACTTCTAGAAAGAATTCATTCAGGACAAGGCACACTTGGTATGCTTATCAACGACGAACAACTATACCGAAACCTGGAGAAGTCCAGCAAAAATCTGGATTTGCTCATAGAAGACATTAAACTTCATCCTAAGCGATATGTCGAATTCTCTATCTTAGGTGGAGGTAAGAAAAAATAGAGAACAATAAAGATAAAACGCTATTGTATAAAATTTGGATTGAACCAAGCCATTGGTATATCGCTTTCCAAATCTCCGTTGGCATTAAGAATGCGTCGTTCAAATAATCCCTCTTCCCTGAACCCTAGTGTTTTATAGAATGTAATTGCCCGCGTATTGGATTCTCTTACTATTAATTCAACCCGGGCAATTTTTTTATGGTTAGTAGTGATATCCTGTAGTAAAGTTGAAAAGATCCTACGCCCAATTCCTGTACCTTGGAAATCAGGGTGAACAACAATCTGAAGGTGACCTAAGGTGTATTGCAGGGATTGAATTCCGGTTGGATAGGTGTGTATTTCAGCGATAAGAATGTCATTATGGAATGGATTTTCGGCCACATATATAAAGCCACCGTTACAAGCTTTGGTTACGATTTCATCAATAAATGATTCATTAATTTCATTGGTGTTACGGGATATACCACCTTCAACATCTGCAACACATCGGTATAGTTTTAATAGTGCTGCCGAATCGCGTTGATCAGCTCTCCTGATTTTCATGCTCTAAAGGTACGTATTCGTTTATTCAGGAATGATTAAACTCTTGAAGGAACAATTATAGCCCGCCCAAACACCCAAACCGCCCTGAATGTTACCCTGCACAATGATAGGCGAACTGAAAGGACCACCACTATTCAATTCAAATTCGAGGGTGTTGTAAAAGTTGTAAGTAGCAAAATCGATGTTGCACCATTTAACGGATACAGTATCACCTTTATAGAAGTATCCGTAATCAGAAAAATCTATAGTATCGTTTCGGTTAACTCCTCTATCGAGTGAAAAATCAAAAGTAGTTCCATTGATTAGCCGGTCATCAAATACCGATGCCAAACCGGGAAGATAGATCGTATTATTCTGATTGGTAAAGTAACGAACATACTGACCGGGTTCCGGCGGATCTGTATACCGGCACATTAGCCTCACCAAATCGGGGCGATCGGAAACGAGATTGTCTATGAACCATATAGAATCGAGTGGATGAGCGTTCGGAATGGTGGTTACGGCAGACACCACATCGCCTTCTGCTTCAATCCATAAATAATACGTAGTGTTGGGTGTGCCAATAATTTTAGCCTGATCAGGATTGGTAAAAAACACGGGGTCTGTGTAAATACTAACCGAAACGCCGGCGGTATCAAAAACCAGTTCAGATAAGGTTACGGTATCAATACCATTACTAACTTTAATGATAGCATTGTTAACAAAACTGTTTCCAATATCACTTAATGACGTGGAGCCGTAGTATTTTGAGTTTCTTGTCAATAAGATAAACGGAGGCTGACCGGTTTCAATACGTCCCTCAACTACAAGACGATCATCAAAATCCGGCTCGTCAAATAAAACATCCTTCTCGCAGGATACCATAAAAACGGTGAGGCATAAGGCGATTAATGTTAATCTGTTCATCATTGTTAAAATTTAAAATTCCAGGTTATTGATGGCAGAATCGGGAAAATCGTTACTTGCCTTGCCTGTATGTTAATACTGGGATCCTGAAGAAACACACCGGTAATTTCATCATAGATAAAAAACGGATTGAGTCGGTTATATACATTGTAAACACTGAAAGTCCAGCTATCATCAACGTGCTTGCGTTTTTTACCATCGTAGGTTGCACTAATATCCATGCGATGATAAGCGGCTAATCGGAATGAATTGATCGGTCCATACTCGGTAACCACGGAGCCTTCAAAAAAATACTTAGCCACCGGTAGCGTGTAGGCAATACCTGTATTGTAAACAAATACAGCACCTAATGTCCAGCGATCATTAATGCGATAGTTCCCCACAACGGATAACACATTGCGTCTGTCGTATCGGTATGGAAAGGTTTTACCGCCATTGAGATCGGGGAAAGTTCTGTTGGTGTAAGATAAGGTATAGCTGATCCAGCCGGTGAAGTCGCCCGATTTTTTATTTAAAAAAAGCTCGAGACCTTTTGAGTCTCCGGTTCCAAACACAAAGCTCTCCTCCAGTTGCTCGTTCGCTGAGGGCGTATAGCCCTCTTTGTATTCAATCTGATTCAGGAGCTTCTTGTAGTAAACCTCAACACTAGTTTCCCACTTGTTATTGAAAAAATTCCTGAAATAGCCCAATGCATACTGGTAGCAGGTTTGAGGCTTTACTCGGGCAGAACTTGGCACCCAAATATCGGTAGGTAGTGTAGTGCCGTTATTTGCCACAAGGTGTATGAACTGATTATTTATGTTGAAGGATGCTTTTATACTGGAGACTTTGTCAACGGTATAGCGCAAAAGGATTCTGGGTTCCAGTCGATGGTAAAACTTAACCAGTTCGCCACTGTTCCAAGAGACCGAATCCGTGGGGATACCTCTGAAGTCGTTAATGTATTTAGTGTACGGACCAACCTGCCCGAATAAAGAATATCGCAATCCATAATTGACCTCAAGTTTTTCGGTGATGGTATATTTATCCAAAGCATACACAGCAAATTCGTGAGCGAATTGAGGGCTGATGTTTTGTGGGCTAAACTCGGTATCACCACTTTGTCCGCTGAAGGTGCTTGGTGTAAAGCGGTGAAATATATAATTAGCTCCAAAATGAATTTCGTGAAGTGCATTCGGATAATAATCAAAATCTGTTTTGAGGTTGTAATCACGAATGCCGGAAAACAATGTTATAGCAAAATTATTTTGTTCGGCAGTAACTCTGAAGTTATACGAGTTGTATATCGCTGAGGTATTCATAAACAATTTACTGTTGAATAAATGATTCCAACGTATAGTAGTTGTTGCATTACCCCAGGGTATGGCAATGTTAAATTCCTCGTTTTTAAAACTGAAAACATCACGACCAAAATATCCGCTAATGAACAGGCGGTCCTTATCTGAAAAAGTATAGTTGGCTTTGGCGTTGAAATCGTAAAAATAATACCCGGTGCCGGAGAACTCTTGATTTTGAATAAAAGGTGCCGCAAGAACATCGATGTAGGTGCGCCTTCCGGATAGCATAAATGATGATTTATCCTTTACCAGCGGGCCTTCTATTGTGGCCCTGGATGCAATCAGGCCTATACCTCCTGATGTATGAAATGATTTATTATTTCCTTCTTTCATCTGGATATCCAGAACGGATGAAACACGACCACCATAACTTGCCGGAATGCCTCCCTTGTATATGGTTGCATTATGAATGGCATCGGGATTAAAAACTGAGAAAAAACCAAAAAGATGAGAACTGTTATAAACCGTAGCTTCATCGAGCAGGATTAGATTCTGATCCGGTCCGCCACCGCGAACATAAAATCCGGCACTACCCTCATTACCACTTTGTACACCGGGCAGTAGTTGAATGGTTTTGAGTACATCCACTTCGCCAAAAATTGCCGGCAGGGTTTTTATCTTTTCCATGGTGAGTTCTACCCTACCCATATCCGTATTTCTGACATTGGCATCCTCCCGTTCAGATGTAATGGTAACCCCTTTAATCTGTTTGGCGGCCGTTTTCATCTGAAGGTTCAGTCGGGTATTATCCGAAATCGCTATGGATGTATCTATTTTTTCATAGCCCAGATAAGTTATTTGAAGTAGTATGATGCCGCGGTCTGCAGTTAGTGAATAGAAGCCGTATTCATTCGTATACACGCCCGACCCGGCAGGCTGAATTGCAACTCCGGCACCAATAAGGCTCTCACCGGTAGAGGCATCTGTAATATATCCGCTCACGGTTACCTTTTGCGACAGGGCAAAAAAGGGAACAGCAATCACAATCAGGCAAATAAGTAAAAAACGCATAAAGTGGTTTGCAAATTTGACTTAAACATTAAAAACAAACTGCAGTTATTACACTACCGTCGAAATTAACCTTTAAGCATGCGAAAACAACTTATATGATGTTATGTTTAGATTATAGTTTACACATACCTTGTAAATCCCCAGTGTATCTTACACCAAATGATCTATTACCGGAGATGCTATGTTTGTGTAGTCAACTGATGACTGGTCGCATAAAGGGGTAAGAGCTACTAACAAAACGAACGGCTAAGTGCCAATACAACATCAGATTTAACTAATTCTTAATCCTTTATGAGCTTGTATACTCTTGAACCTTCGCCATTACTTATATGAATTAGATAAAGCCCCGGGGTATATGATCGCAGATCAGCTAAAATGGAATTTATGCCTGTGTTAAGCACATGTATGTTTTCCATAACCACTCGTCCCATAAGATCAATAATTTTGATGTAAACCTCATCTTCAACAGCACCGGTTATGGTGATGTTGAACAAACCATTTGTAGGATTCGGATAAATAAGGACATCGTTGTTCGTTGAATTGGTTTCCTCGAATCGACCTGAAACAGCCTGATCGTTAACACATCGTACGCTAAATCCAAGACGCTTAGAGTTATTATCTCTAAATAACTGTTGAAAATCAGCCGATATTCTTCTATAGTATGCATTAGATGGTGTTAATGATAATCCGGTTTTAGACCACCAATAACCCTCATTGAACAGTTCTTCAAAAGGGCCATTCTCTCTTCTGAAACCACCCGGAATCGCAGCAAAGCCATTGCTATTTAACCCATTTCCACCTGATGACCATAACGTAGTTGTTTTCATTTGGTAACCAGCCGTTGTGGTGCCGCCAAGAAATGTTGAAAGTGAGGTCCACTCCGCATCGGTTGGTATATGCCAACCCGTCGGACACAGGTTTCTGCTGTCATTAACAGCATACCAATTGTATAAATTACCATACGGGCACTCATTGGAACTATCGTTTTGATAGTGGGCCCAGGCACCGGTTGAGAGTGCCGTCCATTGTAGATTCTGCGTCACATTGGGAATTACATCACCATTACGGTAACGGGTTGTTTTAAGATTTTCAGCCATCCATTGCTGCGTTCCGATAACAATGGTCCTATACAAATTACCATCCTGATCGGTCATCGTACTATAAGTCAGTGCTGTATTGTGAATTTCAGGGGTGCCACAGGTATGCTCTGCTGATAGCGATATCGTACTGAATAAAAAAAGTGACGAATAAGCTGAAAACTCTGCAGGATTGTTATTGCACTTCGTGCGCAGTTGATACTCATAGTTAGTTGACGGAGCAAGATTCTGAATTAACGTACTCGTTGTTGCAGAACTTAGTACTGAATTTATCCAAGTAGTTGTACCGGTTTTACGGTAACGTAGGTTATATTGGATTGCCCCCGTTACAGGGTCCCAACCGATTTTAGCTGAGACATCAGTTATATTGGATATGTTAACATTTGATGGCGGCAAGCATTGAATCCCTTGGCTGTTTAATGTAGTGAATGATGTAATTGGTGACAACTGCGAAACAACCGATCCATTTTGAGAGCATTGTGTTCGGATTCGGACCTGATATGTAGTATTGGACTGGAGTCCGGAAATATTAATAGAAGTACTTGGTGCCGAAACTGTAGTTGTTGTTTGAACAGAGGTACTTACATTTTTAAGGATTATGCGGTACTTGTTGGCACAGGGCAGCCCGCTCCAAGAAATGGTAGCCCCTGTTTGAGAGACATTAGAAACAACGGATTGCGAATTAATCTTCGGACAGATACTATTAGAAAGTGCGGCACTACTACTTGCCGTGCATCCGATGTTATCGGTAACTGTCACTGAATAGTTACCAGCGGCAAGGTTCTGAATACCTGAGCTTGTACCTCCATTGCTCCACAAGTAAGTGAATGGAGTAACCCCTCCGATTGCAATAGCCTGTAAAGAGCCATTAGGCAATCCGCAGGTTGTTTGATTAGTTGTAACCGATGCATTAAAATTACTGCAGATAGATGGCAGAAATATTACCTCACCACTGGGTAGACAGGCAAACAGCGCAAATGGTTCTCCATTCTGATTATTGGCCGGATTGATAAATCCGCTGGAGAAAATGAAAAAGGCCTGACCGCTGTAAGGGGTAAATGGCGCCAGATAAGATCCTAGTTCAGTAGTAGTTCCGGCAAGTGTTAATTTGATAACCAGATTACCAACCGGTTTGGTCACATACCCGGTATAGGTAGCATAAGATATATTTGAGTTTTCCATAACCCCATTCACGTAGAAATCAAAACTAGGAGCGTCGGTACTCAAATTTAAAAAAGCAAATTTTACATTGCCGGATGAAGTAGTTGTTGAAACGTCTCCCACCGGGATGAGGTAAAAATCTATAGGCTGATTGCTTGGGCTGGCACTGAATAATGCTGTATTAAATACACCTGAAACTACAAGATAATAGTTCAATCCCGCGATCAGTAACACTTGCTTCGTGATAATGGCCTCTGAGGCAGATGTAGAATTTGGGGGTGCAAACCCAACATTTAATACAACTCCTGCAGGCAGGTTTAAAAATGTTGTTGCTTTACGGAAAGTGAAACTATCAACCGTGAGCGTTCCGTTAATGTATACATCCACAAATTCAATTGCCGGATCAGCGGAATTATGAATAAGCTGTACGCTGGCCGTTTGTGCTTTCATAGCCGTGGAAAGAGCAAGTAAACAGAAAATTAAAATGACCCGTAAATAGTTGAATTTAATTTTCACGAATCGGGTACGGAGGTGTTTTAGTTTAGTGTAAATCATTTGCATAGTTTAGTGTTTGGTTTAAAATTTACTGCTAACATTAAAAGTACTAAATCATCAAGAATGTAAATGGTGATCATTTCGGCAACTTACATCATTTTGTTTAGATTAGCCGCACAATGAAAATACTATGCCATCCTTCGACATCGTAAGCAAAATTGAACATCAAAACCTGGACAATGCCATAAATGTAGCCCGTAAAGAAATTCAGAACCGCTATGATTTTCATGGGTCAAAAACTGAAATTGAACTGGATAAAAAAACATTAAATATTCACATCGTCACGGAAAACGATATGCGCATGAAAGCCATTCAGGATGTGCTGATTGCCAGAATGATGAAACAACATTTGGATCCCAGTTGCCTGGATTTCGGCAAAGAACTTTATGCATCGGGTAATATGGTTAAAAAAGACATCAAAGTGAAAGAAGGAATTGACAAGGAAACGGCAAAGAAGATTGTAAAAGACATAAAAGCGAGCGGTCTAAAAGTGCAGGCTTCCATTATGGATGATATTATAAGGGTTACCTCTAAAAAAATCGATGATCTGCAATTAGTCATTCAGCTTTGCCGACAAGGAAGCTATGGTCTGCCCCTGCAATACATCAACATGAAGAGCTGATATGCATATTGAAGCAGTGCGGCAATATTGTCTCCGTAAAAGTATGGTAACAGAGGGTTTCCCTTTTGACGAATCTACGCTGGTATTTAAAGTAGCCGGTAAAATTTTCCTGATTGCTGCTTTAGATGAGTGGCCACTTCGTTTTAATGTTAAATGCCATCCCGAATTGGCACAATCGCTAAGAGAAACATACGAAGAAACCGTGTTGCCCGGTTATCATATGAACAAAAACAACTGGAATACCATAGTTTGTGACGGAGCGCTGAACGACCAGCAACTCCTTGATATGATTGATCATAGCTATGTGGAAGTGGTTAAAACACTTCCTAAAAAGGTCAGGATTACGATTGAATAAACTCATTATCAATCGCTTAAAAACTTATACACTTATTCTCCACATTACTTAGCTGAAACAGGCATTATCGCTCACTTTAGCTTATTTTTACCCACTTGCTTAAAATCTTGAAATAGCCGTGAAATTAGTTAGCTTAGAAATAAAGGGATTCAAATCTTTCGCCGACAAAACAACCATTCATTTTAATGAAAACATGACCGGAGTCGTGGGTCCGAATGGCTGTGGAAAGTCTAATGTAGTTGATGCCATACGTTGGGTATTGGGCGAACAAAAGACATCTGTTTTACGCTCCGAAAAAATGGAGAATGTCATTTTCAATGGTACCCGTAATCGTAAACCATCAGCTTTGGCCGAGGTATTCCTCACCTTTGAGAACGATAAAAACTTATTACCCTCAGAGTACAACACCGTAACTATAAGCAGGCATTACTACCGTAGTGGTGAGAGTGAGTACCGCCTGAACAATGTAAACTGCCGACTGAAAGATATTACCAATCTCTTTCTGGATACCGGAATCAGCAGTGATTCCTATGCTATTATTGAACTGGGTATGGTTAATGAGATACTTAATGACAAAGATAATAGTCGTCGGAAACTGTTTGAACAGGCCGCCGGAATATCCAAGTATAAATCGAGAAAAAAAGAAACGCTGAACAAACTCGAGGCAACACAAGCCGACCTGAATCGTGTGGATGATTTGTTATTCGAAATAGATAATAACCTTAAATCCCTTGAAAGTCAGGCGCGTAAAACCGAACGCTATCACAAACTTAAAGAGGAGTACAAAGAGCTGAGCATACAACTCGCGCTTCATCACCTTAAGGACTACAAAGTCATCTTTGATAACATACAAACTCAACAAACAGAGCAACAGGATAAAAAAATAGTACTTGAAACCGAATTGTTACAGTACGAAGCCAAATTGCAGGCAGACAAGAATGACTTTCTTGAAAAAGAAAAAAATCTATTGCAGGCCCAGCGGAAGTTGAATGAGCTGGTTAGTTATCTTAAGCAAAAGGAGAACGATAAAAATCTGGTAACTGAGAATATCCGGCACCTGAACGAAAAAGTAGAAAACTGGAAACGCCAGAATGATCAGGCATCCATTGCTATTCAGTCTCTTGAGCAATCGATTGCATCTTTTACCGAACGTAAAACAACAGAAGAAACTACACTGATTCAGCTACAAACAGACCTTGAACAGGCTAAATCGAAATTGGAACTTATACGGCTTCAGCATACCGATGCACGACGTACACTCGAAAGTGAAAATCAACAGATGCGGAGTATTGAAAATGAAATTGTTGATTTAGAGAAAAAGATTACCGTGCTTAAAGTGCAAAAAGATAATCTGATACGTGAAACCGATGTAAATGAGCGTGATCTCCAGCAACGAAATGAGGAACGAAGCAGGCTTGCCGAACAGCTTGTTGACCTCGAGCAAAAGGAAAACAGCGAACGCGACGCCATACATCATTTAACGCAATTGGCAGACTCCTCTCAACAACAAATTACTAATTTAGAGACTAAAATAAACGATGTACGTGAAGAACTTAATGCACGCCATCGTTCATTGGATGCCCGTCAGAATGAATTCAACCTGACGAAAAGTTTCATCGAGAACATGGAAGGCTTTCCCGACTCAATCAAGTTCCTGAAGAATAACAGTGACTGGAATAAACAAGCACCACTGTTATCCGATGTCATCAGTGCGCAAAGTGAATATCGTGTAGCTATTGAAAGTTTCCTTGAGCCTTACCTTAATTATTATGTCGTTAACGACATGCAGGAGGCGATGCAGGCTGTAAATCTCCTAAGCAATGCGGCCAAAGGGCGTGCAAACTTTTTTGTGCTGAATGACTTTGAAAACGAAACTGCAGAAACTGCTCCTGCCGAATCAGCAATTCGTGCTCTCGATGTTGTGGAATGCGAAGACCGATATCGTAATCTGGTAAATTACTTGTTACGTAATGTATTTATCGTTGATGAACAACAACAGCTACCCAATCTGAAAGCAACCTTTATTGCCCGAAGTGGTAAGTATATCAGAAACCGTTACGCTGTGAGTGGCGGGCAAGTTGGAGCCGCAGGTGGAAAACGTTTAGGCCGCGTAAAAAATCTTGAAAATCTGAGCAAAGAAATCAATCAGCTTAAGGCTGAAAGTGATCAGTTACGTCAACGACTTCAGGAATTCCAACAGGAACTTGCCTCACTGAAGAGTAACAATCACGATAAACAATTAGATTCCCTTCGCGACACCTACAACCTGACAAGAAACCAAATTACCGGTATCAAAACAAAACTGGAGAATATTGATCGATTCTATGTAGACTTTGATGTTAAGAAGAATTCCATAACCGAGCGTGGTACTGCAATTGATGCCGACCTCTTAATAATGAATGACGTTATTTCACAGAAGCAACAGATAAGAGAAAATCAGCAAGCTAAAATTCAGGAGGCCAATCAACAATTTAACCACATTGATACGCAGTTAAGTGAAGCATCTCAGTTGTTCAATCAAAACAACATCCTGTTCCTGCAACAACAAAATAAAATAAACGCATTCACACAGGAAATCAATTTCAAACGCCTGCAACTGGATGAAACTAACCATAATATTGACCGAAACAAGACCGAATTGGAGTCGGCTTCACGGCAATTGCTCGAACTCGAGTCCAGAAAAAATGAAACGGAAGCCGAACTCATCCTTTTGTATGAGGATAAAACCCGACAGGATAATTTGGTAGCGGATGTAGATCGTATCTTTTACGAAAGCCGCGGTGCAATTAATGAGTTGGAGGAACAAATCCGAAACATCGCAAAACAAAAAGAACATTGCGACCTGCTCTTGAACGAGATGCGTGACAAGGTTAATGATTTAAAACTACAGTTGGCTTCACTCAAAGAACGTCTCGACCTCGAGTTTAAAATAAGTATCGACGACCTCATGGAACAGGAACCCGGCGCAGAACTCAACAAAGAAGATCTGAATGAAAAAGTAGGACGTATGAAAAACCGTCTTGAAAACTTCGGAGAAATCAATCCTTTTGCTGTTGAAGCCTTTAACGAGATGAAACAGCGTGCCGATTTTATTGTTACACAAAAGAATGACCTGGTAACGGCAAAAGAATCATTGATGAATACCATTGACGAAATAGAATCCAAGGCGCGTGAGCAGTTTATGGAAGCATTTAATCAGGTAAAAGAGAATTTTGTTAACGTATTCCGAAATCTGTTTACTGCCGAAGATACCTGCGACCTCATTTTAAGTAATCCTGATAGCCCTCTGGAATCATCAATAGATATTATTGCTAAACCTAAAGGTAAACGCCCTCAAACAATTAATCAGCTATCCGGCGGAGAAAAAACCCTTACAGCCATCTCCCTGTTGTTTGCGTTATATCTGCTTAAGCCTGCCCCATTCTGCGTACTGGATGAGGTTGATGCCCCATTAGATGACGCCAATGTTGGAAAATTTACCGACATCATCCGTCAGTTCAGCGACAAGTCACAGTTTATTCTTGTTACGCATAACAAACAAACGATGGCTTCGGTAGATGTCATCTACGGCGTAACGATGCAGGAAGAGGGTGTGTCGAAAGTTGTTCCCGTCGATTTCCGTCAGCTTCAGGAAGCTGAAGCAGTCTGATTTTATCAGAGCAGTTCATTAAAGTGTCTAACGCCAAGGTATTGTGAGGTGGTGAACCCTTCTGCATGAGTAACACCGATGTATTTACCATACATCAGGTGACGTCCTCTTAGGGCCTCTAAAAATTCAGGCTTACTGATATATGTTTCCGGCTCACCCGATTCCGGATTATGGAATTGTGTGCGGAATGCCCGAATGGCATCCCATTTACGATCCATGTAGCCGGTAATATCGATTAGTATATCCGGTTTTAATTCTTTGTCCTGTATGTAATGCAATACCTTTCTTGGGCGCCAGGCCTCTTGAGCCGTATCATCTATAAAGGTTTCAATTTTTACCAGACCGGATAGGAAAGAAGCAGTAGCCACAAGTTCAGCGGCACGGGCATGATCGGGGTGCCTGTCCTCGATTGCATTGCATAAGATGATTTCCGGCTTGTATTTACGAATCATTCGGATAACCTGCAGTTGATGCACTTCATCATTTGTAAAAAAACCATCTCTCATATTAAGGTTTTCACGGATTTTGATACCCATAATACCGCCGGCATTTGAGGCTTCCTGGTCACGTTGTGCTGGAGTGCCCCGGGTACCCAACTCGCCACGTGTTAAATCAACAATACCGCATGCGTAACCGGAGTCCACATGCTTAATTAATGTTCCCGCACAGCTGAGTTCAACATCATCGGGATGAGCTCCAAAGGCTAGGATATCTAGTTTCATCGGCAGTTTTTTTATGGACAAAGGAACAAATAAAACGACTTGTAAACGATGGCAATGGATTTTGCTTGCCTTAGTTTATAGATTAACTAACAAGCCCTGCATTTCACTAACAGGCTCCTATCCTACTTCCTGAGGGTATAACAGCCCCCTTCTTAATAATTACAATACCATCAACAATTGCATAGTTTGGCGCATCCTCATCGGGCAGGTGGTCGGCACCTCGAATGCAGACATCATTTCCTATTCTGCAGTTTTTATCCAGTATTGCCTGCTCAATTGAACACCGTTCACCTACACCGGTGCCCGGATGCTGAGGCTCTATTCCCTGTCCGGTGGACTGATAAAAATCGGCGCCCATCATGTAGGCGTTTCTGATTACAGTGCCTTGACCAACTCGTGACCGTATTCCAATGATACTGTTTTCAATAAGTCGGGCATTAATGATACAACCATCTGCCACCAGCGCCTCGTTTAGATGAGTGCCAAACAATTTGCTTGGGGGCAATAATCGTGGATGGGTATATATTTTACGCTGTACATCAAAAAGATTGAATCGTGGTGAAGCCGAAGTGAGCTCAATGTTAGCCTCATAGAATGAACGGATGTTTCCTATATCCGTCCAATAGCCATTGAATTCGAAACTTGCAACACGCTTACCACTGTTGATCGCTTCGGGAATAATTTCTTTACCAAAATCGTTTGCCGCCGGATACTTATTAAATAGCTCTTCCAGCGTGTCTTTATTAAATATGTATATGCCCATATTGGCCAGATAAACACATCCGGCTTTTTCATTCTCTTCGCTTACCGGCGATTTCCAATTAATTAATTCATTGTCTTTCGGCTTTTCAATGAATGAACCGATTAATCGTTCATCGTTTACTTTCATAATACCAAAGCCGGTGGCATCTCTTGCTGAAACGGCTGTTGTGGCAATAGTCAGATTTGCTTTTTTTGAAATATGATAGTGTGCCAGAGCCTCGAAATCCATCTGATATAATTGATCGCCTGATAGAATGAGGATATAATCAAAATCGTGATTAACTAAATGATGCATACTTTGCCTGACCGCATCAGCCGTACCCTGATACCACTCCTTGCTTCCGGGAGTTTGTTCTGCAGCCAGAATATCAATAAATCCGGGGTGAAATACATCAAAGTGGTAGGTGTTTTTAATATGGGCATTAAGCGATGCACTGTTAAACTGAGTTAAAACAAATATTCGCTTCACACCACTGTTGATACAATTCGAAATAGGTATATCAATCAGACGGTATTTACCGGCAATAGGCACGGCAGGTTTGGAACGTTTTTCCGTAAGCGGAAATAATCGGGTACCGGCGCCACCGCCCAGTATGAGACAAACCATTTTAATCATATCATCGTTTTTGATTTTGTCAGGTATTCGTATATCGCAAGGTACGGTTTAATTGCTTCATTCCAGGAGAAATCGATTTGCATATTTTCTATGCTGATGGAATCAAGCAATTCAGGATTTTGAAATAATGAAACAGCTCTTTTCAGACCGTTGTATAGTTCGTCTACTGTAGCATTTTTTATCTTAATACCTCGTGGAGATGCATCCGTAAGATCAGTTACGCTGTCACGAAGGCCGCCGATATCATTCACAATCGGTATCGTACCATAATGCATGGCATACAATTGATTAAGCCCGCAAGGTTCAATGCGGGATGGCATAATCAGAAAATCGGCCGAGGCATACATGCGATGGGATAATGGTTCATTGTAACCCTGCGCATACTTTACGTGGGCTGAATGTTTTACCGAACACAAGCGAAGCATCTGTTCTATATCTGCAGATCCGGAACCCAACAGGAGCATATATACCTCGGTCTGTTGCAGTAATTTGTTGATGGCATCCGGAATTAAATCGGCACCTTTTTCATAGACCAATCTACCGATGAAAATGAATAATGGCTTTTCGAACTTGAAGCCATAATCACGACACAGAGATTCTTTATTTGCCTTTTTAAATTCCCGGGAAAGCGAGCCTTCCCGTAAATGATCGATATAGCGATCCCGGTCAGGGCTCCATACTTCGCCATCAATTCCATTAATTATCCCGAAACATTTTTGATGTTCTTTTTGAAAAAGAGTTTCCAACCCATTCGCAAATTGCATCAGCTCTTGCAGGTAGCCTTTAGATACTGTTGTAACAGCCTGCGCACATTTAACGGCACAAGCCATAGGATTAATGGCATCATTCCAATCCAGCAAGCCATATACCTGTGAAGGTAAATATGGTAAAAGGTATTTTTTGTCCCAGCTGAAGGCACCCTGATAAAGACCGTTATGTATAGTGAAAACAGTTGGAATCGATCTTAATGCGTGAAACTCGGGACCGCATTGCATAAATAAGGGTATCAATCCGCAATGATGATCGTGAACGTGAATAAGCTTTGGTTTGGTCTGAAACTGCTTAACCCAGTTTAAGACAGCCAATTGAAAAGTGATGTACCGTTCCGGTTCGTCGTGGTAGGGATATCCGTTTTCACGCGTGTAAATACCTCTGCGAAGAAACAAATCATTCAATTCAACCACGTAGAGTGGAAAGCCGAGAGTACCGGTAGTTTCCCGTAATACTCTAAAACCCACATCGCCATAATACCACCTAAAGCTACCGGCATAATCAACGGCAAATGAGGCCTGATTAAGCCAGGGCGTGTCGTGTTTAGGCATGATGAGTGCCGTAGAAAGATTAACCTGATTCAGATATTTAGGAAGCGCCCCTGCCACATCGGCAAGCCCCCCGACTTTTGCCGCCGGATAACATTCAAAGGAACAGTGCAATATGTCCATTGTTCTTATTTATCGTGGAAGAACAATGCCCGCAATTCATTGGCGTCTTCCACCTTCATTCTGCCTCCCAGTACAAGTCTGACCTGACGTCTGCGCAAAGCACCATCATATAATTTTTTATCGTGATCTGTTTCGGGGATAAGTTCGAGATTAAGCGGAGCCGGCTTGCCTTCATTGTTCAGACTCACAAAGGTAAAGTAGGCATCATTGCTTTTAACCTTACGTTTTCCATAATCTTTATGAACCCAAACTTCCAGATAAACCTCCATTGAGGTTCTGAACGTGCGGGAAACTTTGGATTCTATGGTGAGCACATCGCCAACATTGATTGGCTCGTGAAACGACACATTATCTACCGATGCAGTAACCACGGGCGATTCAGCAAGTTTGGATGCGGCAATAGCCGAACAGATATCCATCCAGTACATCAAACGACCTCCGTGCAGATTACCCAAATTATTAGCATCTTTTATCTGAACAAGTTCGGTCATAATGGTTAACGTATCCTTGGGATATTTCATAATTCATTTTTTTAGTTTAACAATCAAAGTTCATTTAAAACGGCATCATTATATAACCTATAGCTTAATAACCATCAATTGGTTATAGATTAAATCCTGATGCACTTTGGCTAAACGGATTGTTCAACGATATTTTTTTTTATGATGTTTTTAAATCATACAACAAAACACGTACTATTGCACCTTGTTTTTAATTAGTCTAAATAAAATTAATGAAATTCATTTTTTTGTTGTTTTTAACCGCTTTTTTCATAAAACAGATAAAGGCGCAAACGACAGTTGACGATACCATTACGGCAAAATGCATAGACCAGATTATCATCACAGGAACAAAGATTAACTCTGTTCCGGGATCCTGTCAGTTAATTGGTCAAAAAACATTGGAAAAACTAAATCAAACGAATATCAATAATCTAATTAAAACGATACCCGGAGTATGTGTGCGAGATGAAGAAGGTTTTGGGTTAAGACCAAATATTGGATTGAGGGGAACACAAGTAAACCGAAGTGCAAAAATCACGCTCATGGAGGATGGTATTTTGATAGCACCCGCCACCTATGCTGACCCATCGGCTTACTATTTTCCAAATCTATCGCGCTTGCAGGGTATTGAAATACTTAAAGGAAGTAGTCAGATTAAATATGGTCCCTATACCATTGGTGGTGCATTAAATCTGATTACACATCAAATACCGGAATCATTTCAAATACACACATCGTTAGGCTACGGCAGTTTCAATACGACTCAGTTCAGATTACGCTTGGGCAATAGCTATAATCATTTTGATTACCTGATCGACGCAAATCACTGGGCTACCCGAGGTTTTAAAGAACTTGATTCAGGTGATCCGACCGGTTTTACCCGACGAGACATTATGGGTAAATTCCGGTGGCACACACAAACCAAAAATAAATTACAGCAATCACTGACATTCAAATTCGTTAACGTATCGGAAGAAGCACAAGAGACCTATCTTGGACTTACTTATTCCGATTATCAGTTGAATCCTTATTACCGATATGCGATTACGCAACGCGATCAACTCGATTTAACGCACGGCCACTATTCGTTACACCATATTATTTCACCTGTAAAAGGGTTGAGCCTATCATCCACGATTTATTATTCAACTACATTCAGAGATTGGGGCAGAGCAAATACTGCCGATGGAATATCCCTGACCAATATTATTAATAACCCTGAAGATTATCAATTATCCTACCTGATGATGAAGGGAATAGCATCCGGACCCGTTGCATATCAAAATGCGGCCCGCACCTATTATTCCAGTGGTATTCAAAGCTATGCGAGTTATCAGTTCAACACAAATAAAACGGCTCACAAGTTTCATTTGGGTATTCGTTATCATACGGATCAGGCTGATCGGAGAGCAACGCTATCGGAGTATACTATGTCCGGAGGCGAGATGCAACTCGTTTCGATAGGTCCGAATGGGAACAGAGAAAATCAGATACGTGATGCAGAGAGTTTTGCGGCATCTATCAGTTATGACTTCAGATACAAGGGTTTAAAACTAAGTCCCGGGCTACGCTATGAAAAAATTAATTTCAGATTCAGTAACTATGGCAGTGACGATGCAATGCGCACCGGAATAAATTTAGTGCGAGCTACCAATAGCTTAAACCTATTACTTCCCGGCATCGGTTTTAATTACTACTTCAATGAACAGCTGAATCTTTTCGGAGGAATTCATAAAGGGTTTTCACCTCCAGGTATGCCTGCAATTAACCCGTCTATGTCTCAAGCCATATCCGAAACATCCACGAATTATGAAAGCGGATTGCGCCTGGAACGTAATGGCATGAATCTTCAATCTTCCCTTTTTATGAATTTCTATGAAAATATTCTTGGCTCCGACAACATTTCAGGAGGTGGTGCCGGAACAGGCGATATGTTTAATGCAGGAAATGCCCTGATCAGAGGATATGAACTCAATATGACCATAGATGTTCTTCGGCTTTGGAAGAGCAATAACGCAATAGCACTTCCGGCTATGCTGACCTATACGTTCACCGATGCCCGATTTATGGAAAACTTCACCAACGCAGGTGGTGATTGGGGAAATGGAATTATTCATCGATACGATTTTATCCCATTTGTTACCCCACATATGCTCACTGCCGGTTTATCTCTTGAAACGAAATCCATACAGGCAAACATCACCTGGCGCTATACCGGAATCACGCGCACAAAGCCCGGACAGGGCGAACTCGTATTTTCACAGTATCACATTCCTGCCGGCGATGTTAACGCCCTGTCAGATTTCAGTATCATCGATGTTACAGCAAATTATCAGATTTCTGATGTGCTAACCTTGTTTATCCTGATAAATAACCTGACCAACAGTAGCGCCATTGTAGCCAATTTGCCCCAGGGTTACCGTCCGAATATGCCTCTTAGTTTTAATTCAGGAATAAAATTTCATTTTATTAAAAACAAGTAACTAAACGCTAACAAACTTCACATCGATTATTTTGTTAATCATTAAATAACTTGCAAAGTTATTTTTACTAAACGCAAGCCACTCATAAACTTTATGAAACGATACTCATCAGTTACAATCATTTTATATTTATTATTCAGCTATCAATACGCAAGAGCGCAAGGATGCAGTGATGCCGGATTTTGTTCCTTGAATAATCTAAAACCCGAGCCATCTGACAGCGTCAATTTATTTAAAAACCACATTAGGTTTGGTGCATTCGGTGGGTTAGGTGCAAAAGGAATTTTCATCTTTGGCCATTACAACGAGTTTGACCGACTCATCGGAAAGCACGTAAATGTCAATGTCAAAGTGACTTCATTGGCTCAAACCGGCAATGAAGTAAGTGTTATTGGTTTGGGCGATGTATTTATAACCGCCGGTGTGCGGTTGGGAAAACAAATCCGCTTCACTAATGGAATTAAGATACCGTTATCCGATGGCAACCGCTTATATAATAATGCGCCTTTACCAATGGATTATCAGTCCAGCTTAGGAACGTATGACTTCATTTCGGGAATCTCATGGTTTTGGAATAAATGGCAATTTGTTGCCGCCTATCAGCAACCGATCACACAGAATAATAACGCCTACCTAAATACTTTTTATCCCGAAGATTCGCCACTGCGAGATTTTATTTCAACAAACAACTATATCCGTAAAGCCGATGTGATGTTTCGTGCGGCGTATACGAGTATTCGAACATCAAAACGCGGACTCTTCTCACCCGGGCTATTAGCTGTTTATCATCTGGGAGAGGATTCCTATATAAATGAAAATGGCAGTCGCACGAATATTGAGAACTCGGATGGCCTTACGGTAAATACTAATTTCTACTGGGATTATGAACTAAGCGAGAAACATGTATTTCAATTGAATGCCGGTGTTCCGGTTTATGCTCGCAACTTCAGACCCGACGGATTAACCCGCAATGTTATTCTAACTGCCGAATTCAGAGTACGATTTTAATCATATAATCGCAACAGAAAATTATGTTTATTTACCTGAACTAAAATGCAGGTAAATGAGTACCATTCCCGAAAACTATTTAGCCGTTCATTATATCACGCGCAGTAATTGGCTGAGAGCCGCAGTGCTTGGTGCCAACGACGGCATTATTTCCGTATCCAGTTTGGCAATCGGTGTAGCTGCCGCCGGGGGTGGAACGGATGAGATCATTATAGCCACATTAGCCGGGCTCGTTGCCGGGGCTTTGTCGATGGCCGCCGGTGAATATGTATCCGTAAGTTCACAAACTGATGTTGAACAGGCTGATATAGAACGTGAGCGCATCGAACTGCAGGAGGAACCGGAATTTGAACTTGAACGATTGGCTGAAATCTATGAACGTCGGGGCTTAAAGAGAGCCACCGCAATGCTCGTAGCTAAAGAACTTACCGAACATAATGCTCTGGATGCGCATATGCGTGATGAACTGGGTATCACCGAAACATCACAGGCAAAACCGATACAAGCGGCATTTGCCTCGGGGGCCGCGTTTACTGCAGGCGGACTACTCCCATTGATCGTTACGTTCCTTGCACCTACTCCATACACTGAATATATCCTCTACGCCTGCGCTATAATATCCCTGGCCATATTGGGCTCGGTATCAGCAAAAACAGGTGGCTCCGGCATTTGGAAAGCGGTAATTCGTATTACCTTTTGGGGAACAGTAGCCATGGGCCTTACTGCTTTGGTTGGCTATCTGTTTGGGGTCAATGTTGCCTGATCATTATTAATTTAAACATGCAACCATGTTAGTTAAAAATAAAGTAATTGTTGTTACGGGTGCCGGAAACGGCATTGGCAGAGAAACGGTCATTCAACTCGTCCAAAAAGGCGCACGCGTAGCGGCTGTTGATCTGAATAATCATTTTCTCGATGAGACGAAATCGATAATTAATCCCAATGAAAGAACGCTAAGCCTTCATGTAGCTGACATCAGCAATCGCCGGGCTATTGATCAGCTGGTGCTTGATGTTATTGCCTTTCATGGACAGGTAGATGCCGTAGTGAATATCGCCGGAATCATTCAGCCTTTTATAAAAATCAATGATCTCACGTATGATACCATTGAACATATCTTGAATGTTAACTTTTATGGAACCGTTTACCTGACCAAGTCGTTTCTGCCACTTTTGTTAGAACGCCCCGAAGCACATATCCTCAATGTATCCAGTATGGGCGGTTTCTTACCCGTTCCGGGACAAGCAGTTTATGGAGCATCTAAAGCTGCTGTTAAATTATTTACTGAGGCTCTCAGTGCCGAACTGGAACAAACTCGTGTAGGTGTTACTATTGTATTTCCGGGGGCAATAGAAACTAATATCACAGCTAATTCGGGCGTTAGTATAGATATAGACCCTGCAATTAGAGCTAAAGCTAAAAGTATGCACCCGTCTAAAGCGGCCGGATTAATTATTGAAGCCATTGAAAAAAATATTTTCAGAGTAGTTATCGGTTCTGATGCCTCATTTATGGATAAGCTAAGCCGCTTAGCTCCGGTTTATGCCAAGAACTTAATCAGTAAAAAAATGGCATTTCTGTTAAACAAAAAATCTTAACGACTATGATGATAGCTACTGTAGATAAAACTGAATATTTCAGTTAAAAGATTATTTTCGCAAACCCATTTATGCCCGGGTGGCGAAACTGGTAAACGTTGCGGTCTCAGAAGCCGTTGGGATTTCCCTTGTGAGTTCGAGTCTCACCCCGGGCACTTTAATTGTTTTTTTTAACAATGCTTATATTCGTTGTCATGACGAATTTCTTACCCTTACTCACTTTAGTATTAATCCTTTCAGAGATATCAATATCCACTGACGCAAAAGCGCAGGAGCAATGGCTTCAATCTCCGGAGCGGGGAAAAGAATTTATTGAGAACAAAGGTCAGTTTGATCAGTATGCCTGCGAACAAAGTGGACCAATACGATATGCCTTGGATGAGGGCACCACGAAAATATTATTTGGTGAAAAAGGAATTGTTTACTACTTCTTAAATAGCAACAAAGTTCCAAAAAGCGAACGCGCAGAACAAAAGAAACAAATCAATGCTCATGCTGATTTAGAACAAGACAGCTGGGCGTATATCTCCGGTAAATACCTGTTCGAATCAGACCGTGTATGGATGACTTGGAATCACGCATCCACTCCAACAATTGAAACAGCTGAGAAGTCAACGGCCTATCACAGTTACACGTTTCGTGATAATCATAAGTATAGGAATATCAGTTACATACCGGCATTTAAACAACTAACATATCACGAACTGTATCCGGGTATTGACATGTATGTTAACATTCACGAAGATGGCGGATACAAATACACGTATCAACTCAAGCCAGGAGCTGATTTATCATTAATAGAATCCATTTACAGCAGAGATATTACAATTAAAGATGGCGCAGTTCACATTCCTACCCGATTCGGAGATATCATTGATCATAACCCGCTTGCATTTTATACTGCGAGTCAAGAGCAAATACCTATAGAGTTTCATTCAAAAAATACAAGGCAAATTCAGTTTAGTATTGGCGATTATCAGCACAACGCTGAAATAACGATTGATCCCTGGGTTCAGACACCCAACTTTAATACCAGCTGGAAATGCGTTTGGGAATGTGAACGTGATGCCACCGGTAATGTCTATGTGATCGGTGGCATAGAGCCCATGCAGGTGCTTAAATACAATGCTGCCGGAACACTGCAATGGACTTATAACACTCCCTATGATACCTCAAGTGTATGGCTTGGCACCTTCGCAACCGATGATGCCGGCAACTGCTATGTTACGGCCGGATCGACTGCCCAAATTCAAAAAATCAACACCTCGGCTGTACTTCAGTGGAATAACACAAGTCCCGGAGGTTTATTATCCAGTTATGAATTCTGGAGTATTTCATTTAATTGCGACCAGAGCAAATTAATTGTTGGAGGAACCGGTGGATCCGGTTTACAGCTTTTGGCCTCCGTTTTTGATATTGATGTAAATTCCGGAAATATCCTTAGCACACAGAACTATACACAGGGGCAGGTTTTCAGCATACCACCAAGTATTGAAGAAGTTCGAAGTATCTGTTCATCACCTAATGGCAAATTTTATTTTTTAACTCAGGATACCATCGGAGCGTTTAATCAAAATCTATCGCTATGTAGCTCGGGTAGCAGTCTAATTTTTAAAAACAGTAGCACGTATAATTTTGGTTATAAGTGCGAAAACTATCGGTTCGATAATTCCGGCATCTGCGCAATTAAAGCAAACAATCAGTTTCTGTACACTCAGAACGGCACAAGCGTACACAAGAGAAATCTATCTGATGGTTCAATTATTCTCAGTGCCCCCATACCGGGGGGAGGTAACTCTCCGGCACTTGGTGAAAACTCGGCCAACAACAGCGGTATAGATATCGATGATTGTGGTAACATCTATGTAGGCTCTCAGAATGGTGTTTCTAAATTTGATGCTAATCTGAATCTGATTGCTTCGTACCCAACGTCATTTAACGTGTATGATGTGCACGTTAATTCAGGAGGTGAACTTATTGCCGCAGGAAGTACCGGTAATTCGTCATCCGGCAACAGAACCGGATATATCCAATCTATTAATGTGAGTGCCTGTGGTATACTTACTGTAAACTGCTGTGATGCCTCAATATGTCCGGCTTCTAATTTATGCAGTACAAGTGCCTCGGTTCAGTTAACTGCGGCTACCGCAGGCGGAACGTGGAGTGGTCCCGGAGTTTCATCAGGCGGCTTATTTAACCCGTCGCTTGCCGGTGTAGGCACACATACGATTATCTATACATTACCCTGTGGTGCAGATAGTATCCAAATGATTATCAGTCCTTGCCAGGATTTAACTGCCTGCCTTGAACCGGATGGTACCGTTACGGTGTCAAACGGAATTGCCCCATACTCCTGGTCTTATTTTCAACCCGCCACCAGTACCCCAATCACTAATGAGGCTGAATGCACGGCCTGTGGATATACGTGGTTTTTTGGCACGTGCCTCAATGGATTTTTTCCTGCTACCTCTTGCGATACACCTGAGCAATGGGTTGTATTCTCCACACAAACAAATGCATCTATACCAAATGGCATTACTGAATTTCAGATTACCGATAATGCGGCTACCACAACACTGTTTAATATCGGCAATCTGCAACCTTGCACCGTTTGTCCAACCATTGCCATAGACACATTAAACCTGACGAATTGCTCCTGTACCGGAGATAATGATGGTGCTATCTCAATTATCGCAATCGGCGGCACTGCTCCTTATGCATATTCCTGGAGTTCAGGAAATGGTAGCTCACAAATCAGTAATCTAACCGCAGGCGATTACACCGTGACCATAACCGATGCCAACTCCTGCACCGGCAGTTACACAATCAGCATCACAGAGCCGGCAAACACTCCTTTACCGAATATACAATTTAATATCACCGATACCCTGTTGTGTTTAACTGATAGTACAGTGGTCTCAAACAGCAATATTGAAACCGGCGTAACGTATAGCTGGTCATTTGGAAATAACCCTCCGATAAATAATGTCAACACCATAACCATTCAGGCTTCTGATTTGGGATTAGGTTCGCATATCCTTAGCTTAAGCGGAACGAATTCTTGTGGAAATGCATCCGTAACGCAGGTTATCACCGTAATTGACTGTACCATTCCACCACCGGTTGCCAATTTCACTGTGAGTGCCGATTCAATCTGTATAGGTGACTGCGTTAGTTTCAACAATTTCAGCACCTATGAAAACGGAGCCACATTCTCCTGGTCCTTTGAAAATGGTACACCATTGCTATCATCAACACTGGATCCCGGTTCGGTATGTTTTGCTATACAAGGCATAGCAATTGTTAAATTAGTTGTAACCAATCCCGACGGGCAGAAAGACAGTTTGTCGCTCAGCTTATTCATTGATGACTGCCAAACTCCCCCACTCGCAAAATTCAGTACTGATGAAGATGTAATTTGCTCGGGTGAATGTGTACGTATTTCCAATGAGAGCTCGGCTTCCATTAATGCCACCTATGAATGGACATTTGATGGCGCAACGCCCTCATCTCATTCAGGAGTTACACCTCCCGATATTTGTTACGAACTTGACGGCACGTATTCCATATTATTGATTGTATCCGACACCGGTGGTATTGACACAGCGGTTACTTCCATTACGGTAAATTATTGCATCGATATACCCAACGCATTTTCTCCAAACAGTGATGGATTAAATGATGTATTTCGCGTCATCTCATCAGGAGCATTTAGCAATGTTGATCTAAAAATATATAACCGATGGGGCCAATTGATTTTCGAGTCTGCCGGTGTAAACAACGGATGGGATGGCACGTTTAAAGGCATACCTGCTAACGTAGGCGTATATGTATATACCGTAACGGTTCGTTTGGCTAACGGAGAAACCTTTATAAAAAATGGCAATGTAACCCTGCTCAGGTAAAGCCTTTACTTATTGGTCAGTACCACAAACGGGCAAATCATTTCTTCCATACTGATGCCGCCATGCTGGAACGTATTTTTGTAATGATTTACGTGGTAATTATAATTGTTGGGATAAACAAAAAAGAGATCTTCCCTGGCAAAAATGAACGATGAGCTTACGTGTGGCTGAGGCAGTTTTGCCTCGTTGGGGTTTCGCACCTCGAGCACGTCCTTTTTATTATAGTTCAGATTACGACCGTGTTTATACCGCAGATTGGTAGTGGTTTCGCGGTCGCCGATCACCTTTGATGGTTCTTTAACCCTTATGCTACCGTGATCGGAGGTAATGATGATGTTTACTTTTTTATCGGCCAAACGTTGCATAGCCTGAAACAATGGCGAATACTGAAACCAGCTCCAGGTAATCGACCGATAGGAGGTTTCATCACCGGCAAGTTCCTTGAGTACCTGCATTTCGGTGCGGGCATGTGAAAGTAAATCCACGAAGTTGTACACAATAACATTCAACTGATTATTACACAAATTAAGAATATTATCGACCAATTGCTTCCCATCATTTGATGATACCACCTTGGTATAACTATGTCTGATATTGAGTTTATTTCTGATAATTTGATCGGCAAGAAAATCCGATTCATGCTTGTTCTTACCTCCCTCTTCTTCATCATTTAACCAATAGTTAGGAAACTTCTTTTCAATATCCAGGGGAGTTAATCCGGAGAATATGGCATTTCTGCTGTACTGTGTTGTTGTCGGCAATATGGAGTAATGGTAGCTTTCATCAGCAAGGCGAAATAAATCTGTTAAGGCCGGTTGTATGATACGCCATTGGTCGTAACGCAGATTATCTATTAAGAAAACAAACGTAGGCACATCCTGCTGTACTAAAGGAAATACTTTCTTTTTAAACAGCGTATGCGACATAACCGGTGCCTGCTGATCATCTTTCATCCACAAGAGATAGTTTTTATTGATAAACTTGAAGAATTCAGTATTCGCCTCCTTTTTCTGCATATTCAGCACATCGCGCATCTCCGCTGATTTTGACTTATCCATCTCCAACTCCCAATAAATTAATTTACGATACGCCTCAGCCCATTCCTGATAATCCAGTCCACTGCTCAATTGCATCATTAACTGCTGAAATTGCTGTTGATAGGCGGATGTTGTCTTACTGCTGATCAGTTGCCTGCCCTCCAGTAACTTTTTAAGAGATAGTAAAATCTGATTCGACTTTACCGGTTTGATAAGATAGTCACTGATTTGTGAGCCGATTGCCTCCTCCATGATATTTTCCTCTTCATTTTTAGTGATCATCACAATAGGCATCTGTGGCAATAAATCCTTAATCCGTGTTAGGGTTTCGAGCCCCGATAATCCGGGCATCTGTTCGTCAAGAAAAACAATGTCGATGGGTTGAGTCTTAACTAAATCAACAGCATCTACCCCATTGCTTGCTGTAATTACTTCATAACCCTTATCCTGCAGAAAGAGTATCTGCGGCTTGAGCAATTCAATTTCATCATCGCACCATAATATTGTAGCCTGACTCATAAGTGTTGTGTTTTGTGTTGGTAAAGATGATTGATTCTGCCAATTAGTTTTCATTTTTGTGTAATCGAATTAAAAAGATGAATAAAAAGAAAATCGTAAACGATCCAGTATATGGATTTATTACAATTCCGGATGAATTGATTTTTGACCTGATACAACATCCCTGGTTTCAGCGTTTACGACGCATACAACAACTGGGCCTCTCTAATCTGGTATATCCGTCAGCCGTTCACACGCGGTTTCAGCATACGCTTGGAGCCGTTCATTTGATGGGACTTGCCCTTGAAGTGCTCCGCAGTAAAGGGATAGACATTACCGATGAGGAAAAACAAGCCGCTTCGATAGCCATCTTACTACACGATATTGGTCATGGGCCATTCTCTCACGCCCTGGAAAATATTCTGGTCCCCCTTCATCATGAGCAGGTATCTGATTTAATGATGAAGGCATTATGCCACAGCGTTGATGACCGCATCCGATTAGCTCTGGAAATATTCAACGACCAGCATCCGAAACGATACCTTCATCAGTTGGTCAGCGGACAACTTGATGTTGACCGCCTCGATTATTTGAATCGCGACAGCTTTTTTACCGGTGTGGCTGAAGGCGTAATCGGATACGACCGCATTATTAAAATGCTCAATGTTAAAGACGGACTTTTGGCTATAGAGGAAAAAGGGATTTACAGCATTGAGAAATTTATTATTTCCCGACGCCTGATGTACTGGCAGGTTTATCTGCATAAAACGGTAGTATCTGCTGAACAAATGCTGATCCAAATTATTCGCCGGGCCAAAGAACTGGCGCAGTCCGGCGAGTCGTTATTTGCCACTCCGGCATTGCAGTACTTTCTGATGCGCTCCAAGCTGGATCTATATGAAAGTAGTGCCTGGTTACCTCATTTTGTATTACTGGATGATTCTGATGTATACAGTGCCATAAAAGTATGGCAGAGTCATCCCGACACGACACTATCCCTGCTATGCCGTCATTTAATGAATAGGATACTTTTTAAAGTTGAGTTCCAGAAGAGCATGTTTACACCTTCACAAAAAGAAGAAAAAAAGAAACGGGTTTCGCAGAACCTCTTGAATCATAAGGAAGCTATTCCCAAGTATTTTCTGTTAGAGAACAGCACCAGTAATTCGGCCTACAGTAAGCAAACGGGCCCGATATGGATATTACTTAAAAGCGGCGAACTTCGCGATATTGCTGAAGCAAGCGATCAGTTAAATATCTCCGTATTGAGCGAGCCTGTAATCAAACACGTTATGTGCTGGCTTGATGAACCTTTATAAAAAATTGTTTTATCCAGCAACAGACAATATATAACCCTATGAATACGTTTTTCAATAAAAAAACATTATGAAGATGCAACTACATTTTTCAATCATGAGCCTAACCTTAATTGGATTTGGGTTTCTATCTGCTTCTAGGATTATTGATGTAAAACACGACTTTGTTAAAATCGACAATAACCTATTCACATCGCGCCACGAGGTAACCAATGCTGAATACAACGAATTCCTGAAATCATTATTAAATGAACAACAATGGGATGATCACGCAATTTGTATATATGACTCCACTCAATGGCTAAAAAAATTATCCAATGCTGAAACAAAGCCCTTAGCACTAAGTTATCATTCAAATAAACGTTACGACAACTATCCGATTGTAAACATTACCGCGGATGGCGCTTATGGCTATTGCAGGTGGCTTACAGAAAAGTATAATAACAACCCAAAAAGAAAATATAAAAAAGTCATCTTTCGATTACCCTCTGAACAAGAATGGATGAAAATGATTGCCAACGACACTAAGAATAGCACGCATAACAATTATAATATTAAAACCAAAAATCAATCAAACGGCATATACGATCATGTTTCGGATGGTGGATTGTTTACTACAGCTAGTAGTCAATACAAACCAAACAATAAAGGGGTATTTGATGTAATCGGAAATGTAGCGGAAATAACTGCAGAAGGTTATTTGAAAGGCGGAAGTTGGGATAATGAATTTGCTGAATGCTCAAGTGAAAAAAGGCAAAACTATAACTTACCCGACCCCAGAGTTGGATTCCGAATATTTATGGAGATTCTAGAGAAATAATCAATACAAATCAATTCGATAGTTAATTTTAGGGGATAAATTAATAATTATGACACTGGACGAACTAAAAGAGAAAATAAAATCCGGTAAATACCCCAGGCGATACAGATATTTTGGTGGCGCTAACCTTATTATTACGGATGATCCCAATAGAAACTATCATGATGGCGACATTGTAGTCTGCTGCGAGCATGCCGGATCACTAAGCTGGTTAGTTGAACAATTAAAGCAGGTTTACTTCTCGGAACTGGATTATGCAAACAAGTATATATTCTACCCAAGAATAGGTATACATATGCAACAAGCACTGAATTCCAATTCATCTTTACCGGATGCCATGCTTAAGGTTATAGACGAGATTCAGCGTGAATGGCATAAAAAGTAACTTTCAATCAGTCGGAAACTCGCAATGGTATAAGGCTATCTATTTGGGATAACCTTTTTTATTTTATTATCGTTAAAGACAGAACTGAATTTATTACTGATATCTGTTTATGGAAAAATTAGAAATGATTCATTCTATAAGAAAACGGTTTCCCGGTGAGGTTAAGCCTACCATTACCTCGATAAAATATTGTCAGGATGCATCTTCGGCATACCTGGAAATAAGTCACGTAAACCGATTAAAACCACATTATTTTTCGTTGAGCCATATCGGGGGCGAAATCCTCAAGGACGAAAACGGAAACGATGCAGATATCATTCCTATGTTTAATCCTGAACTGGATATAGTCGATAATGCAGGTATACTCTTGTATCTTGATGTGTACAGTTTTATGCTTTGCATCGGCGCCATATTTAAGAAGGATGCCATCAACCGCATTGCGAATTCACACGGCATATAACTGTTTCTGATTGCGTAAAAGCAACCGACAAAATCGATTAGGCCAAGTTGTATATCTAAGCCTTATCCTGAATCATACGAGTTACCTTAACCACAAGTGCTCTGGGCAGAAAACGAACAGAATTCGCCATCAGGTAGTTCATCATACCATGTATGGCAACGGTTTTTCCTTTCATCATAGAGGCATAACCATATTCCGCAACTTCCCTGGATGAGGGCAATTTCTTACCCTTAACCAGATTACTTTCCTCCATAGCCGCTGCGGCCTGAAAACCGCTCTCTGTTGGCCCGGGGCAAAGTGTCGTAACACTTACTCCTTTATTGCTTACTTCATTATCCAGCGCTTCTGAAAAACTTAACACATAAGCTTTGGTTGCATAATACACAGCCATAGTCGGTCCGGACTGAAAAGCGGCTGTTGATGCCACATTTAATATTTTTCCACTTCCCCGCTTCACCATATCCCGAACATACAATTTTGTGAAATGTGTTAGCGTAGTTATATTCAGGTTTATCATCTGTAGCTCCTTATTCCAATCCGTCTCTACAAACATGCCAAAATCACCAAAACCGGCATTATTCACCAGATAGTCAATTTGTATTTGCTGACTTTTAATCTCATCATAAACCTCCTGAGCGGCATGAGGTAGCGAGAGGTCTTTGCCTATGGTATAGACCGTGATTTTATACTGACGTTCCAACTCCGCTTTCAGCTCATCCAATTTGGCTTTGTTACGTGCAACTAAAACTAAATTGCCGCCCTTTGAGGCGTGAACTTTAGCTAATTCTAAACCGATGCCATTTGATGATCCCGTTATTAATGCTGTTGCCATATTAAATTAATTTATGAATCACAAGATTATAGCGTTTATCTTAAACCTACAACATTGGAGTATAGTCTATACTTGTAAATAACATTTAGCCTTATACTTTTGCCTATATGTTAATCCATCAGTTATCCCGGCGAACAGGAATTACAATACATACGATTCGGTTTTATGAAAAATCCGGTTTATTAAAAGGTAAGCGGAATGAATTTGTTAAATCGAATACGTACAATCACTACGATGAAGAATCGATTGAGCGTTTAGAACTGATTAGAGATGCCAAATCAATTGGCTTTACGATTAATGAAATCAGCCAATTAATTGATGCTTGGTATAGTAATAAAACAAGTACAACCGATAAGCTTTGCGTATTGGATGAAAAACTCATAGAAATTGAGAACGGAATTAAACAACTAAGGGGAAATGAAAAAACGGATTGTACAGTTCAAAGACGATATAATCAACGATGCCTGTTAGTAGCCTTACCATTTCATCTATACCACACTTATTTCTTGATCTGATCCCAGGTTTTCAAACGCACCCCATTTATATCGTATAGGTCATAGGTTGAGGTATAAACCTTATGAAATGTTTTTATCTGATTATTTTTTTCATCAAACTCAATATCGTAGAAGTTACAAGGTATAATCACCTTGCTATGATTCAAATCATATACACCATAGGCATAGTCGCCATTGGCACTATTTTTTATCACAATAGCATAACCGTTGCAGGGTTTAATTAAAGATTTGATATAATCAAAATCTATATGCTCTGTTCCGGTAAGAGCATTGCCACGCAATGAAACAGAGAGTTGCTCTCCGGGCACACTAGTTTGTGCGCTGATGTATGTATAACAGGAATCTTTTTTAAACGATGCGCTGATATATTTCAACGGAAAGGTGTACAATACGGTGTCGGGTGCTTTAAAAAGAACGAGCTCTGCGAGCTTGCCCTCTTTGTAATATTGACAAATAAAATGATTCTGATAAGCATCAAGTGCCTTAGCGATGTAGTTATTCTTTTGAACTAAGATGTCATTCCTGTTATTGATAATCATTGGCCAACCGGGATCTTCCTCATATACCAGAAAATTACTTTCCGGCAACAAAGTAATTGAGACATAATGTTGGGGTATGATGAGTTCGTTATTTTCATTTTTTACACCGTATTTACCATCACTTTCTGAACGGACAATTACATACGATTGGGAAAAAGCCGGCAATGCATTTATGAAAGAAATTAGCATAATGATGATACTCAGTAAAGGTTTGCTCAAATAATAAATTGGTTTTACCGGGTTTCTGTGATGCATGATGTAAGGTTAAGATTATGGTTGATTGCGAATCTAAATCATTTAGATCCAAAGCAGCTAATTCTATTTTTTCATGACATATGGCGTTAATTTGATTATGGTACGGAACGAAATATCGGGATGCACTAGCTGATTAACCTTACTCGATATAGTTATTTGCTCCCGGGGCGCATAGCACGCTAATGCCCCGGAAAGCCCGGAATTTCCAACAAAGGCCGGATCGGCCTGCACGCCAACCAGTCTGAAATAAAAACACTTGCTAGCCCGATGTTTTTGAATCATACCGTGTGCAAATGCTCAGTAATTCCAGTCAATTATAATAATAAAGACATTGTATTTACCTTAAGTTCCGTACCTAAATTCAAGCGGTATTCAAAAAATGGTGTAATACATCCCGGTCTATAAGCTGTTTAATAGAGGTCTATTTTTTTATGATGTTCAATTACAATAAAGGATGCAGACTTGGCTTTAAGGCTATAGCAACATCAACGATTATTATTTAACCAGTTCAGCCAATCCTGTGCTACAAGGTCCCAGTTATAATCATCATAATTATTTGTTCCATCGTCAAGCAGTCCCATATAATTGTGATTTAACCCTACATAGGTTCTAAATGTGAAGTTCTTTTTGCGGTATCGTATTAATTCAGCGCGCAAATAATCATTAAAAGGAGTAATCATATCTAAACTGCCATAACAAATAAAAGTAGGTATTTGTATTCGGGAGAATGATTGAATTGAAGATGCAGAAAAACTGTATATCGATTTAAAGTTTTCGCCAAGTGATGTATCATTTCGACTGCTATCTGCTACTATTGCTTCATAAAGTCGAAAATCGTTATCAACGTAAGTCGTTGTATCATAACGATCTTCCTGTTGTCGTGCCCGTATGATCATCGACATAATTTGTCCACAAGGGTTACCGCTTGCATAAATCAGGTGGGTTATCTTTTTTGATGCTAAAGCCATCTCTAAGGCAATTCGAGCGCCCTGAGAATGACCGGAAACAACTAAGCTTGATGTGCTTCAATTTTAGTTCAACGCCATGCTTTTATTATAGAATGATGTACACGCCGGTAATTCCAATCGAAACGACATTACTGCTGATTTCAGTGAAAACACAGTCTGTTTAAATCAGACTATCAATACAATTACCACTGCGTTAAAAAAAACTCCCCCGCTTTATGGGCGGGGGAGAAAAATTAACTATGGCTACTAGTAATTTTATTTGGCGTTTACTTTTTTATGGTCAGAGAGGAATTTCTCTAGTCCGATATCGGTCAGGGGATGTTTTAGCAATCCCATAATAGCATCGAGCGGAGCAGTTACCACCTGAGCACCTACTTCAGCACAACGTACTATATGTAACGAACTGCGTATGCTGGCGGCAAGTACCTGAGTTTGTATGCCGTGAATAGCATAAATCTGAGCAATTTGCGCTATTAAGGTAATGCCATCCCAATTCTGATCGTCGATACGGCCAATAAATGGTGACACATAGGTAGCTCCGGCTTTACCCGCCAAAATGGCCTGACCGGCAGAAAATACCAGCGTGCAGTTGGTACGTATACCCTGATTGCTCAGATAACGAATGGCTTTTATGCCATCCTTAATCATAGGCACCTTAACAACAATGCCGGGATGAAGGGATGCCAGTTCTTTACCTTCAGCAATAATGCCCTTATAGTCGGTGGCAATAACCTCGGCACTTACATCACCCTTTACCAACTCACATATTTTTACATAATGATCAAATACAGCTTGCTGACCTTTGATACCCTCTTTGGCCATCAGGGATGGATTGGTCGTTACGCCGTCCAGTATGCCAAGATCCTTGGCTTCTTTAATGTCGGCAAGTTTAGCTGTGTCGATGAAGAATTTCATAGTAGATTTAAAAATGGGCAAGTTACTTACAGCGCACCGCTACAACCATTTACCCTTGCTTCCTTCCGAACCTGGGGGAGTTCACAGGAGCTGGTCGTATAAGACTTGCCCACCGCAAATGTAATTGTATTGCTTTTCCTTTTCTAATGAATTACATAAAAAAATTAAAATCATACGTAAAGGGTTTTATTTATTTATATAAATATTTAAATGGTTAAACTTTATATTTAATTGAATTTAAGCTTATTGTATAATTATACAACATAATTAAATAAACAGATTAGCCCGTATTTACTGACCGGTAATTTATTCTGATAGCGAGATAAAGTTTCTTTAGTATTGAATGTATATCTTGCCAGCCAAATCATTACCCCTCATGAAAACACCTTATTACCTGCTGATTATAGTCCTATTCCTAAACGCCTGCACCAGCAAAGAATCGTCCAACCCCTACACCCTCGATCCGCTACCCGGCAACATGGATACCACTATTACACCATCGGAAAACTTTTTCCTTTATGCCAATAATACCTGGTTTAAGAATAATCCAATTCCATCTTCAAAATCTTCCAATGGTATCTTTCAGATGGTTAACGACAGTGTCAATAAAGCCGTTAGAGCAATCTGTGAACAATCAGCCGCCAATAAAACAGCAACAAAGGGAAGCGCTGAGCAAAAAATTGGCGACTTCTATGCATCAGGAATGGATACCCTTGCCATCGAAAAAAATAGCCTTGCTGATATTATACCTGTATTAGACCGCATAAATGCCATTACTGATAACAAGGTCCTAATGGATGTGATGGCCAAACTAACCCTTTTAGATGTTGCGCCACTATTCAGCATTTATGTTTCTATGGACGATAAAATCAGTTCCAAATATGCCGTATTTCTGAATCAGGGTGGTCTTGGCTTACCTGAACGCGATTATTATCTGCTCAACGATGCCGACAATCAATCCATACGAAAAGCCTATATCGAACACAATAAAAAAATGCTCGTGTTATTAGGCGTTGAGGAAAAGTTAGCAGAGAAACAAAGTAATGCTGTTCTCGAGTTTGAAACCAGTCTGGCAAAATCCAGCAGAACCCTTGAGCAACTGCGCGATGTGTATGCCAACTATAATAAGAAATCGCTCAGCGAACTACAGAAATTGACGCCCTCCATAGACTGGTCAATCTATTCAAAAGCTATTGGACTAAATAATATGGACTCGGCCATTGTCGGTCAGCCTGAATTTTTTAAACATATCAATACCCTAATCGGTAAAACATCCCTGGACATCTGGAAATCATATCTGACGCTTCAGTTTATCAATAGCTATGCCCCTTACCTCAGCCATTCGTTCGAACAACAGCATTTTAGCTTTTATGAACAAAACCTGAGTGGCGTGCAGGAGCAGAAACCCAGATGGGAGCGTGTTGTGGAACAGACAAATGTATCCTTGGGCGAACAGATTGGTCAGATTTATGTTCGCGACTATCTGCCGGCCGGAACTAAGGATAAGATGATTGAAATTGGTAAAAATATATCAGCGGTCTATCGCGAACACATTACCAAACTGGATTGGATGAGTGATTCTACCAAGCAGAAAGCCCTGGCTAAGTTGGATAAAGTGAATATGAAGCTCGGCTGGCCGGATAAGTGGCGCGACTACTCTGCCCTTCAGGTGGAGCGTACGTCATATGTCAAAAATGTGATAAATGCCAATGTCTTTGAGGTAAATTATATGATGTCGAAATATGGGAAACCGGTTGACCGCACCGAATGGCACATGACGCCACAAACCTATAATGCCTATTACAATCCAACATCAAACGAAATTGTAATTCCGGGTTGTAACATTATCGTACCGGGTTTCAAGGGCTTACCGGATGACGCAGTCCTTTACGCAATCGTTGGTGGTTCTACATTTGGTCACGAAATAACTCACGGCTTTGATGATCAGGGACGCTTATATGATGGTAACGGAAATTTAAAAAACTGGTGGAGTATTGAGGATAGCATGCAGTTCACCAATAAGGCGCAGATGCTGGCCCAACAGTTTAGTCAGTATACGGTGAACGACAGCCTGCATGTTCGTGGTGAGGCTACGTTGGGTGAAAATATTGCCGATTTGGGTGGTGTGATCATGGGTTATGAAGCATTTAAGAAAACAAAACAATACACCGAAAATCAGATTATTAACGGACTTAGTCCTGATCAACGTTTCTTTCAGGGCTATGCATTAGCCTGGATGGTACAAATGACGCCAAAGAAATCCGCGATGCGGATTATGACCGACGTTCACGCGCCTCCGATGTATCGTGTTATAGGCCCATTATACAATATGGATGCTTTTTATAAGACCTATAGCATAACAGAAACAAGTCCGTTTTTCAGAAAACCGGATAGTCGGATTTCGATCTGGTAACCGTATATACATGTTACCCGGTTAGGTATGTTGATTACTTGACAGGTATTTACTTCATCAGCGGTGATGGTGTGCCTATATTTAAGCCACTAAATCATAACACTCATGAAATTAATCCGTGCAAGCCTCCTTGCTCTTATCGTTTTATTGTATGCCTGCAATAAAATCAATCAACCCGAACCGGATCAGAAACAAGTGCCGGTTCTAACTAAAAAAGCAAACTACGTTGACCTCCCGATCGAGCCGCTTCTTTCAAAAGAAGAACTGGACGATTTAGTTTTAAACACACTCCATACCAGAAGCGATTTTCGCTGGCAATGGGTCGATATCAAAACGCTATGCAGTGCCGCCAAACAAAATGAACAGATTATGGCTATCGGTTATAAACCAAGCGGATACGGTGATATCTCGGCTGAACTGCACCTGCTCAATCTAAAATCGGATATCTGGAAGAGGACTCACGATGCATTAATTGAACTGATAGTAAATGGCATTAATAAAAATACCGCCACACCAATTTCGTGGAATGATATTGTTATTGAAGATGATCCCAAACTACCCATTCTGATCGTTCGCCTTACCGATGCCTCGGTGATTACGGAATTGTACAATCTTGAAAATGTGCGTTACATAGAACCTATGGGCTACTGGCCCGAAAGTGTCGACCGCTCGTCGTCAGGATGCAGTGCCTCATCAACAACTCTGAATACGGCCGACTGGACAAGCATCAGCCCCGGATGCCGATTACCCTGGAATTTTAACCTTGCCAATATACCATCAGCCTGGAACGTAGCGCAGGGTTCGGGTATCACGGTTGGAGTCATCGATGCCGGCATCAGCTCCTCGCAAACCCTGCTTGGATCAGGTTTCAACAATGGCGCTTCTGCAGTTAACCGAACCATAACTACTGATTTTACCTATGGAAACAGTGCATTTACCTCGTGTACACACGGCACCAGTATGAGTGGCCTTGCGGTTGGCCCGCGCAATAGTTTAAATGCCACAACAGGTGTTGCTTACCAAAGTAATTTACATTTTATAAGAGCTTGTGCCGATGTCGTATTAAATGAGTCTGCCGAACAATCCGGTCTAAAAAATGCTTTGGTAAAAATGGGAGACCTCAGTACAGTTCGTATTGTCAGCATGTCTATTGGTACGCCCTTTTACAACAGTGTGATATACGATGGTGTGGTATATGCCCACAATCGCGGAAAACTATTGGTAGCGGCGGCGGGTACATCCACGAGCTTGCTGAGCTGGTGGGGTGTGGTATACCCTGCTGTACACTCGCAGTGTATTGCAGTTACCGGCGTTAAAGAAAATAGTGCAACGTGCTCCTCCTGTCACGACGGCAGTGAAGTGGACTTTACGGTGGTTATGGAACGTAGCAGTAATGCAAACCGAAACAGCTTGTCATTGCCCTTCAGTGGCACGAATCCCACTTACATCGGCGGAAGTTCATCTGCTACAGCCATTTTTGCTGGTGTAGCCGCCTTGGTATGGAGTGCTAAACCTACATTAACTCGCGAACAGGTTTTTACAGCAATCCGAAATACAGCACAATATTATCCCGCCCTCAATTCAGGCAAAGGATATGGTAATATTAATGCCGGTGCTGCGGTTAATCTGGCGATTACATTCTAAAAAATCTTTTCTATAACACGTAACCTAAAACCCGCCAAAGGCGGGTTTTTTATTTATGGTAAATGAAATCATCAAAAATCATGAGTTCCTTTGCAAAATTCAAACATACATATGAGCAAAGCCATAATTGAATGCGTGCCCAACTTCAGCGAGGGGCGAGACATGCACATCATCAAACAGATTACCGATGAAATTGAACGTATCGATCGCGTCAGACTTTTAGATGTAGATCCGGGTAAAGCGACGAACCGAACGGTAGTAACTTTTGTGGGCACTCCCGAGCAGGTTATAGAAGCGGCATTTCAGGCAATAAAAAAAGCGGCGGAATTAATTGATATGTCTAAACACCAGGGAGAACACCCTCGCATGGGCGCAACAGATGTTTGCCCGTTAATACCTATCAGTGGCATAAGCATGGAAGAAACCGTTGAATACGCCAAACAACTTGGTGCCCGTGTTGGGCTTGAACTAGGCATCCCGGTATATCTGTATGAATCTGCGGCTACAAAACCAGAACGAAAAAATCTGGCCACCATCCGGGCCGGGGAATATGAGGGACTGTCAAATAAAATGACGCTTCCTGATTGGCACCCGGACTATGGTCCCAATGTATTCAATTCTCGCAGTGGTGCAAGTGTTATCGGAGCCCGTGACTTTCTGGTAGCCTATAATGTAAACCTAAATACCACAAGCACACGCCGGGCAAACTCAGTTGCGTTTGATGTACGTGAAGCCGGAAGGGTTAAACGAACAGGCGACCCGATACTTGGAGCCATCGAACGCGATGAACAAGGCAATCCATTACATATACCCGGAAGTCTGAAATCAGTAAAAGCCATAGGATGGTTTATTGAGGAGTATGGCATTGCTCAGATTTCGATGAATCTCACGAATATCAACATCACGCCACTGCATATTGCCTTCGATGAAGTGTGTAAAAAAGCCGAAAAGCGCGGGTTGCGAGTAACCGGCTCTGAACTTGTCGGACTGGTTCCTCTTAAGTGTTTAACCGATGCGGGTAAATATTTTCTCGAAAAGCAAAAACGAAGTGCCGGCGTTAGTGAGGAAGAACTGATTCGCATTGCTGTTAAATCGCTGGGGTTAGATGAATTAAGTCCGTTCGATCCAAATAAAAAAATTATTGAGTATATCCTTCGTGACCTCAAGGACACAAAACTCATTCAAATGAGCCTCCGCGCCTTTGCCAATGAAACTGCCTCGGAAAGCCCCGCTCCTGGAGGAGGCTCTATTTCTGCTTATCTGGGAAGCCTTGGTGCATCACTGGCAACTATGGTCGCCAATTTATCTTCACATAAAAAAGGATGGGATGCCCGCTGGCAATATTTTTCATCAATAGCCGAAAAAGGTCAACAACTTAAAGATGAACTTTTGAAATTAGTGGATGAAGACACCCATGCTTTCAATCAGATCATGCAGGCATATGCCCTTCCAAAAAGTAACGACGAAGAAAAATTAATTCGTACAGAAGCCATACAACAGGCTACTATCTATGCTACCGAGGTGCCAATTCGTACCATGCGTACCGCTTATTTGTGTTTCGAAGTCGTTGAAGCTATGGCACAACAAGGTAACCCAAATTCCATAAGTGATGCCGGCGTTGGGGCATTGTGTATTCGTTCCGCTATACTTGGTGCGTATCTGAATGTATGCATAAACGCCTCCGGTATTAAAGAGGAGCGTATTAAAGGCCGATACCTCAGTGAGGCCGTTGCTATAAGAGCCGAAGCGGTAAGACTTGAATCACAAATCATACAGTTTGTTGAAAAACAAATTGCAGGAAACAACGCTTAATCTGCACTTTTGCACAAAATCTTTGATAAATCATGAAAAATCGCATTGCAATCGCCTTAGTTACGCTAGTCATAGCACTTTCTTATGGGTGTGCTAAAAAACAAGGTATAGTTGGAAAATGGTTATTAATTAACGTAAGCGATAAAAGTATGGATAGTATGATGTTTGCGATGGAAGCCAACATTGAATTAATGTCGGATACTATTTCAAAAATGAGTGATGGCGCAAATAAGGATACCTTTTTGATACAGCTTGAAGAAAATAAAACCATCCTACAAAACGCAAAAAATAATCTCGCCGAGTTTACTAAAAAATCGTACTTCGATTATCGCGAAGACGGCAGTTATGTTGGCAATCTATTTGGGCAACTCGAAACGGGCACTTACACCTATGATGAATCAAAAGGGATTATCGAAGGAAAGGCTGAAGGTTCAACATCGTCTGGCAAAATGAAAGTAGAACGCTTGAATGCAGACACCTTAGTTTTATTTATAGAGCCTCAAAGCACCTTAACGTTCTTAGCCAAAAAAGATTAATGCCTCGAGTTATGGCATTTGATGCCGGGGGCAAACGCACCGGCATTGCCGTTACAGACCCCAGCCAAATCATTGCCACAGCGCTGGACACCATAGACACGGATAAACTTATTGCATACCTTTTGAACTATTTAAAGTCGGAACGTGTAGAGGCTTTTGTGGTTGGATATCCATTGAATTTAGATAGGAGCAGAACAGAGGGAACTGATATAGCAGACCGTGTAATCGCGGCTTTACATAACGCCTTTCCCGCTATTCCGGTGCATACCGTTGATGAACGATTTACCTCAAAGATTGCTTCAGATACACTTATTGCCGCAGGCTATTCTAAAAAGCAACGGCAGGATAAAAAACGACTTGATAAAGTCAGTGCGGTATTAATTTTACAAACTTATTTAGAGCAAAGAGCACGATGATATACAGCATAGTAGCCTACGGCGATCCGGTACTTCGTAAAAAAGCAGAAGATCTTGCACCAGATTATGACCAGTTAGATAAGCTGATTGCAGATATGTATGAGACCATGTATGCCAGTCACGGTGTTGGTTTGGCCGCTCCTCAGATTGGTAAACCAATACGACTCTTTGTTATCGATACCGAAACGGTCATTAAAGCCATGCATGACGATGCTGATGACGATCAAGCCTTTGCGGGAGAGCAAGGCGTAAAATGTGCATTCATTAATGCCCGAATACTGGAAATGAATGGGCACGAATGGGAATATAACGAAGGATG
>Ga0315901_10000388_pt1 | contig 65896 bp, 82 predicted proteins | sample LakEriMetagenome_10_FD_203761 | JGI IMG/M metagenome (GOLD analysis project Ga0315901, IMG submission 203761) | Freshwater fungal communities from buoy surface, Lake Erie, Ohio, United States - Buoy 2 MA116 | ecosystem: Environmental > Aquatic > Freshwater > Lake | place: USA: Lake Erie, Ohio... | reverse complement strand
AGATATTCACGATGGAAGCCACGGGAGTGACCGAACAACGTGAAGCCAAAAAGTCCACATTAGCATTGAGAGTCGCAAAAGTAGCCAAACTTGTCAATAATTCAGATGAGCAATGGTTAGTCTTTTGTGATTTGAATGCCGAATCAGAAGCACTAAAAAAAGCTCTTAATGGAGCCGTAGAGGTAAGAGGAAGCGATAAGGAGGATCACAAGTCCAATAGTGCCATTGACTTTGCGGAGGGTCACATCAGGGTATTGGTGTCTAAGCCAAGTATTTTTGGATTTGGTCTTAACTTCCAAAACTGCCATAATATCGTATTTGTTGGGCTAAACAACTCGTTTGAGATGGTCTATCAATCAATCAGGCGGTGTTGGAGGTATGGGCAAAAAAGCCGAGTCAATTCTTATATGATTTGCGTTGACACTGAGGGACGGGTATTAGCAAACCTAAAAAGGAAACAAAAAGATTTTGAAACAATGCAACGTGAAATTACTGCACACATGAAAGCAGTTCAAGAGGATAAACGCAATAACGGATATAATCCAGAGGTAATCATGACTCCTAAACTATTCCAGCCCAAAGAGGAAATCAGAGTAATAGATGAATGCCATGGGGATGATTTTAACATCTTCCGTGGTGACAGTTGCGAGGTCATCAAATCTATTCCTGATAATTGGATTGACTACTCGGTATTTAGTCCGCCATTTAGCAATCTATTCGTTTATACGGATAGTGACAGAGATATGGGCAATGTGACATCTGAGGAACAATTCGGGGAACATTACAATTATCTTTCTGAACAGCTATTCAGGATTATTAAACCTGGGCGATTAGTTAGCATCCATTGCCAAGACCTGTTAGCTACTAAGGCATGGGATGGGTATATAGGATTAAAAGACTTCTCTTGTCAGATAGTCCGATTGATGGAACATGCTGGCTTCTATTTTCATTCAAGAGTGACAATCTGGAAAGATCCCGTAGTTGCGATGCAACGGACAAAAGCGATCTCACTTCTTCACAAGCAACTTAAAAAAGATTCCGCCATGTCAGGAGCGGGGCTTGCTGACTATCTAATCACTTTCCGTAAGCCAGGGGTAAATAAAGTTCCAGTGGAGGGAATATTGACGGAATATTATGGCGAAAATACACTCCCATTTTCTTCAGATCCTAATAGCAAGTCGATTGAAATCTGGCAAAGATACGCCAGTCCTATTTGGATGGATATCCGTCAAAACGATACTCTTAACTTCCGTGAAGGCAAAGACGACGACGATCTTAAGCATATTTGTCCATTACAACTCGATGTAGTCCGCCGTGGCTTACAGCTTTGGTCAATGCCTGGGGAAATTGTCTTTTCACCCTTTCTAGGAATTGGCACTGAAGGCTATGTTAGCCTTGAACAGAAACGTAAATTCATAGGAATTGAATTAAAAGGCTCGTACTTTGAATGTGCCAAGCAAAACTTGAGACTGGCAGAGCATCAAGGTAAATGTGAGCAGTTAAGCCTACTAGATTTAGCTTAGTCAGTTATGGGATGCCGTCATCCCCATTAAACAAACAGGAGGAAACAAAAATGAGCCATGAAAACCAATTTAGTGAAATAGCTTCTATTTATGAAGCACTAACACGGCAAATAGAACGAGTCGCGGTAATTGATGATCGCGTAAAAAAGCTAGAGCAGCAAGCTCTAAACAAAGACCAATTAATTGAACTTCTGTCCGATGAGAATCGAAAACTAAAAAGTAAGGTCAAGGAACTAGAAGAGGAGATCGAATGTCCTCGCTGTGGTACGGTATTTGATGCGTGGACAAGGGGGCATAATGATTAAAACTATCTACATCGTGACGGCAGGAGAGTGCGAGGATAAAATCACTGTCGGGGTATTTGATTCTATAGAATTAGCTTCCTTCGCTAAAGAGCAATGGGACAGGGAGGCGTATTGGGAAAAGGAAAAAGCCACAATTGAGGAATACGCTTTGAACTACGATTGGAATCTAGAAAAGTTTTTAGATCAATGGGATAAGCCAGTAAAAGTAATTGACCCATCCACTTTGTGCATCAGGTGGCACGGTGTCGAATAATTCAATTAAAAAATGAGGACAACATGGAAAATATGACAAGGGTAGTTAAATTTAGGCTAACCCTAACCGAGGAGCAGCAGTCATTAATTGACGAAAAGATGCGCCTATTGAAGTATCTTTGGAATTTAGCCGTAGGATTACAAGAGGAAGTTAACCAAAGACGACTAAGGGATAAGTTTGAGTTTAAGGAGTTTTCCCCTGAGTTTTGGGAAACTTCTTATCTTAGTCTGTATTCAAGCTTCCCTCATATCGAAAAACTACCCAAGGACAAGACAAAACTATTGGTAGGGAATCCTTGCTGCAAAATAGCTTATCTAAAAAACAAAAAGGAATACGTTTTGCTTAAGTTAGAGGAAAGGAAAAAACGTCCATATCTAGGCAATCCTGACGCTAAAAAGCACACAACTAAACCCCCTGATAAGGAGGCTCTTAAAAAATATTTTTATCCTGATTTAGCTGATAAAATATTTGAGATTGGATCGGAGTTCAGAGGGTGCTTTTATCGTTATGTTATTTCAAAAGCGTTTGAGACTGCAAAAAAAGGCATCAGAGGATTCCCTAAGTACAAAGGAAAGTTAGACTCAGTACAAAGCTTAATAGTTGGGCATCCTACTCTAATTAAAATTCGAGATAGTGGGATATTTCTTAATAAGCAGATAGGGCTGTTGGTCATTGACGATATCAATCGACTATCAAAAGAATCCGACGTAAGAATGGCATCTATAGTTAGAAAGGCATCTGGCTATTATTTGCACCTTACAATTAATCTCCCTGTTCCTATGCACTTTCCTTCCGACAGACAGATAGGAATTGATGTAGGATGTGTCAATCTTTACACTGATAGTGAGGGAAGGCATATTGAGACTAAAGCTTACTATCGGAATAAAGAAAGAAAGATTGCTCACTTACAAAGAAAAATGGCAAGGCAAGAAAAAGGCTCGGCTAATTATCTTAAGAGCAAAGAAAAATTAGCATTGCTTCACGAACAAATTAAAGACCGTCGGGCAGGGTATCTACATCAAGTTAGCCACAAATTGACTCAGAAGTATTCCCATATTGCCATGGAGGATTTAAAGCTTAAAAACATGACCAAGCGAGCAGGAGTAAAGGAAAATGAGGATGGCACTTATGCCCATAATGGAGCTTCTGCTAAATCAGGACTAAACAAATCTATTTTAGATCAGGGGATTGGGGAACTCAAAAGGCAATTGATTTATAAAGCCGAAGAGAAAGGAGGGCGAGTAGTTCTAGTTAATCCTAAATATACTTCCCAGACTTGCTTTAATTGTGGACACAAGCACAAGGATAACAGAAAGTCTCAATCCGAGTTTATCTGTGTGTCCTGTGGCTATTCTGCAAATGCTGACGAAAACGCAGCAAAAAATATCTTGACACTTTCTCTTATTAGTAGTACGATAGGTGTATTAAGGAGTTCGCTTCTTAGCTACCCTTCCTTGTTGGGGAAAGCAGTCAGTTTACTGGCTTACGTCTGTGGAAGTCCCAAGGGTACTTGTGAAGCAGAAAGGGAACGGAGCGATCCACCCATTAACCCTCCCGTAAAAGGGGGCAACTGCCTAGACAACTTTAGTACCTTGACAATTAAAGATCCTCGACATCAATCAGAGAAGGTATCTCAGCCTATTGATTCGGTTCAATTAACCATCTGGTAATTGGATCGGTGCTTACTCTCGCAACTTTGCCCTTAATTCCTTTCGTGGCTTGGCTTTGAGAGAAGCCCCCGACAAACGACTAGAGTTGTCTAGGCAGTTGAAGGGAGATACTAGACGCTCTTACAGCTTACTGCCTATCCCATGGCCCGACAAACGACTAGAGTTGTCTAGGCAGTTGAAGGGTTTACTTTCGCGTTCCAGCACTACTGGGGATATCAGGGAACCGACAAACGACTAGAGTTGTCTAGGCAGTTGAAGGTTGTTTTTGCCGTCGGAGTTGTAAGAGAATCTCATTCCGACAAACGACTAGAGTTGTCTAGGCAGTTGAAGGGTTTACTTCCCCGAACAAGTAGCGGTAATGTTGCCGACCGACAAACGACTAGAGTTGTCTAGGCAGTTGAAGGTTGAGTAATGGTTAAAGCGTTGGGTATCTTCAATCCGTCCGACAAGTGACTAGAGTTGTCTAGGCAGTTGAAGGAGAATTTACGTTGCTTGCCTTGCTGCGTATGTAACTGACAAATGACTAAAGTTGTCTAGGCAGTTGAAGGTTGACCCCAATCATCTCGACTGGCATTATGCAGGACTGACAAACGACTAGAGTTGTCTAGGCAGTTGAAGGGTGCAGTTAAAGGCCGGGTGGGACGGATCACTAATCGCCGACAAATGACTAGAGTTGTCTAGGCAGTTGAAGTGGTGAGCTATATGTGTTATCTATAGGTGATCCGATACCGACAAACGACTAGAGTTGTCTAGGCAGTTGAAGGTTAATGCCTGTAGTTTTGTTTTCATTACCTTTTTGCTTATGCCCCGACAAATAACTAGAGTTGTCTAGGCAGTTGAAGGGTGTGCAGTAGACCTTATACTCTTCTCTTATCAATTCCAACAAACGACTAGAGTTGTCTAGGCAGTTGAAGGCTAGATTTAGACGCTCTAGTAGGTACAAAGGTCAAATTCCGACAATCGACTAAAGTTGTCTAGGCAGTTGAAGGTGAAGCGAGCGAGTTAAAAGAGTTTTTAACTAAGACCCGACAATCGACTAGAGTTGTCTAGGCAGTTGAAGGGGCAAAGCCAATCAAAAAAGAGGATATTGGGGACTGGCTTCGTTCTCTGCTTGACTAAAAAGATGGTACAATACAGAAAACATTGAGGATATCAAACATGGCACTAAATCCAAGTATAGGAAATTATATAAAGAAACACTGGGAGGAGTTTGACGAGGATGAATGGGAAAAGGTTAAATACATATCTGTAGATATACGGATAGCTAATGAAAAAATAAAGCAAACCATAACTGAACTAGATATAGAAGGCGATAGAGCCCTCATCAAAACACTTGAATCTTTGAGAGAAAAATTTGATGAGCTTATTCTAATAGCTAATGATACGTTAGTATTTAGAAGTATTGTGTCTGAAATAAGAGAATCTAGAAAAATAGCCCCTGATCCCAAGACAATGGAAAAAGTAAAACGGCTCATTGCAAATGGTAAAGCCAAAGCGGAAGAAAGAAAAAAATGGTACACTGGGGATAAATACCTAGTAGTACCATGACGACTATAAACATTAAGGGCAAAGAATACGAGTTAAACACACCTATCCCCGCCATATCGCTTTTACAAGTAGTAAAGTACCTGAAAGCGATTAGTTTTGACGGAAGAGAGATTTTGACTCAGGATTTAGACAAAGCAGCATCCTACCACTTCGGGCTAATGCTCAAGAATCCTCCGTTAGAATATTTTACCGAACAGGGAGTCAGGGGATTGTCCATTACTGAAATTATCACGGCTTTCAACGAACTAAGTCGAGCCCAAAATGATGCTACGGACGCTAAATCAGCCACTATCACAGTAGATCCCAAGGATGCCGAAATAGAAAGATTAAAGCTAAAACTATTGGAAAAGGAGCAATCTAATGGCTAATGGGATCGATATTTCTGCAAATCTAGTTCTAGATGTTTTGGATGCTGAGAAAGCACTTCAGGGCATCTCAGTAGATCCAATTGAACTACCCCTTGCCCCTATTAATACGGGGGCAATTGAAAAACAACTCAAGGGATTATCTGGGGAAATAAAACTAGATGCTATATTTGATGACTCCATCTTTAAAAAGACGGCGGAGTCATTGGGAGCAGAGATTCAATCCACATTAGACAGCCTAACCCTTGATAGCGATAAGGGTATCTTCGGCTCTATAGCGTCTGGGATAGGAAGCGTTCTAACTCTACCTCTACGGCTTGCGGGCGCGGGTTTAACTACCGTGTTACAGGGGGCAATCGGGGGGATCGGATTCCAACTTTCTCAAGAAATATCAACGGGATTATCCCAAGGGCTACAAGGGGAATTATTGGGTATTGGTTCGTTTGATGTCATCGGCAAATCCATCGGCAAAAACATCGCTAAAGCCGCGAGAGATATAACTGGGGAACTTTTACAGGATTTTAACTCTAGTCCGTTACAGCCAGCAGTACAAGGTTTGACCGATAGACTCCAATCGGCACTAAAACAATTAGAAGGTGAAATACTCCTAGCGTCTAAAAGTGCGTCTTTTGTGGAAAGACAGGCTAGATCCAAACAAAAGCAGCAAGCCACGGAACAATTAGCTGTAGAAGGACAACAGGAATTATCAGTAGTTCCTCAAGTCCAAAAGCAACTTAGGCAGATTCGGGCTAGGATTGCCACGGTAGAATCAGGTGATCTTCAAAAAAGAATCGACAAACTAAATGAACTTCAGCAACAATTAAAAGATTCGGAAACTAGGATCGCCGCAGTTCAAGATATAGGTTTAAACCCTGAAAAGATAAAAGCCGCGATAGCAGAATTAGAACAAGAGCAGGAAGAATTAAATACAGCATTAGAGCAAGCTTTAAAGCCTCAAGATGTAGGGCTTATCCGAGAGATAGGAAAGCAGTCCGATTCAATTCAATCCATAAAATCCCTCTTGGTAGGGATTCAGTCTGGGGAAATAAGAAATCCTCAGTTTCAAGAATTAATAGCCCAAAGAAACAGATTAAAGTCTAATGTTGAGTCTTTAACTAAAAACATCGAGACTAGCCAGAATGAACTCGTGGTATTGAGGAATCAATATAACGAAGCTTTTAATAGAATTACCAACCCTCTATTTATTCGTCAATTACAAGCCCTAGGAGTGCAAACGGGCAAGCAACTACAGGAGTTAGTAGCCAAGGTTCAATCCTTGGCTAGGGAAGAAAGTACGGGGGTATCGGCACAAGCGGTAATTAATCCTGCTATATCGGCTCTATCTGGTCAAATCGAGTCATTACAGGAGAAAAGGAATCAATCGGTAAGAATCCTATCTGAACTGCTTCAGAGCGATGATATAGCCAGAACAGTAGAGCGAATTGTTGAGCAGGTAGGTCAAGAGCAGACAGTTCTCAATGACGCTCTATCTGCATCAAAATCTAATGCTAATGTTCCCACCGCGCTATCTAATTCTATTAAGAGATCGTCCCGTCTTGGTAATCAAGTCAAGAGATTAGAAGATGCCATAATTGCGAGAAGAGAAGAATTTAAAAAGATAACTGCTTTTGTTGGGGTAGATCCAGAAGCCGAGATAATATCTAAGCAATTAGAGCGTGAAATCATTGACTTAACAAAACAGCGTAATTCCGTATCTACTGAGCTATCAAGGCTGTTAAATAGCCAGTTTGAGTTAAGCTCTGAATTATCAGGAAGTGAGGCGGGTGCGTCGCAATTATCCCTAAATCTGCTTAAACAATATACTCAAATAAGCCAATCGACTCAAAGGGAAATACAAGAGCTAAGAACTCAATCTAGAGCCATCTTTGAAAGAATAGATGCGGCGATTTCATCTGGGGATAAAGTAGAGACTGACCGACTTAAAAATATAGCTAAGGGATTAGTAGATAGAATAACTAATCTCAAGCAGATTGATAGTGCGATAACCGACAGGATAGCCACTATATCGCAATCTCCATCAATAACTCAAGCCCAATCAAATACTGCTATCTACCAAGAAGCTAGGCAGTCAATAAATCAATTAGAACAAGAGTTAGTATCCTCTATTGGAGTTGAAAATATTGATGATGCTGTAGTCACTCAAATCAAACAGTTGTTATCCACTGTTCAAGCATCAATACTAGAGCAAAGAAATCTAGAAAACTTAACCAACAAACTTAAATCTGTTGACACGACTCCCGCCATTGACCGCGCTGGTTTTAATACATTAACCGCTCAGATTAACGAGAAATTAACATTCTTAGTTGCCTCTTTGCAAAAAAGTTCTAAAGAGATTGGGACTACAGTATCTCAGGTCAGGGAATCTCAGTTAAAGAACTTTTTAAGAGTTGTCAACTCGTTTGAATCGGATTCTCAGTTACAAGCAGAAAGGCTAAATATCCTAATTAGAGAATCTCAGAAGATAGCTAGAGCCTATCAGGAATTATCCAAAGATCAGGATTTATTTTCAGGGGATAGAGAAAATGCCGAATCTATCGCTAAAGCGATAACTGCCAGAATAGAGCAATATAAGCAAGCACTAGAAACCATCAAATTAGGGGCTGGTGACAGGCAGACTCAATCCCAGTCTATAACAACAGCAGCACTTAGCTACAAGGCAGTTTTAGACCAATTAAATAACGTCGTTAATAAAACTCAATCTGATACTGCTAACAATCTGCAAGAGTCAGCCAATCAGGTTAAACAGCAAGTTTCTGATGTGGTTCAAAAAGCATTTAGCCGATCAGGACGCAACACGGGTCAGGTCATCGAAATATCGCCAGAACTGACTAATGCTCTAAATGATTTAATTCAGAAGGTTAGTGGAGCATCTGGGGTAATTCTAGACAAGATTCCTGAGATAGTAGGAATAGCAGGGAAGAATACCAGCTTTGCTGTAGAGGATGACCTAATAATCCTATCAGAAAGATTGGTCAAGGAAGCCGAAAAAGATTTTAGCGAATTTGGCAAATTATCCACTGAATTTATTTTTACTTTATTCCATGAAGCTAGGCATATAGTTCAAACAACAATCACTAAAACAGCTAACGGACTAGATGAGGTCAATCATAGATTAAGAGACTTTACTATTAAAGCTGACGATGCCGAAATAGCAAGACAGGCAAGCTTCTCTGAATCATCAGTCAATAGCGTATTGAATCAGCTAGAAGCACAATTCAAACAAGAATTAGCTTCACTTCAATCGAGCGGTGCGGCTCAAGACAAGATAGAACAATACACAAAAGATAAAGCAGAGCAAATAAGAAAAGCATTAGAACAGGCTAGGCTTGTAGAACAAGATGCTAATGTATTTGCAGAAAGACTCTTAGCTAGAAGTTTAGGAATTGAAGGAAATGATGTTCTAGGTAATTTGGATAATCTAGTTGCACCATCTGATATTAAAGCAGTCGATATCAGTAGCGACGTTAAGCAGTTATTGACCAGACTGCAACAAGAACTAGCTACACTAACAAGAGCGCAATTAAAAGAAGTAGCGCAAAAGTTATCAATAGCGGTAAAATCAGCCGATAGAAAAAACGTTCTTATTGACAAGGTTTCTAATGACATACCTGCCGAGTTAATTCGTGCTACGGCTCCACTATCGGCGCAAATACAAGAGCAAGTAAGGGAATTAGGAGTATTTCTATCTCGCGCCACAACTCAGCAGATTCAAGAGATTAACGCTAGGACAAGGGAATTAGTCACCAGTGGATTAAATAGTGAAAGTACCCCACAATTAGGAGAATTAGCATTTGAACTAAATGCGAGTAAAAATGCTGTTTTAATTGCTCTATCTAGCGAGATTGAAGATTCTACTAGAGACTATTTAAAAGGACTGCTATTAAGTATTCAAAAGCAGCAAAAAGCAGTCGAGAATAAAATCACCGTATTGCGGTTTGAGGAAATAAATCAGGCAATAGCATCTACTGTCAATAAAACCGTAGCCCAGACGGTATCATCTGTTGAGCAAATAGATCCAGAATTAGGAGATATCGGAGAAATACTTAAAAAAGGTGTTAATTCAATATCTGAGTCCGTCAATGATATAATCAGAAAAATATTAAAAAATGCCAATCGACAAGTAGCATCAACTACTACTATAAGCTCTTTAGAAGCTGACATTGAGGGAGCATCAACTACTACTATAAGCTCTTTAGAGGCTGACATTGAGCTAGAATCAGCCAGAAAAGAGATTCAATCCAAGAGAAAAAACAGCATCCCTAATTCCGTTCGCAACCTAAATGTGGCTGTTAGCAAAGTAGAAGAAGATATTGCTTTAAGACTAGCAAAAATAGAAATAGAACTAAATAATGCTACAAGTTCTGATTCTGTACTTGAAATGAGAGCAGCATTACCTAAAACTAATGACGCGATTGCCAAGTTTGAACAAGCTCAAATAGATATAGAGAAAAAAATAGTAAAAGCTCAATCCCCTAGTGGTGTATTTGGGCAAATAAATAAAGTAGCCAATAGTGTTAAGGACACCGCCAATCGTTTTATTGATCTAAACCCCATCGTAGGGAAAAGTATCGGACTATTTAAAGGCTTGGGGCTTGCTGTAGCAGGATATATAGCAATAACAACAGGGTTCGAGACTTTAGTAGAAATAGGCAGGCAAACCCAAGAACTTACAGTTAGATTTGAAAACTTGACTACCTCAATTAATTTTGTTAGTGGAGGACTAGAACAGGGAGCCAAAAACTTTAATGCGATCGCCAAGTCAGCTAGGGATCTAAAGGTTGCCTTAATACCTGCCATTGAAGGTTATACGCTACTAGCAGCAGCAACTCAGGGAACTAACTTAGAGAAAGACACAATAGGCATATCTAAAGCGATATTGCAGGCAGGGAGAGCCTACAGTATCACAACCGATAGGCTCAACAACGCCACCCTAGCAATCGGACAAATAGCGGGTAAGGCAGTCGTAAGCCAAGAGGAATTAAGAGGGCAATTATCGGAAGCTTTGCCGGGAGCTTTACAGGTAGCCTCTAGAGCCTTTGGGGTGACAACTGCCGAACTTAATAAATTAGTTGAAGCTGGTTTGACAGCCGATGAATTTCTCCCTAGATTCGCTCGACAATTACGACGGGAGACAGCCTTCGCAGCCGAACAGGGGAGCAAAACTTTAGGCGCGGCGGTGCAGAACTTAGCCAACGCTAGAGATACCCTTTTTGTGGCGATAGGACAACAGGCAAGCCCTGCCCTAATCGGGCTATACGACGGCTTGGCAGTGGCTTTAAACTCAGTAGCGGGTGCTATTGCTCCAGTTGTCGCAGGATTCGTTGATTTAGCCAAAATAGGGGCAGGGATTGCGGTAATTCAGGGACTAAGCTTAGGACTGACAGCCCTAACTCCTGCTTTAGCATTCGCTTCCTTGGCTCTTAAGGCTTTGATACTAGACCTCCAAGCTTTAACATTCCAGTCATTTAGTGCGGGGATTGCGTCAGCAACGGCGGGGATAATTAATTTAGTAAAAACAGCAGCAACCTCTAAAATAGCCATCCAAGGATTAAGCCTAGGAATAACGGCATTAGCAGGTTCTATCTTAATCGGGGTAGTGGAGGCTGGTTTAGCTGTCGATGATTTGAACAAAAAAACGCAAGAATCAGCCGACACTATAACCAAGTTTAGAGACGACCTCAATCGGGCAAATGCCAAGCCGATAGAATTAGGGGTTGCCGATAATTTGGAGCAAGAATTTAGAGATTCCCAGAGTGTCTTTATCAAACTCGCCAACCTAATCAGTGTGTTCCAAAGATTGGCAACTGGTGGGGACGTAATTGATAACCTAAACGCTGTTAGATCCCAGAAATTCTTTAACACAATTGAACAAGGGAATGCCGTATTAGAGTCTTCGATTAAGCTTAGAGCCGATGACGCTAGGGGCATAATTGTACAAGCTAAGGCAGTAGAACTAGCAGGGGATCAACTAGCTAGACAGCTATCAATAGCCAAGGATAGTTTAGCGGTAACAGATGCAGAAAGACAAGCCAAAGACAATCTAGTCAAGCAATTAGAGAGAGAGATAGAAGCTAATCGAAGATTGGAGGATTCCCTAGCAGGAATTGATAAAGCTTATGGTGATGTTTTGCGGGCTGTCAATAAGAGGATTGAGGGTAGTAAAAGAGCAGAAGCTGAGTCATTAGCAGAGATTGCTAGATTAGAAGTAGAGGGAACGGAACTACAGGAATCTCTAGAAAAACGAAAAGCCGAAGCCACCAAGAAAAGAATATCTGAGGAGCTACAAGCACAGCAAGACTTGTTAAAATCCTTACAGTCTCGTCAAGATGCGACAACTAGCACCAAAACTATTGATGAGATTGAGAAGGTTAACAAGAAAATAACCGACTTAACCAAAGAACAGGCCAACAGTGAGATAGAAGCAGAAAAAGCTAAACAAGCCGAAAAGATAGCTATTATTGAAGAAGCTTCCCAAAAAGCTTTATCTGCTTCCAAAGAAGCCGAACAAGAGCGATTAATTGAACTGCAAAAACTTTATAATGCAGATTTAATCAGCAAAGAAGACTTAGAGCTAGAAAAGTTAAAAGTCACCCAAAAAGCTACAGATGCTCAATTAGCCGCAGTCGAGGAAGAAATAAAAGCGGTCAACAGTGCCGATATTTCCCAAAGACAGAAAGAACTAAAGCTAAGAGAATTAAGAGAGAAATCCTCGGATCTGGTTCTTCAAGCATTACAAAAGCAAAAAGAGGTAGAAGAGTCTTTATTTAATATTGCCAAAGCTCAAATAGAGAGATTGGCTAAAGTTCAAACTGATAGGATTGAGCTTTTTAATGAAGAACTTGACCTAAAAGCTAAAGTCATCGACTCCGACAAAAAAGCTCAACTAGAATCAGAAAAACTAACCAATCTCCTAATTATTCAAGAAAAGTCTTTAGAGCGTCAATTAAACATCGTTGGCAAACGAAACGAACTGCTAAAAGCTCGCTCCGATGCCTCTTTATTTGTTTCCATAGCAGAGACTGATAGGCTAAACCGAGCACTAGAAATTGTACGGAAAATCAACTCTGGGGACATTGGTAGCCAAAAAGAACTCAAAGCACTTAAACAGGAATTATCTGATTTAGGTATTAGTGGCACCGTTCGGGAAAAAGAGCTAATTGAGCAGATTGGAAAACAGGAGGCTAAAACTAGAGAACTTAAACTAAAAGCCCTAGAAACCGAGCAAAGAATCCAATCCCAGATATTAGAATTAGAGATCCAAAAAACAGAACAAGCCCAAAAACGAGCATTAATTGAAGCTCAATCTCAGGTGCGGACTGCTCAGGTAGAATTTGCCAAAGCCCCAATCGAACAAGCCAGAATTGACCTAGCAGCGCAAAAAGCCGTAATCGAATCCACAAAAGAACTGGCGATCGCGCAAAAAGAACTAAGTCAAGCTTCGGGTGATAGCGAGAAAAAACAAGCACAGGAGGCTATCGCTCTAGCTCAAAGAAGGCTAGAGATTGCCCAACAGGAATTAGTCATATCCCGTGACACTACTTCTACTGACCTAGCTAAAGAGCGCTTAGAGCTTGCTGTTGAAAATCTCAGGGAACAAGAAAAGATATCTCAAGATCAGGGATTAATCAACGAATATCAACGGGAAAGCCTAAAACTAACCCAAGCACAGGCTAAAGCACAATTAGAAATCGAGAATCGGACTAACCGCGCTGCTAATCGAACCAATCGGGCAATAGGTGAGGCTAGTCGTTCTCAGGGATTCGTATCCGACCCTGTAGTGGAACGACGTAGAAGGGATGAAATCGACGCGATTAAAGCCAAGGCTAAACTAGAACGGGAATCTAACGCCGATACCCAGAAAGCTATAGCAGAGGCTAGAAACCGCTTTAATCAGGAGGATATTGAAAACAGGGAGAAAGCAATTAAAGCACAGGGGGCGATCACCGTACCTGTGAACTTGGAGCCTCTACCTCTGACCGACCTAAAGCGTCAGGTAGAAAACAGTCCACCTCTTGATATCCCTGCTAGGCTAAAAATTGACAATAATGGCAACCTGCTAGATTCTCAAGCCCTAAATGTTCCCACCATTCCACAGCCGCAAGCACTGGGCAACAGGGGGCAAAATGGGCTAAATCAACTCGGATTAGATATCCTTGCTCAACTAAAAGACTTAGGGCTTAAAATCCCTAACGTCCGCTCTGAAGTCAATGCTACATTTAACAACCAGTTTGCCTCTACTGACCAAAAAGAACTACTCAGAAAAGCTAGAAATCAGAACCTAGCTGATATAGAATCGGTTTTTGCTAACGTGGTGGGGGCTTTCTAGGTAAAAACTAAAAAACGCCTAGTTAGGGCGCAGAGTTAAACAAAAAATGAAAGAAAGCCTTTCGAGCTCCACTCTTTTATTTTAGCTCACCTAGAATAATATCAATAGAATCGGCTAGATGAGAGTGTTTGTTGAGCATAGAGTCGACTGTACTGCTATCCCATAAGTTGTCGGTAAAAAAATCCTCTGCATAAGAATGTAAAGACTTCTTTCCTTTGACCTCGATACCAATCATGCAGCAGTGATTAATCTTCTGATAGCGGGAATTCATCACCTTCCAAAAGTCACGATTATCATCGTGTCGATATATATCAATATCTGTACGAACGAATACTTTGCCTTTTTCTATTGAGGGATTTTGGTCAAGAGAATTAATGGCAATCGTCAAAAAGTATAGCTTCATAACTACTAGATGCTCTGCAACCGTCAAATGATCGTAAGCAGTCGCCATTAAAACTTTATTCCATATCGATGTTTTGACTATGATGAATAACGACAAACTGTCTAAGTGTTCCCTTGGCTCTCCGAAAACAAGTCCAGATCCAAGGAAATGAGTCCAGTCACTACCTTCTCTCATCGCTTTTTCCCGTCTTTCCCGATTTAGTCTTGCTGCTTTGCCCATTTTAAAAATCCGTCATATTTGTTAATAAGTAGTCCCGAAAATCCCTAATTGCTTTAGCTAAAGACCTCGATAAGTCCCTGATTGCGATTAGCACTAAGTGAGTCCCTGTAAGAACTATTAAGAGTAAGTACCAAAATGGAGCGAGTATTACTATCCAAAAAAACCCTAAAAGATTAGATATAGCTTTTTCCATCATTTTAGTTTTCCTCTGGTTTATTACTGAAATTGTTGTCAACTACTTATTTAGATGTATCCATTTAGAGTCGTGGATCAAGGCAAATAACCACTCTTTAATGCAAGTAAGTTGATCGCCTTCTGGTACCTCGACCATATCGTTAAAAACTAAGATCAAAGGCAAGTTCTCCAATCGTTCCTTTAAGCTCACTCTTAAGTAAATGCAATGCTTCTACGATTAACTCCATACACTCTATTTTTTCATTGTTCTTAGGAGTGAACGTGAGCAAGTGTACGATTTTGTCTAGATGCTTCGCACTGTTCTTAAGCATAATTTCCCTATAGGTTAAATTATGTTTTGCCATCAACTCGGCGCATTCAGACCGATAATACAGTACGCTGTCAATAAAACTAGACTTAGATATTAGTGCTGCAACTAATCTTGTGTTGCGATAGATTTCATCTGGAGGCTTTAGCTTTTCCATTGTTTTGTCCTTATAAGTGAATAGCGGGGGAATTAATCCCCCGTGAATAATTAGAAATCAACGGACTCAGGCAGTGCCAAGGTCGGGGTAGGAGCTATCAATGGCAAGGATGGCTGTAAGCTGTCCCATACCAAGTTTTTAACCTCGGTATCGTAGCCGACAAAGAACTCTTTCCAGTTGTCTGGTTTGGGGACATCATGCCCTACCACTCGACAGGTAAAAGACTTTTGTTTCTGCCCTACCTGTTCCCTTTTGGTTTGAAAAGAGAACACACACAAGGAGTTAAACTGGGCAGTTTTTGGACGTGCTGGGACTCCGTTGGCGATCGCGTGGCAGGTCGTAACTTCTGTAACAAGCTGTTGCCAGTTCATGCTAAAGCTTGCACCATTCGCTCCCTTGGCAATGTACTGGAATGGGATGGCGTGGAGGGGCTTATTGTCTTTTGAGAGCAAGATTATCTCATAGAATTGGATATTGCTAACATTCTCCAGTGCTTTAAACTCCCTTGACCATTGCCCCAAAAGTACTAATTGCTGGCTGTCTTGGCTTGCCTGACGGTCATATCCCATCAGGGGACTGCGGACGCAGACTAGCATCCGTGGATTAGGAATTAATAAGCCTTTTTCAACATTGCCTGACTCGAAATCATAATCAATCAGCTTATCGGCAATGGGTTCAAAGTCACCCCATCCACTATTAGCTAGTTCGGTAGTGGAAACGAAATACCCGCAAGTTTTATCGTTAGCTCCCCGTAATGGCTGTATTTTGGGGAGTCGGGCGTTGCTATCCACAAAGGAAGCGTCTGCAAACTCGTCTCTGATGATTTCCTGTTTGATGTCTGTCATGGTTTTACCTCCTAATGGTTTAAAATAATTGTTGCCGCCATCGTCGTAATCGGCGTGATCAAGGGTTTCGTTTGCTATTTCGCCGTTTAGCCGCACTACGTCATTTTGCAATTTCATGTAATCCTTGTCTGGTGGTAGTTGAATTGATCGCGGTGATTCAAGAAAACTGACTCTCCAATAGTGGAAAATCCTAGCACTTCATCACCTTCTAAAAATTCTGGGTTTAAGGCTACCCAGATCCGAGCTTTTACTTTTTGGATGGAAGAGAGGTCTGACCATCCGTTAATGTCTTCAATGTTCATTTGTTAGTAGGGGAATTTCACCCCTAAATTTTTTGATTAAATTTCAAAATCAGGGTAGCCATCTTGTACTCTTGGAGAGGGATTAATTTCCCGTTCTCGCTGCTCCCAAAAATCGCGGGGGATTAGGAAAGGTTCGGCAGCCAACCGTCCTCCTAATAACGCGAGGACGCAAACGTAGTCTTTATCATTAAACCGTTGGAACGAAACGGCGCGGTTCAAGTTGGGAATGTTTGTGACGTAATACTCAGCAGTGGGGTCGTTGCTGTCTAGCCACGCCTCTAAAATTTGCTTGGCGTATTTGCCGTTAGGTTTTTCGGTAGTAATGCCAGCTTTAGCGGCTTCGGTTCTGATTAGTTCTGAAATAGTGGTCATTATGTCCTCGGTTGTTTGATTCGATGTTCTCATCATCTCATCCCTACTTTTATTTGTCATCCGTAAATATACGGATCTTTTTCTTTCTTCCCCTGACCTTTGGCTCTAAGACGTAATACTTACCACATGATAGGCACTTGTACCGTTGGGTGCCAGACTGATTAAAGCCAGCCTTGATAGGAGGGCGGGGGTTGGGATGTGTGCAAATGTGGGGGTTGGGATCTAGCATGACATCACTGGCGTCTTATCGCATCTACTTTAGCGACAAGGGAATCTAGGTCAGTAACGCCATGAGACTCTAGGAATGCCTTGTTATAGGACTCCGTTTCTTCTCTTACCTCCAAGCGATTAGTAAAATCCTCGGCTATCTTGTACCCGGTATCCTTTGTCTTAAGTCTTGCAAAAAGAAAAGCGTAGTACCGTTGTGAGTATCGATAGATATGAGATTGATACCTGTTTAGTTCGCTCCCCATCTCATCAGCAAAAGGAAAGTCCGTATTTTCTTTTAAAATAAAACATCCTTCGTGAAGATTGTAGACGGGATCTTCTGTCCTTAAAAATCTGTAGTTACTTATTGTCGTTTCTAGTTTTTTGACTTTTTGATGGAGTATGGAGCAATGAATTAAAGCACCATTCCATTCCTTGAAAAATCGGAAAAGAATCTCATCGCCTAGTCGTAACTTTTGAAAATTAGCAGGAACTATGGGCAAAGTTATGATCATTTAATGCTACCTCTGTTTGTCGGTTGATAATCTCAAGATACCCCCATCCACTTAAACTGTCATCAGTATTTCTACCTAAATCTAGCTAATCCTCAATACCCTATTGGTCAATTGTTTCTTGTCCGTGGGGAATTTGTAGGTTAAACGGCACCGACAATTCCCACGACAGGCACAATCAACGCCTTTGGGGACTACCTCACTTACTGGCAAGAATCGCCCCTTTGTGGAATGCCTAGGGCAATCGGGGCAATGTTTGGCGAAAGGATCTAAATCCCTTTTAGCTAAAGTAAAGCCCTCCCGTTCGGCTTTCTGAAAGTGATACGTTTCGTAGTACGTTCTATAAATCGAATTTGAGTACAATTGAGCCCTTGCCACAATTTGAGCTTTAGATAAATTCCCCTCTTTGATATCTTTAGCAAAATTTCTTAAATTCTCATACTCGCTTTTTAGGTTTCTTCCTGCTATCAAATAGGAATTAGCCACGGTATTAGTTTTTCCCCCACTAGCTACAATAGCCATCCTGATATGGGAATCCTTAAGCCCCTTGGCAGCAGACTCTTGCCATTGCTCAAAAGTTATCCGTCCTTCAGTCAAGGCAACGGCTTTAATTCTCAGTTCAGTTTTCAATCTGAGTGCTTCACCCGCGATCGCCAAGTCTAAATCCGATTGGGGAACGGCTTTCCCCTTATCTCGGTATTGTCCAGTTGTTTTATCGTAGGATACTCTAACTTTTTTAGGCGGATCTAGGATATCAGCAAGTCGTAATGATTTAGGCATCTATTTCCCTCTCACAAACAGCAGAAAGCGCGATCACCGTCCCGTCCGTACCAATATTCATTTGTCTAAATTCAAGCACCTTAAAGCCTCTAATTTTAGCATCTCGCTTTAAAAGATTTTCCGTCCACCGGCGATCAACGGGATGGTTTGAGCAATAGCGGATTATCTGATCAGGTAGCCCCATTTAAAAAATCTCCCAAAGATTGTAGCTTGACAACTCCGCTGTGTCCTTTCCAGTTTTTGTGAAACTCAATCTGGGCAGGGGTTAAAGTCCCATTTTTGGATTTTATTTCAAGCAAAAAATTTTTTCCGTCCTTTCCAACCAGCAGATCGGGACAGCCATGCCCGACAGCCGACAGGTTCAGGACGGAAAATCCCATTTCCTCCAATCTGGCGATCACGGCTCTTTGATCTAAATCTACCCTCTTTTTTTGAAATACCATTTTCTCTCGCTCTAAATCCCCTCCACTCATTTTACAAAAAAATCTCACTCAGAAAAATTTTTTCGCGCGCGCGTCCGGATCTAGAGAGAGATATTTATTTAATTTTATTTATAGATATTTCTCTTTATTTGAGGGCTTCTGAAACTTAGTCCTCATGCGGGTTTCAACCCTGCGAGTGTCTCATATTCGAGACAGTCAATCCTAGATGCGGACACCTATTCCCACATACGGGGCACTTTTATTTTTAGCTAACTGTACTGTTTTCCTCGATGATATTAGTACAGTGTCCCACATTCGAGACACTCTTATCGTGGCAAAAAGTCCCGTATATTTACTGATGACAATATGGGATGGGTAAGGATATTCTGAAGACATCAACTAACAAACTTAGAGGATAAATTAGATGACCGATTTAAAGGACAGGATTTTAGAATTAGTAAAAGTCAAAAACCAGCACATCGGGCGGCTGCTTAAAATCACGTCTGAAGACGGGGACGTTATTCGCAATGATGTTATTCAGGAGGCTATTGAGTCTCTTGTATCTGATGGGAAAATAGAAGCTTTCCCGATGACTCACCCCTACTGCAATGGGAATACTGGTTACAAAATGCCAGATAGCTTTTATCGCCCTGAGATTGAATGGGGATGGGAGTCCTACTTAAAGCTTGTTTGTCCGTGGGGTGAAGTCGATAAGAAGTTCTCTAGCGGCGAATGGATCTATAGTTCGTGGCGACGCGGGCTAGGGGATGAAATGCGATGGGTTCGAGAGCCAATCCCTGAAAACAATCGGGACGGGATGCAGATACAGCGCCAATGGATGTGTAATGCGTTTTGGCGATACAGCTTAGTCGCAGTAGACGGGACTTTTTACACGCTTCGAGAGGAAGTCAACGATTGCGATTAATCCCACTAAAAATTATCGGCTCCCACTAGGGGGCTTTTTTAGTGCCAACAAAATCTTATTTTAGTTTTATGCTTTTTACTAAAATAAGATTTTGTAGTTTTTGGCTGTATTTCACGAATCTAAAATAGGACAACAAAAAACCACCCCAAAGGGATGGACTGATAAAAGCTATGATCCGGGGGGTTTCCCCTAAACTTTTTTTATTATACCTTAAGCATTGACTGGAGTAAAGTATTGGGGGAATTGGTGAGCGCGGTCATTTTCTGCTCGCTGATCGTCAGTGACTGACGAGATATTAATCCTATAAAACTTATCCCCTATCGGGAGTTCAACAATTGAACCTTGTTTGATCACGGCATTAATTGTAATAGTTTCCATTTTGAATCCTAATTAAATTTCTCCTATTCTAAGCTGTTTTTGTTCCCCCCGCGACAAAATTTTCAAAGCAGCTTCAATGTTGTCCTCGTGAATAAATTCCTGATTGATAGGGCGCTGGATCAGATCGATTAATTCAGGAGCAACTTTTTCTAAGGCCTTGACTAAGGCCGCACCGCTCTTAAATCCATTCCCTGTCTTTTTCTTTAAATAGTCGTTCATTTGTACTGCGGTCATGCCTCGACGTTTATCGCCGCACGATTTGTCTAGCACCTCAATAATGGGACGCTCGACTTCCACAATTTGATCGCCGCGTCCTATGGCGGCCAGTGCGAACTCTTTGCCGTGCATGGTAGCCAGATCCATCGTTAGGCGGGTGTTGTCGTAGCGAAGTTGTTCTAGTTGGATTAACTGGTCGAGTCGTAATCCCTCAACGTCCATGGCAACTTCGGGGTGATGCTCTTGGGTTAATCGCCATTTTTTCTCAGATTCGATAAAATAGTCTCGGATTATTTCCCCCTGTTCAGTGTTAGACATTAAGCATAAATGCTTAAGAGCATCGACCGATAGCATTATTAATTCGCTGGAACGCCCACGCAGTCCATTTTTGCTGATCTCGCAGCAATAATGCTTGTCTTTTTTTAGTCCTCTTAATCCGCCTTGTTTGGCATTAGCTTTTTTGCTGTAACCTGCTATCTTCCACGCAATATCGAAATCCACAGGAAACCGATTACCTTGGCGTTCCGATTCCATCCATCGGTCGATAAGCTTGTAGTAGTCTTCTGGATTAAAATTTGTTAGATTAGTCATGGTGGTTCTGTTTGTTTAGGGTTTGCGGAATTACAGCCCATGGGTGGATTGAGTCGTACTTTGCTCAAAAAACCGCGATGGGCACCTCTTTATTTTATCATTAATCCTTTGGTTGAGTACGATAGGCAATAAAAAAGCCCCTTTCGGGACTGTGGAGGCTGTTGGATTTAAGCGTTTCTTTTTCTTTAGCGAACTCTCTGGCGGTGGCTAAAAGCTCTTTGTGTGCAGAAAGGATGTCAACTAAAGAATCTGCCGCTTGATTTCAACGGGATTAATTAGCTCCATTGTGCCTTTTTGGACAAATAGAAGGATTAGCCCATTACGCTCTACCGATTCTGAGTGAGCGAGGAGAGTTAATTCATCCAATTCTTTTACTTGGTAAATAGAAACATTAGGAGCAAGTGCGTCCTCTTCGTAGCTATTTTTTTTTGTGTAACACCATTGTTGATTGTTTGTGTGGCATTTTATCAGACATGCCTCATACGCTCTCATCTTAAATGATGGAATTTCAAAGTAATACATTGTTTTGTCCTTTATGTTTGGTTGGTTTAATTGCCCCTTGCGGGGCTTGTCTCTATTCTTGAATCTCTAGCCATGCCACAGCATCAATTAGTTCGTTAGCCTTCCGATTGACCTCGATAACCCGCTCTCGTAGGGCTTCGATTTTAGCCTCTACCTCTTGGGCTTCACGGTCGTTAGCCTCTAAATCCTTAATTAACTGCGAAAATCGGCTTGCTATTGGTTTGTGTCCTCTGTGTTTGATACCTTCACTATATGAGAGTTCCCCTATATTGTCATCAGTAAATATACGGAACTTTTCTAGGAGAGATTCCATTGCTGTCTTTTGTATCGGGCAAAGTCAAAAGTCCAATAATCTAGCTTGTTATGGGGATCGTTGAAGGGATGAGTATAAATTTCCTCCCCATTAATCCCCCCCCATTTTTGCCGATAATAATGAAAATTTCCTTGATGGGTGCGTCCGTTTTCCCGTAGGATTTTAGGATCGGAGCCTATCGCTCTAGAGCCTTGAATTTTTCCATTTACCAATTCGCCGTGAATTAGTTCTAAGCCTGGGATATCTTCGCATTGAATGCCTGCTAATTTAGCCCGATAGTGATAGTCGCAATCTTCTAGGTAGGCAGGATAAATGTTCTCATCAAAAAAGCCGACAGTTTCTAGTGCCAAGGGGGTAATCACAAAAGCACTCATGCCCCACCCAAAAAGCAATCCATGGGTATCTAATCGCGGCTCTACAAAAGCTTTTATTTTAGCTAGGTCGTTTAGTCCTAGTTCGATATCAGAATTTAAAATTAGCCAGTAGGGAGCCAGTGGAGTAGATTTAATAATTGCGTTCCAACTAGCTCCTACTCCTAGGTTGTGTCCACATGAATAAATTAGATGCTTTTCTATTAAATCCTCGAATTGGATATCTCCTCTAGGACTAAGATCAAGATGAGTATTCCAAGTAAATCTATAATCAAAGCCCCATGTTTCTTTTTGGATAGAAAGCGAATTACATAGCCTTTGAAGCAAATCAGGACGATTGATGTACGGAATGCCAATTACTGGTTTGTTGCCCATTAGGTTTGTCCTTTGCATTTAATACTTTTACTGTATAGAAATTTCCTCATATTGTCATCGGTAAATATACCTAAACATACTCAATTGAACTTCGTTTTCCTTTCTTATTTTTGGGTGTTCCGTAGATTTTTTCACATAATTTTCTCCATCTGAATACTTGAATCCCATTCCACCAAGTATGATGTCCATTGCCAATGGTGGGAAAATCTAAAACTTTTTCACATTCAGGATAATCTGCTAAAAAGCGTTCGTTTGCTAGTTTGCAATCTTTTTCGTTAGTGTCATCCACAATGATTAACGCATCGTCCGCAAGGTAAGGAATAGCCAGATTTAGCCCTTCATATTGACTGTTGTAGTCATGGGCCCCGTCGTACACATATATCCCTATTTTGGCAGGATACTTAAACATATTGGAGCTAAAGTAATGACGAAAATCGTGATTGATTAAGTAGATATTTCTCTCTAATCCTTCTCGGTTAGCATTTTTGATAAATAGCTCTTGATTGTTGCCATGATCAAATTCAGAAAAGTTGTCAATTGCTATCCCTTTGGGATTTAAGGGAAGATTGGGAGCGTCTAACATTGCACCGCAGATCATAGCTCCCTGATAAGTTCCTACTTCTAGATAAATTTCATCTTTTTCTAGATACCTTACAGCTAGATTAAGAAGAGCTAAAACATTTTGAGTTGTCATTCCATTTACTCTTTTAAGTAGATCCGCAAATCGAGAATCTTTAGGCGTTATCGCCTCGGTTTCCCAGTTGTTAAATTCAATCGGCAAATCACACAAAAATTCTTTGGTTTCCATGGGTTTTAATTAGGTGGTTAAATTTCTCTTTATTCTGTACTAAATAATCAGGAAATGTGTCATCAATCGGACATATTTTTAATTGTTGTCCATTCCACAGTATGGCATTATCTACCCAGCCATTAGTGTTTTTCCGATTCTCATGGGAGTTCATCTCTACATGAGCATAGCTTTCTAGTTTCTGCAATACCCTGTCTGTTCCCCCAAGATAGCTAAAGTGCCATCCGTAGCGCTCACAGGGGACAAAACTATCAATCCTACCCCGTAGATTGCTTAATGACTCCCCTTTAATGTATTCGTGGTAGGGAATAGCTTTCGGTCCTGCCCATCCACAGGAAAAGGTATTTAGCCAGAAATAAAAAAGATTCTGATTAAAAGCAGCAACTTTCATATCAGAGGTGTAGGCTTCAACTGATTCAGCCGAGGGAATTTCATCGGCATCTGAAACAATCACAAAATCCCCATTCTCTAATTCTGGCACTCCTAGCCTAATAGCGTCTCTTTGCCCTCTTTCCCTGTCCCATGGGTTTTGAGTATCAGGAGGCTTGTAAACAACGTGAATAATGCGGTCGTGAAAGTTTTTGAATAGATGGGCATTTTCTTGATAATAAAGTGGCTTGGGATTGCCTGAGTGTGTGACAGGGGACTCGACTAAAATAAATTTATCAATTACTTGATCCAATTCGTTTAGTCTGATTTCTAATAATTCTAGCTCATTGAAAAACATAAAGCCATCATAGATTTTACCCATTTAATCCTCTAGCCATTTGATAAATTTATTGGCGACAAACTCCCAAGTAAACTGACTCAATCTATCCTTTGCTCTAATTGCTTTTATTTCGGCAATCTCAGGATCGTTGCACACTTCACGTAAAGCATAAGCAACATCATCGGGACAAACATAAGCCCGCTCTAGGCTCAAAATAGGATCGGTTAACATCATTCTTGGCTCAACGGGATAACCGCTCTTACTGTCAAACAATTCACCTAAAGCGGCAAAATTTGTATAGATTTGAGGACAGCCTACCATCGCGCTTTCGGTAGAAGTCAAGCCCCATCCTTCTCCCGTTGAAACGTTAACATTAACATCTACGGCATTGTAAAAAAGGTTTAACAATTCATTTGGGATTTGTGGATGCAAGTAGGAAATTGTAGGATTCCCATTTTCATCGGTTTCGGTTGCGGGAAGTAGTAATTGTCCTTCTAGTTTTACGTTCCATTTTTCACACTCTCTAGAGAATAATTCCTGTACCCAAAACCCAACATCTTTAAAACCGCAATGAAGGTATAGGTAAGGAATCTTTTCTAGTCCAGATTCTTTTACCCAAATGGCAAACTTAACAAAAGCCTTAACTAAAATGTCAAGACGTTTTCTTTCTGTATTCCTGTTAGCAGAAAACACAATAAAATTATTTTCAGAAACATAATCTTTAAAAAGAGCTTTCCTCGCTTCTTCCTTGTTTAGGGGATAAAAGCAAGGACTATTCCCATGGGGAATAATTTCTATTTCTTCGTCCCATCCAGCCTTTTTGATAACATTTACTCCAAAATTGGTGTAAGTAGCTATCTTGTAAGCCTTAGAAAGATTGCAAATTAAAGGTGCGCTGTATCCTTCACTATCTACAGGAAAATAGAAGTAGAGTTTTTGCTCTAGTAGTTTCGGACAAAAATGGAGGTAGTAGTTGATAATCCAAAGATCATTAAGAATTACTACCTTATCAAATTCATCAAGATTGATTCTTTTTTCTAGAGCTTTATAGCCATAAGGATCATTATTTTCAGGGTCAAAACAGCTAATAATGCGACAAGAATCCATCGCTACTATTTTGTCGCAGTCAAAATTTAGGGCATATACCGTAATATCGTAAATTTGCTCTAATCTGGTTATGAGTTCAAATCCCACCCTCCCGAACCCCGATGGGGGGCTTGTATCTTCAAGGGATTTTATTGGGCTATCTCCGAGCCATAAGAGCTTAGGTTTTTCCATGTTGCAATTTATCCCAGTGAATTTACAAAAAGAGAAGCTTTGTATTTTGACAAGGCAGGGACTAGGCTGATCGCATCCTCTACCGATTCAAATTTTTCTGATTTAATTATTTTTTGGCTATCTGCTACAGATAGCCCTAAGTTTCTTAAAGTTTGTAGTGTTACATTGTTTAAATCAATCTTTTCCCCAGACTCGGCTTTATCGGCTAATACTTGCTCGTCTGGCTCTAGACTCCAACCATCTCTCAACCAAGCTTCAACGTCTACGGGGTAAACTTCCTGCTCTTTTTCGTCCTTGTAAATGGTGTACATATCCATCGGCTTACCATGGCTCTTAATAATGTTCTATACTATAGTACATTATGAGAAAAGAAAAAACATGGCTAGTATTGTAATGTGCCAAGATAATAAATGCCCGTCTCAATATCGGTGTCTTAGGCATTTTTGCAGTGGCACACGACCTAAGATTGAACATCAGGAGTATGTTAGGGTTAATCGCCACCCTGAGATGCCTTTGTGTGAGCTATTTCTTGATAGGGAAGCCAAGCCATGAGCCGACTAAATCCTCTCGTTTTCCCACTGCCAACGGGAATTAAAAACACCTACTCAGGTATTCCTGAAAATACTTGGTTATTCGATGCTTCTAAGTTGGGATTGGCAGGAGATTATCTAGTTTTGTGGATACCTCCTAGTGATTACAAAGCTGATCTGCCTACTGTGGAAGTGGTTTCTGGCTACAGTTCTACCTTTGTCAACCCCGATGGTGACACCTATCAAATCCAAGCCACAATTAGAGAGAGCAAAGAATCAGCCGAACAAATATTAAAAGAACTAATTAGGCGTTCTTATTCAGGGGATACTGTTACCCCAATCACGCTTTATGATTATCATCGTGCGGCTATTGGCAGTCAATATACAACCCGTCAGGGGATAATGTGGATAGAACAGCCTACGGGTTCTTTTCGTGGCTCTAATCAGAATTTAAGCCAAGGCTTTAATGTTGTTTTTAAGGAGATTTAATCATGTGGATTAAAACTAAAGTTCATGGGGAAACGAGCGAATTGGTTAATACAAATAGCTTTGAACGGATTACAATCTTGAGTGGTAATTGTCATGATATTCTTGGGGCATTGAATGGAAGATTTGACGTTTTAATCTATAGAGCAAATCATCCTACACAAGAGGATTCAGAAAAGAAAATGGCTAAAATCGAAAGGTGTTTTAGAGATGGGCGCGGTTTTTGTGATCTAGATGGGGAGGCATAGTCATGGAAGAACCAGTAAAATATAATACTGACGGGAAGGTGCTACCAAAAAAAACCTATGAGAAACTAGCAGAAATTACCGAGCTAGACATCCAATCAGCAACAAAAAAATCATCTGATGTTCTCAAGGATTATATACAGGCAAAGCCTACCAAATAGTTTGAGATTCTTGGCTTGCTTTCCCTTGTGCCAAAGGATAGATGTCCCAATTCAAATACCTTAAAGTATCGGCTAAGTGCGAACGCATTAAGTCGGTTTTTTTGTCGATTTCTGCTTTTCCTTCTATCCACTTAAGAGATTCTAAATCAGCTATCAACTCATCACAAGTGTCCGATAGGAATAGCCTGTTGTGGTAGAAAGTAGCGTTAAGAGCGTTAATAGAGTCTTGCACGGATGGATTCGAGAGCTTGTAGCAAGTTTCCCAAGTAAATTTTAAAAGGCTAAATTCTTCTTTAATTATTCCCCAGTTAGTATTTTTACTGTTAGCTGTTTTTTGGTTTCCCGAAGCGTCGCCATGAATATAAATTTTGCTAGGCTTGAGTGGCTTTAAATATTTTCCTGTTTCTTTGGCAAGCTCAAAGGTGTCTGAGTTAAGTAAAAAGAACTCTCTGATTATTATGATTTCCCCTGCTATTAATTGAGCAACTATGGCAGTGGCGGGGGAGTGGTTAAAGTCAAAACTAATATGAATAGGAAATCTTTTGTCATAGGTGGCTATTGATTCAGGGATTAGATGGGTTTTCCTGTCAAAATATTTAAAGATTAGCCCTTCTGTGATCATGCTATATTCCGACAAGATTTCAAGCTTGAATAGCTCAGGAGTTAAGGTGGCTTTCATCCTGTCGATATAATCAGAATCGGCGTGTAGATTTTCTAGGCTAGTCCCTGCTATTGATAAAAATTTAGCTTTTTGGTCATCTGTTCTTTTTGGGTCGTCAAAGATTTTATAGCAGTAATTGTAAGGCTGATTCTTATTAATCGAACTGGTTATGAGGAGCATCCCACTACTTTCCCCCTTACCCCTTCCAATCCGTCCCATAATCGTATCAAAAGCGCCCTTAACAGAGTAAGCATACTCATCAGCCCATACCCATCTTACCTGTAATCCTCTACCTACCTCTTTGGAGTTTTTGGTTTTTCCTGTGAAAGAATCCGCAGAAAGGACGTAGTGGAAGGTTTGCTTTTTGCCGATATAACAATGACGATTGGCGGCGATCGCCTTGGCTGTTGCTTCGGAACTTCCACGATTTGGTTCTAGTGGGATACCGAACATTTCGCAATAATCAGCCAGTGCCACTAGGGTAGAGGTTTCCAGTTGTCCGTAACTATTGGCGGTTATCAATCCCCTGCCTTGGGGGTCAATCTCAGAGCGATAAACTACCGACCAAGCCCCTAAAAAGCTCTTACCCGCATTAATCCCCCCCTTGTACCACAGAGACAATTTCCCGTTAGGATTTTTTAAGAGTTCTACCATCGCGGCTTGTGCCCCTGGGTGTGGTTCAAACATCGGAAAAGATTCTTGAACCTCTTGTAACTCAAGCCCCACACTCCAATCAATTGATTCGTGAATTGTGGATAATCCTAGTTGTTCTATATACCTACTCACGAAAAACTCAGCATATTAAATATCTCTATACTACAATTTAGGTACAACTATTATGATTAAATTATGGATTTTTCGCTGCCAACTTGCCCAATTGAAAAATTAGAAGGGGAAACTAGCACGGCTTACACCGCACTATGGGTATTTTTGGAAATGGGACCGATTAGAACGGTTCAGCTTGTGGCGGATCATCTTCAATCTTTAAGAGCAAACAGGAAATTATCGGAGCGAAAAGATAATGATACGCGCACTAGGAACGGAAGGCTAGAGCGATATGCAACTGATCACCGTTGGCACGAAAGAGCCGATCTTTATGATGAATGGCTGCGGCGGTGTCAACTTAACGCAAAACTAGCCGGGCAAAAAGAAACCTTTGAAGCATTGGTTAGACCGTTTCGTGAGGGCTATGAGCTAAAAGTTGAAGTAGAAAAAAGACTGTTAAAACAGATTCAACTTAACGCTATTAGCCCAGAGGAAAGGGAATCCGTAGGGCTTGCTGACCCATTCCTAAGCGTTAGGGATGTGTCGGAGTTGTCGGGAGCATTCCAACGGGTAACGATGGCAGGAAGATCAATAATTGAAGACGCGCTTAAATTTCATGGGCTTGATGAGATTGCCAAAAGGATAGGAGCAGAAACGGCTAAAAACGATAAGCATTAAAAAGCCCCTTGCGGGGCTATCGTGAAATTTTAGGCTAGGTGGGAATATTGCGCGATAACGTCAATCCAGCTATCCTTAGTATTCCCGATTAACTGGCTATTGTCCGAGTGAGTTACTATTCTTAGGTGGCTTGCCAGCGCCACTAATTCTTTGATGGTAAGCTTTTTTAGGCTGTTTCTAGTCTTTTGTACTAACTCTAGTGGCACGGATTCTAATCCGTAGGTTATGATTGTAGAAGCAATTTGTTTAACGGTGTCTAGTCCTTTTAATTTGGTAGTCATTGCTTTGTTCTCTGGTTCGGTATTGGTTGCAGTTTCCTCGTTGACAGTGGTTTGGACTTCTTCGTTGACAGTGGTTTGGGCTTCTTCGATCATTGCAATGATCTCATCTTTTTTGGCTCGTTTAGGTACGGTCAATCCAAATCTTTCCTGCGCGATATGGCTTAAAACAGGTACGGTATAGATTCGGAGATGTTGCCATGAATAATTTGGGTGAGATAAGTAGATGTCTGGGATGAAGTTGCGTTTGCTGGCCATTGTTTTGTCCTCGTGTTTGTTTGTTTTCTATACTCTTAATATCTCATGCCTACTCTTAATTGTCATCAGTAAATATACTGAAGTTTTGAGAGTGCTAGGATAGAACAAATACACTAGGAGCAATTATGCTTTAGAGATTAGAGGAAGCTATCAATGGTAGGAGAACCGTACACCTATAACGCTGTGATTACTCGCGTTGTTGATGGGGACACCGTAGTGGTTGATGTCGACGCTGGTTTTGATATCTGGCTACGGGGTCAGACTCTTAGATTAAATCGGGTTAATGCTCCTGAAATGAAAACCCCAGAAGGCAGGGCATTATTTGATCGGCTTCAAGTTTTAACTGGTCAGAAAATAATTATTAAGACTATTAAAAACCATCGGGTAAAAAAAGAAACCCAAAAGGACAGCTTTGGGCGATATCTTTCTGAGGTAGAAATTAATGAAATGGGAAACTTATCAGATTATCTTTTGACTAATAACCTAGCAGTTCCCTATAGCTAGTCGGAAGCGTTTTCTGGTTCGGATTTTGGCACATCAACGTAGACCATTTCATAGCCTAGTTTTTTTAGATGCCCTCGCAAGGCTTCGTTCTCTTCTTTTAAACCGGTGTTTTCATCAATAATCTTTAGCGCCGACTTATTAGACTCCCTTAGATCAGCATTGTCCTCAATTACTTTTAGTGTTTCTTTTTTTTGTTTGATTAAATTAGTTTTGGCATCAATGTACGCATTTTCTAAATCCGATACTTTTTGCCTCCAACTATTACTCAATTCCTGTGCTGCTAGATAAGTATTCTGATCGTATATGGCTCTAGCCTTTTGAAATGATGGCATGGCTGATATTTTCTGAATAGTTTTTAATAGTTCATCTTCTAGATCAACTTCAAATTCTTGTAAGGTTTCCATGAATTGAATTACTTCGGCGCACTTTCTTAGATTGGGGCTACTAAATCCACTAGGACTAGGGCTAATATCGGGAGCGTCGTCGCTGTTAAAGTCTGTCAGCATTTACATTTAATCCCCTCAAAAATTGCTAGATTAGATTTTATTGTAGCAATAGGAATATAGATATGCAATTAGAGCAGCTTTACAAATACTTGTGCCAATCTCCCTGCGATATCAACGAGCATCTTCCCACGCTGCGGGATCTAGCCTCACAGGTGGACACAGTAACGGAATTTGGTACACGCCACGGAGTTAGCACCGTGGCATTATTAGCAGGACAGCCCAAAAAGCTAACTTGCTACGATATAGATCCTAAGTGGAATGATTGGAACGAAATCTTAAAACTTCGGGGGAAAACTGAGTTATCATTCAACGTTCAAAATACCCTAAAAGTTAAAATAGAGCCTACAGATTTTTTGTTTATTGACACTCTTCACACCTACGATCAACTGATCGAGGAATTGCGATTACACTCATCCAAGGTGTCTAAATACATCGCTCTACATGATACTGTTACTTTTGCTCACGTAGGGGAAGATACAACCAAAGCAGGACTATGGGATGCAGTTTCTGAGTTTATTTTTGATGAAACTTTTCAGATTAAATATCACTATCAAAACAATAACGGATTAACAGTTTTAGAGCGGATAAATTGACAAGAAAAACCCCCTTTCGGGGGCTTTTATGCTCAATTCAAAAAACTATAGGCTAACTTTATTCTATTACAGCATATCGCACCGAAGCGCGATCAGTACCAGAAACGTTAGCTCTAAAGGTAATAGTTTGGTCGGGAGTTGATGGGGAGATGGAGAAAGTTCCGTTTCTCGTCATCTTAGGAATATTTACAGCAATTCCTTTAACGCGAGTTCCCACAATAATTCCGTTGAATTGCAGATTGTCGATTACTTGAGCAGAAGCTCCGTAGCCAACAGTAGGAACTCCTGAGTAGGTTTTTCTTACCATATACTTCACGGCTCTACCAACAGCAGCAGAGCTAAAAACTAAGGTTCCTGCCGTTAGTTGAACGTCGTCAAACAAACTCGGAACCGTTGTCTTTACCTCTAAGGGGACAATATTACTTTGGTTGTCGTCAACAAAAGTAACTTGAACATTGGCAACGGTTGCACCAGTTAGGTCGCTGTCAGTAATTGTAAAGGGAGTGGCAGGAACAGTCCCAGTTTTTACAATAGGTAAAATAAGAGAATCTGTTACCTGAGCAAACTCACCAATCAACCATTGTAGGGTGATCCAGTCGATCGACTGGACTCCCATGTCAACAGTCGTCTCTGTTGCGGATATGTAGGTATCGACGTTTGCCAAAACGCCATCTACATATCCCTGAGCTACAGTTTCAGTCCCTGCCGTGTTAATCGCAAAAGAGCTTAATAGGGGGAACAAGCCCGCTAATTGCCCTTGAGGAGTATTGGTGTCAGGCGAGATAAAACCGTAGTTTTTCATTCCTTTGAAAGCCATGATTTTCCTCCTAGTTTGGACTTAGTAAAACAGCATAATCAAGACCGCCAGGGCTTCCAGTTTTGACCGCACGAGCGCGGACAAATAAAGCAGTAGGATCTCGATACTCGGCAGTTTGTCCGCTTAAAATGATTGGAACAATAGCCGCAGATCCATCAATATTGATAGATCCAATTTGGCTAAAAGTACCAGAAGAGGTAGGACAAATCTCAATTGAAACAGCCCAAAAAGCAGATCCCGCAGTAAAAGAGGTATAGGTATTCGAGATTACGACAGCATTGTAATCTTCTAGGTTTCTAGGATTAAAAGAGATCGCGGTTTCCGCAGTAGTTGCAGTTATCGTTACTCCTTTTTCTCGCAATACCGTAGATTGGTCGGGTTCTAGTCTGGGATAGCGTTTTAGGTTTACGAACTCAGGCATTTTTTAATCCTCCTATGCGACGATTGGAACGTCTTTAATTCCCCAAAGCCTAGCAATGGATTTGCGTTGGAAAAGTCCAATTCCCGCATCCCATTCGATTTCCTCTAAGACCGCAGGTCCTTCTGAGTCTTGCCCTTTGTTATAAACCTGTAAGGGTTGAACTTGAATCCCCTGTAGCCTTAGATCCCCTAGGGATACGAGATAGATAGAAGTCCCCCCAGTGCCACCCCCTGGACATGCTTCAGTAAATCCTAGGATTCTGTTAGCTTGGTTGTCTTCATCTATTTCTAAAATTGGAATACCAGCGTAGTACATTTGGGGCATTCCTAACTCGTTTTGATTAAAGGTAACGTATCCACTAATCCCAGTATTGCGGGCTGCGGTGGACAGTCTAGCGGCAAAAAGTTTGTCCATGATCCAATGAGTGGGAAAATCAACATACTTAAGCAAGGTGTCAAGTTTTCCTAAAGAAAGCGCGTCACCTCCGCTAGTATTCCCTGCCGCTAAAAGTTGAGTAGGGGAATCTTTGGTTAATGCCTGAAGTCCGTTATACTCGCGGTCATTAGATTCTTTAGAACCTTTGATGAACAGACGATCAAAGTACAGGCTAAAAGCTTGAATCTTATCGCGCCTAAAAGAAGCTGTAGATCCTGGCATACGAGCTTCTAAAGCTCGGTCAACTGCAATAGATCCAGTATGGATAGCGGTTGAATAAATCGCCTTTGTATGGGTTCCTAATCCCCTCACGCTGTTTTCGTTTAAACGACGGACTCCAACATCTCCTAGGGTGGTTTGAATTTCGACTTCGATACTACCCCCCGCAATAGTTCGGAAGGGAAGAAACGGCAAAACTTTAGAGCCGGTGGCAAATTGCAAAACAAGTTCTGCGTACCGATCCATTCCCTCATTAAAGCTGCGATTTGCCGCCTCCAACAATGTAGCTGGTTTATAATCGGGCATTTTTTAATACCTAAATAATTTGGATTACGGCATCGCGCCAACAACACTACTCGCTAGTTATTGTCTTTCTATCCTAACAAAAAAATAGCCTAATAGGTAAAAATACTTACTAGGCTTTTTGTGAGCTAATTCAGATTAGAGTACAGGCTCGGTAGGAGCTTCGGGAGTGGGTTCTACGGGAGGCTCTACAGCAGGAATATCGACTACAATGGCATCGCTTAAAGCGTCTACCCCAGTCTTGATAGCTTCTAAAGCTTTGATTTGAGCAGAGATATCAGCACCAGGAACTTTTAAAGCATCAATTACCATCTGTAAATTAGCTTTAATTTCAATTGATTCGTCTTCGACGCTAGTTTTAACAGCGTCAATACTAGCAGTTAACACCTCAAGCTGTTCGGTGGTAATCAAAAACTTATTCATGAAAAACTCCTTTAGATCGGTGATTGCGGTCAAAATAGATGATAGATCAACTCCTATCAAGAACGGTGCTACCCCATTGGTTTGGGCTTGGGCTTGTACTTCTTTTTGGGCATTATTTAGCATTTTTAAGTTGTTGTTGTTCCTTAATTGTATGCTTTTCTGCTTCATTAAGTAGCATCCAACTGCGAGACATGGTACACGATGGACAATTTATAGGAAAGGGACGGTCGGGGGGTTGGGGGAAGGATGGCGGCGGGTTAGAGTGGAGTGGTGGATTGGGATGGGGCGGTGGGTCGTTCGTCAAAGTTTTCACAATAAATCTTTTTTGCTTTAGTTTTTATCAGCATCTTTAGCTACTACTCCGATGGATGCCAATCCTATTGTAATAGCCCATTGTGCGACTTTATAGGTGAGTGGAGCGTCTCCTAATGTGTGATCAATAGTCCAATAGGCGGCGATAGCACTAATCAGTCCCGATAGAGTAGTTTTCCAATTCTTTCTTAGGTAGGTTTGAATTAAAGATTTTTTCATCTTATGTTGTACCCAGTAGAGCGCTTGTAAAATTCCTCAAAAGTTTCTCTTGTTCCCCCGCGACCCTTAACGCCTTGAGTAATCCCAGTGCCACGAATATCAGGCTTCTCAAAAAAGTGTCCCCATACCCTAGACTCTGTTAGTTCAAGTATCAAGTCCTTAGGAGTTTTGGGTTTGCCGTTTTCGTTTCTATCTTCTGCTAATCCTGAAACATCAAGAACGGTAATAGAGCCGTCGTCTTCTATCTGAATCCTGTCTCTTAAAACGTTTTCATAAAGCATGTCAAAACTAGATTTGTTTGTAGCATCAATATTATCCTCTTTTCCTCCAAGAGAATAATAATACCGTTGAATGGCAGTTTTTTTGTTGTTTTCTGCTAGTTTTTTATCTAGTTGAGCAATTACAGCTAGTTGAGCGTCAATATCTTTTTGACGCTTTTCTGCTAGTTCCTGAAATTTCTTATTTGTCTCAAGGTCTTTTTGTTCGGCTTTTTGCTTAAGCTCTTTTAGTTGGTTGTATTCCTCAATATCAATTGTTTCAAGTTTAATTTTTAGTTCTTCATATTGCTTAATCTGTTTTTCTAGTTCTTTGCGTCTAGCCCGCTCTTGGTCTAATGCTCTTTTGCCGCTTTCCCCTAGTGGAGCGTCAGACTCCTTCGGCTCTGGGGTGGAGCCTAAATCGGGAGTTAAATCGTCAGTTTCAGGCATAAAAAATTACCTATATTTTTGTGGTATCTAAAACAATTGTACTCAACAAGTCGGTTTTTTTGTAGTAAGTGTAAATTATGCGTAAAAACTCTAGATGCTCCGCGTAATCAAGTCTTACCATGCAGCCAGCAGAGGATCTCCCAATATTGTATTGAGTCTGTGAATAGCCATAAATCCCATGCTGATTAATACCAAATAGTCCAGTCTCTCTCCTGTCACCAGTACGGAAGGAGTCTTTGTTTTTGTCGCGGTAAACAGTAATCGGGTTGACTTGAATTAATGCGGGGTGCTTAAATCTGCCTGTGCCATGAATGCCCCAAGTCCAACAGTTTACGAATGGGGTATCTAGTGCAATGTTAGCCGCACCTTTGGGATTCATTGGGTTTTGAGTATAGTATTTCCCTGGTTCGGTTGTCGCTATTCCATTAAATAAAATTTCTGCTTTTTTGTTTTCCACTTTTAATAGCAAAGAACGATCATTAAAAGTGTTAATTGATTCGGGCAATGGGCTCCCCTTTTCGGTGCTGTCCTCTAAATAGACAATATTGAGCCTTCCGATGGGGTAGTCTAGCTCCCTGAGCCGCATGTAGACCATATCCGCTAGTATTTGATCGTTCATCCTTTATACGCCTCTGCTTGCCATAGAAAAATAGGAATATCTGTTAGTTTGACCAACTTAAATATAGCTTGATTCCATTCTGATTTAATTGCCTGAATTGGAGTTGTTGCCATTTCCGCCCTAGCCTCATTGTCGATATCAAGGATCTTATACTGTGGCTTTACGGATTCCTCGTCTAGTCGAGCTTTGATTTCTGGCATTGAGTCCAATAATGCCTGTAATTCTAATAGCCAAGCGTCTCCCCTTTCAGCAAAAAGAGCGTCAACTTCTGCCACAATGTCAGTTAGTTTATTGTAGGGGTATTCTAGAAAGTCTAGGATGTTTCTATAGTCACTTGTCCTTATTGAAATTTCATCCATGATAAAAAATACTCAAAAACGTATAGAGCAGAAACTAAGGTCTATTCTACCAAAAGCCACCTATCAGCCCAACCAAAAACAGGTATCTATAAAATATCTTGGCAAAATAATAAATCTGGCTACGTTAGGCGGGGGAATTGCTAGAAATACTAGAATCAGATAACTATTCGTCTTCCGTAAGGTCGGATTGTCGTTTAAATAATTCTGGATGCGATTCTTTGAAGATTTTCCACAAATCCTTAACCTTCCCCCTAAGCTCATCGTGCCTTTGCTGATCTAAATACCGATCTTCTCTAGCTTGGCGTTCCATCGCCTCTACCCTAGCAGCGTGGATCTTCTGCTCGGATCTAAGTTCTTTCATGCTGTCCTTGATTTCTACCAAATCATCGCATGTGCTGTCAACAGAAGACGCTATATGGGTTAACTTTTTAGAAGTTTCTACAGAGTTTTCTAGTAGTGTTTTTCCCGCAGCTACAAAGGCAGTAAACCCCCCTAAAAGCAATCCTCCCAACGCGATCCATTCCCCAATCACCATAAATCACCATAAATTACCATAAATTACCATAAATTAATTTTAGGAAATCAGGACAATAAAAAACGGGGTTTTACTCCCGTATTCCCAAGTTGAGTTAAAATGATTTCCTGGTTTTCGATTGTCCTGATTCGCCCTATGCTTATGCCGTCACTGGGGGTGTAGTTTGAGAGCCTTTAACTGCTACTTGACCAGATGCGGGATCGATTTGACGAATTGCAACGCCTTCGGTCACTCCTAGACTGTACAGAGACTTAATTCCTAAGTTTAGTGCTGCCTCAGCGATCACGCTTACCCGTCCTGCGTGTTGAGTGTACTGAACAAATCCTGCGTTTCTGATAGCTTCAGAATTAGCGAGCAAGCTAGTCAAAAGAATTGACGGGGCATCCCCAAAATTTTTGATATTTGCAAGAGCGACGCTTCCAACGATATCGTCTTGTACGATTGGCATAATTTTAATATTTGTTGATTGGTACAGAATTATCTTAGCTTAATTTATTTGCTTTTAAAGCTTCCAATTTATCCGCATCCAAAGCATCTAAAGTTTTAGCCGCTTCCAGATAAGTAGCCATCGCTTTTTTGAAATCTTTTTGAGGATCTCCTGTGACATCTCCCGTTAAAAAGTTTAAAGCATTAGCTAATAGCGCCTCTCGAACGATTGCCATTCTTTGATCTGATTGCAGTTTTTGCAGTTGAACAAGCAGAGTAGTAGTCTGTTCATTTTGAACAGTAAGAGTTTGTTGGTAAAGTTCTAGCTCTTGAGCTTTAAGCTTTAATTCCTCTCTTCTTTCCTTGATAGTAGGTCTTTGTGTAGTCACGATTACTCCCCCTCATTACCTAATTTTTCAAAAACTTTTACTTGCTGGGCGGTGTTTCTAAGGAACACTACCCAATCCTCCCCAACTGGAAATATGCTATCAATTAAATACAGCTTACCTTCATCGTCTTTAAGGTAAATCTTGTATGGTGTTTTTGCCCTCAATACTGAATCTAGTGACATAACCCCTCCAGTGTTTTGAGTATTGTTTCTTCACTTTCTACCAACGACCCGCGCATGATTTTAGAAAATGGTTTAAGAGTTTTTTGGACAAAACTATCGGCATTAGGAGAATTATAGATTATCTCCATCCTTGCTAAAAGCACCTGATAAAAGCCTAATTGTTCCTGAGTGTAGTCGAGGGGAAAACAGGACTTATCCGATATTCTGATACTTTCCTGCCCCGTGTAGTCAACCACGGTTATATGTTCAGCCCCTACCACTGTCACGATTGCCCATGATCCGTTTTTACTGGGAACGTCGGTTATCTTGACCACATCTCCCTCTTGGTACTGATAGTTTTCGGCGGGTTTGATGGCTGATATAACCAGTCGACTAACTACTGATGCGGTGGGGGAATCGTCAGTATCAGCCAGTGCTAAACCCCATACTTTTGCCATTTTGTCCTTTACTTTTTTGAGCTTTGCCAATGGTCTGCACAAGGAAGCGTTCTGGGGCAATTTTTTACCATCAAATCCTGAATCTTGAAGAATATCAATTACTTCCGAGGCTTTGATATATTCACGGATTACCTGATAGCAAATCCGATATTTAGAGTTATTGGCTTGACAAAAAGCCTGAAAACTTAGGTACTGCTCCTTGTAGAGCTCCTCATCTCGGATGATTTTAAATGCCAGCCCGATCTCATAAAAGCCTAAACTAATAGCCTCTAAATGGGTTTCTATTTTGGACTCCAAAGCCCGCAATCGGGCAATTTTTTCTAATCCTTCTCGTGTGGCATTAGTTGGTACGGTAGCAATCATGGTGTTTTTCCTGCAATAGAAAGAATATCTTGAACTAAGGAATCTCTGTCGACTAAAGTGATTTTTAGGGCAGATTCAAGCAAAGGAACATGATGAAGCCCAATCGTTCGGTAGCCAGTTTCTATCTGCCAGATCCATTCCGTAGCAGTGTTTATCATCTTGGATAGCTCAGTAGATGATAAGCCTAGCTTTTCACGCTCGGATCTGATTTTTGCCCCTAATCCTGATATTCTTATTTGATATGCTAGGGGTACATTTTTGTCCTTTCGAGATGTCGGAACTCGTGCTTGGTAGGATGGAGATGTTGCCATGATGGATTTAGTGATTGATGCTCTAATTGTAGCAATTTATCTAAGTTAATGTACTACCTTTATAAAAAAATTTATGGCTTTATCTACTTTTGCCTCTTTAAGAAATAAATACTCTACTTCTGATATAACGATAACGGTGGGAAGTGGTGGATCTACAACTTCGGCTTACAGCCTAGGCTTAAGGGTTTTTGGGGTGTCACGAGCGGGCAAAAATATTAATAGCGACAGGATAGCGGTGTCTGTATCAGCAGGACAGCAAGTCACCATTACGTTAAATAGTACGTTAAGAGCAAGTGGCGAGGATATATACAGAATAGGAATAGCAGGAGAAACGACAGGAAATGATGCAGATAGCTATATTTTGGCTGAATTTGAAGCAAAACAGATAAATCAGCAATCAGACATTGTTTTTTCTCCCATTGTACTTTCTAGAGATCAACATTTTGCCCTCAATGGTGCGGTGGCAAATTATGCAAGTTTACCCTCTAATCCAATTAATGGTACAGCTAGATTTGTAACGGGAGAAAACAAATACTACCTATACAGATTGGGGGCTTGGGTAGAAGTAAATGGGTTAAGCACTTATACCGTACTAACTACTGAGAAAAGAACGGCAGGCAAATTATACGGCGGCTGTGATCTCCCTATAATATCGTTAGATACAGGGGAATTTATCCCTATTCCTGCGTATGATGCCACGATAGGAGGAAATAGCTACGCGCTAAAACTTTGGCTCTTAAACGGAACTGAGGAAGTAGGTGGTGCGGTAATTCCAGTAGGAAATTTTATAGATTTAGAGTTGCTGCTAAATGGCACTGCTGGGGACGCTGCGGTACTGTCAGGAAGAGTAACAGTAACAGCATTAGGAAAAATCCGTAAGTTGACAGGAATTTCTACAAATACCAATATCACAAGTACGTCAGCCATTTGGGAATACAATAACAGCAACCTATTTGTAGTTCCAGAAAATATTGATGCGGGTTATGCGCTTGCCTTTTCTGTTGTTTTTAATTTTACAGAGTTATCAAATGGGGATAATCTCAGTTTCAGAATTTACGACAAAGGCTTATTTGCAATACCTGAATCAGCATTAGGGATAATTTTTGGAAATGGCATCTTCCCCGTTGCTCCTTATTGTCGAATCGTTCCTAGCCTATCAGGAATCCGTCGATTAGCCGGAGAAGGATTGATTGAAAGAAACAGATTTGAAACTAGAAGCTCTTACGATACGGAATTGGGGCTTATAACTGACAACACCGCGCAAAAAGTAGTTATTAGTGGTGTTTTAGTCGGGCAAGTTAGAGTTAGGGCAGGAGGGGAAGCCCTACTAAGCACTGAGGCGGTAAGAGCCATAATCTCTACAGAGCCTGGTATTGCACCTGCTTCTAATTGGTCTGCTCCTGTCAGTTTATTAGCAGGACAACAAATATCAGTAGTTGTTAGCTACCCTTGCAATAATCTAGGGATAGGCACAATTAGATCGGACTATCCTGATGTAATCGCGGGTAATTCTGCGGGTGATTTTACCCCAGTTCGGTTAAGGGTAGAAGTCAGAAGATCAGGAACTATATATCAGCAAAGCAATGTCACAATAATTCCTAATACTACTCAAACTTTTATAATTAGCTCTCTTGGAACTGCGGGAAGTTCCCCATCTACAAATAGCAGGCTATCATTTAATCTTTGGGGATATTCAGGGATATCAGCCAGTGCGATCGCGGGGACTTCTAGCCTATCGGCAGGTAGTTATGAGGTTAGAGTTTATTACGAATATCCATCGCCTAATCGCGTTGTTACGGAAATAACTCACTCTGTTTTAAACGGCTGCATTTCTGAACTATTGGGCAATTATTCAGATGTGATCAATACTGCTTTTTATTCGGGATTAGTTTCTAGTGGAGACACAACTAGAAACTATTTGATCAATAAATTTGTGGCTGGATCTGGGATTACGCTAGAGCGGTTATTCGTAGGAGGAAACGAACAAGTTAGGGTATCATCAATAGCAGGAACTGGAAATGTTTCTAGTGTCGGGCTGTCTTTACCTAATATTTTTAGTGTAAGCAATTCTCCTGTAACGGGATCTGGAATTATAACCGCAACTCTTGCCAATCAATCGGCTAATTCTTTCTTGGCTGCTCCTAGCGGAGCAACAGGAATTCCTAGCTTTAGAGCCATAAATGCTGTTGATATTCCTAGCTTGCCTGCCTCTAAAATTGCTACTGGGGTTTTTTCTATCAGCAGGTTAGCAACTGGAACACCCGACGGAACTAAATTTATTAGGGATGATGGGGTTTTAGCAGTTCCGTCAGGGACTGGGGGCGGGGGCGGTGGGCACTTAATAACGGAGTCGGGCGTTCCCTTTACCCAAAGAAGCAAGCTAGATTTTCGTGGCGTGGCGGTGGATGTTCGAGATGACCTTGTCAATGACACTACGATTATTGATATTTCTCAAGTGGCAGGAAGCGCGGCGACAATAGCAATCGGGGCGGTGACTACGGGAGCGTTAGGGAGTGCTGTAACTGTTACCAATACTGGCACGTCTTCTAATGCAGTTCTCGCTTTTTCACTTCCTAGCGGTGCTACAGGGTCCGTGTCCGACGTAAATTTTCCCCCTCAAATTACAAAAACAACGTCTAGCGGAGTTATTTCTGCTACTTGGTCGTCCCAATCAGCTAATCTGTTTTTGGCTTCTCCTAGCGGTGCAACGGGAGTGCCTGATTTTAGGATTATCTCATCAGCAGATATTCCTAGTTTGCCTGCCTCTAAGATTACTTCGGGAGTGTTTTCGATTGCAAGGCTTGCCAGTGGAACGCCCGACGGGACTAAATTTATTAGGGATGATGGATTTTTAGCATCTTTTATTGTTGAGTTTCCCGTTGTTTTTGCGGCTCCCACGGTGGGAACTTATACGCTATTACTTTCTACGATTAAAGCAAAAACTTTAAACGCTATCAGGGTAAAAACCGATAGTGGTACTGCAACTTTTAACCTTAAAATAAATTCTACTAATATAACAGGTGTTAGCTCTATTACTGCTACTACCTCAAAAACAGCCTATAATGCAACGGCTGCTAATGTAATGGTAGTTGACGATGATCTTAAAATAGAGATTACATCTGTATCTAGTGCCATCAATCTTAGTCTTCTTTTGATTTTTTCATGAGTACAATACTTCCCTTGTTATTTTTCTCTAGCAGTGCACCACCGCCCCCGCCCCCGCCCCCGCCTTCTGATCCTTTTTGGAATGATGTGGTGCTTTTAATGCCTTTAAATTCTTCGGCAGGATATTCTTGCCTTAAAGGTCGAACTACTTCAACTGGAACAACGCTAAACATTCAAACAGTAGGAGGGTTTGAATGCTCTAACACATGGGGGTTTGTATCTGATAATTCGTTGTTTGATTTAGGAACTAGCGATTTTACTATTGAATGTTATGCTAGATTTTCGGCACTTAGCACTCGTAGCGTTGTGTTTCAAATGAATGATGGTCCATCAGGATCAGATCCGTATTTTCGATTTTTTATGTTCACCAATGATCGGTTTTTCCTTGATTTTTCGCAATCAGGAAATGGGTACGGGTTTGTCGGAACAGATCCCGCTTTTACCTTTTCAATTAATACTTGGTATCATATCGCTGCGACTAGGCAAGGGAGTAATTGGAGCATTTGGGTTGACGGAATACAAAGGGGGACAACTACAGACAGCAGAAGTATTAATTCAGTTGGACTAATAAGGATACTGCATGGTGATGTACCAGATAGCCCAGCATCTGATCCCGTGTTTCCTTTTGATGGATATATTCACAGTATTAGGCTTACTAGAAGCTGTCGCTATACTGCAAGTTTTACCCCTCCTAGCATTCCTTTACCTAGTAGCTAGAAATAGAATAATTAATTAAAATAGCAACTCATGCTGTGAATTGTCGCATCCTGAACCGATGGTATGGAGGATATGCTTTTAACAGGAAATCTTTTAATTTTAGAGCCATTTGGAATTGTTGCATTTCCATCCTCTATGATAATACTGTAGGTTTTAACGTCTAACTTTATATTAGTTTGCTTTAAAGTTTCTCCGTCTTGTTCCGACCAAGCAACTCGGCTTATTTTGTCGTTTTCTAAAATATCTTCTGCGTTAAAAAGAGGAGTAAGTCTAAAAGTTGAATAATTAATAATAGGTCCAGTATTTATTTCTTGTCGTTGAGGCATGTCAAGATAAAAGCCTGTTACAGCCCTAAAATCTTGATTGGTTGTAGTTAGTGGATACTTAAATCCATCTTTATAGTAAAAGCTTTCCTCTAAAAGGCTAGGAGGTATTGTAAAAAAGACAGTTTGTGTAAATGAGCCTATTGAGTCAGCATACCATTCATAGTCTATTTTGTGAATAATTGCACTATTGTCTAATCCTCTTTGCTTAATTGCTTCTCCGTGTCCACTGTAAACCCAATACCTGTCAGTAAAAAAAGGAGCCTCTACTGCAAAAATAGTTTTTCTTATATCAACATCAAAAGTTACTCCCATCATTTGCATATTTCCAGAAGCAGATACTTTTTTGACTGAAGATACAAATTCGTCTTCTAGTATTTCGCTGCTGTCGTAGGATCGCCTGTAATCAATAGAAGTTAGATCGTAAGGAATTGGTAGCCTTTCAATTCCCGACGGGCTAACTATTACATAGTTAAATGTCCCTGTTGAGATTGTACTTTTAGGAATAAAAGAATATTCTGTAAAAGCAGTGGCAAAAAAAGCACTAGAACGTAATCGCGCTTCCTCTTCAGTGTAAATGAGCTTAGAGCCATAAATGCCAATAGAGCCCCTAGTGGCGGTAGTTTTTGCGCTAAAGAAAAAACCAAATTCAATATCATAAACGGTTTGGACAAGATTTAATGTCCGTAATAACTCAGCAGAAAAAGCTTGGTTTTTAGATCCTGTTAGGTCAAATTCCGCTAGATAGTCTGAAATAACAAAATTTGTCCCCTCAATAGACAGTCCTCCAGCCATGATTGAGCCATGAAAATTTGGGCAAAACACATTTAACAAAGCAGTTATTTCTGGTGGGGATAAAAATTCAATTTCATCCCAATACAAAGGGAAAAATGCTGTATCGGCACTAAGTGAAGGAACATAAAGATTAGATATAAATATGCTTGATTCGGCGGAAAAGTCAACATTAGGAACATCGTATATTGTATCTAGATAGCCAAAACTAGAAGAGGTTCCTATTTGTGGGTATAAACCTAACCGCACAACATTCCGATCAAAAAGAGGAATGTAATCGTATAGCCATAATTCTGCGAGGCTGGTCGTGGTTAGTCCCTGAAAAGCTTCAGTATTCAGCCATGGACGGGATGGTGTTAACAGTGGTGAATTTACCGCTAGGTCATCTGTGCTACCACTTCGGCTTAATTCTAATAAATATTCCCTATAATTTTCTCCTGTCTTGAGATCGGCTTGATCGTTGAAAAAATACCAGATATAAGGATCTCTTGGAGCAAAAAACCCATTTCCGACAGGATCACAGCCATTAGCTCCAACGTGAATTGTTGGGGCTAAATTTGGGCGTAAAATAACAGATGCTTCCAAGATATCTGAATTGGTAAACGTCTGCCCATCAGGAGCGGTAATGACAAGATCGGGGCTTGAATACTGAATCATTACAATCCAATCGTTAGGCTTGTTCCCAGTGCTGTTTATCGCGGCTGATATTATCTTGGTTCTACTAAAAAGAATATTTCCGGTTTCATCTAAAACGTTAATTTTTGTCAATTCCCCTATTTTAATAGGAACATTGCGATCTCCCCCTATATAAAACTCAAACTTATTGTCTGATTCAATGCTAAATAAAACTTTAATAGGATAGATTTCAGGAGTAGCTTGTCTTGGTCTTCTGTTAATAACTTGAGTTGATACGGTTTTAGTCTCTCCCTGAGAAGAAAAGGCAAACCATCCTGATTGAGTTTTGCTAATCAGTACGGTTGTCGAGTTTAGATCATTTCCTGCCTTAGCTGATATAGTTTTGCCGTTAGGGAGCCTAACTGATACCATTTCCCCTGCTTTAGCCAATCGGTTTATTCTGCCAATCTTCATAAAAATAACCCTTTGTGAGGGCTAGTAATTTCCATCAATTAGGAGAAACAATGCGAGTTGCTCACTTTGATTCTACCACTACCGATCCTTTCCAAGGATAAAATGGCTTGGCTGACTCAAATAACTCTTGTGGTGATATTAGGTTATAAGGGACTTTGGTATCAAAAAGGCAAGTGTCAATTAGCACTCGTGCCACTAATCCACTACAAATAAATCCGTGATCAAAATGCCCTAATAGCGGTTTAAACAGTGATATCAAAGCCATTCTTATCGAGTCACGAGATATCCCAACTAAACCAAGAATCGCAGGCAGTGTTTTGTTGCCATAAAGAGACTGAATCAATATAGCAAAATAGTTATATTTATATCCCCTATAGGCTTTAGCAGCAAGGGATAAAACCTCTCCCGTTAGTTTAGGACTTTTTATTCTAGGCTTTCTAAAAAATACTTGTACATTCGGGTCGTTAAAGTATTTAGAAATTGTATCCTTTTTTACTCCTTCTTTTGCGGCTGCTTCTATTAATTCATTTTCTCCTGTCACAATAAAACAGTGGGAAACCTTAATGTCTGACATTCTAATCCAATCGGTAAAATAAGCAATCCCAATAGAAGTTAAATCAGATTTATTGTAAGTAAATCCGATATAACCTACGTCATAGTTTTCTTTAAATCTTGGCTGAATAGAGTTAATTTTCATGGCAGTATTTAGCCTGTTTGATAGTAATTTTATAATCTTTTTGATGGGAAACAAAACGGGAAAAATGATGGTCAAAAGAAATAGCATATGGCAATCCTGTGAAGATGCCAATAAGAATCAGGTTAATTGTCAGTAATTCCCATGCAATATTTGCCATCACAAGTCCCAAGAAAAAGCCTTGATTCCATACTAACTAACTTCTGCAAACATTGCGCCGTCTCTTTGAGCCTCTATTTTTGCTCTAATCAAATCATCGTAAAAAGCAATAGTTACCCCTACTCCTCTTGTGTCAATAGTTGCTAGGGTTTTTTCTACTATGTAATAAGGTTTTTTAGTGTAAATGTAAAGCCGTGGATTATCTGCATCTTTAGCGTAGGCTATCGCGTCGATAGTGTCTTGCCTAAGTTCTCTAATATCGTTAGCATCCACAGCCCTAAAATGCTCTGCTCCTGCTTGTATTAGCTCTAATTCATGTTTATCCATTAGCTTATTCCTGGGTACTTATTAGACCAATTTAGATTATCCCATTTGCCGCTATTTTTAAGTTCCATTAATTGAGAAACTGCAATATTTTTGTTATACTTCTCTTCTAGCTCTTGCCTTCTAGATTGAAATTGAAGCCTTTTTAGAACTAGCTGAATAGTCACAAAGTCTAGTGTACTATAAATTTGTAATGCTGACTGAACATCAAAGATTGATATTAAGTCCGCTATCAAGTCTCCTTCACTATCCCCACACGATGGCAATATAAACCCTTCGGATGTATCTGGGACTATGGATGGCTCAACGTCCATGTTCTCGATAATCTTTAAAATCTCAAGAGTTGAGTCTTTATCCAAGCTACTAATATCCTTTTCATTTAGCCCCCATTCACCTAGATAAATTGCTATAGTTTCTGCTTGTCCTTTAGCGTTGTTGACAGCTAAAAAGTCTATAGGGCTTTTCCCTAGGGGAATAGATAAAGAATCTAGCCAACCTGATATCAGCAGGCAAATCATTTTAGTCTCTCGCCTCTTGAATGCGGAAACGGGGCGCAAAACGATAACCTTGCCATTGGGTAATTGATAGGGAAAAACTTTCACTAATCTTTTCGCCAAGATAATTTAGTTGAAATTATTCCCTGAAAGCCATTATCTTGATTAGTGTTCAGAGATATAGTGACCATATTTAGATCGCATCCTATAAATGCTGCTTTAAGTGCTTTTTGTCGATATGTTCCAGTTAGCCCATTAGCTCTTAGGTCGTTTAATCTTTGGGCTAACCATGACTGCCAATCAGCTAAAACCAAAAAATTAGAAATTGATTCCTCTGTAAAGCTGACTATTAATCTAATCGAGAAGCTTATGTCTAGGCTTGTCTGAGGATCTAACATTCCAGTCGGATCTAAGTCAATTGAGTTAAGAAAAACTGCTCCCTGTGGAGATTGATTTGGCGTGTGAATATCCGAAAAGTAAGAAAATTTAATGGGTTTAGATGCTTCCGATAGTCCCACAGCTTTTGATTCAAGGTATAATATTAATGCTTGCCATAGGGCTGAGTTATAGGAATAATCCATGCTTTCTAAGTCTAGAGTTCAAGATTTTTTAAATACTGCTTATAGCAATATACCTAATAAATTTAAACTTTGGGTAATAGTTGATGGCGTTCCTAGAAAAGTTTTAAATTCTGATGGCTCTGAACCGTTTTTAAGAACAATAAACGTAAATACTAATAAAGAATTAGCTTTATTAGATGGCTATAGCTTTGATGCTACTATTTACCGCGCCACGGTAATAGGGGCGATTACTTCAGGCACTCCCCATCTGGTTTCTGGGCTTCCTAGCAGGATCAGGACATTTAGCGGGGAAATTAATTCAGGACTTCCGACTGCTAATGATTCTTGGTTCATGACCGAAGACAGCGGAGCTATTAGTTCGGCTCGATTTATTGCCCTAAAGCACCTAAAAAGAGAATTAAAATTAGATAGTTTTGATTCAATTTATTTAATCAGAGAACCTGGCTATGTAGTCGTTGAACAACTGTCGTCTACTAGGGTCACTCAGAATGGAAACCGTAGGGTAACTAGAAATGGTAATATTAGGGTAAGTGTGGCTTGAGGAGCCGAACAAATGGCAGACGTAAGAATTATTGACTTAGACCTTGGATCGGTGAATGACAATCACCTATTCGAGTCTGACGATGGAAGCTCTTCCTTTAAAATAACTGCCATTGATTTACGTGCTTACTGCCAGAATGGTCTGACTCCTCAATCAATCGGAATTGCTGCGGGTGTAACGATTGCAGAGTTGGGATATCTAGATGGGGTTACATCATTAATTCAAGCGCAAATTGACGCTAAAGCTCCTGCCAATAATCCTACTTTTACTGGTACAGTTTCAGGGATTACCAAGGGAATGGTAGGGCTAAACCTAGTAGATAATACAAGTGATGCTGATAAGCCTATTTCGACACTTCAACAAACAGCTTTAGATGGAAAGGCATCAACATCTGTCACTATTAATACGGCTTCAGGATTGACTGGCGGAGGTTCTCTCGCCTTAAATAGAACTATATCTTTAGACGTTCCAAGCCTTGCAAATAAAGCTACCCCATCAAGTTCTGATCAGGTTTTAATCTATGATCCTGTTAGTTCAAGCCACAAAAAGACTACCGTATCTGGGATAACTTCTGGGCTTTCTGGCGGCGGGGGCGGTGTAACCGCTCATGGTGCTTTAACAGGATTAAATGCCGATGATCATCCTCAATACTCTCTTGCTGACGGCACTAGATGGACTGTTACCCCAACTGCTAACAAGGTAGTTATTTCCACCGCGTCAGGAGTGCTTGCCTCTTCTAGTATTTCAACAACTGAATTGGGTTACTTAAGCGGTGTCACGTCATTAATTCAAGGACAATTAAATAATAAAACCGATTCGGGGCATACTCATTCAATTGCGAATATTGCCAATCTTCAAACCGATTTAAACGCTAGAGTTTTAACCTCTAGAGTTATCGCTACGGCTTCGGGATTAACAGGAGGAGGTGACTTATCGGCAGATAGAACAATAGGGTTAAACATTCCTGGGTTAGCCACAAAAACAACCCCGTCTATTTTGGATGAGGTTTTGATTTATGATGTTTCAACTTCAACCCACCGACGGACTACCGTATCAGGAATAACGAGCTATTCTGGCGGCGGGGGCGGTGTAACTGCTCACAGCGCATTAACAGGATTAAGTAATGATGATCACCCTCAATATTCCCTTGCTAATGGTACTAGATGGACTGTTACCCCAACTGCTAACAGGGTAGTTATTTCAACCGCATCAGGAGTGTTATCCTCTTCTAGCATCTCAACATCTGAATTAGGTTATTTAAGCGGTGTCACGTCACTAATTCAAGCACAAATAAATAATAAAACCGATTCAGGACATACTCATACAATTGCCGATATTAACAACCTTCAAGCCGATTTAAACACTAGGGCTGTAACCTCTAGGGTTATTGCTACGGCTTCGGGACTGACTGGCGGTGGAGATTTATCAGACAATAGAACAATAGCCCTAAATATTTCTGCACTTCAATCTAAAACTACCCCATCTATTTTGGATGAGGTTTTGATTTATGACGTTTCGACTTCAACTCATCGACGGACTACCGTATCAGGAATAACGGGCTATTCTGGCGGCGGTGGTGGGGTAACTGACCATAATGCGTTAACAGGACTAACTGGAGATGATCACCCTCAATATTCCCTTGCTGACGGCACTAGATGGGCTGCCGATCAAACAGCTAATAGAGTAGTTATTTCCACCGCGTCGGGAGTGCTTGCCTCTTCTAGCATTTCAACAACTGAGTTAGGTTACTTAAGTGGTGTTACGTCATTAATTCAAGGACAAATAGACCTAAAAGCTCCTATCAATAATCCTGTCTTTACAGGTACGGTATCTGGTATTACCAAGGCAATGGTAGGACTGTCCAATGTAGATAATACGAGTGATATAAATAAGCCCATTTCAACTCTTCAACAAACAGCTTTAGACCTAAAAGCTCCTATCAATAATCCTATCTTTACAGGTACGGTATCTGGTATTACCAAGGCAATGGTAGGACTGTCCAATGTAGATAATACGAGTGATATAAATAAGCCCATTTCAACTCTTCAACAGGCAGGTTTGGATCTAAAAGTTTCTAACTCTAGAGTTATTGCTACGGCTTCAGGACTGACAGGCGGGGGAGATTTATCGGCTGATAGGACTATCGCTCTAAATATCTCAGGGCTTCAAGCTAAAACAAATCCCTCTATTTTAGATGAGGTTTTAATTTATGACGTTTCGACTTCAACTCATCGACGGACTACCGTATCGGGAATAACGGGCTATTCTGGCGGCGGAGGCGGGGTAACTGCTCATAACGCACTAACAGGACTAAATGCCGATGACCACCCTCAATATTCCCTTGCCAATGGTACTAGATGGGCTGCCGATCAAACAGCTAATAGAGTAGCGATTTCCACCGCGTCAGGACACTTATCAGCATCTTCTATAACAACAACTGAATTAAGTTACTTAAGTGGTGTTACGTCACTAATTCAAGGACAAATTGACAACAAAACGGCATCTGGACATACCCATTCGATTGCTGATATTAACAACCTTCAAACCAATTTAGATTCTAGGGTTTTAAGCTCTAGAGTTATTGCTACGGCTTCAGGATTAACAGGAGGAGGTGACTTATCAGCAGACAGAACAATAGGATTAAATATCCAAGCACTACAATCTAAAACAGTTCCTGCCAATGTAGATCAGGTTTTAATCTACGGAATATCAGAATCAGCCCATCGGGTCACAACCGTATCCGGACTAACTTCGGGACTACAGCCATTGTTAGTTAGTGAAGTAACCATAAAAACGATTAACAATCAATCTGTACTCGGCTCTGGAAATCTAACAATTACTGGCGGTGGTGGCGGTTCCCCAACAATAACAACTTTGACCGACGCTGCTACTGTCACCCCTAACGTAGATACAACTACAATAGGAATATTAAATTCTTTGTCGCAAAATGCGACAATAGCTAACCCTACGGGTACTCCTGTAAATTATCAGGAATTAGTATTAAGAATTACTTCGGCTTCTATAAGGCGAATAGTTTGGGGTTCTGCTTACGCTGGATTATTACCTAACACAACTTCTGGGGGAGGCATTGAAGATTATTTCTATTTTAGATTTAATTCCCTAGACAATAAATTTGATTTAGTGTCTAGTAATCAACCCTCCGACGAAGTTGAACTATCTTATCTAGTTTCTACTTTAATTCTTACAGGTAATTTATGATTGAAATTCCCACAGGAACCGAACTAAAATACGTCAATTTGACATTAAACAATGTCTCATTGCAGAATAGATTCTCGGCGGCTATTACAATAGTTGCCACCGCTATCTTGCAAGATAGCAATAGCTCATCTCAGCTAATAAAACTGGCTAAAAACGTTGCTAATGATTCTAGTGCAATGCAAATTTTAGTACAGCAATCAATTAAATTTGCTATTTCGGAGGGATTAATTATTACCTCTTCTGCTACGGTACTTGATAACAAAGACGGGACGTTTGACGACAACACCGTTACAGACTCCTCGATTTTGGGAATTGTTCAGGGACTAGCAGCCAACTCTTCATTACTCACAATTTTAGGATACGAAAATTAATTATGGCACTTAACCCAGATACACAGAGTCCAAAGTACGCTATCAATCAAAATACTTTTAAAGGACTTTTAACAGGCACAACAATCGGAGCCTTGAACTCTGATACTAACGGAGTTATTGTTTCTCCTGCTACTACTTTTGGGGGTAGAGTTGTTTCCTTAGTTGGCATGACAAACGATACTGTAACAGTCAACGTTTTTCTTTACGGATTTACAGCTAGTGGGCATGTACAGGGGTCAAACTTTGTTCGTCCTATCGGACTCGTTAATATTCCCCTGTCTGCTGGTAATACTTTCGCTGCTAGGGTTAACACTGATTTGTTAGCTTTTGCTAATTTACCTGGATTACAAGTTGATGCAGTCGGAAGAAAACCTTACATTTTGTTGGGAAGGAATGAAGATTTGAAAGCGTCAACGTTGGCAAATTTAACCGCCAGTACAATATGCGTCCTTAGTGGTGAAAGATTTGATTACCTAGGATAAAAACCATGTCTCACACTGGGAATGCTAACGGGAATTTTGGGGTAGAAGGATTAAGGCAGACTAGAGTTTTGACTCCCGTAATGGCAGCGCAAAACCTTAGAAAAGTGCTGCATTGCTGGTACAATGCAGACTTTCTAAATGTGGATGCTAACGGGCTGGTTTCTGGCGCCTCGGACTTGACTGGAAAAGGAAACGACGGGATACAAGCAACCGAGAGCAGGAGATTAACGCATTTCCCTAGCGATTTGCAGTTTAAAGGCAAGCCTTCCTTTGGAAGCCTTACCACTACTGGCAGCCGACGTTTGGAGGTAAGCGGTGGCAGCATTTCCCTGTCAACAGAAGCAAGAATAATCCTTTCTTGTTTCTATTCTGATGGCTTGGCGTCTGGTTTTAGTAGTGTAAACGGATTGGTCCATGGGGGAAGTACAACTTCCGATCCTCGTGTCTTTGGGAATGGAGGTTCATGGGGATCGCTATTATTAACTGGGTCGTACAGCAAAAATGGGGGGGCGTACTTTACCCAGGCAACATCCCCGTTGCCACTTCCTGCCTCTACTCTAGCTCTACGTCCAGGGACAAACACCGCCAATCTTCCTTGGAGCTTTGGCGCCGAACTTTCTTCCATTAACAGGACTTGGGTCGGCGGATTCCGAAATATAATAATCACTAATTCCTCAATTACTAATCTAGATATTTCGCTGATTGAAGGTGTAATAGCTTGGGATGGTGATCATCAAAATCGGCTTGCCGCCAATCATCCTTATCGTTTTATTCCCCCATTAGTTAGAGATTAAAACCATGCCCATTGATTCTAAGCATCCGCAATACGAACAATTTGAATCGCTCTTAAGGTTTCTAACTGCTTCCTATGAAGGAAAACAGGCATGGTATCCTTACGAGCAATACAGCGACAACGGAATAGCTAATTTAGGATTAGTGAATAGCGATCCTAATGAGTATTACGCTTCAATTAGAAATATTTTTATTCCAATACAGACAAGAGAGTCACCTGAAAAATATTATGGAAGATTAAAAAGAAGTCGCTATAAAAAACTATTTGAAAAAACAGTTAATAATTTTGCAGGATTATTAAGTCAATTTAGCATCAAGCCAGATACATTAAGCTGGTATTCTCAAGAGCAAAGAGAAGCAATTTTAAATAATATTGACTTGCATGGAACAAGCTTGCAACAGTTCTTAGTGGATGCTGATGTATCGGCTTTATCTAAGGGTTTTTGCGCGATTATTGTAGATTATAGTCGTAGCAGTGATAATTCAAAAAAAAGACCGTTTTTGACCAGAGTTGACAGGGAAGATATCATGAACTGGTCAATAAGTTATGGCTTGGACGGGGTTTCGATTACTGATAGATTGGTCATAAAAAGAAGTTACTACAAGCAAGATAATTCAGATGATTACATCGTAAAATTAACTGATCAATTTGTCGAGTTTAAAGCTGGATCTTTTCAGGTATGGGAAAAAGTTAATGGGACTTTGTCGATTGTCGATGAAGGAGAAACGTCTTTACCCATAATTCCTGTGGTTTTTTACCCCAATAATTGCAATAATCCATTTGAGATAGAACCGCCTTTACTGGGCATTGCAGAAGCTAATTTAAGCCACTATCAACTACATACTGACTATTTAGAGTCTTTGCACTACCAAGCCCCTTTATACGTCAGGACTGGGGTAGCAAGCACATCTGATGATAAAGTATTGACTCCTCTACTAATATCACCCCATACCGTAGTTGATTTGGCTGCGGATCAGACGCTTCAAATATTAGAAACAACTGGTAACGCTATTAATCTAAAAAAAGAAGCTTATGAACAGATAGAGAAGGAAATAGCCCAAGAATCATTAAATTTCCTAGGCTCTGAACAAACGATGACAGCCACGGAAGCCAACATAAGGGGAACTGTATCAAGAGCCAATCTAAGTCTTTACGGCTCCGATAAAATGAGTGCAGTTAACGAGATTTTCACCCTTTGGGCGCTGTGGGAAAATAAAAAGCCGCCATCAGATCAGGGAATAGTAATTAAAGAAGGGTATTGGATGGGGCTGTCACCTGAAATGATTCGAGTCCTAACAGAACTCTTTACCCTAGGGGCTTTAGATATTGAGAATCTATGGGCTATCCTAAGCAATTCGGGGGCATTACCATCAGTAGATATTCAGGCAATTCTAGATAAAGTGCAAGGTAATCAGGAGGCGATCTAATGCCAGCAGGATTTACTATTAGCAACTCTTACAACGTCGCAGCTTTTACCGTAGCAGGATTTACAATCTTTAACTCTCCCATTGCCACACCGTCTTCGATAGAAATTATTGAGCCTTTAGAAATTAGCACACCTAGGATTAAAACCAATCTAATAATTAATCCAGATCCTCTTTTTTCCATTGCCAGAATTATTAATCTTTCTATCTCTCAATCGTGGCGAAATCCTCCTAGTGGAAACCTAACAATTAGATCCCACAAGTCCAAACTGTCAGAACTTCTAACTTTTTTCGCTCCAACTAGAGCGATTTCCTGCTATGGAATTGATTTTATCTGTGGTGTTTCATCTGTAGATTTTTCCCGTGAAGCTGTACAAATAATAATCCCACTACAAAGCCCTTACTCAAATTATGGCGATACCATTAGATGTCCAGTTGATAAACCGATTCAAATCAATTTAGGATCTAGTGGGACAGGGGGAACTAGCAATAGAATTAGATCCTATCCTTTTAGCTATGTTGCTAGGCAATCCGAAGTTACGATCATAGGCGGCGTTGATAATTTCATTCCTGTTAGTGGACTTGAACCCGATAGCAGTGAAACAATTACGCTAAGGGATTTAATTCCTGACATTGCCATAATTCAAGGTAAATTCCCAGATTGGAATAATGTGGCAGGAATTACTTTAAAAGACTTTAGAACCGAACCAATCTATACCCTCTACGACTGGGAAATAAAAAGTTTAACCTACGAATCAACCGGTGGGTTTGGTGCTTCCGTAGATGGGGTCAGGTTGACCAAAGAACTCAACAATGCAGAATTAATAATAGATAGAACCGTAGCAGACAATGAAGAAGAAGAAGAAGGAGAAGATTCTCAAGGATTTGCGATAAACATAGAAGGAGATCCAACCCCAGAAGTTCCCCCAACTATTAATCGGGGCTTTTTTCAGGAAGCTTATCCTAGCGATTACCTAAGAGTTCCCACCCATGCTTTTGACAGTGGAGGGATTACAAAAACCAAAAAAACAATTAAAAGCTTTAACGGGGAGACTGTAGAAGAAATAGAAGAAACCTATGGATTCGTATATAATTCCCTTGATGTTTTTGTAATCAATGTTACATCCTCGAATCCATTCCGTTACAATCAAGAATTTTTAAATCCATCAATTGACGTTCACTGGGAACAAGTATCTTATGAGCAAAAAGTATATTCCCATGACTCAGAAGGGAATTATACTGGGTTTGCTTCTACGGGTTGGAAATTACAAAGATTTAAGCAAGAAAGCGAATCATTAGAATTATTGGCTCTCAAAATAGAAGAATTAAATCCCACTACAGACGCAGATCGCCTAACAGTCATTGCTCAACTAATAGCCCTTTACACAGCCGAAAGACTGCCAATTAGTAGCAGCCAGATAAACTTTTTGGGGCGCATGGACGATCATTATTCTGATATTACAGATGATTCTAAGTATGTCAAAAAAAGCTTTTTTTCTCAATCAAATACCCAGCTAGTACCAGATCCAGAAAGCACAGACGATGATCCATTGCCTCCTATCGTGGCAGGAGAAAACAAAACAGAAGAAATTTATACCACGGTAATATCTCCCCAATCTAGTAATTCTCCTCAAGTGCCAGAAAGATATCAGATTAGAAGCTTTAGTACCGATTCAAGCGGGCAAAGTTTTAGAGACTCAGCTTCGATTAATCAAGTTTCAACCTCTACAGGAAGACCTGCTACGGTTTCCAAGCTTTCTAGGGAAGTCCCTGGTCCACGAAATCCGACGGTAGACAATAGAAGATATAGAATTAAAACTCCTGATGCTTTACCCCAATTAAATGCCTCTATCACAACCGAATCAATTGGCTTTACTGGGGGAACAACTTACGCCAAAGTTTTCCTAGGAGCGCAAACTCAAATCAGTCACACCAACACCGAACAAGCCTATACTATAACCGTTGAATTGCACAATAGAAAACCTTGGGTTGTAGGAGAAAGAATTAGATGGAACTCTCAAGTGTGGACGATTTTATCTATTTCTGAAGTTCAATCCGTCAGGCAGGACAAACAGGTGTACTGTGATACCTACGCTCTAGCACTAGGCAGATTCCTAGATGTTTCAGTATCTTTGATCTAGTCAAAAAATACCTTATTTTAATTTGTCATCAGTGTTTCTACTGAACTTTTGAAAAACCCTTGACAGGGCTTTTTTAGTATGGAATTATAAAAATCAAAGCAAAGAAAAACCCGCGCGTGGCGGGCACAAGTCAAACATGAGGACAAAACTAAAAAAGCGAATCATTCACACTGCCTCTAAATTGTACTCGTTTGAGATTGTTTGTGCCAACCTTTTTTTATATCGGCACAATTACTCTTATCTCACAAGGGAACAGGCTGAAGCAGAACTAGCTAAAGTCGAAGTTGAACTAAAAAACAGCCTTAAGTGGCAGAGGATGCAAAATGCGAGATTGTAGCAAGGAAAAGCATTTAAGATTCCGTGTCGGGATATATGAAGTGCTTTTTGAGAATATCAACGATATTGATTACAGGACCGTCGAACGGGGTGATTACTGGAGGATATATAACACTGCTAGCCACAGGCGGATATCCGTTCATTTTTTTAATAAAGGGGCTTTGCTCTATCGGTTCCCCATTAACTGTAATTGGTTCAATATAAAGTCACGTCGCACCGTAAGGATATTGAATGCAGTCATAGGATGGGACAAAATATAAAGCTAAGGGATGGCAGACAAACCCTGCCGTCTTTGCTAAAGTCAATAAATCAGAACAAAAGGAGTTATCCCATGAGGATTAATGAAAAATTTTTCGCAATAACCAAGGACAAAGCCCTAGCTATGTACCAAAATGGCTACTTGACCGCCGCAGGGTACCTAGTAGCGATCAAAGGGATTTTGGTTCCCGATAACATCGATCTTAAAATCCCTTCGATATCGGGGTTTTGCCAAGAGTGGGAACTGCCTCGCTCAAGCTTCTACCGGGGGATATCCAAGCTTGAGAAAAACGGCCACGGCAAATTAGAGCCGACGGGTGAGTCCGTATTCTCCTGCCAAGTACTTAAGCCAAAATCGGCTAAAGTCAAGCCCAAAAAGCAGGACAAAACTTCTGATTTGGAGTGCCCCACATCTGGGAATGAGTGCCCCACATCTGAGACTGACTGTCTCGAATATGAGACAATCGCGCCTGAAAACCCGCAATATGAAAGGGTTTCAGAACCTCTCAAAGAAAGAGAAATAAAAGAAGAAGATAATTTTACTTATCTCTCTCTAGATCCGGAGCGCGCGAGAGAAAAAAAATTAGAAAGTGCGATTGAAATTTTTTCGGAAGAAATTTCTCCCCAAGAGGGGAGTTCAGATACGGCTTATCTTTCAGATCCTGAATATCTGCACTTTAAAGCCGTTTACGACAGAACGGCTCTTGTGATCAAGAATCCAACCGTACTGGCTCAAATGAAAGTCCACTATTTGGGTAAATGGGAGGGAAATGAGCAAACACACACAATCTTATCCGAACAGGTCAAGATTGACACGCTAGAGCCAAATCGTGAAATAAAACAGGCTGTTACTCAACCCGTCTCTCTAGCCAAAAAAATAAATCCGATTGTGGATGACATTCCCACTATTGCGAGTAATTCTCAACTAGCTACAAAGAAGGTAGATCCTTTCTTTCCTGCCAAAAGTCCGATATCGTACAAAAGGGAGATAGCCAAAAATTCAACTACGATATTTCCCGATATAGCGCAGGAAGACGAATTTTACGAGCAGTATCGTCACTACCTCAAGGCTACCAATCCTAAGCTACTACCTGGGAATATTGAGGCTATAGCGTTGGCTGCATTAAAGCGAATCAACTCATCTGCTACCAATCCTAGCGATCGCGCAATTCTCAAAATGTGGGAATCAGGAGAGCTTAAAGACTTTGTGGGGGCAACCTACGACGCTATGGCTACCAAAATTTCCGATGCCTTAGATCGAGTAGCGTCAATGGGTCAAAAACCGCATTATCAGCACACCTAGAGGATTAACATGATTTCTAAAGAAGATTTCACTGTAGCAATTGCTATGTTTGGAGAATATTACAACTACGACTACACGACTAACGAGATGGCTTTTGAGCAGTGGTATGAGGTATTCACTCAACTAGAAAAGGATGAGCTTTACCCCTGCCTAAAAGCCGCAATAGCCAAGTTCGCCCGACGGCCGCTATCCCCACTAGAGGTAATTGAGAATTTTAAGCCTACTCCTAAGAGTGACTTAATCGCGTGGGAAGAGTGGAAGTCAATTCAAAATGCCATTCGGTTTCCCGACAATGCTTTAATTATCTCCCCCATGGCTGAACTTGCCTTAGAAGCGATTGGAGGGATTCGTACCATATCGGCTCTACCCCAAGAAAAGCTAAGTTACTCTGCCAACAACTTCGTTAAGCTCTGGCTGATGTATGAGGAGTCCCTTAACAACGGAACCCGTCAATTGCCTAATCCAAAACTGCCAGAAGTCAGGGAAGTTTACAAGTCCCCATTTGTTGACGAAATGCCTAAAATTGATATGGATTGGTGGCATAAAACTATACAGAAAAGGATGCCCAAAGAACTCCTGGCCAAGCTCAACAAAGCACGATTAGAGCAATCGGAACTTGTAGAAAACATCCCTACTCAAGTGGATGGATTTTCTGCTCTAAAGGACAACTTCAACCCTCAAGCCTACCAGTAAAACAAACATAGAGGACTGACAAAATGCAATTACCTAACATTTCTAAATTTCCTATAGGTTCGCCCGTAGAAATAAATAAACTATGGAAACGTGCCACGATTTATAAATCACAATGGCACAAAGAAAGTAATCAGTATATCTATTTTTTACTAGGGGAAGACATCAATCCAACAGCCCCTTATAAAGAGTCTGCATTAATAGCAGGAGTACCCCGTACTCCTAACTATCAAGAGGAAAGAGACGGGGTAATCTATCGAATCTACCTTGATTGTTCTAAAGGAAATTATGCCTATTTCCTGTGGCAAGATGGGAAATTTATTCACAAAGGAGCTTACAATTTCCTCCAAAGATCGGAGGCATGGAACGCCGCGCTAAGACGGCTTATTGCGATCCTAAATGCTCAGGAGGCAGTATGAAGCCAGACGAACTACTGAAAATTATCGCCCAGTATGCTAGTGATAAGGGATGGATTTTTACTTATAGGCAGGGACAAACTGCCCATAGAATAATCACTCTCACTGAACCAAATGGGCGAAAAAGGACTGCGACAATTTCCTATGGCAAAGGGAAAGATATGCCTTATCACACTGCCGAGAAAATTATTAAGCAACTAAAACTAAAGGGAGAGATTGCATTATGATCGTGTTAATTTTATTGAGCTTAATAATTCTGTTTTTGATAATTCTATCTGCTCAAAAACGGAATTATGAGACAGAATTAGACAGAATATCAGCCGATTGTAACCGTGACGTGATTTTATCACATCGGCAAGCCAATGAGCTTAATCATGAAAACTTTGAACTTAGAGCAAAACTTGAGATTCAAGAGTTAAAAGTTATGCGCTCCTGTCGCAATTGGAGTAAAATGACTCAACTTAAATGCGCCATCAATCCTACTGGCTCTTGTTTAGAATGTCACGATTATGAGGTGTTAGGAAAATGACAGATTCTAAATTTGGGGAACTAACTTTAGAGCAGAAATTCAAGCTCGAAATTTTAAGGGTAAAATCATCTACTTTGCCTACCGATATTCTTAAGGATACAATCGTCCAAGAGTATATCAAGATGATTTATCTTGATGTTTTTTACAAGCAGATAATTAAAGAAAAGTGGGGACTTGACAATGGATTCAAATGAAATTACAACGCTAGAGCAAAACAGAAAAGCCTGGCTAAAATGGCAGGCAACTAATCCCGAAGAGGTGCTAAATTTATCGGACGACGAAATCATTCTGGCGTGGGAAACTGATTGGAAAATAGCGTCGGGGGAAATAGAACCATGACCGCTAAAACCTACCTAGGCAAACCATGTCCAAAAGGGCATCAAGACGAGAATGGGCAAAACTTGCGATATATTTCTAATTTCGGTTGTGTTCTTTGTCACAATCGAACTAAATTCGAGAAAAGACGGGATGGCAAAGATCAGAAATATGTTGACAAAATAATAGCCAATCGTAAAGAGGCTAAACTTAAGGGGGAAAAACATTTTTTAGGCGGGTTGTGTGGAAGGAATCACGACTATAACGGAACGGGATTCTCTCTAAAAAACACTCAGACCAGAAGCTGTGTAGAGTGCAAAAAGCTAACAGATAAAAGCAGACGAAAGCTAGACAAAATTGTTTTGACAGACGAAATTGATGATCGTTTTTTTGTCGGGCAACTTTGCAAAAGGGAACACAGATACAATGGGCTAGAGGCTTCATTACGAAGAAAATGCAATAAATGCTGTGTGGAATGTTCGAGGGATTCTGGTATTAGATACGAAGAAAACAGACCACCGCGCAAGCATACCTCTTATGCTGTTGAAATTCCTGCAATACCTAAATCTGTTGATCATCAGGCAATGTCGGAAAATTACGACACTAGGATACAGGCAATTAAACGATTTGAATATCAACTAAAAAAGGAGATGGCAACATGACAACAAAAATTTACAGTCAGGAACAATTAAATCAGATTGAATCATGGCTATTGAATGGGCTTTCCTGCCAGAAAATTGGGAAAATGATTGGCAAATCGGAATCTGCTATAAATCAGCTTCGATACAAGCGATTCCCCCACGTTCCGAGATTGCAATCGCGGTTTAATTGGTCTAAAGAAAATTTGGCGATCGCGCAAAAAATCCTTGATTCAGATGGGGTAAATGCTGTAATGGATCATTTTTCGATATCACGAGATTCTATCAGAGGACAAGTCAAAGCGGGAAATCTAAAGCAAAATAAATTTCCGCGAGTTCCATGGTCTGACAATGATATTGAATTTTTAATAGAAAAGTGTGGGGTGTGGAGCGTCCCCAGAATTGCCAAAAAACTTAAGCGATCAATTTTTGCTACGGAGAAAAAGCTGTCTGATTTAAGGAAAGACCATCACGTAGGATCGGCAAGGGCGGAGTTAGGCGATTGGTCTGCTTGTGCCGTGGCAAAAATCCTAGAGGTGGATCATGTCGTAATCCTGAGGGCAATTTATAAAAAGGATCTTAAAGCTCGTCGGTACACCCATCATTACTCGATATCACCCTCTGCTTTGCTTAGATTTTTGGATAAGATTAAATCTATATCGGGCTATAGCCAGCTTAAAAATATCCCCCAAGACACGATTGATTGGATTACCGAGTGTCGTGATGCTGCGTACTGGGGGGAACGTGAAACACATTAACGATTGCCCAGGGCTCGACCATGATCGCTGTCGAATTTGTGGCTATATTCCCACCGAGCGCTATCTAAATTACCTAAAAGACCAAATAGATAAAGCCCAAAAAAGAACCAATAGGGGAGAGGGCAAAGAAATTAAAGGACTCCAATCTCAACTAAAACTAGCAACAGCAAAACACAACAATCACCAATGGACAATTTTAAACTAAATCTAAAAACCAGACGGAAAATCAAAGAACAGGAAAGGCAGGATCGGGCTGATTTTTGGTTAGGGCTGATTCAAGCTCTCCTGATATTGGTTCTTCTTACCTTTTATATATCCTTTCTCCTGTGGAAGCTCTCACAATGAACCGACTCCCGATAGGTGTTAAGATTTTATCTTTTCTGGCTACCCAATGCGAGCCAGTGACGATTGACCAGATAGATGCTGAGATTGACTGCTACCCCAATATAATCGCGTCCTACCTCAAGGATTTAACGGAAAAAGGTTTAATCGTGACTCATGACACTAAACCTAAAACTTTCTTCCTTGATGGATAGGCAAAAAAAGAGGGGGATACTTCTATCCCACCTTATGAGCAAAAAAATCAAAAGCCTTTTAGTGCCATGCTCAGGGCGGGGTGCTATCGACTCCAAGGAACTGGCTCTCTTCTGACTATCGACTCCTCAAAAATGCTTTCTAGATGTAGGCTTTGGATTTCGAGCAATCCGTATGGATCTCCAACCTCATCGGGATCTTCTTCACGCCACTGATTGGCAATTTCAATGGCTAGTTTCTCTGTCAGGTGATCATCTCCAGCGTAATGACAATTCCAAAGCTTAACCTGCGATGGCAAGATATTGTAATCGGATAATTCAGTTAGTTTTTTAGCAAATTTTAAAGGAGTCATGGCGTTGTTTCCTCTGTGGTTTGTTTCTATATCCTTAATATCTCATGCCTACCCTTAATTGTCATCCGTAAATATACGGAACTTTTTAGGGATTGGCTCTAGATACCAAAAAACCGCCTTATGGGTATTGGCGGCTTTAAGTTCCCTTACAGGGATTAAAAAATGGGGCACTCTCAAGACTACATAACATAGTTTCAATCCCTTACAGGGATTAGTGGAGAGTGGATCGGAACAAAATAAAACTTGGTTAAAAATTTTTGATGTCTTTAATATAGCATCCTTTTGTAATCTTTGTGTCAGTAAATATACGGGACTTTTAACCGATTATCAGAAAACCCAAAATAGGGGCTGATATTTTAGAAATACTATTTACCCACCCCATGAAGCTCAAATCTTACCCCCTTACCTGTTTTAGTCTTCTGATGTTGTCCTGTTCAATCTTTGCCATGGCAGGTGCTCCAGTATCTTCCCTTTTGTCCGTGGCTATTTATCTAATGGCTGCCCCCCACGCCGAAGGGTAGCCACAAAAAAAGAGCCTTATGGCTCTAATGGTGGGGAATAAGGATTATTCCTCTTCTATGACATCTCCAAAATCGTCCCAGTCGGAATCGTCATTGCTATTCAACTGTTGTCGGCTTTCTTCTTGACGGATTGCCGACTCTTCCTTTTCTTTTTTGCGAGTTGCTATGAGTTCCTCTACTGTCACCCCCTGGAAGAAAGCTGCCGCAGCTAGGGCATCGGGGTTGCTTTCGTCTTGCTGTTCCGACCACCACCAAAAGGCGTGGCCTGCTAGGACGGCTTGCATATTAGTATAGGCAGTGCGCCCAGGCTGATTTCGATGGTCGGGGATCGTTACCTCATAAACGTCTCCGATGTTGTCATAATCGCAATTTATAACCTTGAGTTCCGTCCCGCTAGTTGTGACGTACTCCCATCTTTTGGTATATTTGTCGGGAGCTTGGAGGCTAATAGTTAAGCTGGATTTACAATATTGCCATCCCTCGGAGAAAGTACGGCTTTCCTCATAAGCGAGGATAGAATGAAATAGATTATCGTACCAATCTAAATGAGTGTTCCAAGTGTATTCTAAAAATGCGATGAATTGCTGCTGAGTTAATTCGTAAGTAGCCATGATGTTTGTCCTCTATGTTTATGGTTGATGTGGTTTAATTGCCCCTTGCGGGGCTTGCTGCTAGTCGGGGATTAGTTAAAGGTGAGTTCTCTGAGTTCGTACCCAAATAGTGCGAATGTGCTTATGTCGGCAACGGGGGGATAGATAGGGAGTGTGGGGTCCGTCATATCAGGTTCGTCATTAAGCCAATGCTCTCTGACTAAGTTGCCTTTTCCATCTTCAATTCTGATAAAATAGCCACAATGGGCATAAAATCCAAATAGTAAATCGTTACCTTTTTTAATGTAGACCTTGTTTATTGTTCCTTCGTATAGCCCATTGCTTGCAAACTTAGTAAAGTTTTCTGATTCTGTAGCTAATCCTTTTAATTTACTGGTCATCGTTTTGTCCTCTGTGTTTGTTTATATCCTTAATATCCCATAGTTCAATTAATTTGTCATCAGTAAATATACGGAACTTTTTTAGGGTGGGGATAGGCAATAAAAAAAGTTTTATGGCTCCTAACCTAGCATGTGATTGTGGTTTAATTGCCCCTTGCGGGGCTTTGCTTGATGTTTTGGTTTAGTGTCGCCACTTAAGCCCGATCGCTTCTAGGTATTGCGGTGGACACAGACTCAGTTCGTGCTGAGTAGCGGGGCGATCCTGCCAAGAGTTAATTTCCTCTTCGGTGTACTCATCTTCTACCTCATGGTAGGAAAGCCATAGCCCAGATGGGTCAACAATTGTTCCTTCTAGCGGTCCTGTTAATAAAATATAAGCTTCCATGTGTTTGTCCTCTGTGTTTGTTTCTATACTCTTAATATCCCATAGTCCAATTTATTTGTCATCAGTAAATATACTGAACTTTTTTAGATTGGCTAGAATTAGGATAAATCCCTTTAAGACCATGCCTAAAGCCGATCTCCGATTAAAAGTAACCACAAACCCAGGGTTGATTAAGTCCGATATCCTCAAGCGAGAGCTTTATGACATTTTTATTGACCTACTCCTAGACTTGGCAAGCGAATTAGAGAGCGGGTCCTACGTGGGTGCTTCCAAGAGGAAGGGTAAGCCATCATTAGCCGAAGGGTGGGACATTATCGCCCCTAGGAAGTCTACTATCGGATTTGAGATAGGAGCGTCGATAGTAAATCGCACTACTGCGGCACTTTATCGAGTGGTCGGTAGGGGTGAGGGTAAGTTTCCCCCACTAGAACCGCTAAGGGAGTGGGTAGAGGTGAAATTAGGAGAGACAGACCCTAAGAGGATTCGCGCGATCGCTTTCTTGATTGGGAGGAAAATAGCCAATCAGGGAACTAATAGATTTAGCCAGAAACGGAACTATATCGGGCTAAATGCAGACGGGACTTTAACTCAAGACTCTATCGTGCTTGAATATCAGAGATTGATAGAGGATGCCCTAAAAAGGATATAGGCATTAAAAAAAGATATGGGCAATAAAAAAGAGCCTTTCGGCTCCAAAGATTGAAACAGGGATAAGTCAAGAGACTATCAAATCTCTGTTCTGCCACAGCCACGCGCTGACATCCCCCGATAACTCAATCCCTGCGGAGTGAATGGCTACAATTAAAGTTGCCATTGTGGATGCTGGCATATTTCTAAGTCCTAGGGACATCTGACCATCAATCCGCGCTGTCTGGTCAGCATGGGCAATGCCGTAAGCAATTTCGGAGTATTGGTTCTGGAGCCGATAGACAGCATCCAGAACCCATTTAGAAGTCTGAGACTTTGTAGCCTTGGATTTTAGCCCAATGGCTTTTTTTAGGAAAGAAAGATTAGAGCGAGAATTAGAAGCGGTCATTAAGCTGTCCTCAAAAGTTTGTATCTTTAATATCCCATAGCCTAGCCTAATTGTCATCAGTAAATATACTTAAATCCTAAGCTTTAATGAACGAATAGGATATCCGTATTTATACAGATGACAGTTTATTGGATAGGTGGGATGATTAATTTACAAACATTTGAGGGCTTATGGATTATCTAGATTTTATAGACAGCAAGACAAAGACTTTAGAGCCAGTGGGCTTTGATGTTCCTAGCGAATGGCTACATCCTAGCCTATTCGACTATCAAGAGCATATAGTAAGGATGGCTTTAGCTAAGGGGCGGTTTGCTGTATTCGCTAACACTGGATTAGGAAAATCCCTGATGCAGTTGGTATGGGCTGATTGCGTTGTGAAGCATACAGGAAAGCCCATATTAATCTTGGCTCCTTTAGGGGTTGCCCGTCAGACTGCTAACACCGAATCAGTCAAGTGGGGTATCCCTGTGACCTACTGCCTATCGGGCGAGGATGTGACGGATGGAATTAACGTCACAAACTATGAAAGATTGGGGAACTTTGATACTTCCATCTTTTCGGGTATCGTCCTAGATGAAAGTTCAATTTTGAAAAGTTTCTCAGGGACTACAAAACAGCTATTAATCGAGCAGTTTTCCCGTACTGAGTATCGGCTTTGCTGCTCGGCCACCCCGTCCCCTAACGACTACACGGAACTAGGCAACCATGCGGAGTTCCTAGGAGTGATGCTACAGGCTGAAATGCTTGCCACCTTCTTTGTCAGAGACGGCAAGGCGGCTATGGCTGAGAAATTATGGACTCTCAAAAAATATGGCAAGGTTGCTTTCTGGGAGTGGCTAACTCAGTGGTCTTGTATGCTCCAATCTCCTGCTGATTTAGGTTTTAATGGCGATGGATTTGAATTGCCTCCACTCTATCAGCATGAAATAAAGGTAATCTCAGGCATTACGAGGGATGGGGAGATATTCACGATGGAAGCCACGGGAGTGACCGAACAACGTGAAGCCAAAAAGTCCACATTAGCATTGAGAGTCGCAGAAGTAGCCAAACTTGTCAATAATTCAGATGAGCAATGGTTAGTCTTTTGTGATTTGAATGCCGAATCAGAAGCACTAAAAAAAGCTCTTAATGGAGCCGTAGAGGTAAGAGGAAGCGATAAGGAGGA
>Ga0315901_10000385_pt1 | contig 66170 bp, 58 predicted proteins | sample LakEriMetagenome_10_FD_203761 | JGI IMG/M metagenome (GOLD analysis project Ga0315901, IMG submission 203761) | Freshwater fungal communities from buoy surface, Lake Erie, Ohio, United States - Buoy 2 MA116 | ecosystem: Environmental > Aquatic > Freshwater > Lake | place: USA: Lake Erie, Ohio... | reverse complement strand
ACCGCATGGGTAGCATCCAGTGGCCGTGCAATGAGACAGCACCCGAGGGGACCCCTATCATGCACGTCGATCAGTTCGTGCGCGGCAAGGGCAAATTCGTCATCACGAAATATGTGCCAAGCACCGAAAAAGTCACGCAGCGCTTCCCGTTGATACTCACCACAGGCCGGGTACTGTCTCAGTACAATGTCGGCGCGCAGACGCGACGTACCGAGAATGTTCAATGGCACAGCGAAGACCGGCTCGAGATTCACCCGCATGATGCCGAGGAGCGCGGCATACGTCAGGATGACTGGGTGGGCATTGAATCCCGCTCCGGCCAAACTGTGTTGAGGGCAACCATCACCGAGAATGTGCAGCCGGGCGTGGTGTACACGACTTTTCATTTCCCGGAGTCTGGCGCGAACGTTATCACCACAGACAATTCTGACTGGGCGACAAACTGTCCGGAGTACAAAGTAACGTCGGTGCAGGTGATGCCAGTGACTCAGACTTCCGAATGGCAGCGCGAATACCAGCGCTTTAACCGACAGCAACTGGAACTGGCGAAATTAGAAACGACTGATAGCTAAATCTGTCGGCCGAATGGAGCATCAGGAACAGGAATCTGTATTGGGACCCGGCTCTCGGACACTGAAAGCGGTAGACGTGTTGCGTCTCCGGCATGGTATACCTGAGCGTTCACAGGACGTCGTCGCAGTTGAAGTGCCAGTCGCCCTAGAGTACAACGGTATCTCGCATGCGGTGATGCTCGCTTCGCCTGGTGATCTAGAAGATTTCGCGTTGGGTTTCTCACTGTCCGAAGGCATTATCGCTCATACCTCCGAGATGTATGAATGCGAAGCCGAGGTAACCCCGGAAGGTTGGCAGGTTCGTATTCGCATTGCCGCTGAACGTTTCGCGACCTTGAAAGAGCGCCGACGTAACTTGGCCGGACGGACCGGCTGTGGTTTGTGTGGCACGGAGTCACTGTCCCAGGTGATGCGTTGTGTGGCGCCTGTCACTCACCGCCATCGATTCGATGGCATACACCTGCTCGGTGGCATGTCGGCCATGCAGGCCCTACAGCTCATGCAGCAGCAGAGCGGTGCCACGCATGCGGCTGGATGGATGAATGTAATGGGAGAGATCGACCTTGTGCGAGAGGATGTCGGTCGTCACAATGCACTCGACAAACTGATTGGAGCGATGGCGTTTGCAGGCAAGGATTTCACAACAGGAGCCTTGCTGATCACGAGCCGAGCCAGTTACGAGATGGTGCAGAAGGCAGCCGTCATGAATGTGGGACTCATTGCGGCGATCTCTGCACCGACTAGTTTTGCAGTGCAGCTGGCCGAGTCCACTGGGGTGACACTGGCTGGTTTCATGCGTGATCAGAGTTATGTGGTGTATGCCCATCCTGAACGCCTGAACAATATCTGAACAGCACGTAATCGACGGAGTTAGCGATGGATATCAACAACCTGATCACAATGGCGAACCAGATTGGTACTTTTTTCGAGAGCATGCCGGATCGTCAACAGGCAGTGCAGGATATCGCCAAGCACATACGTCGATTCTGGGATCCGCGCATGCGACGAGCTATACTCAACAGCCTCGACCAGCATAATGACGAAAGATTGTCGGACATCGTCCGCGAAGCTTTGTCCACGCATCGTCAAATCGTGGCTTGCTGATCTGATCGACAATTGTCGGGAGACTCCTCCGGCGGGGTATCCGGTACAGGGACGCAAGAGCGCTCTTCCTTCGCCAGTAAATTATTTTAAATATCGCAATTATGGAGGCGACATTGAACAAGACACCGACGACAGCCATTGCAGCGACAGCAGCTTTCGCGCTGGCTGGTTTGTTTTCCGAGGCGCAGGCGCAAACCTCGGGTGACGTGGTACGCATTGGCTTCATCACCGACATGTCCGGTGTATATGCGGATGTGGATGGTCCGGCAGGCGCCGACGCCATCAAGATGGCGATCGCTGACTTTGGGGGCAGCGTGAACGGTAAAAAGATCGAGTTCATCTCTGCCGACCACCAGAACAAGGCTGATATCGCCGCCAGCAAGGCCCGTGAGTGGTTTGACCAGCAAGGACTGGACATGCTGGTTGGTGGATCAAATTCTGCGACCGCGCTAGCGATGGCTAAGGTGGCTGCTGAAAAAAAGAAACCCTTTATTGCGATCGGTCCGGGTACTTCGCGTCTGACCAACGAAGAATGCACGCCGTATACCGTTCACTATGCCTATGACACGGTCGCGCTGGCTCGTGGTACCAGCACTGCGCTAGTCAAGCAAGGCTACAAGGATTGGTTTTTCCTGACAGCCGATTATGTATTCGGTCAGTCACTGGAAAAAGATGCGAGCGATGTGATCAAGTCCAGTGGTGGCAAGGTAGTGGGCGCGGTTCGTCATCCGCTGGCCACCTCGGATTTCTCATCTTTCCTGCTGCAGGCGCAGACCTCGAAGGCTCAGGTCTTAGGGTTGGCGAATGCGGGCGGCGATACGGTCAATTCGATCAAGGCTGCAGCTGAATTCGGCATTCTGAAGAATATGAAAATGGCCGGCTTGCTGGTGTTCGTGAATGATATTCATGCGCTGGGTCTGGGAGTCACGCAAGGCATGTATCTGACGGATGGTTGGTACTGGGATCAGAATGATGAAACACGCGCTTGGACCAAGCGCTTCATGGCCCGTAACAAAAAAGCGCCTTCAATGGTGCATGCGGCTGACTACTCGGCGACGACTTTTTATCTGAACGCTGTCAAGGCGGCGGGTACCGATGACGGTGACAAGGTCATATCGAAGATGAAATCGACCAAGGTCAATGATTTTTTTGCGAAGAATGGGGTCGTACGCCCAGATGGTCGTATGGTGCATGACATGTTCCTGATGCAGGTAAAATCACCGTCGGAATCCAAGGGTGAGTGGGATTACTACAAGCAGGTTGCCGTGATCCCGGGCGAACAGGCATTCGTGACCAAAGCAGAGACCAAGTGTGCGCTTTGGAAGTAATTCCTGATCAAGAAAAAATAACGCGGGCGCTATAGCCCGCGTTTTTTATTGTAATTCCCGTTTACAGGTCGTCTTTCTTTAAAACATATTCTGGTCTCGTGATCTGGATACGACAGTCTGCGTTCATCAGTCTGCGATTGAACCCATCAGTGCGGTTGCGCTCTCCATCACTCACGAAATATTCCTTCAATTGAGTCACTCTCCGCGCATCTGCAACAGGTGGAGCGCGCCGTGTCGGATGACTACGATAGTCCATGGAAAGAAGCGATCGAGCGGTATTTCCCCGACTTCATGCATTTCTATTTTCCTGCCGCGCATGCGCGCATCGACTGGAACCAGCCCTATCTCTTTCTTGATCAAGAGTTACGCGCAGTGGTGCATGACGGAGAGCTCGGCAAACGCTTCGTCGACAAACTGGTGCGGGTAGCCTGCCTGAGTGGCCAGGCCGAATGGGTCTACATCCATATCGAGGTGCAGGGAGACCCGCAAGACGAGTTTGCCGAACGCATGTTCGTCTATCACTACCGGCTCTATGATCGTTACCGCCAGCCGATCGCCAGCCTGGCGGTTTTAGCTGATGAGCGGGCGAACTGGCGACCGGAGGTCTTTCGTTATGAAAGCTGTGGCTGCGAGCTGGCGCTGCGTTTTCCGGTGGCCAAGCTGCTGGACTGGTCAGCTGAGCAGAGCAGGCTGGTCGACAGCAGTAATCCGTTTGCGGTGGTGACGCTTGCGCACCTGGCCACGCGAGAGACCAAGGAGGATGCCCGAGCGCGTCATCTGGCCAAGTGGCAGCTGGTGCAGGGTTTGTACCGGCGGGGATTTGATCGGCAGCAGGTGATCGATCTATTCCGGGTGATTGACTGGATGATGCGAAGCCCAAGGATTTGCAGGCTCAGTTAAGGCAGGATCTGAACACACTGGAGGAGGAATCGAAGATGGTTTACATCACGTCGATAGAGCAACTGGCGAAAGAAGAGGGTATGCAGGCGGGCATGCAGCAAGGCATGCAGAAAGGTGTGCAACAAGGACGGCTGGAAGGCAAGCTGCAATTACTGACCAGCATGCTGGAGATGCGATTTGGCGAATTGCCCCTTTGGGTTGGTGAACGCCTTTCACTGGCCGATGAAACTATGATCAAAAGGTGGACTGGGGCTCTGCTGTCGGCAGACTCCCTAGACACTTTGTTCGACAAATCTTCGCAGTGACGCGTTTATTTTTTAATGGTTCATGGAATCGCACCACTGGGCAATTGCTGTTTCAGGCGCTCTCTGCCAATCGATAGCCCAGAACAGCAGAGATGTTGTTGGCGGTCGAGATCAAGTCTTCCAGCCAGTCATCCCTTAACCTGTCTGAGGGAGCGGAGATGGACAAGCCAGCGATCAAACGGCCGGCATCATCGCGAACGGAGGCTGCCATACAGCGTACACCAAGCTCGAGTTCCTCATTATCCCTTGCATAACCGCGCGCGCGCACAAGCGAAAGCTCTCGTTCGAGTTTGGCTAGATCAGTAATCGAGTTCTTGTTGTTGCCCGCCAGTCCGGTACGGGTAGCATAAGCGCGCACCAGTTTAGCATCGTCAGCCGACAGGAAAAGCTTACCAATCGAGGTCAGGTGCAGCGGGGCCCGACCGCCAATAGCTCTGACGACTTGCATGCCAGAGCGTTCCGAGAAAGCCCGGTCTATGTAGACAATCTCATCCCCCTGACGTACCGAGAGATTTACTGTTTGTTGAGTCTTGCGATGGAGTGCCTGCATGAAAGGCAACGCAGCTTCGCGGACGTTCAGGCGGCTCTTGACGATATTGCCGAGTTCGAGCAAGCGCATGCCCAAACGATAGGTGCCCGGTTCTGAGCGGTCGACAAACCGTTTGGCGACCATATCGTTCAATATTCGGTGAGCAGTGGACGGGTGCAGCCCGGTGGCGGCTGACAGTTCTTTTAGGCTGACCGGATCCGGATAGCCTGCTAGCGCGTCCAGCAGAGCCATCATTCGTTCAATCACCTGGATGGAGGTCTTATCGCCGTTTGCAGGGGATTCGTGTTTCATAAGGTTTTGGTGCGACGCAATACGTAGTTTATACCACAATGTGAAACATCGTCACAAGAGTAGACCCAAAGAATTACTGCAAGTCCGCAAATTAATTTCATGGCAGTGCGGCGTGACTCCGGGGCTTGCTTGAGCCGATAATCAGGGCCATCAAATATGCAAATAATAGGGATCTGTGATGCGTGTTGGTTTGCTCGTGACTTGCCTAGTGGACGTAATGCGTCCGGAAATCGGCTTTTCAGCCATCAAGCTGCTGGAGGCCGCGGGGTGTGAGGTGGTGGTGCCGGCGGCTCAGACCTGCTGTGGCCAACCCGCCTACAGCAGCGGCAACAAGGCAGCCGCACGCGAATTGGCTGAGAAATTCGTCAGCGACTTTGAGGGATTGGATTACATCGTGGTTCCCTCGGGCTCCTGCGGTGGCACCATCAGGACGCATTACGATGACATCTTGTCAGGCCATCCGGCGCTGCTCGAGCGCTATGCCCTTATCAAGCCCCGCGTTTACGAACTGACTGACTTTCTGGTCAATGTGGTCGGGCTCGACAAACTTCCCACACCGGCGAACGGGAGCTTCCGTGGCACCGTCACTTATCATGATTCTTGCTCCGGTCTTCGCGAGCTGGGGGTTCAGCACCAGCCGCGGGAGCTGCTGGCCATGCGAGAGGGCGTGCAGCTGAAGGAAATGGATCAGGCGCGAGCTTGCTGCGGATTTGGCGGCACCTTTGCGGTCAAATACGGTGATATTTCTACTGCCATCGTCGATGACAAGTGCGCCAACATTCATGCCAGCGGTGCTGATGCTGTGGTGCTGGGAGACCTCGGCTGTATGTTGAATATCGAAGGCCGACTGCGCCGCACAGGTGATCACAAGACCCGCGTACTGCATGTTGCGCAAGTTCTTTCAGGAGACGCATGATGCAAGTTCAGAGCATGCATTTCAAGGCGCGTGCGGGTCAAAAGCTCGCGGACCAGCGCTTGCAGCAGACGATGAAAAAATTCTCGACCAAATTCGTTGGTGCACGAGTGACGGCTATCGCCGAGCTGGATGACTTCGAGGGCACGCGCGATGCAGCGATCGAGCGCCGCATGCGCGCGATTGAAAATCTGGATGTGTGGCTCGATATTTTCGAACAAGAAGCCACGCGGCGCGGCGCAACTGTGCTCTACGCGGAGACGGCCGAGCAAGCCTCGAAATTAGTGGTCGAGATTGCAAAAAAACATGAAGTGAAAAAAGTCATCAAGTCCAAGTCCATGGTCTCGGAAGAGATGCAGCTCAACCGGGCGTTGGAGGCCGCCGGGGTGACACCGATCGAGACAGATCTTGGCGAGTACATTCTCCAGATTAACGACAATGAACCTCCATCGCACATCATCGCGCCGGTGATTCACAAGGACAAGGAAGAAATCGCTGATTTGTTCGCGAAGGTGCACAACAAGCCGCGTCTGACCGACATTCCGGAAATGACACGCGAAGCACGTGAGGTGCTGCGTCCGCATTTTCTGTCAGCAGACATGGGGGTGACCGGTGGTAATTTCATCATCGCTGAATCAGGTTCGGTGGCCGTGGTTACCAACGAGGGTAATGAGGGCATGTGTACCATCGTTCCCCCCAAGGTGCATGTCGTTGTGACCGGCGTCGAGAAGGTGCTGCCGACACTGGCAGATCTTGCAACAGTGATTCGCCTGCTGCCACGCTCAGCCACAGGTCAATCGATCTCGAATTATTTTTCTTTATTGACGGGTCCACGTGCTCACGACGAGAAAGACGGTCCTGAGCACATGTATTTCGTGCTGGTTGATGCGGGTCGCACCGGGCTCATTGGTAGCGAATTTCAGGATATGCTGCGCTGCATACGCTGCGGCGCGTGCATGAATCACTGCCCCGTCTATCAGAAGATAGGCGGTCACAGCTATGGCTGGGTTTATCCTGGTCCCATGGGCAGCGTGCTTACTCCCTCCTATGTCGGCATCGAAAAAACACTTGATCTTCCTCAGGCGTCAACACTCTGTGGCGAATGTCACGTGGCTTGTCCGGTAAAAATTCCTTTACCGGACTTGCTGCGCAAGCTGCGCGAAAAACAATTCGAGCGCGGTCTGCGCCCTGGCTTCGAATATTTGTCTTTCGCTGTGTGGAAGTTTGTTGCCAAGAGACCGACGCTGTACCGATTTGCGACGCGTATCGCTGCGCGCGCGCTAAAGTTCATGGGTGGCAACCAGCGACTGATACATACCTTGCCACTGGCTGGCGGCTGGACGGATAATCGGGACATGCCGGCCCCCTCTGGGAAAACCTTCAGGGAGCTGTACAAAGAGCGAAAATCCGCCTGATCCATGAGTGACGATAGCCAGCCCCTCAGTGAATTCAAGAGCAAGAGCGGACTAAAACGGGTCCTATCTGCGTTTTTCTATTCGATAGATGGATTGCGCACTGCCTGGCGCTACGAGCATGCATTTCGTCAGGAGCTGGTGATCGCTGTACCCGGCGTGATCGTGGCATTACTGATGCCAGTAACGGCGCTCGAACGAGTCATTCTGATCGGTGTATTGCTGCTGGTACTGATCGTCGAATTGCTCAATTCGGCGATCGAAGCGGCCGTTGATCGAGTTTCTCTCGAACGAAATCCCTTGTCCAAGAATGCCAAAGATCTTGGCAGCGCAGCTGTGATGTTAGCGATGCTCATGGCAGTCGTAGCCTGGGTGCTGATCGTATTGCCCCTGGTGTGGCAATAAAAAAACCGATCGGGCTCTGGGCCGGATCGGTTTTTTCGCACGCGAATTACTGTCCGGGGTTCATGAATTCTGCATGCACCCCATTGATCTCCTTGACAATCTCGTCCGAAAGCTTGGTTGAGTAAGCATCGATGTCGTACTTTAGCTGTTCAATCGAGGTCGCGCCAATAATGGTGGAGGCAATAAACCAGCGCGTATAGCACCAGGCGAGTGCGAGTTCCGTCATGCTCATGCCATGCTGTTTAGCGATCTGCATGTAGCGCTTGGTCGCCTCGACCACACGCGGTCGCAGATAGCGCGGGCTCCACTCGGGAGGGAAGTGGGTGAGCCGGCCCTCGGCTTTCGGATTTTCGACATACTTGCCGGTTAACTGACCAAAGGCCAGTGGGCTGTAAGCCAGCATGCCAACGTTCTCACGGTAGCAGGTCTCATCCAGTCCGCTCTCGAAGCAGCGATTGGCAAGATGGTAGCCATTTTGTATGGACACGATACGTGGCAAACCCATAGTCTGCGCGCAGTAGATGAACTCTGATACGCCCCACGAACTTTCATTGGAGACGCCGACATAGCGAATCTTGCCTTCATCGATCAGCTCGGCCAGCACTTCCAGAGTTTCTGCTATCGGTACGCAGGGACGTTCATTTTCTGGCTTGAAGAACAGCTGACCAAATACGGGCACATTGCGGCTGGGCCAGTGCAGCTGATAGAGATCGACGTAGTCGGTTTTCAGGCGTTTCAGACTGCCTTCTAGCGCGGCACGTATGTTCTTGCGGTCGAAATTGTTTTCGCCATTGCGAATCCAGGTCATTGCTTTCGAAGGGCCAGCGACCTTGGTGGCCAGCACGATCTCATCTCGGCGGCCAGTTTTTTTGATCCAGTTGCCAATGATGCTTTCGGTCGCAGTGTAGGTCTCGGCACGAGGCATTACCGGATACAGCTCAGCAGTGTCGATGAAATTGACACCACGCTCCAGCGCGTAATCGAGCTGACTATGACCTTCGGCTTCGGTATTTTGCTCGCCGAACGTCATGGTGCCGAGGCAGATTTTTGAAACTTCAAGGTCGCTGTTCCCGAGTGTCACTTTGTCCATGCTTGTCTCCGTCATTGTTTTCAGTATTATCAAAACAAAGTCTAATGAATCAGTGCATGCGAGCCAGAGCCCTGGCGCATTCGCCGACCAGAGCCGGCCCTCGATAAACCAGGCCAGTATATAGCTGGATCAGGCTGGCGCCGGCATCAAGCTTTGCCTGAGCATCATCGGCACTGAATATGCCGCCCACGCCGATGATCGGAATATCTTTTCCGAGTTGCTGGTGCAGCGCGCGGATCACGCGATTAGACAATTCTCTGACGGGAGCGCCCGACAGCCCGCCCATCTCATTGGCGTGTGCCAGACCTTGTACGGTATCGCGAGTAATTGTCGTGTTGGTGGCGATGACACCATCCATATGGTGGCGTAGCAGCGCGTCAGCGATAGTTCGGATCTGCTCAATATCGAGGTCAGGCGCTATTTTAAGAACGATAGGCACATAGTGCCCGTGCTTGTCAGCTAGGCGGTTTTGGGCCTCCTTCAGCTTTGTTAGCAATTCATCTAGTTCGGACGCTTGTTGCAGCTGACGCAGATTCTTGGTGTTGGGTGATGAAATATTGACCGTCACATAGGATGCATACGGGTAGACCTTGTCCAGGCAGATCAAATAGTCGTCTGTTGCGCGCTCCATCGGCGTATCGGCATTTTTGCCAATGTTCAGTCCGAGTACGCCGAGTTTTTCCTGATAAAAACGTGACGACTGTACATTACGCACAAAAGCATCCACGCCCCCATTGTTGAAACCCATTCGATTGATCAGTGCATGAGCCTGCGGCAGACGAAACATCCTCGGTCGCGGGTTGCCGGGCTGTGGTCGGGGCGTGACAGTACCGATTTCGATGAAGCCAAAGCCAAGCGCCGACAATCCATCGATGTAATCCCCATCTTTGTCCAGACCCGCAGCAAGTCCGACCGCATTCGGGAAAGACAAGCCCATCACGTGGCGTACGTCAGCTACGGGGCGGTTAATTGTTGCCGGGATGCCCAGATTTGCGGCATAGCGCAATAAAGGCAGAGTCAGGTTGTGCGCGGTCTCTGGATCGAGCGCGAACAGCAGGGGGCGAGCGAGGGCGTAGAGGAATTTGTCAGACACAATGGGCGGGCAAAGAGAAAATGCAGACACATTTTACCCGCAAGCATAGCGTTACCTTGATAAGTGTCAGAGCTCTTCCCAGCGCCCCTTGCGCAGCGCTTCGATGGGTTGGAAGTTGGTTTTGTAAGCCATCTTGTCGCTTTGGGCGATCCAATAGCCGAGATACACGTAGGGAATGTCAAGCTGACGCGCCTGTTCGATCTGCCACAGCACATTGTAGGTGCCCAAACTGGCGCGCGGAAGATCCGGATCGAAGAAGGTATACACCGAGGACAGGCCATCATCGAGCACGTCGATGATGCTGACCATTCTGAGCGTGCCATCAGGCGCCCTGAATTCCACCAACCGGGTGTTTACTTTGCTCTGCAGCAGGAACTGCGCATACTGGTCACGGCTGTCCTGATCCATGCCGCCGCCAGCATGTCGAGCTGACTGGTAACGCAGATAGAGTTCGTAGTGCTCATGCACATAGGCGAGCCGGGACACCCAGGTGGTGAGCTCCGCGTGCTGTTTCCACGCGCGACGCTGGCTGCGATTAGGCGAGAACTCTGCCGCATTGACTCGTACCGGCGTGCAAGCCTGACAGCCATCGCAGTGAGGGCGGTAAGTGAAGATGCCACTGCGGCGAAAACCGTTCTTGACCAGCTCCGAATACACATCGGCATTGATCAGATGCGAAGGCGTAGCGACCTGGGAACGCGCCTGACGGCTGTCCAGATAGCTGCACGGATAGGGTGCCGTCGCATAAAACTGAAGCGTCGAGAATGGCAGGTCCTTCAGGTGCGTCATGGAGTTCCGTGCGGCGTTGTCAGGTTTGTAGTTAGTGATCGTACACCGAACTCTAGCGCTTTGTCGCGCTTGCTGGCTGCATAGGTTGCCAAGACTGTATAGAAGGTCTTTCCAAAGCTGTTTTCATTAGCGCAATAAATTCTTTGCGGCGCATGGGTTGAGCACCAAGCGAGGCCAAATGAGATGTTTCTTGTTGGCAGTCGATCAGTTCGACGCCCTCGGACCTCAAAAATTCCACCAGATAGGCCAGTGCCACCTTCGAACCATTGCTGACACGCGCAAACATCGATTCGCCAAAGAACATGCGGCCGATGCAAAGCCCGTAGGCTCCTCCGACCAGTTGACCGTCCATCCACAGTTCGGATGAATGCGCATACCCCAGATCATGCAGCGCGCAATAGGACTCAATGATCTCCGGCGATATCCAGGTGCCGTCACCGTCTGCCCTCGGCGCGGCGCAGTGTTGGATCACCGAGCGAAATGCTGAATCAAATTTTACTTGCCACGGACCGCCGGCGCGCATGCTCAGATCTATTTTTCTAAGCGTCTTGCTGAGGCTGCGAGAGATGCGGAATTCTTCTGTTCGCAGCACCATCCGGGGATCGGTACTCCACCACAGTATGGGCTGTTGGGCTGAGAACCAGGGGAAGATTCCTCGGCGGTAGGCGTCGAGTAAACGGGCCGGCGAAAGATCCCCTCCCGCGGCCAACAATCCGGGCGCGCCTTCGGCCTCGGTCAGGGCTTCCGCAGGATCAGGAAAGGGCGTGTCCGGCTCAAGCCAGGGGATCATTCTTCTCACCAATTCGGTGTCCTGTAATGCACCTTCGGGGTGCGTTGCCGAATTTCAAGCTCTTATCATAAAAATAAATCATTTGAATTCAATGACTTAAATGATTTGATTTAGATCGCACCAAAAGGGAACGGAAATTGCTTTAGGGCAGAGCGTTACTCACTTTTTGCACATTATCAGGGAGCCGACATGGATGCATTCCGCAGCGGCGCGGACACACTTTTCGTTTTGCTTGGCGCGATCATGATTCTTGCCATGCACGCCGGGTTCGCGTTTTTGGAGCTCGGCACGGTTCGCAAGAAAAACCAGGTCAATGCACTAGTAAAAATATTAGTGGATTTTGCTGTCTCTACCGTCGCCTATTTTTTTGTGGGCTACGGAATTGCGTATGGTGTGCATTTTTTCAGCAGTGCCTCGGTGCTTGCAGAGAAGAGCGGTTTTGAGCTCGTGAAATTTTTCTTCCTGCTGACCTTCGCAGCAGCCATTCCAGCGATCATATCCGGAGGTATTGCCGAGCGTGCGCGTTTTCACCCACAGCTGGTGGCGACTGCGCTGCTCGTCGGATTTGTCTATCCCTTGTTCGAGGGTATTGCATGGAACCAGCGCTTTGGCGTGCAGGGTTGGCTCGAGGCCAGCTTCGGTGCGCCTTTTCACGACTTCGCCGGTTCAATCGTGGTGCACGCGGTCGGCGGCTGGGCGGCACTGCCCGCGGTGATGCTGCTCGGACCCCGACGCGGGCGTTACACGAAAGATGGTGCGGTGGCAGCGCATCCGCCTTCAAATATTCCTTTTCTGGCGCTCGGCGCGTGGATACTCGCCGTAGGCTGGTTCGGCTTCAATGTGATGAGTGCGCAGACACTCGACAAAATGAATGGACTCGTTGCCATCAATTCGCTGATGGCGATGGTGGGCGGCACGCTAGTCGCTTTGGTGTTGGGCAAGAACGACCCGGGTTTTGCCTATAATGGCCCGCTCGCGGGTCTAGTCGCCGTGTGCGCAGGCTCGGATCTGATGCATCCTCTGGGCGCGCTGGTTACAGGCGGTGTGGCGGGCGCCATCTTTGTGTGGATGTTTATCCTGACGCAGAATCGCTGGAAGATTGATGACGTCCTCGGCGTGTGGCCATTGCATGGCCTATGCGGCGCATGGGGCGGTATTGCAGCCGGTATTTTTGGCCTGCAGGCGGCCGGCGGCCTAGGGGGAGTATCGCTGATGTCCCAGCTGATTGGCACGCTCATGGGTATCGCTGTCGCTGTCGCTGGCGGATGGTTGATCTACGGCATTCTCAAAAAGACGACAGGCATACGTCTTGATCCCGAGGAGGAGTACCAGGGAGCAGATCTATCAGTGCACAAGATCACATCCACTCCGGAGCGGGAAGTCAGCTGGTAATTTGCAGTGCTGACGTTAAATTAATCTTGCATCTTGCGGCGTATGTCCATCGAGCGTAGTCCGAACGATTGCCCGTTACGATGCGCCGCAAGATCATCAAAGAAAAATCTGAGTGTGTGCGCCACTGTTGGAAACGCAATCTCATCCCAGGGTACTTCGGCTTTGGAGAAAAGTTTGACTTCCAGACTTTCTGTGCCTGCCAAAAAATCAAGATCCAGCAGGCGTGCACGATAGAACATGTGAACTTGGTGCACATGAGGCACGTTCATCATTGAGTAAAGTTCTTGCAATTCGATTCTGGCGCCCGCTTCCTCTAGCGTCTCACGCTCGGCTGCTTCTGCGGTTGTCTCATTGTTCTCCATGAAACCGGCTGGCAAGGTCCAGTACCCATGTCTCGGCTCAATCGCTCGTCTGCACAGAAGCACCTTGCCTGCCTCGTGTTCATCCCATAGCGGAATACTACCAACAACCATCTTGGGATTCTGGTAGTGAACCGTACCGCAATGCGTGCATACATGCCGCTCGCGGTTGTCGTCAGACGGAATGCGAACCTGCACCGGGTGGCCGCAGCTTGAGCAAAAATTCATCGCGGATGCGTAATCAAAGTTGATGAGAGCAGGCAAGCACGAGTAACCCCGAGAGCGAGTGTAACACTCGAAAGATGCGCATCACTTCAACAAAGAGAATTTGCAAAACAGAGCCGGACCCTGTATAGTCCGTCTTCTCAGGCGCGGGGTGGAGCAGTCTGGCAGCTCGTCGGGCTCATAACCCGAAGGTCACAGGTTCAAATCCTGTCCCCGCAACCAAACTCTGGCCCGGTCCTTGTGATCGGGCTTTGTTTTCTGGAGCGGCCACCGCGGTTCTTACCTCGCCGCACCCAACACGCGTGCTTGTTGCCGAGCGAGTCGAATGCAGGTGGTTCTCGTCTCCCTTTTGCACCCTGAGGCAATGACAATTTTGGGGAACTGCCCTATAATCCGCGCCAGTTCGGGTCAGATGCGGCCCTCTTCCCAGCCCGGGAGAGTACAGCCCGCCGTCCCTGCCGAGTCCAAGTGACCGGCTCTTGAGCGCCAGCAGCCCACCAAAAAGTCCACCACACCGGGCGCTGGCAGCAAGCACCATCGATACAGCTCCTGCCACAGCTTCTTTGACGCGGGCCCTTTAGTTAGCTGTTCACTGCAACCAACCTGTATTGCACGAATCACAGATGAATACCGCAGAGGCGAAAAAAGTCCTTGAGACCGTGTTGCTGTGCACGCATGAAGCGCTCACGATCAACGACATGAAAAAACTCTTCGTCGCGTTGGCAGAGGAAGAGGAGTCTTCGCTCGATGCCGATTCGATCAACTCGCTGCTCGACGAACTGACCCAGGATTGGTCTGAACGAGGGGTTGAACTGGTGCGGCTGTCCACCGGCTGGCGGTTTCAGAGCCGGCCGGAAATGAAAACTTTTCTCGACAGGCTCAATCCGGAAAAGCCTCCGAAGTACACGCGCGCGACCTTGGAGACATTGGCCATCATCGCTTACCGACAGCCCGTGACACGGGGCGACATCGAAGATATCCGGGGTGTAGCGGTGAATTCGCAGACTATCAAGCTACTTGAAGACCGTGGCTGGATTGACGCTATTGGTCATCGTGATGTGCCGGGGCGTCCTGCGCTGTTTGCAACGACCAAGCAGTTTCTTGACGACCTGGGCCTGTCATCGCTGGAGGAACTGCCGACCCTGCAGCCGGTGGGTGGCGAAGGCATGGATGGCTCGAGCGTAATCCAGGCCATGGAGCAAAACATCGAGGCGACATTGCACCAGGCAACCATTCAATTCTCAGACACCGGCGATGCAGGCGGCTCTGCCGATTCGGGAGCCGAGCACGACGTTCATTCAGTCAGCGTGGCCCGCGGGGAGCCGCGAGAAGGCACCCACGGTAGCGAGACTGGTGAGATTACGAGTGAAGAGAATGCAGAGCAAACACACGAACCCCAACAAGCAGGTGAGCGTGCGCCGGGCGAAGCTGCTGATTAACCCCCACCCCTAAACAGACAATGACAGTCAACAATCCCACCGACCCTCAGGCTGAACTGAGCATGCAAGACCTCGAGCAAGAAACCGGGAGGCCCGATCAGGAGGGCAGCGACAAGAGGAATCCGGCGGATCAAAAGCCTGCTCGCCGCGGGGTCCGAGGTCCTCGGTCTTTGCGGCGCGCGCGCTCCGAGCGGGGCGCGGAAGGAGCAGCGCCCTCGTCATCCGTTACTGTCGAAGGGGAGGCCGAACCGCGAGAGCGTCCAGAGCACGGGACTCGCCCTCAGCAGACGCCGCGCCAGCATGCACAGAAGCAGAATCCGCCGGGTGGAAAAGACGCCCGCCACGGCGGACAAGAACGCAGGCATCAGAAGAATCAGCACAATGTGGCCCGCGCCGGTGCGGGTGACGCCGATGCGGTATTCAGTTTTGTCACCTCCGAGGCCTACGATCAGTCAGTCGGTGCGGAGGACAACGCGCCGCGTCAGCAGCGTCAGCATAAACCGGTGCGGCGTGATCTTACTGCCGACGACGATGCACCCAAGTTGCACAAGGTTCTTGCCGAAGCAGGCATGGGTTCCCGTCGCGATATGGAGGAGCTGATCATCGCCGGGCGCGTATCGGTCAATGGCGAGCCCGCGCATATAGGCCAGCGCATTTTGCCGGCGGATCAAGTTCGCATTAATGGCAAGCTCGTGCAGCGAAAGGTCAGCAGCCGGCCGCCGCGGGTTTTGGTGTACCACAAGCCGGCGGGCGAGATCGTCAGTACGAGTGATCCCGAGGGCCGGGCCACGGTTTTCGATCGGCTGCCTCCGATGAAAGCCGGCAAATGGCTGGCGGTGGGCAGGCTGGATTTCAACACCGAGGGCCTGCTGCTTTTTACGACCTCCGGAGATCTGGCCAATCGTCTGATGCATCCGCGCTATGGCATCGAGCGCGAATACGCTGTGCGCACACTGGGCGAGCTCGAAGAGGGTATGCGCCAGAAGTTGCTTTCAGGCGTTGAGCTGGAAGACGGACCGGCAAGCTTCAACAAGATCAGTGATGGCGGTGGCGAGGGAGCAAACCGCTGGTATCGCGTAATCATCTCGGAAGGGCGTAATCGTGAAGTGCGCCGCATGTTCGAGGCAATAGGCCTCACGGTGTCTCGCCTCATTCGTACCCGGTACGGTGTGATGACCCTGCCAGCCAGCCTGAAGCGCGGACGCTGGGAAGAACTTGATGAGCACGCAGTCAGAGGTCTGATGGCAGCAAGTGGCCTGCAGAAAAACACGAAGCAGCAAAAGTCGCACGGACCTCAAGCGCGTGGCCAGCAGGCGCACGGTAATCGCAATGGCCAACACTACGGCCAGCCAAATAGTCAGCAGAACGGCAAGCGTCCATCCGGAAAGCCCCGGCAGCCCGATCCTTTGCAGACGGCGATTGGTCTGCCGATGGTAGTCAACGGCAGCCGACCCAATCGAGGAGATGGTCAGCGCCGCAACACCCAAGGCCGCAATAGTCAAGGTAGCGGCCAGTGGACCAACGATCGTTTCGGCAGCGGGCAACAGCGCAGGCGGTCGCGCGGTTGAGTGGGCGCGCCCTTGAAATTTTTCTTTTGACAAGTCTGCAAGATTACGAACGCGCATTGCAGCGGAGCGGCTTATCGCTTATAATCAGGCACTTAACAAAGCGTCGACCCAGTGTTCCGCGTTTCCTCGTCACCCAGATACGGTTTGACGGTGGCGAATATATGGCTCGCTGGGCGCCAAGCAAAAAAAGATGGGCACTTGCCCATTTTTTTTTTCCTGAAAAAGTTTGCAACAGACCGCTGTCATGGCGGCTGGGTCGGAGTGTGGTTTGGTTCTATCAGCGCTAATTGAAAAGACAGTCGTCGGCATGGGCTACGAACTGGTCGACTTCGAGCGGCGCGGGCACGGGCACCTGACGGTCTTCATTGATGTGCCTGAGCATGAGGGACGTGCCGTTACCGTCGAAGATTGCGAGAAAGTTACGCATCAATTGTTGCACGTGCTGACCGTCGAGGATGCCGACTATGAACGGCTTGAAGTGTCTTCACCGGGATTGGACAGGCCGCTGAAGAAACTTGCCGACTACACTCGCTTCGCCGGGCAAGAAGCTCTGATCAAGCTACGAATGACCTCGCCTGGTGCGGGCAACCGCAAATCGTTTCAGGGTGTGCTGCATGCGCCCGAGGGTGAGACACTCAGACTTGAATTCGAAGGAAATGAAGGGCCGGCGATGCTGGAGTTTTCGTTGGCTGAAGTGGACAAGGCACGATTGGTGCCCAAAGTGGATTTCAGGAGTCGTAAATGAGTCGCGAAATTTTGATGCTGGTCGATGCGCTGGCGCGTGAGAAGAACGTCGACAAGGAGGTCGTATTCGGCGCACTGGAGCATGCGCTCGCACAAGCCACCAAAAAGCGCTACGAGGGCGAGGTGGACATCCGCGTGGCGATTGATCGCGACAACGGCGAATTCGAGACTTTCCGCCGCTGGCATGTCGTGCCCGACGAGGCTGGACTGCAGCTGCCCGACCAAGAGATCTTGTTGTTCGAAGCCAAAGAGCAGATCGACGATATCGAGGTCGACGACTATATTGAAGAGCCTATTGAATCCGTCGATTTCGGACGTCGCTTTGCGCAAGACACCAAGCAGGTGGTATTGCAGCGCATCCGCGATGCAGAGCGTGAGCAGATCTTGTCAGATTTCCTCGAGCGCGGCGACTCTCTGGTGACCGGCACCATCAAGCGCATGGAGCGCGGCGATGCCATCGTCGAGTCCGGCAAGATCGAGGCGCGGCTTCCGCGCGATCAGATGATCCCGAAAGAAAACCTCCGCATTGGCGATCGTGTGCGGGCCTACATCCTGCGCATCGACCGCAATGCACGAGGTCCGCAGGTGATTCTCTCGCGTACCGCGCCTGATTTCATCATGAAGCTGTTCGAGCTGGAAGTTCCCGAGATCGAGCAGGGCCTGCTGCAAATCAAATCAGCCGCACGCGACCCCGGCGTCCGGGCGAAGATCGCGGTATACACCAGCGACAAGCGCATCGATCCCATCGGTACGTGCGTTGGCATGCGTGGCTCGCGCGTGCAGAGCGTAACGGGTGAGCTGGGTGGCGAGCGCGTCGATATCGTGCTCTGGTCTGATGATCCCGCACAGTTCGTGATCGGTGCGCTGGCGCCGGCCAATGTCTCCTCGATCGTGGTCGATGAAGACAAGCACGCTATGGATGTCGTGGTCGATGAAGAAAATCTCGCGATCGCGATTGGGCGTGGCGGTCAGAACGTACGCCTGGCATCCGAGCTCACAGGCTGGCAGATCAACATCATGACCGCCGAAGAGTCCGCAGACAAGGCGGCGTCGGAGCGTGCGCTGATTCGTCAGGTGTTCATGGAAAAGCTCGATGTGGACGAGGAAGTCGCCGATATTCTTGCTCAAGAAGGTTTCTCCACATTGGAAGAAATCGCCTACGTACCAATCTCTGAGATGCTGGATATCGAGGCCTTCGACGAAGCGACCGTCGACGAGCTTCGTAACCGCGCTCGTGACGCGCTCGTGACCGAGGCCATCGCCTCGGAAGAAGGACTCGAGGGTATGGAAGACGGGCTGATCAACCTTGAGGGCATGGATCGCACGACGGCAGGCAAGCTGGGACTCGCGGGCATCAAGACACTGGATGCTTTCGGTAACCTTGCCTACGATGAGTTTGGCGCAATCCTGGCGCTGCCGACAGAGCGCGCGCGACAGCTGATCGACGAAGAATTCAAGGATGCCACAGACGATGAAATGCGACTTATCGATGCGAAGTATGACGAGCATGCCAAAGAACTGCAGGCTCGCGTGTGGAGCCTTGCCGAGAGCAAGTGATTCCTCCTACTGACATCATGATAGCGCGACTAGAAAAGAGGATTGAATGGCAAGCAACAACGTAGCCCAATTTGCCTCCGAGCTGAAAATGCCGGCCGATCTGCTGCTCAAGCAGCTCAAGGCAGCTGGCGTCGACAAGAGCTCGGCCGAGGATCAGCTGTCCAAGGAAGACAAGGACAAGCTGCTCGGGCACCTGCGCAAAGTTCATGGATCTACTGGGGACGGCGAAAAGAAAAAGATCACGCTCACTCGTAAAGAAACGACGGAAATCAAGCAAGCCGATTCAAGTGGGAAGTCGCGCACTATTCAAGTGGAGGTGAGAAAGAAGCGTACCTTCGTCAAGCGCGACGATGCGCCAGTTGCGGGGGAAATCGATGTGCCGCAGGCAAACATCATCGATGATGCTGAAATCGCGCGCCGGGCAGATGAGGCACGTCGTCAGTCTGAACTGATCGCACGTCAGGAAGCCGATCTCCGCGAGAAGCAGGAAAGGCTGGCGAAACTGGAGGCCGAGCGTATCGCTGCCGAGCAGGCAGAGGCCGAACTGTCAAGCGCTGCCGTAGCAGCCAAAGATTCCACCCTGTTGGGTGCGGCATCAGCAGAGCGTGCCGCCGAAGACGCGGCGCGTGCTGCCGCAGAGTCCGCTCGCGCAGTGGCCGCCGAGCAGGCGCGAAAGGCAGTGGCCAGTGAAGTCGCGCAGATCAAGGCCATGATGAATGCGCCGCGCAAAGTGCTCAAGGCACCCGAGCAGCCGGCGGCGCGTGCCGAGGGTACCTTGCATCGTCCAGCCGAGAAAAAACCCGGCGAGAAAAAGGATGACAAAAAGCCAGGCGAGAAAAAATCCATCAAGTCTGCCAATGTGTCATCGACCTGGCAGGATGAGAAGAAACGTAGCCCTGGTGGCCTGAAAACGCGAGGCGCACCGACGCCGGGTGGCCGCGACGGCTGGCGCGCCGGTCCGCGTGGTCGCCGCAATAACCATGCTGAAGAGCGCGAGTCGAACTTCCAGCAGCCGACCGAGGCGGTCGTGCGCGAGGTAAATGTACCTGAAACCGTCACGGTTGCCGAGCTTGCACACAAGATGTCCGTGAAGGCGTCCGAGGTCATCAAGCAGCTCATGAAGCTTGGTCAAATGGTCACCATCAATCAGGTACTCGATCAAGAAACCGCAATGATTGTCGTTGAAGAGATGGGGCATGTTGCGCATGCTGCCAAGCTGGATGATCCCGAGGCGTTGCTCGAAGAAGGTAATCAGAACGCTGATGCCGAAATGCATCCGCGCGCACCGGTCGTTACCGTGATGGGTCACGTCGACCACGGCAAGACCTCACTGCTCGACTATATACGTCGTGCCAAAGTCGCATCTGGGGAGGCAGGTGGCATTACCCAGCATATCGGCGCTTATCACGTCGAAACACCGAGGGGCATGATTACTTTCCTCGATACCCCAGGCCACGAAGCATTTACCGCCATGCGTGCGCGCGGCGCGAAAGCGACCGATATCGTCATTCTGGTCGTGGCCGCCGATGATGGCGTGATGCCCCAGACCAAGGAGGCGATCGCGCATGCGAAGGCCGCTGGTGTCCCCTTGGTGGTTGCGATCAACAAGATCGACAAGCCGGGAGCAAACCCTGACCGAGTGAAAACTGAGCTCGTTGCCGAGCAAGTTGTGCCTGAAGAATACGGTGGTGATTCCCCCTTCATTGCGGTTTCCGCAAAAACTGGCGAAGGTATTGATACCTTGCTGGAGAACGTTTTGCTGCAAGCCGAAGTGCTGGAGCTTCAGGCACCTGTCGAGACGCCTGCCAAGGGTTTGGTTATCGAAGCCAAGCTCGACAAAGGCCGTGGACCGGTTGCCACCATCATGGTGCAGTCCGGCACGCTCAAGCGCGGCGATATCGTGCTCGCAGGTTCTTCATATGGCCGGGTTCGCGCCATGTTGGACGAGAATGGCAAAGCGATTAACGAAGCGGGACCTTCAATTCCCGTGGAGATTCAAGGTCTGACCGAAGTGCCGGCGGCCGGTGAAGAAGCGATGGTGCTCACTGACGAGCGCAAGGCGCGCGAGATCGCCCTGTTCAGGCAAGGTAAGTATCGTGATGTCAAGTTGGCCAAGCAACAGGCTGCAAAGCTGGAGAACATGTTCGAGCAGATGGGTGAGGGTGAGGTCAAGAACTTGGCGCTTATCATCAAGGCCGACGTGCAAGGCTCACAGGAAGCGTTGGTCGGGTCGATGCAGAAACTCTCTACTGCCGAGGTACGTGTTCAGGTTGTTCATGCTGCAGTAGGTGGTATCAGCGAATCTGATGTCAATCTCGCGCTGGCCTCCAAGGCGGTGATTATCGGCTTCAATGTGCGTGCTGATGCCTCAGCGCGCAAGCTGGCCGAATCCAGCGGTATCGATATTCGTTACTACAACATTATTTACGACGCGATTGATGAGATCAAGGCAGCGATGGGCGGCATGCTGGCGCCCGAGAAGCGCGAGCATGCGCTGGGACTGGTCGAGATACGTCAGGTCTTTATGGTCAGCAAAGTCGGTGCTATTGCTGGCTGCTATGTGCTCGAAGGTACGGTCAAGCGTGGCGCGCATGTCCGTCTGTTGCGCGACAACGTTGTGCTGTGGACAGGCGAGCTGGATTCGCTCAAGCGCTTCAAGGATGACGTGAAGGAAGTGAAGTCCGGTTTTGAGTGCGGTCTCTCACTGAAAAACTACAACGACATCAAGGAAGGCGATCAGCTTGAAGTCTTCGAGGTGCAAGAAGTCGCTCGTACTCTTTAAGACAGTAAAGATAAAGATACTGGACACCGGCGCGCGCTGGGATCCAGTGTCTTTTGAAACGTACCCCCCCTCATGGCCAAGCACAGCAAATCCATCCCCGGCCGCAGCCAGCGTGTCGCCGATCAGATCCAGAAGGATCTCGCCGAGCTGATCGCAATGGAAGTCAAAGATCCCCGCATCGGCATGGTCACGCTCACCGAAGTCCAGCTCACACCTGACTACGCACACGCCAAGGTGTTTTTCACAACCTTGATCGATGATCCCGTATCGGTAGCAAATACGCTAAAAGGGTTACAAAAAGCTGCTGGATTTTTGCGCAATCAATTGGGCAAGCGCCTCCACATTCATACACTGCCCGAGCTGCATTTTGTGCATGATACCTCCACGCTTCGCGGTGCCACGCTATCGAAACTGATCGACGAAGCTAATGCCACCCGCGCGAAAGACGCGGACGAGCAATAGCCTCAGCGTCAGCTCCCCAGTCTACCCATGAATCATCAGCTCAAACGCAGGCGTGTTCCTGTTCATGGTGTACTTCTGCTCGACAAGCCTGCAGGTATGTCGAGCACGCAAGCACTTGCCAAAGCCAAATGGCTGCTCAATGCTGAAAAGGCAGGACATACCGGCACCCTTGATCCTTTTGCTACAGGGCTGTTGCCACTCTGTTTCGGCGAGGCGACAAAATATGCGAGTGATTTGCTGGACGCAGATAAATCATATGAGGCAACGGTTCATCTTGGAGTAACGACTTCGACTGGCGATACCGAGGGCGAGGTGCTGGAGATCCGAGAGGTACACGTTAACCGAGAGCAGGTCGATAGGGTACTTTCTCATTTCAGGGGAAAGATCAGCCAGACCCCACCAATGTATTCTGCTTTGAAAGTCGATGGAAAACCTCTTTATGCATATGCCCGTGAAGGTATTACCCTGGAACGAAAAGCCAGAGAAATACTTATTCATGACATTGAATTAGTGGAATTCGACTTTGTCACATTGAAGATACGGGTACGCTGCAGCAAAGGTACCTATGTTCGTGTATTGGGAGAAGACATTGGCAAAGCTTTGGGTTGCGGTGCGCACCTCACACAACTCCGACGCACTAGTATTGCTCACCTGTCAGTGGTGGATTCAATTCCTTTATCGGTGTTGGGAGAAAATAGCGAGCCGCGTTCCTCCTTGCTACGACCCGTCGATAGCCTCACTTCAATGCTGCCAGCAGTGCAGCTTAATCAAGATTTGATTCGTCGTTTCATGCATGGTCAGCGACTGGCGCTTGGCAGAGAGTTGGGCGAGCATTGCCTGTCTCTTTCGCTCCCTGAGGGCAGAGTCAGGGTTCTGGGACCTGCCGGCAGTTTTGCCGGTACTGCAGTCGTCAATCATGATCAGGTGATGATTCCGGAGCGTGTGGTGTCAACCACAGCCTGACGAGGCGATGCATCTGGCAGGGTCAAATACTGCCGGTTGGTTGCACATGTAAGAACAATCGCATTGCCAAAAATATAAAAATATCGCAATTTCGCAAGCGCCGGCAGGCCGGTGCGGAGACGCCTGTCGGAATCTGGGGAGTTTTTGCAACTCATTGAAAAATCAAGGAATTTCTCGGATTCGGAATAATTAAGTGGTAAAATCTTCGGTTTACCCGATCTGGCCAGTCCCCTATGTCAAATACTGACCGCGCTTTGCGCAACATTGCCATCATTGCCCACGTTGACCACGGCAAGACCACGCTGGTTGACCAGTTGCTGAGGCAGTCCGGTACTTTCCGCGAGAACCAGCAAGTGGATACCCGCGTGATGGATTCCAACGATCTCGAAAAAGAGCGCGGGATCACCATCCTTGCGAAGAACTGCGCGGTCGAGTTCGAAGGTACCCACATCAATATCGTCGATACTCCCGGTCACGCCGATTTTGGCGGGGAAGTGGAGCGCGTGCTGTCGATGGTTGATTCCGTGCTCCTGCTCGTTGATGCGGTTGAGGGCCCGATGCCTCAGACACGCTTCGTTACCCGCAAGGCATTGGGTCTGGGACTCAAACCCATCGTCGTGGTGAACAAGATCGATCGCCCCGGTGCGCGTCCTGAATGGGTGATCAACGCGACTTTCGAATTATTCGACAAGCTCGGCGCCACGGAAGAGCAGCTCGATTTTCCGATCGTCTATGCGTCCGCCCTCAATGGTTATGCCAGCCTTGATCCCGACATTCGCGAAGGCGACATGAAGCCGCTGTTCGATGCCGTGCTCAAGTATGTGCCGGTGCGTGATGATGATACGGATGGCCCCCTGCAGCTGCAAATCTCCTCACTCGATTATTCGTCTTATGTCGGCAAGATCGGCATCGGCCGTATCAAGCGTGGCCGGGTGAAACCGCTGCAAGATGTAATCATCCTGAACGGTCCAGACTCTACACCGATCAAGGGCCGCATCAATCAGGTACTCAAATTCCGTGGCCTGGAGCGTGAGGTCGTTCCTGAGGCCATGGCTGGCGATATCGTGCTGATCAATGGTATTGAAGACATTGGTATTGGATCAACCGTCTGCGCGGTCGACACGCCCGATGCACTGCCGATGCTGAGTGTTGACGAGCCTACGCTGACGATGAACTTCATGGTGAACACTTCACCACTCGCAGGCCGCGAGGGTAAGTTCGTCACTAGCCGTCAGTTGCGCGAGCGGCTGGAGCGCGAGTTGAAATCGAACGTCGCGCTGCGCGTTTCACCGACGGATGACGACACGATATTTGAAGTGTCTGGTCGAGGCGAACTTCATCTGACTATTTTATTGGAGAATATGCGTCGCGAAGGATACGAACTGGCCGTCTCGCGCCCACGTGTGGTTTTCAAGATGATCGATGGTGTACGACACGAGCCCTTTGAGAATTTGACTGTCGATGTCGAAGAAGCGCATCAGGGCGGCGTGATGGAAGAATTGGGCCGCAGGCGTGGTGAGCTGCAGGATATGCAGCCGGATGGCAAAGGGCGTGTGCGCCTTGAGTATCGTATTCCTGCCCGTGGCTTGATCGGATTCCAAGGCGAGTTCATGACGTTGACACGGGGCACAGGTTTGATGAGCCATGTGTTCGATGCGTACGGCCCTGTGGATGCCAGCAAGGGGGAACTCGCCGGCCGTCGCAACGGGGTACTGGTCTCGCAGGAAGATGGCGCGGCAGTTGCTTATGCGCTTTGGAAGCTGCAAGAGCGCGGTCGCATGTTCGTCGTTCACAATGACCCGATCTACGAAGGTATGATCATCGGCATACACTCTCGCGACAATGATCTGGTGGTTAACCCTATCAAGGGTAAGCAGCTCACCAACGTCCGAGCATCCGGTACCGATGAGGCAGTGCGCCTGATTCCACCCATCGATCTGACGCTTGAATATGCCGTTGAATTCATCGAAGACGATGAGCTGGTCGAGATCACGCCCAAGAGCATACGTCTGCGTAAGCGGTTCCTGAAAGAGCATGAGCGCAAGCGCGCCTCGCGCGAAGCGGCGTGATCAGTGCAGCATGAAACAAAAAAGCGCCCGACGGCGCTTTTTTGTTGCCATATGAATGAGTATTTACTTTATCATACTGACAAGTACCTTGCTGATTGCAGCGACTAGTCGGTTGATTTGATCCTCGTCGATAATTAGTGGCGGCGACAGCGCAATGATGTCTCCTGTTGTCCGGATCAGTACGTTCTCTTCCCAAAAGCAGCGTTCAAAAACTTCATATGCGCGTGCAGTCGGCTTGCCTGGGATGGGTTCAAGTTCTATGCCGCAGACTAATCCGAGATTACGCACATCTTTCACATGAGGCAGTCCACGCAGTGAATGGGCAGCAGCTTCAAATGCAGGTGCCATCGACGCGGCACGCGTAAACAACTTCTCGTTCAGGTAAACATCAAGTGTGGCAATTGCAGCGGCGCAAGCCAGCGGATGGCCGCTGTAGGTATAGCCATGGTAAAACTCGATTGAATTTTCAGGTGCAGCATCCATGAAGGTGTCATGGATAGCTTGCCTTGCGATCACGGCACCCATTGGCACCACTGCATTCGTCAGACCTTTCGCGCAGCAGATCATGTCAGGCACAACGCCAAAATAATCGGCGGCAAACGCCGTTCCCAATCGTCCGAATCCGGTGATGACTTCATCGAAGATCAGCAGGATGCCGTACTTGTCACAGATCGCGCGTAGTTTTTGTAAATAACCCTTTGGTGGAAGGATCACGCCGGTCGACCCCTGTACGGGTTCAACGATCAACGCAGCCACCGTCGTCGGATCGTGCAGCGCCAGCAGGCGCTGCTCGAATTCATCAGCAATCTCGGCGCCGTGTTCAGGGAGGCCGCGCGAAAAGGCATTACGGGAGATATCCAGCGGATGACGGAGATGATCGACTCCCGGCAGCGCGGGTCCAAAATGCTTGCGGTTACCCGCGATGCCACCGACGGCAATGCCGCCAAAACCCACGCCGTGATAACCGCGCTCGCGTCCTATCAGTCGCGTGCGAAGTGAATCGCCACGCATCCGGTGGTATGCCAACGCCATCTTCAGCGCCGTATCCACAGCTTCCGATCCGCTGTTGCAAAAAAATATGCGATTCAGTCCTTGGGGGGCCATCTCGGCGAGGCTGCGCGCCGCATCGAACGCAGCCGCATGCCCCATCTGAAAAGGCGGCGCAAAATCCATGGTCTCTGCCTGCCGGATCACCGATTCGATAATCTTGGAATGCCCGTGCCCTGCATTCACGCACCACAGTCCCGCGGTGCCATCAAGTATCTGCCGGTCATCGTCGGTTGTGTAGTACATGCCAGCCGCCGACTTCATCATCCGCGGGCGTGTCTTGAATTGCCGGTTGGCGGTAAAAGGCATCCAGTAATGGGTGGTATCGGTTGTCATGAGCACAAAATAATCTGAAAAATAGTCTGAAATACCAGCGGGTCTTGGTTCATCAATCCCGGGAACCGTCACTTTACTGCATCCAAGACCGGGGCTGCGGGTACCGGTAAAATGCGGGCTTGACCCGTTGATGCTCATTCCGACATTGAAAGCACCGCTGCCTCCCCGCCGCTTGTCCGTTGCCCCCATGATGGACTGGACTGATCGCCATTGCCGTATGTTCCACCGGCAGATCACCCGCCACACCTGGCTCTACACGGAAATGGTCACGACCGGCGCGATCATCCATGGTGACAAAGCCCGGCATCTTGATTTCAGCCATGAGGAGCATCCTGTTGCCCTGCAGCTTGGGGGTAGTGAACCAGAAGATCTTGCGATCAGCGCACGCTTTGGTGAGCAATGGGGCTATGACGAAATCAATCTCAACTGCGGCTGCCCTTCTGAGCGAGTACAGCGCGGCGCATTTGGTGCTTGTCTAATGGCTGAGCCTATGCTGGTGGCTGATGGTGTGAAGGCCATGCGAGATGTCGTCAGTATTGACGTTACCGTCAAACACCGCATTGGTATCGATGAGATCGACTCGTATGATTTCGTTCGGGACTTCGTTGGTACCGTGGCAGAAGCCGGCTGTCGTACCTTCATCGTCCATGCACGCAATGCGATCCTCAAAGGACTCACTCCTAAAGAAAATCGCGAGATACCCCCATTGCGTTATGAGCGTGTTTATCAACTGAAGCGGGATTTTCCACAATTGGAGATCATCATCAATGGCGGTGTCAGGACCTTGCATGAGATCGATGTACATTTGCAGCATATCGATGGCGTAATGATCGGTCGCGAGGCGTATCACAACCCCTACCTGATGGCTGCGTTCGATGGACGGTATTACGGCGAAGCGGCGGCGCCCTTGAGCCGCGCAGAGATCATTAATGCAATCTTGCCTTATGTGCGAGAACAGCTTGACCGCGAAGGCCCACGACTCAACAGCATTACACGGCATATGTTAGGCCTGATGGCAGGCTTGCCGGGGGCGCGCAGTTTTCGACAGCGGCTCTCAGATACGAAACAGCTTGCCAGCAGTGATCCGAATATTTTGCGGCAAGCTGCACAAGCGGTGTTGGGCGCTGATGCCTTCACCAGCTCGTCCTGCATGTAGAGATCAGTACTCGCGCAAACGGTTATACAGCGTCTTCAGACTGATGCCCAGTATTTCGGCAGCCTTTCGTTTGTTCCCCTGAAAATGCTTCAGCGTTGCAAGGATGATCTCGCGTTGTGCATCGACCAGTCGCGTACCGACCATGAAATTAAGCACGCCATTAATCAATGCAGCCGGTCTGTGGCTGGCGTCCGTCGGTTCTTGCAGCGTCACTTTGCCAGCAGAGAGTATGTACCCCCGATGAACAAGATTCTTTAGCTCTCTGACATTACCAGGCCAGTGATAACTCCGGATTCTTTCCAGCGCGCGTCGCGATAATTGCTTGCGTGTATCGGCGCGATTATTCAGTTCGTCGAGGAAGTGCTGAGCCAGAAGCTCGGCGTCATTGCCTCTCTCGCGCAAAGGAGGAACGGTGATGGGAAACACAGCCAGCCTGTACATCAGGTCCTGACGCAGAAAATCCTCATTGACAGCGTCTTGCAGTGAGCGGTTGGTTGCAGCGATCAGTCGGACATCGACTGCGATTTCCTGGCTTCCGCCAACGCGGTGAAAGCGACCACATTCGAGTACGCGTAACAGCTTTACCTGCATGTCGGCTGGCATCTCGGTGATCTCATCGAGGAACAAAGTGCCCCCGGACGCATGCTCGAAATAGCCCGTATGCTGGCTTCCCGCGCCGGTGAAGCTACCTTTTTCATGGCCAAATAACACTGATTCGATCAAGGTTGCGGGTATCGCGCCACAGTTGACCGCAACAAAATTCGCATTGCAGCGAGGACTGTCCTGATGAATCGCCATGGCGATCAGTTCTTTGCCGGTCCCACTTTCTCCTTCTAGCAGGACGGTCGCTTCGGTGCGCGCAACCTGGCGAATCTGAGCGTAGAGCAGATCCATAGCTTCTGAGTTTCCGTAAAGCGAACGGTAATGTCTCAGGGGGGTATCTGGGTGCATGGCGTGGAAGTTATAGGCAGCGTGTTTACCGCGGTCGAGATCACAAACACGAAAGATATCTTGCATCGGTTGTCACAGATGCTGCTAGATCTCAAAATCTCTGCGCTTGTCTGCGCTGCAATCGACAGCAAAAATGGTTCATTGGTCCTCATGCAGACGGTATTTTTTCTTTAGTCTTTGGTGAAGCACAGACACTGGGCTGAAGCATTGAAACTTATGCGTGGTGTACTGGTCAAGCCAGAGGTTGACGCAACCGCTTTCGAAAGGAATAGTAATGAGATCCAATCTGGGTAAATCAAAGACACTGTTAATTCTGGGACTATTGACGATCAGCCTTGCAGGCTGCAACCGAGATGGCGGTAGCGCAGAGCAGAGCAGTGGCGAGACATCGGGTGGTGCGAGTCCTTCATCGGCGTCTACCAAACCAACGCCGCTGGAGAGCGGCGCTGCAACGGGTGGCAGCGCGTCATCAGCCGGTGGCACTAGCCGCAATGCAACGGACAACACCTTCGGTGGCGCGAAGAGTGGCGCAACATCTGGTGGTACTTCCGGCAGCAATATGGGCGGTACGTCGGGTGGCTTGTCAGGCGGAAGCCTGGGGGAAAGCTCGGGTACAAGCACGGGGGGCCGATCGGATTCCGGATACTCAGCGGGCGACTCTGTGAGCGGTTCGTCCACAGACGGTACCACAGGCAGTAGCGCTGCCGGCAGTACCGGAGCCATGTCGGGCGCCTCGTCGAGTGGCAAGTCGGGGACAGGTTCTGGCAGCGAATCCAAAGGCACTTCGAGATAAGCAGCGTGTAATGGATGGCGCGCGCAGCCCGGGAGGAAAGCACTCGCTCATGCCGCATGCATTGATCGTCAATCAGGATGGTGTCACGGCGAGTGTACTCAGCGCGCTGGTTCAGTCTGAATCCTACTCGACCCACGTGGTCGGGAGTATTGGTGATGCTAACCTTCAATGTCAGCGCCAGCCGCCAGAGATTGTATTCATCAGCTGCATGCTGCCCGATGGACGAGCCACAGAGTGGCTCGATCATGTCAAACGCCCAGTGCCTTTTGATGTCGTGCTGGTTGGCAGTAATCTTGCTGCTATCGATATCGTGGAGGCCTTCAGGAGCGGCATCACTGATCTTTTACTCGAGCCGGTGGACATAACAAGGGTGCGTTATCTTTTACGCCAGCGCAGGCTGCGAAAGACAGAAAATCTCACTCCTATTGCTGCCACAACCAGCAACCTGCCATCGTTACGCACAGCGGCTATCAGATCGGATCCCATTGCGCAGACGTCGTTGCTAGGTGAATCGCCAGCGATGAAAGTGCTGCGTCATCAGATCGAGCGAGTCGCGCCAACTGAGGCCAGCGTGCTGCTACTCGGCGAGAGTGGTACAGGCAAGGAGCTGGTCGCAAAGACGATTCATGCGAAGAGTGATCGCTGCAGGAGAAATTTCCTGCCCGTGAACTGCGGCGCGATTTCGCCTCAGCTGATCGAAAGTGAAATATTTGGCCACGAAAAAGGCAGTTTCACCGGAGCTGACCGTCAGCACAAAGGTTACTTCGAGCGCGCTTCAGGAGGTACCCTGTTCCTCGATGAAGTGGTCGAGATGCCCATGGACCTGCAAGTGAAGCTCTTGCGCGTACTTGAAGCTGGAACCTTCATGCGCATCGGCAGCAACCAAGAACTGAAAACCGACGTTCGCATTGTTGCTGCCACCAATCGAGACCCCGAGGCTGCAATATCTGAAGGACGTTTGAGGCTTGATTTGTACCACCGGCTGAATGTATTTCCGCTCAAGGTACCACCGCTGCGGGAACGTGGCAGTGATATAGAACTGATGGCCCAGTATTTCCTCGATGAGCTGAATGTCGAGCACGATACTCAAAAAAAAATGTCAGAGAAAATAAAACTTAGTATCAAAAATCATCACTGGCCCGGGAATGTACGCGAGCTGAGAAACTTCATTCAACGTGCTTACATTCTCTCGGAGCAATCGCTCGAGCTGCTTGTACCCGATCAGAATCTGACACACGCTGACTCAAAACAACTCACATTAGCTATTCCTTTGGGTACCTCTCTGGCTGACGTTGACAGAGAGCTGATCTTCGCCACATTGGAATCATGTGGTGGGGTGAAGAAGCGGACTGCGGATATTCTGGGAATCAGCCTCAAGACGCTATACAACCGATTGGAAGAATACAAACGTGCGCGTAAAACACGCCACCGGATGGAGGAAAGCAAGACTGTCCATGGAACGAACCCATCAAGTACGTCAAATGCAGCACTCGCTTCCACGGCTATGAATCGTTTGCATTCCGAGAAAATATGGTGCCGGCTACCGGTGCGCGATAGCGAGTTACTGAGCTGAACATCGTCTATTTGCGATGAAGCTCACTACCAGAGTTACTGTGAGGTCCATTAGTAGATATAAATTTTTATTTCTGGTCATCATGTGGATAAAAATAGACGTTCTTTTGGCAAGCTATTTAAGCGCGCAGTTATTGCATACCAATCAACCTGCTGATGTCTAAGTTGCCAGGCACGCTTACTGCTTAGCTTCTATGATCATCGGCTGCTTGTACGGTCTACTGATGATTCAAGAGTCTCTTTTCAACTCTGTCATGGGGGAAAAAATATGCGGATCAGATGCATCTCAGTGTCAGTGCTTGCATTCGTGCTCATGGGTTCGGGCTGCGAGAGCCTAGGTGGTAGCAGTGATTCTCAAGTTCAAATGCGGCCTACAGCTAGCAATGTAAACGGCACCGGAACGATACAGTCGATTGAAGTCGTTCCGCAGTCTCAAGGACTCGGGTTAGGAACTTTGGCTGGCGCAGCGATCGGCGGCGTACTGGGTCATCAGGTAGGCGGCGGCACTGGGAAGACCGTATCCACAGTCGCAGGCGCTGCCGGCGGTGCGTATGTTGGGCACGAAATTGAAAAACGTCGTCATCCGGAGAACCAGATTTACAAAGTAACGATACGTATGGATGACGGAACCTCCCAATCATTCGCTCAAGAAGCAGAACCAGCAGTAAAACAGGGCGATCGAGTGAAGATTACGAATGGGGTCCTGTCCAAGCTTTGAAACTTCAGTAAATAGACAAATGCGGAGGGATAAGCCTGCATTATCGTAAGTACGATGCAGGTAAATCTGTTTCATTGGTGTGTCTTCCTCATTTGATCTGTATTTTATTTCTTACTTACATACTTGATCTAACTAGGAGACATTGATGGCAACCTACCACCTCGAAAGTGGCGCAACTCATCCGGGCAGCAAACTTACCGTGCAGGAGAATAGCGCACGCCGATCACTGCTGACGACTATACGCTGGGGTGCGGTACTGGCTGGCGTAGCAGTCGGTATCTCGGTGCAACTGGTGCTGACCCTGCTTGGCATCGCCAGCGGACTGTCGCTCACTCGGCTCTCGACCGGTGATGCTCCCGGCACTGGCGCGCTGATCTGGGCTGGGTTATCGATGCTGATCTCTGCGCTCGTCGGAGGATATGTTGCCAGCCGGATGTCCGGCTTGAGGAGAAAGACTGATGGCATGCAGCACGGCGTCGTTTCGTGGGCAGTGACTACGCTGCTGTTTGTGATGCTCGCGACATCAGCGGGAGGCTCCTTACTGTCAGGTTTGTTCTCTGATCTGACGCAGGGTGCCAGAACGATGACGCAGTCGGGCGGGGGTATCGCCGCGATACTCAATCAGCAGCTTGGCACCAGTATCAATCCACAAGACATGCGCGCAGTGCAGGAGCATATTTCTTCCGGTCGTCGCGATCAGGCAATAGACTACATGAGCAGTAACATGGGAGTGCGTCGCGATCGCGCATCGGTCGTTGTCGACCAGGCACTTATCCTCTCTGGATCGCCAGAGCAAGCTTCTTCCGAGGGGCGTGAGGCTGCAGATCGTGCAGTAAAAGGTGCCAGCACGGTAGCGTGGACAGTATTTGGCGTGGTGGTGTTCTCGCTCGCCTTGTCTCTCGTCGGCGGCGTACTCGGGGCCATGGGCGCAAAAAGGGCGACTTGGAATGAACATCTTGAAGAAAGTACAGCCGCGACCGCGCAGACCGGGCTGGGACACGTCTGAGCGGTGTGGCAATCAATACGCTGCTGATGCTCCGCTAGGGCAGGTCATTTCTCTGGCGGGTATTTTGAACCCGAGTTACCCATCAAGGTCACAGTCTTCACTGCGATGGGTAATGTGAAAGGGTGGGGAGCACGGGCTGATGCTGACAACTTCTGATGGCGAAAGCTCTGCCGGCGGCAGCCGGGACCGCCAGCGTTTTGCTTGCGTGACGGCGGGACACTCTTCCGCGACGGCGCTTTTCCGCTCCTGTCCAGTGGTGACTGCTGTGGGGCAGACGCTGGGTCGTGTGCGGTCCGTGATGGTCGATGTGCGTAGCCGTCAGCTGCGCTACGTCGTTGTCGCTCCAGGTCTCGGAAAGGCGCCAATTGTCATCCCCTGGCGTACACTGTATTTTGATTCGACAAGAGTCCGGCTGGTTTACTACACCTTCACCTGACTACTTTTAGCCGATTCCAACTGATGTAGTCTTTACATGGCTAGTGCAAGGCAAATACCACGATTATCAGCTATCAGATTACACCTGATGAGTACTGCTCTGCTCGCTGCGCTACCAATGACTTTGCTATGGCCCTACTGGAGACAGGCACTGCCAACACATCTAGCCAACCATCTGATTTCAGCGATTTATGAGTTTCCCTCCGATGAGATGCCTCGCTGTGAACAATTTGTTCATCACACTGATACGATGAAACTAAGCAGACCTATGGCCTGCCAAGTTAACCCAGCACAGCTGATGGTTTGAAGTGATACGCGTTTGCCTTATCATCCCTGACCTTAGGCTGAATCTAATTTTGTGCTCCCCGCTTTTCACTTTGCTCATGATCGCCACGAGCCCTCCCTGATTGTTTTTTTAAGCCTTTTATCGTACCGCAGCCTGTCAGTGCTGCGGTCAGTCGCGTCGTATCAGCATGCCCAGCAGCAGACCAGCACCCGCGGCGATTGCAACGCATTGCAGTGGTTTGCTGCGAACATAGTCAAGGGTTATATTTTTTCCGTGAGAGAGTTGCTTGCCAGCTTGTGCAAGCATGCCATATACCATGTATCGTATAGAAGCAAAACGGATAAGTATCCGGTCACGTGCTTCTCGTAACTCCATGTCAGTGAGTGTTGATGCATGTGACATCAGTGCATCCAGATCACTCTTCAGTCGTGTTAACTCATCCCGCAATCCTGTCTCAGCACGACTGTGATTGGCCGAGTGACCGTCAGTACGCAAGCTAGCTGCCTCATCAAATTTACCAGTCGTGGCACTGATGATACCTGTCGCACCACTGCCACTGATGTTGGGAATATCTTTTTTCATGACGATTAACTCCTCGCTGATCTGGGTGATATGCACGCATAATACCCGCGCATGAGCTGACTTATTCGCAAAGTGCATGCCAGCCTTGAGCGGAACACAATATCGGGGAGCCGAGCAATATGAAGATGACGCGGCAAGAAAAGTTGACGTGTAGATGAGAAAGCTATGGAAAAAAATACATAGTGCACGGAAAAGTCTTGACCGAGCCCATGACTCTGGCGGAGCTCGACAGAGATCATCAGCATTGGCGACCCTTTTCGGGAGTTTTATTTGTGAGCCGTATTCGAGTAACTTGAACTGGGCGAAAAAACTAATGTTTCTTAGGGGGAACAAAAAATAAAAAGTTTCTTCGATGAAATTTTGATATTCGCTAAAGGTCTTGCATAATGGCAAGTCATTAGAACGCAAAGTCATCGCACTCGCTGTCAGACGACTTTTTTAACGGTTCATGCCGCCATCCAGATTTAGATAAATATGCGACAAACCCAAGACCAGACTCGTCTGGAGGACCGGCGCGTCATCCTCGGATGGAGCGCCGGCTGGGTGCTTGCATCCACGCTGATCGTTGGCACCACCTTGCTGAAGATACACAGCGATCGTCTGGAACTGCTGCAGCGTGCGAAGTGGGAGGCTAGTGCCCGTGCGACCCACTATGCAGAGCAGATCATGCGAGCGGTGTCGCAGATCGATCAGTTATCGATGTCGATCAAATATCAGTGGGAGAATAAAAAGGGCAGCATAGATATTGAGGAGCAGTACCGCAAGGGTGTATATGAGCGATCTATGTACCCAGTGCTCATCAATGCCGACGGTACAGCGATCCAGTCCACTCGACGGCTCTCCAGGGGCAGCCGCATGGGCGATCTGGAGTTTTTCAATCGGCACAAGGAAAACAATTCTCTGGGTTTGCTGATCTCTCATCCTGAAGAAGGAAGGGGGGGGTTCAGAGGCATGGAAGTCATTCGATTTTCACGCGGCTTGGCTGCCGGTGACGGACGTTTCGACGGCGTGATTATGATCGCTATCGAGCCCAGCTTTCTGGTCAGTGATCAGGATGAATCCCGGTTGCTCGTGGGGGATTTCATATCGGTGTATTTTAACGATGGCGTGTTGCTCACCAGCCAGTCGGGTGGAGGCTCAGGCATATCTTTCTACGTTGGATCCCCCTCGCTGCGCGGGTCGCATGGAATGTTGGCTCAGTCAGGAGAGTTCTTTACCGATCACCGCGCACGGCTGGTCGGCTGGAGGCGTTTGGAGGGTTATCCGCTGGTCACCGTGGCCGCAATCAGCGAAGACAATGCGCTGCTGGCCTATCAATCCACGCAATCCACTTATATAGGTATCGCTCTCGCTGTGAGCGCGCTGATTGGCTTGTTCTGTGCCGGAGGTGCATGGTCTCAGCTGCGCGCGATCGCCAGGCAGAGGCACGATGCTCAGGTGCAGGCGACTTTCCGGCTAGCAGTGGATGGCGCGCGCGAGGCATTCCTTATGATACAGCCGACTTTTTATGTGGACGGCCGCATCGATAAGCTGCTGATTGAAGACTGCAACGAGCGCGCAGCCGAGATGTCCGGCTACTCGCGCAACAAGCTGATTGGCAGATGCTGTACCGAGCTGTATCAGGGGCAAGCGCCAAACAGCGTGCGTGATTTCTTCGAGCGTGTACTGAGAGAAGGATTCGTCGAAGATGAATTCCATGTCACACATGGCAGACGACATACGCCGGGATGGTTCCAGCGACGTGCAGTGCACTCAGGTCTTGGGGTGGCGATGACCATCCGAGATGTCTCTGAAGCAAAGCAGCAAGCCGAGACGCTGGCGACCATGGCACGCACCGACTCGTTGACCGGTCTGCCGAATCGACATTGGCTCAACGATTATCTGCCCAGCGCCATCGCACGTGCTCGAGCCAGTGGACACAAGCTGGCGCTCTATTACATCGACATCGATAATTTCAAGGATATTAATGACTCGCTGGGCCACAAGAGCGGTGATGAGGCGTTGTGTGCGATCGGTAGGGGACTCAGCGTTGCGATTCGCGCGAGTGATCATCTTGCCAGAATCGGTGGTGACGAATTCCTCGCGGTGATCGAAAATCTCTCCGATTACGATACTGCGCGCCATCTCGCTTCCAAGTTGATCAACGCGATGAATCTAGAAGACACGGTGATGCCATGGCGTGGTTTCGTACCCAAGGCATCGGTAGGCGTGAGTGTATTTCCGGACCATGGTCAGGATATGGACAGCCTGCTGCAATCAGCAGATATAGCGATGTATCAGGCCAAGTCGGAAGGTAAATCTCGGTTCTGCTTCTACAGCGAAGAATTCGCTCAACAAGTGCGTGATCGCATTTCTACCGAGCGCGCACTGGAGCTGGCGATTGCGAACGACGAGTTCGTCATTTATTACCAGCCGCGAGCCGATGCACGCAGCGGTTTGTTGTCGAGTATGGAAGCCTTGGTCCGCTGGCGTCATCCGCAGCGCGGGCTGGTGGCGCCGATCGATTTCATTCCGGTGGCCGAGCAGTCAAGACTCATCGTCCCCCTGGGCGATCTGGTGATTCGTAAAGTCTGCGAGCAGCTTATGAAATGGCGTGACGCTGGTGTCACGCTGCGACCGGTATCGGTGAACGTCTCTGCGTTGCAGCTGCATGGCGACGGACTTCGGCTGGCATTGGCTGAGAGCCTCAGCCGTTTCGCGCTACCCTCCTCGCTAATTGCCATCGAGCTGACAGAATCCAGCATACTGGAGGAGGGCGGCGATGGCTTTGAAGAACTCAGTCGCTTGCGCGAGATGGGGGTGGAGCTGCAGATCGATGATTTTGGCACGGGCTATTCGTCGTTGTCCAAGCTGCAGCGCCTGGACATTGATGCCGTCAAGATCGATCAATCCTTTGTGTACAAGTTAGCGACCGATCAGCAGAGCCTCGCGCTGTGCCAAGCGGTCGTGTCGATCGGGCGCAGCCTGGATATTGACGTGGTAGCCGAAGGTGTGGAGACGGTTGAGCAGCTGCAACTACTGCAGCAAATGGGCTGCGACGAGATTCAGGGCTATCTGGTTTCCCGTCCGCTACCAGCGGAACAGATACCCGCGCTGATGGATAAAAAATTTTTTGAACTATCAGCCTTGATTAAATAGGGCAGCCATACTCTTTGCATCGGGTCGGTGTATCACCGCTTTTTCAGTGATGATGGCGGTTACCAGCTCAGCGGGCGTTACATCGAATGAAGGATTACGCACGGCGACACCTTGTGCTGCCCATTGATAATCCCGATAACCTGTGACTTCCTCGTGCGCTCTTTCTTCAATAGGAATGAGATCGCCACTCGCCAGTGTCAGGTCAATCGTCGACAGCGGGCAGGCCACATAAAAAGGAATTTGGTGACGATGCGCGAGCACAGCGACCATATAGGTACCGATCTTGTTCGCCACATCGCCATTCGCGGCAACGCGATCCGTTCCCACGACCACGGCATCGATTTCACCGCGAGCCATCATATGACCCGCCATGTTATCGGTGATCAGCGTGACGGGGATATTCTCTTGCACCATCTCCCACGCAGTCAAGCGCGCCCCTTGCAAGAAAGGTCGCGTTTCATCAGCAATCACGCTGATTTTCTTGCCAGCCAAAACTGCCGAGCGGATCACGCCAAGTGCCGTACCATGCCCTGCAGTGGCCAGAGCGCCGGCATTACAATGCGTGAGGACACGCGCCCCATCAGGCAGCAGCGTAGCGCCCTTCTCGCCGATCGTGCGATTGATGCGAATGTCTTCTTCATGGATGAGTTTCGCTTCGGCGAGCAGCGTGGCGGCCAGCGCAGTCTTGGCCAGTCCCGCATGCTGGTTCCAGCAAGCACGCATGCGGCCGAGTGCCCAGAACAGATTGACGGCGGTCGGTCGGCTGGCAGCCAGCTTCGCGATGCCTTTTTCCAGCGCGGCCGAAAAATCTTGGTCACTAACAATACGGCACAGTCGTATTGACTCTAGCGCAACGCCATACGCCGCCGCAACGCCAATTGCCGGGGCGCCACGTACCACCATGTTGCGGATGCCTTCGGCGACTGTCTCGGCGGAGTCATAGTCCAGATACTCGAACACCGCTGGCAGACGGGTCTGGTCGATCATCTGCAAATGCCCGCCTTGCGGCGCATCGTGCCAGCGCAGCGCCTGTACCGGTTCACTCACCCTAGTCTCCCTCGAATTCGCAGAGAGCGAAAACAGGCAAACCTTCATTCTCGAGCCGCTGGCGCCCGCCGATGTCTGGCAAATCAACCAGGAACGCGCACTCGACGACCCTGCCCCCCATTTTTTGGACCAGCGTCGCCGCGGCTTGTGCAGTGCCGCCTGTCGCTAGCAGGTCATCAACGATCAAAACATTCTCTCCTGCTTCGATCGCGCCGTGATGAATCTCGATCCGGTCGGTACCGTACTCCAGTTCGTAATCATGTCCCATCGACTCGCCGGGCAGCTTGCCTTTTTTTCGGATGGGTACGAAGCCCAGCTTCAGTGCATAGGCGAGCGGTGCGGCAAACATGAAGCCACGCGACTCGATGCCAACGATTTTGGAAATAGTCTGTCCGCGATAGCGTTGTACTAGTGCTTCGATGGCGGCATGAAAGCCGGTGCCATCTTTCAGCAGGGTGGTAATGTCCCGGAACTGAATACCAGGTTTCGGATAATCGGGGATGGTACGGATCAGCGAGGTGAAGTCCATAGTGATATGCATTGATGTAGTTATTGATGTGTCTGATTGACGTTTCGGCCATAGCTGCGGAAACGGGCGATGACGGCCAGCATTTCCTCAGATGAGAGCAGCACAGGCTGGCCCGTCTGTCGCGCAAGCAGATATTGCTGGCACAGTGATTCAATTTCTGTCGCCACGGCCATGGCTTCATCCAGATCGCGCCCTGCGGCAATCAGTCCATGGTTTGCCAGCAGACAGGCCTTGCGATCTTTCATTGCACTCACGGCATGGGATGACAATGTCTCGGTTCCGAACAGGGCATACGGCGCGCAACGGACTGAATCGCCACCCGCAATCGCTATCATGTAATGAAATGCCGGCAGATCTTCTCTCAGACAGGCAAGTGCCGTCGCATGCGGTGAATGGGTGTGAACGATCGCGTTCAGTTCCGGGCGGTTTTTCAGCAGGTCGAGATGAAAATGCCATTCGCTGGAAGGTTTTCCCTCACCGATGATCTTGCCCGTAAAATCCATCGCCACAATACCTTCGGGGCTCAGCTGCGGCACCGGTACGCCCGACGGTGTGATCAAAAAATAATCGCCTTCGCGGCAGCTGACATTACCCGAGGTGCCCCGGTTCAGGCCCGAGCGCTCCATCTGATGGCACACCTCAATGATGCGCTGTCTTAGCGTGATCGAATTTGCGCTCATTGCTTCAGCACTCTGCCCGCAACTGCCGTGAGTTTGTCGATCATTGCCGGGTCGCGAGCATCTGGCGCCGTGATCAGCGCATGCTGCAGCGCCTGCTTGCAGGAGCAACTGGCAGAATGAGCATCATTCTTCACCCGAGGCACCACGCGCTTGACGAGATCTCGGCCCTTGTCGGCATTGCCGACCAACACGCGAATTACCTGTTCAACGCTGACATGCTCATGATCAGGATGCCAGCAATCAAAGTCTGTCACCATCGCAACCGTGGCGTAACAAATCTCTGCTTCACGCGCGAGCTTGGCTTCAGGCATATTCGTCATGCCGATCACATGACAGCCCCACTGCCGGTAAAGTATCGACTCTGCCTGACTTGAAAATTGCGGGCCCTCCATCGCGAGATAGGTGCCACCGCGAGCGGCCGTGATACCCACTTCGCTCGCTGCCTGCTGCAGGTGATCACCCAGACGCGAACATACCGGATGCGCCATCGATACATGTGCGACTAACCCCTTGCCGAAAAAGGATTTGTCGCGGGCGAAGGTGCGGTCGATAAACTGATCAACGATGACAAAGGTACCTGGGGGCAGATCTTCTTTCAGTGACCCCACGGCCGAGAGCGAAATGATATCCGTTACCCCGAGGCGCTTCATCGCATCGATGTTGGCGCGATAATTCACATCGCTGGGTGAGAGTTTGTGCCCCCTGCCGTGGCGCGGCAGGAAAGCCATTGGCTGCCCAGCCAGTATGCCGGTCAGTATCGCGTCGGAGGGTTCGCCGAATGGGGAGCTGACCTTCATCCATTCCGGGTTTTCCAGTCCGTCGATTTCGTAAATGCCGCTGCCGCCAATGATGCCGAGGCGTGCGGGCTGGTTTGCGGGAAGCATCAGGGGTGTCCTTGCCAGAGATAAGCCTAGACTCTATCAAACTTCCCTGACAGTAAAACGCTGGAAGAATTTTCAGGCGGACTGGCAGAGCGCCGCCTATCATGCAAAAACAAACAGCCCGGCGTCAGTCCGGGCTGTTTGTTTTGAATCGGTTGGGGTGGCCGATGGGACTCGAACCCACGACGACAGGAATCACAATCCTGGACTCTACCAACTGAGCTACGGCCACCGCTGAGAAAGCTTTATGTCCGGCCCTCGCCGAAACAAGCCCATCATTATACAAAACTTCCTCTCTATGGGCACGCTTTGCGCGTGGATACCGGGATTTGGCGGGTATTCAAGCATTGTCGAGCGCGACAGCGACTTCCTCAGCGCTGACTTCCAGCGCCATGAGCAGCCGGAAAGCCGTGGACAGCGCGGTGCGGCTGCCCGTAGTGTAGGCGGCCAGCGGCCCAGACGTGGCGCCAGCACGTAGAACATCATGCTGTGACAGCAGCCGCAGCAACTGCCGTGCGACTGGCTCGCCCGTGTCCACCAGGGCTACGCTGTGTCCGGCATCCGCTGCTATTTTTGCGATCAGCGATTGAACGAACGGATAATGGGTGCAGCCCAGTACCAGTGTGTCGGCCTGCTGCCTCAAGAGCGGAGCGACATAGCGTTCCACCAGCATCGCCGTCTCGCGTGAATTCAGCTCGCCTTTTTCAATCTGGTCTGCAAGACCATTGCAGGGTTGCGAAATAAATTGCGTGCCGGTGGATTCGGCTATTTGTTGCTGAAGCTTTTGGAATTTGTCGCTAGCCAGCGTGGCGTGAGTCGCCAGCACACCGACTGTGCCGGTTTTTGTGAGCGAAGCTGCTGGCTTGAGCCCAGGTTCGACACCAACGACATGCAGGCCTGGGTAGGCGGCGCGCAGGGCCGCGATGGCCGCCGCAGTGGCGGTATTGCAAGCGACAACAATGGCCTTGACTCTGAAGCCCAGCAAAAACGCTGCGATGGCCAGAACGCGCTCGACGATCACGGTCTCGGGTTTTTCTCCGTAAGGGGAAAAACCCGAATCAGCGAAGTAAACCAATCGCTCGGCGGGCAGAAGCGCACGCACATGACGCAGCACCGACAGCCCACCAATGCCCGAATCGAAAATACCGATTGGCGCATCCGCAGAGAGAGTGATTTTGGTCTCAGCCAAGTCTGACCGGGATCTTGCCGATGGTGGCGGCGATCCGCTCCTGCCATTCTTTCGGACCGGTGTTATGTACCGACGTGCCTTGCGAATCGACAGCGACCGTCACGGGCATGTCAACTACGTCGAATTCATAGATCGCTTCCATACCCAGATCTTCAAAGCCGACGACCTTCGCACCTTTAATCGCTTTTGACACCAGATAGGCTGCACCACCCACCGCCATCAGGTATGCCGATTGGTGCTTCTTGATCGCATCAATCGCGACCGGACCGCGCTCGGCCTTGCCGACCATCGCGATCAGTCCAGTTTTTTCAAGCATCATGTCCGTAAACTTATCCATACGGGTCGCTGTGGTCGGACCCGCGGGGCCAACGACTTCCTCGCGCACCGGATCGACCGGGCCAACGTAATAGATTACGCGGTTCTTGAAATCCACTGGCAGTTTCTCGCCTCTGGCCAGCATATCCTGTATGCGCTTGTGCGCAGCATCGCGGCCTGTGAGCATCTTGCCGTTCAATAGCAGGGTCTGGCCTGGTTTCCATGATGCGACGTCAGCCGCCGTCAACGTGTTCAGATCTATGCGCTTGGATTTTTCGGTATCGGGTGTCCAGTGAACTTCCGGCCATTCCGACAGCGACGGTGGCTCGATGTAGGCCGGGCCGGAACCATCCAGTACGAAGTGCGCATGACGGGTTGCCGCGCAATTAGGAATCATGGCCACCGGCTTGGATGCGGCGTGGGTGGGGTGCATGTGGATTTTCACATCGAGCACAGTCGTCAATCCACCCAGACCTTGTGCGCCAATGCCCAGTGCGTTTACTTTTTCATATAACTCGATGCGTAGCTCTTCGGTCTTGTTCTGCGGGCCGCGTAACAGCAGATCGCTCATGTCGATATCATCCATCAGCGATTGCTTGGCCATTAGCATCGCATGTTCGGCGGTGCCACCGATGCCGATCCCCAGCATGCCGGGCGGGCACCAGCCTGCGCCCATGGTCGGCACGGTTTTCAGTACCCAGTCGACCAACGAATCTGAGGGATTGAGCATCACGAATTTGGTTTTGTTCTCCGAGCCGCCGCCCTTGGCCGCGACCTGTACGTCCACCGTGTTACCTTGTACGAGTTCCATATGCACGACGGCGGGCGTATTGTCTTTGGTGTTCTTGCGCTCGAATTGCGGATCGGCAACCACTGAGGCGCGCAGCTTGTTGTCGGGATTGTTGTAACCCCGGCGCACGCCTTCGTTGATTGCGTCGGTGATCGAGCCATGGAAACCCTCAAAGCGAACGTCCATGCCGATTTTGAGGAACACATTCACGATGCCCGTGTCCTGGCAGATAGGGCGCTTGCCCTCGGCGCACATGCGCGAATTGGTCAGGATCTGCGCGATCGCGTCTTTTGCTGCCGGGCTCTGCTCACGCTCATAGGCTCGAGCCAGGTGGCGGATGTAATCGACCGGGTGGTAATAGCTGATGAACTGCAAGGCTGCGGCAATGGATTCGATCAGGTCGTCTTGCTTGATGGTTGTCATGATTGTGCAAGGGTGGGTCAGTGAAAGTCTTGCTCCGCTTTGCGCTGTTCGGGAAGCCGGGCACACTGCCCGACATGCGAAATTGACAAGGAATTTCCGCGCGACTGCTGCAAAATTTTGGCTCTTGAGGGCAGGTTAAGCGGGCGGTGCCTGAAACCAAGGGAGCAAACTCGAATTTTACACCCGGAGTTTCGCTGTGCCGCAGCAAGTCCTGGGCACCAAGACAAGTTGACCGCAAGCCGCATCTGCGTGGACAGCGCTGCTCACCTGCAACCGGAGACTCTCGTGGCCCGCCAAACGATACCAAGTCGTTGATTTTGCTGAAACCTACATCGCGCAGTCGGGTTGGCTCGCCATAAAACGCGCGGTTGCCAGCGGCTTCCTTGGTAAAAAAGGCATAGATATCGATACCGATCAGTCGCTAAGCTGACTGAACCCCGGGGTTTTGTGTAAGCGCCCAGTAAGCGTGCGGTCTTATCTTCGATGAAAACTATGACCAGGCTGGAGACGTGATGTCGGAAATCGAGTCCCTCATGCATGAGGCAAGGGTGTTCACTCCCCCTGCAGACTTTGTGAAGAACGCTACAGTCTCCGGCATGGATGCGTACCACGCACTTTGCGCCGAGGCTGAGAAAGATTACGAGGGTTTCTGGGGCCGGCTCGCGCATGAGAACCTTGAATGGCACAAACCGTTTAGTAAGGTGTTGGACGAATCCAATGCACCTTTCTACCAGTGGTACGCTGACGGTCAGCTCAATGTCTCGTACAACTGCCTCGACCGTAACCTAAAAAATGGTAATGCCAATAAGACCGCGATCATCTTCGAGGCTGACGATGGCAAAGTCACCAAACTCAGCTACGAAGAACTACACGCGAACGTCTGCAAGCTGGCCAATGGCCTGAAATCTGTCGGCATTAAGAAAGGTGATCGCGTCATCATCTATATGCCAATGTCGGTTGAGGGCGTCGCGGCGATGCAGGCCTGTGCGCGCATCGGCGCAACTCACTCGGTGGTGTTTGGTGGTTTCTCTGCGAAATCGCTCCAAGAGCGCATCATCGATGCGGGTGCTGTGGCAGTGATCACAGCAGACGAGCAGGTACGCGGCGGCAAACAATTGCCTTTGAAATCCATTGTCGATGAAGCGATCGGCATGGGTGGTTGTGAAGCCATCAAGAATGTCATTGTCTACCAGCGCACCAAGGGCAACGTCAACGTCGTAGTCGGTCGCGATCGGTGGCTGCATGAGCTGATGGACACGCAATCCGACCATTGCGAGCCCGAGTGGGTGGGCGCCGAGCACCCGTTGTTCATTCTGTATACCTCGGGTTCCACCGGCAAGCCGAAAGGCGTGCAGCATTCCTCGGGCGGCTATCTGCTCTGGGCGCTGCTGACGATGAAGTGGACCTTCGATATCAAGCCCGATGATATCTTCTGGTGCACCGCTGATATCGGCTGGGTCACTGGTCACAGCTATATCGCCTACGGCCCGTTGGCCGTGGGCGCAACACAGATTGTTTTCGAGGGGGTGCCTACCTATCCGAACGCTGGCCGTTTCTGGGAAATGATTGCGCGCCACAAAGCCACGATTTTCTACACTGCGCCGACAGCGATTCGATCGCTGATCAAGTTCTCCGATGCCGATGCGAAGGTACACCCCAAGCAGTTCGATCTGAAGTCGCTGCGACTCTTGGGTTCCGTCGGCGAGCCAATCAATCCCGAGGCGTGGATGTGGTACTACCAGAATGTCGGCAATAGCCATTGCCCCATCGTTGACACGTTCTGGCAGACCGAAACCGGCGGCCACATGATTTCTCCGCTACCGGGTGCCACGGCTATGGTGCCGGGTTCGTGCACGCTGCCGCTACCGGGCATCATGGCGGCGATCGTCGATGAAGCCGGTAATGACATGCCGAATGGTCATGGCGGCATTCTCGTGGTGAAGCGCCCTTGGCCTTCGATGATCCGCACTATCTGGAATGATCCTGAACGCTTCAAGGCCAGTTACTTTCCGGCCGAGCTAGGTGGCAAGCTGTATCTTGCTGGCGATGGCGCTATCCGCGATTCAAAAACCGCCAACTTCACTATTACTGGCCGTATCGATGATGTGCTGAACGTATCGGGCCACCGCATGGGCACGATGGAAATTGAATCGGCACTTGTGGCGAACCCACTGGTCGCTGAGGCTGCTGTAGTCGGTAAGCCAGATCCGACCACCGGCGAATCGATCTGCGCTTTCGTCGTGCTCAAAGGCGCGCGTCCTACAGGCGATCAGGCCGCTACGATCGCTAAAGAGCTGCGCGACTGGGTTGGTAAAGAGATCGGTCCCATTGCTAAGCCCAAGGAAATTCGTTTTGGCGACAATCTGCCCAAGACCCGCTCTGGCAAGATCATGCGTCGCCTGCTACGCGTGTTGGCCAAGGGCGAAGAGATCACGCAAGACGTATCAACGCTGGAGAACCCAGCGATTTTGGAACAGTTAAAGCACGCAAGCTGAGTTCTCAGAAGTTCACAAGGCTGCGAGCGGTGCCACTGGCAAGAGCAGCACACGTTTGTGGGGGAAGGTCGTAGGGCTAACTCCGATGGCCCTATCACCGGATTGCCGCTTCGCCTCAGGGCGAAGCGGCTTTTTTCTTGCCTGTCGTATCGACCCGACTGAGTGAGGGGAAGTTTTGCTATAATCGCGAGCTTCGCCGACGCGCCAACCCGCTGTGGCGAACCCCGGAGAGATGGATGAGTGGTTTAAGTCGCACGCCTGGAAAGCGTGTATAGGTTCATAGCCTATCGGGGGTTCGAATCCCCCTCTCTCCGCCAAGACGCCTTCACATCGTAAAAAACGAATTACAATCAGACAGTTACGATAGATATCAAATCGCTCTCAAGGTGTCTTTCTTCCGCGTGTGACTAAGCGGCGAAGAGCAGCTTTAGCGTCATTTCGCAGCCGTGTTTTTCAACTAACTGAAACCATCTCTGTGGACGCGTCGTGAACAAACGAATGGCAACCTACACTCGTGTGGCGACAGTCAAGCGGTCGGTTGACAATCAACTCAACAACGGAGTCGGCAGCCTCTGTAACCGGCTGCGCTGTCGGACCGATGAGTAACGCACCGAGAAACGCATCACATATGAATCGCTGGAATGCATTTGAAAAAGCATATTCCTTCAAAAGTATTCTTTTATTTAAAAAAGTTAGTTTTACGCTAGCAGGAGTGATCACAATGCGCCGACCAATTTTTTTATTGTTTCTGATGATGTGTTCTACGGCATGGGCAGAATGGGAGCAAACCAATCATGCAGGTGACGAGACCAGCACCTTTTACCATGATAAATCTACGATAAAAGGTACCGGTGGCATCGTCAAAATGCTGACCATGATCAATTACTCAGTGGAGAAAAATCTCAAGTCAGGTGGAAGATACGAATCAGTGAAAAGACTGGATGGTTACGACTGCAGGTCTGAGACAACGGCACCCATTACGGTGTCTTATTTTTCTGGCTCGATGAGCAGTGGGAGCATTGTGTTTTCTTATACGGTAAAAAACAGCGAACTTGAGTGGGAGCCGATCATTCCCTCTTCGCTCGGAGAAAAGCATTGGAAAATTGCATGCGGAAAAAACTGAGCTCTTCTTGCGGGACAAAGTAGAGATCGCAACAGCACTGAACGGTTTCAGTACATTTCTGTCTTTGAAAGCTGATTTTTCGGGCATTTGGCTTCTGTTAGCGTATCTGCCTCTGCGAGGTGGCGGTGAAAATAGATATCAAAAAAATAATTTGATTAACAAGGGCACCCCGCTTACCATGTGATTTGAGAGATTCTGCTGTGAGCACAGCGATTTCTCTTGCGGGAGTTTGATGCCCAACTTAAATCACCAAAGGAGATAACAATGAAAAATAAAAATGCGCTGCTTCTCGCTGCATTGTCTCTGGTCAGCGTGTGCGCGTCTGCTGCGGATGCGGTGACTGCCTGCCCAAAGAATTTCCATATCCTTGCTGAGGACGACAAGGCACGCGTACTGCATTTCACTCAGAAAAAAGGCGAAAGCTGCCCGATGCACTCACACCCGCATATTGCTGTCTACATCATCAAGCCGGGTCAGCCGCTCACCTACAAGCTGCCTGACGGTAGCACCAAGGAAAGTCAGAAGCTGAAGGCGGGTGATGCATTCGTGCGTCCGGCCACTGAGCATGAGCATTTGGCGGCTAAGGCAGATGTGGAAGCAATTATCGTTGAGTTCAAGCGTTGAACAGAGCAGCGAGTCTTCTCTGAGCAAAGCCCCGGTGATCGGGGCTTTTTTTATGACCACTGTGAGCCTTTTTCAAAAATCCTTTGATCGGTAAGGAAATTTTTATCCTGCTTCGCTGCCTAACCAATTGGCATCCCGCAGTGAAATTCAATGACAAAAGTAATCAACCAGCATGGCTGCGGGAGTCAACCGGGTGTCTGATCTGCCTCGTTATCTGCTTCGTGAATGAGCTGCTTGCTCTGAAATCTCTGCTGATGAATGCTCGTCTTACCGAACATCTTCGACATCTGTCGCCTGTGCTCCAAGAGCACAGCAAGTCTGCGTTAGTGCGCTACCTGACAGCACTTCTATTTTTCGGAGTGGCGCTCTCGACACGCCTTGCTTTGAACGATGTGTTTCCCCCAAAAAGCTTTCCATTTGCTACTTTTTTTCCAGCAGTGCTGTTGAGTGTTTACTTTGCCGGGCTGTGGCCCGGATTAGTGGTGTCTGTACTGAGTATTTGTTCAGCTTGGTATTTTTTTATCGAGCCAGTGGGTAATTTCTCTAATACCTCGTTGTCTGATGTCATTGGACTGATTTTTTTTAGCACAGCACTATTCGTGAATTGTGTAATCATTAGTGTGATGAAAGATGCACTATCGCGATTACGCTCTACCAGTAATCAACTTCGTGCCAGTGAGGCGCAGGTTCGTGGTCTGATCGATAACTTGTTCGTCTTTGTCGGCGTTCTTGATCTTGACGGTGTATTACGTGAGATTAATCAAGCGTCATTGTTAGCCTCGGGTTTGCAGCGAGAGCACGTGCTGAAACGATTTTTATGGGACACACCCTGGTGGGTTGACGAAGGGGAGCGCAGTAAACTCAGGGCGGCAGTACGGCGTGCGGCAAGCGGTGAATCGGTGCGATACGACGCGAAGCTGGATCATTTTGGCGCTGGGCCGGCGACGATCGATATACAAGTATCTCCTTTGCGGGAGCACAGTGGCGGAAAAATCTTTGCCTTGGTGATGAGTGGTGTGGATGTCAGCGCGAGAGTTTTGGCAATGGCAGATCTCGATCGCAGTCGTCACCAAGCACTGGCTACGGCTCAGCGTGCTGAGGGCGATCGACGGGTGATGGATGCGATGTTTAATGCGGTACCTGCATCCATCATATTGGCAGATGCGACTGGCAAGCTTCTGCGAATGAACTCTGCTACGCGAAATATCTGGGGTCTCGCTCCATTTTCGGGTTCGGTGAGTGGATACGCTGCATGGAAAGGCTGGTGGGCGGATGGATCGGAAAGGCATGGCAAGCCAATTGCACCGAACGAATGGGGCTTGGCGCGCGCCCTGCGCGGCGATCATTGTTCCGAGATTGTAGAGATAGAACCCTTCGGACAGCCGGGCACACGGCGCCTTACTTTGCTCTCGGCAGCGCCGGTATGTGATGAAATTGGAAGGGTCGAGGGCGGTGTGGTCGTACAAGTGGACATAACCGATCGCATGGCTGCTGAGCAAGCGTTACGAGAAAACGAGGTCCGGCTGGCACTTGCATTGAAGGCGAGTGGTACGGCAGTGTGGGAGATGGATGTTGCCGAGAGACGTATCATTCCTGCGGATGAGCAGTTGCTCAAGATGCTGGGGTATTGTCTCAATGAGCTGGGTACCTTGGAAGACTGGATACAGATTGTGCATGAAGATGATCAGCAGCGTCTGATCAGACATGTCGATGCAGTGATCAGTGGTTTGCAAGATGGCTACAGCGAAGAGCTGCGTTTCAGGTCGAAGGACGGCAGCTGGCGCTGGGTGCTGGCGCAGGCGATCGCTTCGCGCCGTGATACTGAGGGCAGGGCACTGCGGCTGGTTGGCGCAAACCTGGATATCACTGAAAGAAAAGCCTCCGAGCAGCGTATTCGTGATGCGGCATTGCATGACCCACTGACCGGGCTGCCCAACCGCGCGCTGGTATTCGAATATGGCAGTCACCTGTTGGCGGGTGCCCAGCGTCGTCAGACTGGCGGTGCTTTGTTGTTCATCGACCTGGATCGTTTCAAGCCGATCAATGATATCTACGGCCACCATGTTGGCGACAAAGTACTGCAGGAGGTAGCCAAGCGGCTGCTTGAGTGTACCCGCGAGGAAGATCTGGTGGGCAGATTAGCGGGCGATGAGTTCGTCATCATGTTGCAGCCGCTGGAAAAATCGCTACTGCGCACAGGTATTGTTGCCCAGCATGTGGTCGACAGAATCAGTCAGCCTTTCCATATTGATACGCTGGAGCTGTCACTTACGCCATCCATCGGTATTAGCTATTATCCTCAGCACGCGGACAATGTCAGCTCACTGATTCATACAGCTGATTTGGCGATGTACCAGGCAAAGCAATCCGGGCGTGCGAATTTTCGGGTGTACTCTCCCGAGCTGGATACTCTTGCCGAGGCAACTTACTCGGTTGAGGTGAGACTAAGAAAGGCACTCAAGACGCACAGTTTTGTCTTGCATTATCAGCCCGTGATTGACATTGCCAGTGGCCGGGTCGTAGGAGCCGAGGCGTTGGTTCGGCTGGCCGATGATGATATGCATACCGTCGGGCCGCAGCGCTTCATACCGATTGCAGAATCTTCCGGGCTGATTGCCGCACTTGGGGAGTGGGTGCTGTCCGAGGCCTGTCGCCAGCATCTCGCCTGGAGGAAGGAGGGTCTGCATATTCCGTTGGCGGTCAATGTATCACCGCTGCAGTTCAGGCAGGCGGGATTCGCGGCTCGCTTGGGAGAGATTTTGGCGACTACCCGGGCTGAACCGGCCTCGATGCAGCTCGAAATCACGGAGAGCATGATCATGGAAAACGTGGACGAGGCTGTTCAGATCCTTGATGGCATCAAGGAACTTGGGGTAAAGGTCGCACTAGACGATTTCGGCACCGGATACTCCAGCCTGAGTCGGCTGTCGCGGCTACCGCTGGACACGCTGAAGGTCGATCAGTCGTTCGTGCGCGGCATTGAGTGCGACGTCGGCAGTCGCGCGGTGACAGATGCGATCATAGCCCTCGGCCACAGCCTCCGGCTGGAGGTCATTGCCGAGGGTATTGAATCGGAAGCGTCGCTGCGCTACCTTCAAAATCAGGGTTGCCAACAGGCGCAAGGCTATTTGTTTAGCCCGCCCCTGCAGGCAGATGAATTTACCCGCTGGTGTCGAGAGCGTCAGACGAGCTAGCGTGAGGTAAAAGGTCAGGGCGTGCTGTTGCCGTTGTTACCGTGATCATCATGGCTCCCTTCATCTTGAGCGGTCTGCTCATTGATCCGGTGTTCCAGGATTTTTTGGTCTTCATCAAATGAATCAATCAAGTTCTTGTACGCGAGCCTGACTTCCATCGCGTCTGCGACGTTTTCATCTACCGGTGTGGGCGTGCGGTCGCGTTTCATTTTTTTCGTCACAGCGGGTCTCCTCGTTAAAGTTGTTGTGAATGCTTCAAGGATGAATGACAGGCGTTCCTCCGGGTCAAACCACGCTATTCCGCCTGCCTAGTGATACATGAGACTTCGGTGGTACAAATAAAAAAACCGCAAGTTGTACCGACATGATTCGTCAGTTTGCCACGATCAGCGCAATAACGGCGAGCTTTGTCCCAAGCCTTGCCAGAAAAATTCAGGCTGAAGTAGGAGTACGAAAAATGATCGGCATGGGGACCCTCCGAAAGGGCCGCGCACCCGGCCAGCACGGGCACGGCAAGCCAGGCCCAAAAAATCTGCGGATGGTTGGCATTCTGGCATCGTAATGTCATGACGGCTGGGCTCGAAAACTCGGATGCTGTAACGGTGATAGCCACTATATTGCCATGCCTCTGCCGACGCCCTGTAATCTGAGTCAGGGCCTTCGGCACAGCGTCCCGTATCGGGACTGTTATCATTGGGTCGTTATATGACGAACCGTGACAGTGGGTCGGGCGGCATGTCCGACGCAGGATTTCACAGGAATGCAGATGAATGCTAAAGATTTCGCCAGACTTTTCGGCGGCTTTGCGACAGAGAAGCGAGTCCGGTTGATCCGGGCGTTGCTGGATGCGGGTCCGTCCGGCCTCAGCCTGCTAGAGCTCTCGCGCAAGACCGAGCTTTCCGTCATCGACATTGGTATCACGGCCGAGGCGCTGCTGTTGTTGGACCTGGTCGATATTGAGATCAAGGGAGAGAACAAAGTGCTTAAAGCGAATTCCCAGCTGGTGCGATCCATCTTCGAGAAGTCCTACTATGCTTTTGGTTCGGGTCGTGACAAGCCACATGAGCCCGATACTGAGTCCGAGGCAGAAGCAGAAGCAGAACCACGGGCCGATACTGACGTGGCAACCGCAGAAGTCAGCGGCACAGCCACAGAACCCGGCGCCGAGGCTGAAAAGACCGCTCCCTGATCCTCCCTAGCTGATGCGCAAACCCCTCACCCTGCTGTTCACTCTGGCGGTCGTTTTGGTCTTGGTCTTGGCTGGGTATACCTGGGTGGTGCTGAACTGGTCCTATTCTTCCGGTGAGCGTGCGGGATTGCTGCAAAAATTTTCCAGGAAGGGCTGGGTCTGCAAGACTTGGGAGGGGGAGTTGATGCTGACGGCGATGCCGGGCGCCATTCCGGAGAAATTCGAGTTTACCGTGCGTGACGAGCAACTCGCGGCGGAGCTGTCCGCGAATGCTGGTAAAAAGATTGTTGTCAGCTATTCCCAGCACAAAGGTTTGCCCAGCTCCTGCTTCGGTGACACCGAGTACTTTGCTCAGCAGATGCGGCAATTTCAGGATCAGTAAAACCGGTGTTTTGGGGCGCGCTCATCCTGATTTTCCCTGGCGCTGCGTTGGCTTTATCCGATCACCGTGTTTGAGCGAAGGGGGCGGGTAGACAATCACGTCAGTACCGCTTTGGGGACCGCGTTGGAGTTCATCACGCACCCAGGCTTGTCGCCCGTTGCGTGCAACGACATCAACCTCTTGAAGCACGGCTCTTCCGGCATGAACCATGAACAGTGCCTGCTTTGAGCCGTATGGAAAAATCGCGCCGATTGGTGCGATGAGCGCGCCATCGGTAACTTGCACCGGGATGCGCACGTCAACACGGAAACGATCGCCCAGTGTCTGCCGTTGCTCGACCGGCGAGAGAATATCGAGTACGACGTTTACCCGCTGCTCTTCCACGCCCAGAGCGGATACTTTAGTGATAGCTGAGGGCTCGATGCGGCGAACGGTGGCGCGCAATGCGCCGCCGCCCCAGTTCAGCAGTTCGGCCTCCATGCCTTCGCGCACTTGCGTCGCATCTTCGGTGAGCAGGTCGGCAACCACCTCCAGCTGGTGGGTGTCGCCGATCTCGACCATGGGCGTGCCCATCACGACGACATTCTCGCTTTGCAGCGGCAGGCGCAGTACCTTTCCGTTGGCGGGAGACCTGATAGCCCGGGTAGTCCCGGAGGAGCGCGCCGGTTTTGACGATTCACGGAGCATGGCCTCGGCCTCGGCCAGCGTGTGTAGCGTGACCTGTGCCTGATGTTGCGTACTTTGGAGCTCCTTCTCGCGCAAGCTCTGCGCCAACCGCAACGCGTCTCGCTGCGCGGCAGAGATGAAATGCTGCTGGTATAGTTGTTCGCTGCGTTGGGTATCCGATTGTGCCTGTTGCAGTGCCGATTGTGCGCGTTCGACGGAAGTTTTGGCGACAAGCACCTGTGCCTGAAGAGATAGTATGTGTTCGCGCTGTGTCTGTACCTCCCGTTCATTGAGCAGTGCGGGTGATACGGGCCGAAGATAGGCAATGACATCACCCTGACGAACCGTATCGCCTTCTTTTAGCGACAGGCGTTCCATCTGCCCAGTCAGTGGTGCCGAGACAATATAGCGATCACGAAGCTGCGTCCAGCCGTCATTTTCTATGCTGCGCTCGAACCGACCCCGTTGCAGCTTTTCAGTTTCAACCTCTAGTGGGCGCGGCGAGAATGCCCAGAGAATCACGCCAAGTGCTGGTAATACGAGCAGGCTATAAAGAATTTTTCTGTTCACTGGATTCGGAAAATTATTTGATCATATTCAGTCACGCGCCTTAAGCACGGCTACCAGATCAAGAGTAGCAATACGACGAGCGACGATCCCGGCACTTACAGCGGCAGCAAGCGCAATACACAGTGCCGCATAGGCATAGGTGGGTGGACGTATCACGAGCGCGAAGTAGAACTCTTCAGTCTTTGTCATCTGTACGATGGTCGAGGCGAGCAAATAGCCTCCGATCAGACCGAGTGGCAGCGCGGCTACCATCGCGATGCCGAGTTCACCGAGCAGCAAAGCAGACACTTCGCCTCGGGTAAAGCCGAGCACGCGCAGACTGGCGAGTTCCCACGATCGCTCTGCCAGCGCGATCCGTGCCTGGTTGTAGACCACGCCAATCGCGATCACAGTGGCAAACAATGTCAGCACGGTGCTGATGATTAGTAGATTGCGTGCAGTAATGCTTTCGATGTTTGCCAGCATCACAGCCTTACTGATGGCCATTGCTACTTGCGGTATGTGTCGCAATTTCTCTAAAAGTGCAGGTTCACCGCCGCGCTGCACCGTCAGTGTCAGCTGGTTTACCACATTGCCCTCATGCACAAGATGGTTGAGGCTACGCCTTTCCATGTACGCGCTCATGCCCATCATTTCGCGAACAGTTGCTACGACGATCAGGTTGATCTTGAGACGCTCGCCTTCCTGAACTTCCATGCTGACTGCATCACCAGGCTTTACATGTAGTCTTTCTGCGAGACGATCAGTGAGCAGCAGTCCGCCTATGGGAGGTGCATAAGCGCGGCGCTCGACGTCCAGGATGCGGTGCAGTTGTGGCTGTTCGGCTTTGCCCTGAATCATGCCCCGCCACTCATGGTGCGCATGTACCAGTCGGACATTGATATTGCGCGAGCTTTCTACGGCGGTGACTTCGGGCAGATGAGCAAACAGCGCTGCCACTGTCGCAGGCCGCGGATCGATCAAATACACAGAAACATCGCCGCGCAACGCATGTCGGAACTGAGTATCGATCAGCAGTGCGATCGAATCTCGCGAGAAGGTACCAGCGATCAGCACAGCCATGGAGGCCATGATGCCAACGACCATAAATACACTGCGCCAGCGATGGCGGTGCATATTACGCAAGATCATTCGCAGACCGGTGGAGAGTTTCAGTCTTTGTGCAAGCGGTTCGATCAAGGATCGTCGATACAGGCTCGGTGAAGGCGGTCGCATCGCCTCAGCCGGAGACAGATGCATGACCGCGCGTAGCGCACCCCATGCCGCTACCGTGCCTGTGAGCAGCGTCGCAAGAAAGGCGACGAGTATCAGTTCTGCACGAACCTGATAGAGAAATACGGGGAAATGGAATACCTGCTGATACAGTACGGTCAACTGTTGGCCGAGCCAGTAGCCCGCCACCACGCCGGTAATCACGCCAGCCAGCACGATCAGCGCTACTTGCTTGAGGTAATGCAGAGTGACAAGGAGGTTGTCATAGCCGAGTGCCTTGAGTGCAGCGATCTGCTCGCGCTGCAAGGTGATCTGCCGACCCAGAACGACATTGAGTAAAAAGGCGGCGACAGCAAGGAAGATCGACGGCAAAACCGTGCCCATCACGCGCTGCTCACGTATCTCGGCATCAAGCATTTTGTGAGACATATGCTCGCTGCGGCCATAGGCCCGTGATCCGCCAAAGGGTGTCATCAGACGACTTACGTTATCGATCACTTGTGCCTCGGACGCGCCTGGGGCGAGTCGAATGGCCAGATGATTGAATGCGCCTTCCATGTCGCTGGCTCGCGCAAGTGACTTTTCGTCTATCCAGAACACACCGAAGCCACGTAAATCAGGCGCTCCGATCAGTCCAGCGAACAAGGTGTCCGGCGAGAGTGCAATGCCGGCCACGAGCAAGGCCTGGCGTTTGCCATTCAACAGCATAGAAATTTCATCGCCTGGCTTTAGCTGGCGTGCGCGTGCGAAGCCCTCCGACACCAGAACTTCCAGCCGATCTGTCATTGAGCCGCCCGTACCACCGATCATCCTGCCAGTGCGCAGATAAACCTGATTCAGCTCTGGCAGCTGGCGCGGGTTGATTCCAACCATCCGACCCGTCATAGGGTCAGATACGCCCGGCAGATCGATTTGTGCCAGCATGCTGACGGAGCCCTCGACCTTTGCAATGCCCGACACTTCGGCTATACGCGCCATCAGCTGCAGTGGAGCGCGTTTGAGCTCACCGAACACATTTGCGAAGTGATGACGGGCATAGGCAAGATCGCGCGAGGCAGCCAGAGAGTCCTGCGCGCTGTAGGTGGTGATAAAGCCTGCGACAGCGCTTGCTACAACCAGTGCAAGACTCGCGGCCTGGCTGCGGATCCGCCATAGATCACGCAACATTTTGCGATCCAATGCCCTCACCAGGACAGCTCCGAGGGCAGGAGTTTTTTTTCCGGTACTACGATACGCTGTATACGTCCATCGGCCAGGTACAGCACGCGATCAGCCATGCCAGCAATGGAAGCATTGTGCGTGATCACGAGGGTGGTGGTACCCATCGTACGATTGATTGTATTGATCACTTCGAGCACTTGCTTGCCCGTCTGATAGTCGAGTGCCCCAGTAGGCTCGTCACACAGCAGCACGTCGGGCTGTTTGGCAATGGCACGCGCGATGGCGACACGCTGCTGCTCACCGCCAGAGAGTTGAGAAGGAAAATGATCCTTGCGTTCGCCCAAACCTACACGATCGAGTGCCTCCTCTGCCGGTAGGGGATGAGAGGCAATATCCGTTACCAGTTGGACGTTTTCTCGAGCAGTCAGGCTGGGGATGAGATTGTAGAATTGGAAGACGAATCCCACATGCTCGCGACGGTATCGGGTCAGCTCGTCATCGCTGGCGTCCTCAAGACGATGGTCTGCACAACGGGCGCTACCGCTACTGGGACGGTCCAGTCCGCCGAGTATATTCAAGAGTGTGGACTTGCCGCTACCGGAGGGGCCCAGGAGCACAATGAATTCACCGCGGTAGATATCCAGATCCACGCCGTCCAGTGCGATGACCGTGGTGTCGCCCATCGTGTAAGTTTTTCTCAGTCCGCGCGTGACGAATACCGGCACGCTCGGTAGGTCAGAGCCGGCACGCACCCGTTGTCCCGTCGGTGGCTTGCTTGAAAGACATACCGCATGAGCATAAGGAAACAGCCTGTCCAGACCTTGAGTGATCACAAGCTCAGCGTCAGGGCGATACTGGATAAATCTGCGTTTGATGGCGAGCCGGCGTTGCTCACTTGGGTGTGACACAGCAAAATCAAGGGCTTATCTCAGTTAACGCCGCTGATAAGGTTTCCGGTTTTTTGAGTTGGCGCTACCTCGGATCCGCCGGGCGAGTACACTTCGCTTATTGAAAATTTCTTTCAAGAGGCGGAGCAATGCGGGCAATGATGGGATCTAGGATAGTCGGTCGATTGATGGCTTGTGGGTTTGCAGTCGGACTGCTGGCGCTATGCAGTGCTGCGAACGCTGCAGCGGTGCTGGAAATGACTGATTTCAGTAAGTCTGGGGAGAAGAAAACCGTACCTATTCATTCCGAAGAGCCGTTGTTATTCAATATCGAATTCTTCAGCGGCTGGTCGCATTGCGAGGTCGCCACTGGCACACATGCCGCGACAAAACAAACCCATGCATGGTTGCGCTGCTTCGGGTTGGACGATACGCAGATCGGGATGGTCTGTCAGGGCAATGAAAAACAAACCGTGGTACTTGGCCACAAGGACAACAATCCGAAGCGCGGCTCACTGTCGCTGATATGTCGCAGCGAGTGATCGTTTTTCAGAGTACTTTGTTTACGAATTGCGATCCGTCGCTTGCTGAGCCGATGCAGCATGACGCTTGAAATCCAGCCGGTACTCGCTGGGCGGTACCCAGCCATGCTTGCGCCAGTGATGTTGAACATCGGTGCCTCGCAGCCAATGATGGCGCGGGTCTGACCCGCTGAGATTCGTGTTCTGTTCATCCAGTACGTAGTGCATCAGATGGCTCCTGCAGGGTGGTTGGACGTGTCTGGAGCGATACCGCTCAAGACTGTATAAATATACAGTATTTTGCGGGCAATTTGTCCAGTTCAGTTACCGTTGCCTTTTGGATAATTGGATGGTGGGCTGTTCCACCGTTTCCGATTGCTGGGGTTTTCGCGCGCGAGGGCGATTATCTTGTGAGGCAATCACGGTAGCTCCGCGAGCAACCCAGTGCTGACAGGGTCAACTTTGGCAGACATGCCGGGTTCTTGGACGCGCAATCATCTCGACGATCGGCAGCGCGAATGGTTGGAACGGTTGCCGCTGACCGAGCGCGTTGACAGCGTTTTCCTCATACAAACCACCGCAGAGGCGCCAGAGAAATGGCATTACGCGCTGGATGAACGACTCGCTTCGCGTTCATGGGCTTATCGCCACTCATTTGGTTGAAAAAAGTGTCCGTTTTTATTCATTAAACGATTCCTTCGCGGAGCTGGCGGGCTCTGAATGAATCACGCTTGCCACACCCCGTATCCTGCCTCGCGCAGCCTGATCGCGAGATCAACCTCCATGTAATGCGCATCCTCGTAGGTCATGGGGTTGTGCTCCTCATACAACTCGGGTAAAAGCCGCAGGCCATAGTCCTGCACGAACCGGTTCGCCTGTATTCCAGCCTTGTGCCGGTCAAACCTCAGATCCGGGTCCAGTCCGGTCATGCCTACGTAGACGCAGGGCTTGCCGGGCCGATAGTCCGAATTGGCACGCTTGAACTTTGGCTCGTAAAGGACGTCCCTCGAGAGCTCGATGACGTAGACGTAATGACGTTCGCGAAGCTTCATGCACTTGGGGCGCGGAATGGTTTAACGCCAGAAGTGTAGCGCCAGATATCAATGCTGCTTATAGGCAATAAATCACATATTGACAGTCGGGCTGACCAGGCCGAATATCCACACAGACAAAGGAATGCAGCTTCTGCAGACAGATTTCATATGCTTTGTTGTGCATAATTAGCCGCTTACCGGGGGAGCCCATGCGCGATGCCGACCACGTCGATACCGTCGACGCCATTATTGACCGCTATGCCGAACTGGAAGGAGCACTCCTTCCAGTGCTTCATGCTATCCAGTCTGCTGAGGGCCACGTGCCGGCCAGTGCGGTTCCGCGTATCGCTGACCGGCTCAATCTATCTCGCGCCGAGGTTCACGGAGTGATCAGTTATTACCACCACTTCCGCGACAAACCAGCCGGGAAGGTCGTCGTGCAGATCTGCCGCGCGGAAGCTTGTCAGGCTGTCGGCGGAGATGTGTTTGCTGCAGATGCGGCAAAGGCGCTCGGTTGTGAATTTCATCAGACTACCGCGGATGGTTCAGTAACGTTGGAACCGGTGTATTGCCTCGGTCAGTGCGCATGCGGCCCATCGGTAATGATTAATGAGGACGTCCATGCGAGGATGAATACTGAACGCTTGAAGCGTCTTGTCGATCAGGCAAGGAGCATGCCATGAGCGTTCGGGTCTTTGTTCCGCGTGATTCCACAGCTCTGGCACTGGGCGCAAATGCGGTCGCCGAGGCCATCGAGCGCGAGGCCACGGCGCGAAAGATCGATATTCAACTCGTCCGCAATGGCTCGCGAGGCATGTTTTGGCTGGAGCCACTGGTCGAGGTCGAGATCAACGGCGAGCGACTAGCTTTTGGTCCGGTCGGTGAAGATGATGTGGCCTCGTTGTTCGACGCAGATTTCATTCGTGGCAAGCCGCATCCGCTCTGTCTGGGCAAGACTAAGGAGATTCCTTTTCTAAAAAATCAGGAGCGACTGACCTTTGTTCGCATCGGTGTCACGGATCCTCGTTCACTTGACGATTATCTTTCGCATGAGGGTTTTGTCGGTCTCACGCGTGCGCTGTCGATGACGCAAGAGCAGATCGTGCAGCAAGTCACGGAGTCGGGACTGCGTGGCAGGGGAGGCGCGGCTTTTCCTACCGGGATCAAATGGAACACGGTGCGCACCACTCAAGCAGCACAGAAATACATCGTTTGTAATGCCGATGAGGGTGATTCGGGCACTTTCTCTGATCGCATGGTGATGGAAGACGATCCCTTCATGCTGATCGAAGGCATGACGATTGCTGGTTTGGCCGTGGGTGCGACCAAGGGTTACATTTATGTGCGTTCGGAATACCCACATGCAATCGCAGCGCTGAATGATGCCATCACGACGGCAGAGGCTGCAGGTTATCTTGGCAAAAATCTCTGCGGTTCGGGCAAGGCCTTTGACCTGGAGGTGCGCGTCGGCGCGGGTTCCTATGTGTGCGGCGAAGAAACCGCCCTTTTGGAAAGCATCGAAGGCAAGCGTGGCATTGTCCGTGCGAAACCTCCACTACCCGCGATCGCTGGTCTGTTCGGCAAACCGACGGTCATCAACAATGTGATCTCGCTGGCGACGGTGCCAATCATTCTTGCGCGAGGCGCAGATTTCTATCGCGACTACGGCATGGGTCGTTCGCGCGGTACGCTGCCCCTACAGTTGGCGGGCAATATCCGGCAGGGTGGTCTGGTCGAGAAAGCTTTTGGTGTCACGCTGCGCGAGATGTTATACGACTTCGGTGGCGGCACGCTGAGTGGTAAGCCAATCCGCGCGGTACAGGTTGGCGGTCCGCTAGGCGCGTATTTGCCCGAGTCTCAGTTTGACACGCCGCTCGACTATGAGGCCTTTCTCGCATTGGGCGGCACACTTGGTCACGGCGGGATCGTGGTGTTTGACGATAGCGTAAACATGTTGAAGCAGGCACGCTATGCGATGGAATTTTGCGCGGTCGAATCCTGCGGCAAATGCACACCATGCCGCATTGGTTCAACCCGCGGCAAGGAAGCACTTGACAAGGTGATTGCGGGCGAGGACCGAGAGCAGCAGATCCATCTGGTGCGGGATCTGTGTGACCTGATGCTCAATGGCTCGCTGTGCGCGATGGGTGGGATGACGCCTTACCCCGTGCTGTCCGCGATGGACCATTTCCCTGAAGACTTCGGTATTAGCCACACCAGTGACAAAAACTCTTCCGCCAAGGAGGCTGCATGAACTCGCTCAACGACATTGACTATGGCACGCCCCGCCGTGAATCGGCCGACACCGTAACGCTGGAAATTGACGGCATTTCGGTGACGGTACCCAAGGGCACGTCAGTGATGCGCGCCAGTACCGAGGCAGGCATTAATGTGCCGAAGCTGTGTGCGACAGACACATTAGAAGCCTTTGGCTCATGCCGTGTCTGTCTGGTGGAGATCGAAGGTCGCAAGGGTTATCCGGCATCTTGCACCACACCTGCCGAAAATGGCATGAGGGTGAAGACTCAGACAACGAAACTGGCCGACATACGGCGCGGGATGCTGGAGCTGTATATCTCCGATCATCCGCTTGATTGCCTGACTTGTCCGACGAATGGTAATTGTGAACTGCAGGATGTCGCTGGCTTGGTCGGGTTACGAGAGGTGCGTTACGGCTACAAAGGAGAGAATCATCTCGAGTTGAAGAAGGATGAATCGAATCCGTATTTCACCTACGACCCGTCAAAATGCATCGTCTGTAATCGCTGTGTGCGTGCCTGCGAAGAGACGCAGGGCACCTTCGCGCTGACGATCAATGGTCGCGGCTTCGAGTCGCGCGTGGCAGCCGGACAGAATGAAGCCTTCATGGAATCCGAGTGCGTGTCCTGCGGCGCCTGTGTGCAGGCTTGCCCGACCGCGACGCTGACCGAAAAAACCGTCATACGCATTGGTCAGGCTGAGCACAGCAAGATCACTACCTGCGCCTACTGCGGTGTGGGTTGTGGGTTCAAGGCGGAGATGAAGGGCAGTGAGGTTGTACGAATGGTGCCGTGGAAAGATGGCAAAGCCAATCATGGTCATTCCTGTGTCAAGGGACGCTTTGCGTGGGGCTACGCGACGCACAAGGAGCGCATGCTCAAGCCCATGATTCGCAAAAAGATCACTGATCCCTGGCAGGAGGTGTCATGGGAAGAGGCGATCAGCTATGCAGCAAGTGAATTCCGCCGTATTCAGCAGCAATCTGGGCCTGACAGCATCGGTGGTATCACTTCATCGCGCTGCACGAATGAGGAAACCTACCTGGTGCAGAAGCTGGTACGCGCCGCATTTGGTAATAACAACGTCGATACCTGTGCGCGTGTCTGTCATTCGCCCACGGGCTATGGGCTGAAGCAGACCATCGGAGAATCTGCGGGTACTCAAACGTTTGATTCCGTGATGAAGGCGGACGTGATCATGGTGATCGGCGCGAATCCTGTGGCCGCACATCCAGTATTCGCGTCGCAGATGAAGCGGCGGCTGCGTCAGGGAGCTAAGCTCATCGTTGTTGATCCGCGTACGACGGACATGGTCAAGGGTGCTCACTACCAGGCAGACTATCATCTGAAACTGAAGCCAGGCACCAACGTGGCGTTGATCTCTGCGCTTGCACATGTGATCGTCACGGAAGGCTTGTTGGATGAAGCCTTTGTCGCCGAGCGCTGCGAGGCTCAGTCCTTCAGCGACTGGAAGACCTTTGTGTCTCGTCCCGAGAATTCTCCAGAGGCGATGGCTGACATTACCGGCGTGCCAGCTGATGTTCTGCGCGGTGCGGCACGTCTGTATGCGACCGGTGGTAACGCGGCGATTTACTACGGGCTTGGTGTGACGGAGCATGCACAGGGCTCGACGATGGTGATGGGTATTGCGAACTTGGCGATGGCCACGGGGAACATCGGTCGTGAGGGCGTGGGCGTGAACCCACTACGCGGGCAGAATAATGTCCAGGGCTCGTGCGACATGGGCTCGTTCCCGCATGAACTCCCGGGCTACCGGCATATCTCCGACACTGCGACGCGATCCGAGTTCGAGTCGCGCTGGGGTGTGAAGTTGAATCCCGAGCCGGGGCTGCGGATACCCAATATGTTTGAGGCTGCTCTCGACGGCAGTTTCAAGGGTTTGTATTGCCAAGGCGAGGACATTGTGCAATCCGACCCGAATACGCAGCATGTCGCTGAGGCACTGTCCTCGATGGAATGTATCGTGGTGCAAGATTTGTTTCTGAACGAAACAGCAAAGTATGCGCATGTGTTCCTGCCCGGTTCATCTTTCCTCGAGAAAGACGGCACCTTTACGAATGCTGAGCGCCGTATCTCGCGCGTGCGCAAGGTAATGCCACCCAAGGCGGGGTATTCTGATTGGGAGGTCACACAGCTGCTGTCGAATGCATTGGGCTATCCCATGAGCTATGCACATCCATCCGAGATCATGGATGAGATCGCATCGCTGACACCGACCTTCCATGGCGTGTCTTTTGAAAAAATCGACCGCATGGGTAGCATCCAGTGGCCGTGCAATGAGACAGCACCCGAGGGGACCCCTATCATGCACGTCGATCAGTTCGTGCGCGGCAAGGGCAAATTCGTCATCACGAAATATGTGCCAAGCACCGAAAAAGTCACGCAGCGCTTCCCGTTGATACTCACCACAGGCCGGGTACTGTCTCAGTACAATGTCGGCGCGCAGACGCGACGTACCGAGAATGTTCAATGGCACAGCGAAGACCGGCTCGAGATTCACCCGCATGATGCCGAGGAGCGCGGCATACGTCAGGATGACTGGGTGGGCATTGAATCCCGCTCCGGCCAAACTGTGTTGAGGGCAACCATCACCGAGAATGTGCAGCCGGGCGTGGTGTACACGACTTTTCATTTCCCGGAGTCTGGCGCGAACGTTATCACCACAGACAATTCTGACTGGGCGACAAACTGTCCGGAGTACAAAGTAACGTCGGTGCAGGTGATGCCAGTGACTCAGACTTCCGAATGGCAGCGCGAATACCAGCGCTTTAACCGACAGCAACTGGAACTGGCGAAATTAGAAACGACTGATAGCTAAATCTGTCGGCCGAATGGAGCATCAGGAACAGGAATCTGTATTGGGACCCGGCTCTCGGACACTGAAAGCGGTAGACGTGTTGCGTCTCCGGCATGGTATACCTGAGCGTTCACAGGACGTCGTCGCAGTTGAAGTGCCAGTCGCCCTAGAGTACAACGGTATCTCGCATGCGGTGATGCTCGCTTCGCCTGGTGATCTAGAAGATTTCGCGTTGGGTTTCTCACTGTCCGAAGGCATTATCGCTCATACCTCCGAGATGTATGAATGCGAAGCCGAGGTAACCCCGGAAGGTTGGCAGGTTCGTATTCGCATTGCCGCTGAACGTTTCGCGACCTTGAAAGAGCGCCGACGTAACTTGGCCGGACGGACCGGCTGTGGTTTGTGTGGCACGGAGTCACTGTCCCAGGTGATGCGTTGTGTGGCGCCTGTCACTCACCGCCATCGATTCGATGGCATACACCTGCTCGGTGGCATGTCGGCCATGCAGGCCCTACAGCTCATGCAGCAGCAGAGCGGTGCCACGCATGCGGCTGGATGGATGAATGTAATGGGAGAGATCGACCTTGTGCGAGAGGATGTCGGTCGTCACAATGCACTCGACAAACTGATTGGAGCGATGGCGTTTGCAGGCAAGGATTTCACAACAGGAGCCTTGCTGATCACGAGCCGAGCCAGTTACGAGATGGTGCAGAAGGCAGCCGTCATGAATGTGGGACTCATTGCGGCGATCTCTGCACCGACTAGTTTTGCAGTGCAGCTGGCCGAGTCCACTGGGGTGACACTGGCTGGTTTCATGCGTGATCAGAGTTATGTGGTGTATGCCCATCCTGAACGCCTGAACAATATCTGAACAGCACGTAATCGACGGAGTTAGCGATGGATATCAACAACCTGATCACAATGGCGAACCAGATTGGTACTTTTTTCGAGAGCATGCCGGATCGTCAACAGGCAGTGCAGGATATCGCCAAGCACATACGTCGATTCTGGGATCCGCGCATGCGACGAGCTATACTCAACAGCCTCGACCAGCATAATGACGAAAGATTGTCGGACATCGTCCGCGAAGCTTTGTCCACGCATCGTCAAATCGTGGCTTGCTGATCTGATCGACAATTGTCGGGAGACTCCTCCGGCGGGGTATCCGGTACAGGGACGCAAGAGCGCTCTTCCTTCGCCAGTAAATTATTTTAAATATCGCAATTATGGAGGCGACATTGAACAAGACACCGACGACAGCCATTGCAGCGACAGCAGCTTTCGCGCTGGCTGGTTTGTTTTCCGAGGCGCAGGCGCAAACCTCGGGTGACGTGGTACGCATTGGCTTCATCACCGACATGTCCGGTGTATATGCGGATGTGGATGGTCCGGCAGGCGCCGACGCCATCAAGATGGCGATCGCTGACTTTGGGGGCAGCGTGAACGGTAAAAAGATCGAGTTCATCTCTGCCGACCACCAGAACAAGGCTGATATCGCCGCCAGCAAGGCCCGTGAGTGGTTTGACCAGCAAGGACTGGACATGCTGGTTGGTGGATCAAATTCTGCGACCGCGCTAGCGATGGCTAAGGTGGCTGCTGAAAAAAAGAAACCCTTTATTGCGATCGGTCCGGGTACTTCGCGTCTGACCAACGAAGAATGCACGCCGTATACCGTTCACTATGCCTATGACACGGTCGCGCTGGCTCGTGGTACCAGCACTGCGCTAGTCAAGCAAGGCTACAAGGATTGGTTTTTCCTGACAGCCGATTATGTATTCGGTCAGTCACTGGAAAAAGATGCGAGCGATGTGATCAAGTCCAGTGGTGGCAAGGTAGTGGGCGCGGTTCGTCATCCGCTGGCCACCTCGGATTTCTCATCTTTCCTGCTGCAGGCGCAGACCTCGAAGGCTCAGGTCTTAGGGTTGGCGAATGCGGGCGGCGATACGGTCAATTCGATCAAGGCTGCAGCTGAATTCGGCATTCTGAAGAATATGAAAATGGCCGGCTTGCTGGTGTTCGTGAATGATATTCATGCGCTGGGTCTGGGAGTCACGCAAGGCATGTATCTGACGGATGGTTGGTACTGGGATCAGAATGATGAAACACGCGCTTGGACCAAGCGCTTCATGGCCCGTAACAAAAAAGCGCCTTCAATGGTGCATGCGGCTGACTACTCGGCGACGACTTTTTATCTGAACGCTGTCAAGGCGGCGGGTACCGATGACGGTGACAAGGTCATATCGAAGATGAAATCGACCAAGGTCAATGATTTTTTTGCGAAGAATGGGGTCGTACGCCCAGATGGTCGTATGGTGCATGACATGTTCCTGATGCAGGTAAAATCACCGTCGGAATCCAAGGGTGAGTGGGATTACTACAAGCAGGTTGCCGTGATCCCGGGCGAACAGGCATTCGTGACCAAAGCAGAGACCAAGTGTGCGCTTTGGAAGTAATTCCTGATCAAGAAAAAATAACGCGGGCGCTATAGCCCGCGTTTTTTATTGTAATTCCCGTTTACAGGTCGTCTTTCTTTAAAACATATTCTGGTCTCGTGATCTGGATACGACAGTCTGCGTTCATCAGTCTGCGATTGAACCCATCAGTGCGGTTGCGCTCTCCATCACTCACGAAATATTCCTTCAATTGAGTCACTCTCCGCGCATCTGCAACAGGTGGAGCGCGCCGTGTCGGATGACTACGATAGTCCATGGAAAGAAGCGATCGAGCGGTATTTCCCCGACTTCATGCATTTCTATTTTCCTGCCGCGCATGCGCGCATCGACTGGAACCAGCCCTATCTCTTTCTTGATCAAGAGTTACGCGCAGTGGTGCATGACGGAGAGCTCGGCAAACGCTTCGTCGACAAACTGGTGCGGGTAGCCTGCCTGAGTGGCCAGGCCGAATGGGTCTACATCCATATCGAGGTGCAGGGCGACCCGCAAGACGAGTTTGCCGAACGCATGTTCGTCTATCACTACCGGCTCTATGATCGTTACCGCCAGCCGATCGCCAGCCTGGCGGTTTTAGCTGATGAGCGGGCAAACTGGCGACCGGAGGTAT